>Ga0316192_10000382_pt1 | contig 32206 bp, 27 predicted proteins | sample MerIslwburrow_MG_FD_204931 | JGI IMG/M metagenome (GOLD analysis project Ga0316192, IMG submission 204931) | Coastal sediment microbial communities from Maine, United States - Merrow Island worm burrow | ecosystem: Environmental > Aquatic > Marine > Coastal > Sediment | place: USA: Maine...
ACCTACGCATCATGACCAGGGAGGTGCTACCAAACGTGTTGCCCGCCATGTTGGCCTTCTCCCTCATCGGGGTGTCCTTCCTCATCATCATCGAAGCGGCGTTGGCCTTCCTCGGTGTCGGCGATCTGACCAAGGCAAGTTGGGGCGTCATGATCAGTTTCGGACGAGACAATCTCGACGACGCACCACACGCCGTGTTCTTCCCTGCGTTATTCATGTTCCTGACCGTGTTGTCGATCAACTTCATCGGCGACCGACTGCGTCAGTTCTTCGACGTTCGCGATGCGGCGATCTGATGGCCGGCAGCGGTTCAGCCCACCTTCGCCCTCCTGAAGACTCCCTGCTGAGAGTCGAGAACATGGTGGTCGAATTCCCCGTCGGCAATACCGGGCTGAAGGTCCACGCCGTCTCTGATGTCAGCCTCGACGTGGCCGAAGGGGAGACCCTGGGCCTGGTCGGCGAGTCGGGATGCGGCAAGACGACAACCGGTCGGGCGATGATGCAGGTTCCAACCCCGACCTCGGGCCACGTCCTGCTCGACAACCAGGACCTCACCGGCTTCGGCGATGAGGCCATTCGCAACGTCCGCTCGCAGATGCAGATGATCTTTCAGGATCCGACATCTTCGTTGAACCCTCGGCGGACGATCCGGGAGATCGTGGCCGAACCCCTCGTCGTCCAGTGGTTGGACAATCTGGGCCGATCGAAAGTTTCAATGTTGTGGGAGCGTTACGTTCGCTGGCTCATGCCGCTGTGGCTGAAGGCCTGGTCGTGGCTCCGCTTCATCGTGGCAGCCTTGGGCGTAGGCGTTGTACTTTGGGTCATCGGTGAGAGCGCGGGCTTGGATCTGATCTCGACGGTCTCAACCGTGATCTGGCTGCCGGCCCTGGTCGTGGCCGCGCCCTTTGCCCTTTTCTTCGGTGCCACCGCTCTGGTTTGGCTCGGCTTGGCCGGGGCAACGCCGGTGATGGCCATTCCCCGGATCATGCGGGCTCGATGGGACAAGGCACGCTTCTGGGCCGAGACCGAGGACCGTCTTCATCAGGTGCTCACCACCGTCGGCCTCGACCCCGAGGTGGCACTCGACAAGCGACCCTTTGAATTCTCCGGTGGCCAGGCGCAGCGCATCTGCATTGCCCGGGCGCTGACGCTTGATCCCAAGGTTTTGATCTGCGACGAGCCCGTATCGGCCCTTGATGTGTCGGTGCAGGCACAGATTCTCAATCTGTTGGAGGACATGAAACGTACCTATGGCCTGTCGATGGTCTTTGTCTCCCACGATCTGGCCGTGGTAAAGAACATCTCAGACCGGGTGGCGGTGATGTACCTGGGCAAGTTGTGCGAGGTCGCCAGCCCCGACGACCTGTATTCGAGTCCGACCCATCCCTACAGCGAAGCACTGATATCGGCCATCCCGGTACCGGACCCCTTAGTCGACCAGGCCGCCATTGGTGCGATTGAGGGCGAGATTCCCTCACCCATCGCTCCACCGTCCGGCTGCCGGTTCCGCACCCGGTGCGACCGGGCCACCGAGATCTGCGCCAACGAAGAGCCGGTGATTCAGAGCATCGGGGTGAACCGCTTTGTTGCCTGCCACCACCCGATTCTGGACGGCGTGGAGCCAGCTGGCGACACGACGACCAAGCAGGTCTTGCTGGACGCCGCTTCGGCCAATGGCCCGGGAGAGACTGCCGGCACCGTGGAGAGCTGAGCCGTCTGGAGTCCCAGGGAGCCATTTGCAACACTGGTGGCATGGCCATCACCTCGACCGACACCGTTTCGACCGAGCTCACCACCACCCAGGTGAGCGCAGCCCTGGGAGCCGAGGTCAGAGGTCTGTCCCTGGCCTCCGCTGGCCCCGAGCAGGCGGAGACGATCAAGAATCTGCTTGGAGAACACCTGGTGCTGTTCTTTCCCGGGCAGAACCTCTCACTCGACGAGCACATTGCCTTTGGGCGACTGTTCGGAGCCAGTGAAGCTCACCCCAATTTGAAGAACGCCTTCACCGACAGCAAGGAGATCTTCGAGATCGCCGCCTCCACCGGCGGGGTGGCCGACGAGTGGCACACCGACCTCACGTTCAAGCAGTCGCCGTCGCTGATGTCGATCCTGAACATGGTCGAAAGTCCCCCAGTCGGGGGTGACACGATGTGGACCAACCTCCACCTGGCCTACGAGGCGTTGTCGGCACCGATGAAGGAGATGTGTGACGGGCTGACCGCCCTGCACGATGCCCACCCCCACGGCCGCAGCGACCGCATGGCCATCCATCCCGTGGTTCGGGTCCACCCCGAAACAGGACGCAAGGCGCTCTACGTCAACGAGCACTTCACCCGTCGGATCGTGGAGATGAGCCATACCGAGAGTGACGCCATGCTCCGGCTGCTCACCAGCTGGGTGACCCAGGAGCGCTTCACCGTTCGCCACCGCTGGACCAAGGGCGACATCGCCATGTGGGACAACCGCTGCACCCAACATGCCGTCCTCAACGACTTTGAGGGGGAACGCATCATCCAGCGGGTGTCGATCTCGGGCGATCACCCTGAGGGTGGCCCGGCCCGGTGGTCGCCCCACCTTTCCCCCCGGGGTGCCACCAGCCGCTTCGACCGTCAACTCAAGCAGTTCCTCGCCTCCTCCTGAGCAGCTCGGCGCCCGAGCGCAGCTCAAGGCGCAGGGGCGCTCAGATCGTGTCGTCGTCGAGCAGACGGGAGATGACCATGCGCTGGACCTCGGAGGTGCCCTCGTAGATTTGGTAGACCCGCACGTCACGGTAGATCTTCTCCACCGGGTAGTCGTTGAGGAAGCCGTAGCCGCCGTGAATCTGTATGGCGGCCGATGCCACCCGCTCGGCCATCTCCGAGGCGAACAGCTTGGCCATCGACGCCTCCCGGGCGCAATCAAGTCCGTGGTCACGTCGCTGGGCCGCGCTCAGGTAGAGCTGGCGGGCCGCCTCTATCTCGGTGGCCATGTCGGCCAGCTTGAAGGCGATGGCCTGGTGTTCAACGATGGGTCGGCCGAACGTTTCCCGCTCCCGGGCATAGGCCAAGGCTGCCTTCAGCGCCGCCCGGGCTCCTCCGGTGGCCTGGGCCGCCACCCCGATACGGCCGAGCGACAGGTTGCCAAGGGCGATACCCAGCCCACGGCCGACCTCGCCCAGCACGTCGGTGGTGGGCACGATCATGTCGTCGAAGGCAACCTGGCAGGTGTCGTTGGTGCGGTGGCCCAGTTTGGACTCGGTGGCGATCACCCGGTAGCCGGGGTTGTCGGTCGGGGTGGTAAACGCCGTCATGCCGCGCTTGCCTGCTTCGGGGTCAGTCACGGCGATGATCATCGCCAGATCGGCCGTCGACCCGCCGGTGATGAAGGCCTTGTGACCGTTCAGGACCCACTGATCGCCGTCACGACGCGCTCGGGTGGTGATGGCCGCCGCGTCGGAGCCGGTGTGGGGCTCGGTCAAGTGGATGCACCCCAACCACTCCCCCGACGTGAGACGGGTCAGGTACTGTTGCTTCTGGACTTCGGTGCCCAAAGTCTCGATGGCCACCGCCACCGGGGAGTTGTTGGCCGCCATCATGTTTGAGATACCACCATCGGCGGCTGAGATCTCCTCAAGGGCCAGGGCGTAGGAGGTGAAGTCGGCCCCTGCTCCCCCGTAGGTCAGATCGATGGTCACCCCCATGAGCCCGATCTCGGCCATGCGGGAGTACAACTCACGAGGGGCGCCGCCATCACGGTCCCACTGGGCGGCATGGGGGGCGATCTCGGCCTGTGCGAAGGCTCGGGCCGTATCCCGGATCTGTTCCTGTTCGGGGCTGAGGAGCATGGGCCGAGGCTAGACACCCCACAGGCGTTGATTAGATTCGAGGCCATGACCAACACCCGTTCTGTTGCTGTTGCCCCCGGAGATGACGCCGCCCCCGAAGCCGTTGCCGCCTCGATGCTGGTACTCGACGCAATGAGCCTACCGCTGAGCTTTGACGTGCTTCCCATCGGCGAGCAACTGGCAACCATGTCCATGGCCGAGCGGGAGGCGTTCATGATCGAACGCCTCGATGCCGCCGACACCGTGCTGTTCGGTTCCAGCAATGGCACAACACCTGGCATCGCCCACCTCCGCTGGGGCCGCCAGACCTACGCCAACGTACGCCCAGTGCAGTGGCGGCCCGGCTTCCGCTCCCCCATGACAGCCCCCGAGCAACTCGACTACGTCATTGTGCGGGAGAACCTGGAGGACGCCTACATCGGTGTCATGGGCGATGTCGAGGACCTGCGGGCCAGTGGGCTCATCGGCCCCCGGGCCCGCCTGGCGTGGGAGGGGGAGGGCCGCTACGCGGCCAAGATCATCACCCGCCAAGGCACGGAGAAGGTGGCCCGGTTCTCCTACGAACTGGCTCGGCGTCGAGCGGCCGATTCAGGTCGGCGGGCACACCTCACCGTCTCGGCCAAGACCAACATGTTGCCAGCCACCGATCGCTGGTTCAGCGACATCGTGGCCGAGATCGGCCAGGACTATCCCGATGTCCGCCTCAGCCGCTACATCGTCGACGACATGGCCCATCGCCTGGTGGCACAGGTGGCCGACATCGATGTGCTGCTGCTACCCAATCTGTACGGCGACGTGCTGTCGGATCTGGGAGCGGGCACCATCGGCGGTATGGGACTGGCCCCCTCTGGCTGCTACGGCGACGACTTCGCCTACTTCGAATCGGCGCACGGCACCGCCCCCGACCTCGTCGGCCAGTCGAGGATCAACCCGACGGCCACCCTGCTCTCAGCCGTGATGATGCTGCAATGGTTGGGTCTGGAGGCCGAGGCGGCCCGCCTCGATGCCGCCGTCAGCGCCGTCTACGCCGACGCTCGGGCGCTGACCGTCGACCAGGGCGGCACGGCGACCACGACCGAGATGGCCGAAGCTGTCATCAGCCATCTGGGCTGAGGGCTTCGAGTCTGCGGTTGATCCGGCGCCGAATCTGGCAGTTCTTCTAAGGGGCGCTCACGATGCTGGCGGCAACGATGGCGATCCCGTTGACCCATGGCGTCGACAATCCGTCGAAGATCACGCTCATCCAGAGCAGGGAACCCCAGAGCGGCGCCAGCGCATAGAGCATGATGCGGGGTCCGATGAAGCGACTGGCCAGATCGTCGTGCATCCAGTCATGCCAGGCAGGTGGCACCGGCCGCTGCATGAACCGGTGGCGAAGGGGCGGCCCGGTGCGAATTCGCACCCCGAACCCGGCGACAAGAGTGTCAACAAACACGAGGAGCGTGAACGGAGCCAGCCCGTCGGCCTTCAAGCGGACCGCAGGCGCCAGGAACTCTTCGCTGTTTGTCGCCCGCCAGCGCTTCGGGAAGGCGCGCCGTGCGAGGGACATTGTCCGGGATGGTCGGACCGCCATCAGGTGAACCCCAGCGCCTGGTTCATGATGACCAACTGCTGGGCCAGGACGGCCGCTCGATCGGCCAGCAATTCCGTGCCAGCTCCGGTGATGGCGTAGATGCGCCGGTTGCGGCCATCAACCACTTCCTCCCGGGTGAGTTCGATGAGCTCGGCCCCCTGGAGCCGATCGAGGGTGCCATAGAGCGTTCCTGGACCGAGCTTCAGATCGCCATCGCTGAGCTCGTGTACCCGTTGGGCCAGGGCGTAGCCATGGTTCTCCCGCTGAGCGAGAGCGGTGAGGAGGAGGTAGGCCGATTCCTTCCAGCGGGTTACGCCGTCACGATAGGTCAGCTTCTGATATATATCAAGAAGATGCCATCCACCGAACGGGTTGGCTCCGGACCGGGAAACCACGGTGGGCCAGTCAGGGTTGCCGACCGCGGCTCTAGCCCCGCCCCGAGCCGAGGGTCCCGTAGAACACGCCGGCGAGCACCACCATCCCGCCGATCACCGTGGCCGTCGTTGGTACTTCGGCGAAAGCCAGCCAGGCCCAAATGGTGGCAGCCACCGTCTCCACCGGGGCGAACAGGGCCACCTCGGCCGCCGGAGCGAAACGGGGAGCTGATGAGTGGGCGATCCGCCCGGCCGGGCTGAAGATCAGACCCATGGCCGCCGCTGCGGCGTAGGTTCGACCTTCCAGACCAGCTAGGTCGGCAAACGGGGCGGTAACAACCAAGACGATGACCGAGCTCAGAGCGAGGGCCACGTAGCGGCTGAGGTCCGGATGACGTCGCCAGATCGTGATCGAGAGGGCGAAGGCGACAATGGCTAGTACCGCCAACAGGTCGCCGCCGAGGTTGGGGCGGCCGAGGGAAGCAGCGACAACGGTGACGACCCCACCGACGGTGATGGCGATGGCGGTCCAGACCCGGGTGCTGGTGCGCTCGCCCAACAGCACACGAGCGGCAACGGCGGCGGCCACCGGGGCGGCGGCGACAATAACCACCACATTGGCCACCGAGGTCCGGGTCACGGAGGTGATGAACGACACGTGACTGATGGCGGTCAGTGTGGCCAGCAGCAGCAGGGGTCGGCCCGCCCGCCGTAGCGATGCCACCGGGCCCGCCGTTTCGACCACCCGATTCAGCATCAAGAAGACGGGGAGGGAGAAGGCCGCGACCAGAAACGCCATGTTCCAGGCCTCGGTCCGGGCCAAGCGGATGAAGAACGAGTCAGTTGAGACCAGCAACATGCCGAGAGCGGCCAGGCTCCACCCTCGTCGACGATCATTTGACACCCCGCGAGGCTAGGTGTGGCGGGCTGCAGCCACCACCTGGAGTTTCGGCTCCGCCGAAACGTCCCTGAGGTGTGACGGCGCTGAGAGCGAAACACTAAGGTCGAACAGCATGAAGACGCGCGGAGCTGTGTTGCGAACCATTCCTGGTGAGTGGGAGATCGTTGAACTCGACATCGAGGAACCACGCCAAGGGGAACTGCTGTTGAAAATGGTGGCCTCGGGGCTGTGCCACAGCGACGATCACCATGCCAAGGGCGACACGATCGTCGAGATGTTGCCCTTCGCCGGGGGCCATGAAGGAGCGGGCGAGGTCGTGGCCATTGGCCCCAACACTCCCGGGTGGGAGATCGGCGACCACGTCGTCACCTCGTTCCTGCCCGGCTGTGGGCGGTGCCGCTGGTGCGCCAGCGGACAGCAGAACCTCTGTGATCTCGGTCAGTACCTGCTCCAGGGGTGCCGTCCCGACGGCACGTTCCGGATGTCGCTCGACGGCGAACCGGTCGGCCAGATGTGTGGCATCTCCACCTTCAGCGAGCACACCCTGGTTGATGTCTCCTCCGCCATCAAGGTGGAGAAGGATCTACCCCTCGATGTGGTCTGCCTCGCAGGTTGTGGCGTCGGCACCGGTTGGGGCTCCGCCGTCAACAGCGCCGAGGTCAAGCCGGGGCAGACGGTGATCGTCATGGGCATCGGCGGCATCGGCATACACGCCGTGCAAGGGGCGAGCCACGCCGGCGCCTCCCAGGTCATCGCCGTCGATCCGGTGGCCATGAAGCGGGAGGTGGCCCAACAGGTTGGCGCCACCCACAGCTTCGACAACATGGCCGACGCCACCGAGTTCGCCCGGTCGGTCACCAACGGCCAGGGTGCCGATTCCGCCATCCTCTGCACCGGGGTGATGCAGAGCGAACACATCAGGGAAGGTTTCGCCTCCGTCCGCAAGGCGGGAACGGTGGTGGTCACCGGACTCGGCCACCCCGACACCGAGGTGGAGGTCAACGCCCGGGAGCTGACCCTGTTCCAGAAGCGCATCCAGGGCGCCATCTTCGGCGGCTCCAGCCCCAGTCGCGACATCCCGTGGATGCTCGACATGTACCGTTCAGGTCAGCTCCGCCTCGACGAGTTGGTGACCAGGACCTACACCCTCGACCAGATCAACGAGGGCTATGCCGACATGCACAAGGGCGTCAACATGCGCGGCGTCATCGTCTACGACTGAGCCCGTTGTTTGGCCTGCGTCGCCTGGTACCGCCAACGCAGCAGCCAGTAGCGTTGCCATCATGGCCATCACCGCTGACCGCCACGACAAAGCACTCTCGCTCGATCAGAGGGACTTCTATCACCAGCACGGCTACCTTCAGCTGGCGTCCTTCGTCGATGACACCTGGTTGGCGGAGCTACGGACCGCTTCGGAGCATTTCATCGAGGTCAGCCGGGAGCTAACCGAGTCGGACCGGATGCTCGATGTGGAGCCCAGTCATTCAGCCGAGGCCCCGCGCCTGCGTCGATTGATCTCACCCCTCGACCATCATGAGACGTTCCACCGTTTCACCACCGAGGGCCCACCGGCGATGCTGGCCCAGGCCCTGCTTGGCAGCCCCGTACGCTTTCACCACTCCAAGCTCAACTACAAGTGGGCCGACGGGGGCGAAGAGGTCAAGTGGCACCAGGACATCCAGTTTTGGCCCCACACCGACTTCAGTCCCCTGACCATCGGGGTCTACCTCGACGATGTCGACGCCGAGATGGGACCCATGGGCGTGCTCCCCGGTAGCCACCGTGGCCCCATCCATGACCAGTACGCTCCCGACGGTTCCTGGGCCGGGGCCATGACCGACGATGACGTGGCCCAACTCGATCTGGATGCCATGGTCTGGTTGCAGGGTCCGGCCGGTTCGGTCACGGTCCACAACTGCGCCATGGTGCATGGCTCACTGCCAAACAACTCAGTTCGGGCCCGGCCGCTGCTGCTGCAGACCTACTCCGCCGCCGACTCGTACCCGATCGCCGGGATCGGGGCCAACGGGATGACCGGGCGCAACGGTGGCCTCGTCATCGGTGGCCCGTCGCCCCAAACGCTCGAGATCGACGGTCGGCCGATGCACGGCGCCCCCAACTGGTCAAAGAAAGGCCCACCAACCATCTTTGGTTCCCAACAGCGCGGCGACGACCAGAGCTGACCGGGGCCGCCCCGGCCCGATGGCCCGGTGGCCCCGGTCAGCTGCCCGGTGGCCCTAATCTGGGCGCCGTCATCCCGGCCCTGGCCCGCAGCGCCTCGATGTCGTAGATGCGAATCGTCCGTCGCCCCGTTTCGATCCAGCCGTTGCTCCGCATGGTCCGCAGGGCGATCACGATGGCGTCACGGGAGACCCCGATCCAATCGGCCAACTCCTGCTGGGTCAACGGCGACACGATTTCGACCATCCCGTCGGCGTCGATCACGGCGTCGCCCGCCAACTCCACCAGCCGACCGGCCAGCTGTGAGGTGGCATCGCTGGTTCCCGCCGTCAGTCGGCGATCGGTTGCCTGTCGGAGCTTCTCACCGACGATGGTGAGCACGGCCAGGGAGATCTTGGGACGTTCGAGAAGCAACTGATGGAACCGTTCAGGCGGGATGACCAGTGCTTCGACCCGGTCGACGGTTATTCCGGTCGCGTTCCGCCGCGCCCCGTCGATCGCTGCCAACTCCCCCAACACCGTTCCGGGTCCGCGGATCTCGATGATGATCTGGTTGCCTTCGGCCGAGGTCCGGCTGAGCTTGATGTCACCCTCGAGCACGATCATGACAAAGCTCGATGAGTCGTCCTCGCGGAAGACAGCGGTTTCAGGTTGGTAGACGCGACGGGTGCCGGCGGCCTCGGCCGCTTGCTGATCTTCTGGCGTCAGTAATGGCCACAGCACTGCCGCCATTGTCCCATCCTCGTGCTCGTCGAACCACTTCACTCAGGCTGAACCACCAGCCAACGACCACCTGGTCGGCCGCCTCGTTCCGGTCGCTCAGCCGACCAACCGCAAACTCAGACCGGCCCTGCTCCCAGACCCGGTGTGATCGGGGCCTCAATGCGGCCGTCGACCAACAGGGGCAACGAGGCCGGATGGGAGAACTCCAAGCCTTGGGGAACCCATGGCAGCTCCAACCACCGACTGGCAGGCGACGTGAACGCCCAATGGATGGAGGCAAAAAGTGACGGACCCAGACGGAAATTGTGGGGACAGAGGGCCACGTTGTACAACTCGGCCAGCGCCGAGACCCGGCGGGCAGCAGTAAGGCCACCGATCTTGGTGATCTCCGGCTGCAAATAGGTGAGCGCCCCGGTCGACAGCAACCGCTCGAAGTCGGACAGGGTGTACTCGTTCTCACCGCCGGCCAGATCACAATCCAGGGCGGCCCCCACCCGGGCGATGGCCTCGTGGTCGCGCATGGGCCGCACTGGTTCCTCGAACCAGAGCACGTCGAGCTCGGCCAACCGTCGCCCAACCTCGATGGCCTCGATCGGATCGAAGTGGCCGTTGACGTCGACCATGATCAGCAGGTCAGCGCCGAACTCATCACGCAGTAGTGCCGTCAGCTCCGGGTCGAGCTCGTGGAGCTTGATGGCGGTAAAGCCGTAATCGAGGGCCCGCTGGGTTTCACTGACCAGAAGTTCCGGCTCCCGTAGGGGCGGAAAGCTGGCATAGGCGGGCAGGGCATCCATGGCCGGTCCACCCAGCAGCGAGGCCACCGGACAACCAAGACGCTTGCCCTTCAGATCCCACAGAGCAAGGTCGAGTCCGGAGAGCCCCATCATGAAGATGCCCTGGTCGCCGTAGCGGTAACCCCAGTCCCACAGCTCATGCCACAGCTGTTCAATCCAGTCGGCGTCACGGCCCACGGCCTTTGGGGCCAAGAGGTGGTCAACCACCGACACCATTGGGGCGGCCGCTCGCGCCGGCTGCTCCCGATCGGGGATTCCCCACCACGCCTCGCCGATACCTTCGACACCGTCGGAATCGATGACCCTGACGATGCAGTTGATGAATGTCGCGTCGTCAAGCACCTCAGCCTTGACTACTTCGATGGTCGCCACGTTGCCACCTCGCTGCTCCTGTGTTCGGTGCCTGCCAACCGCATCTCGACACTCCCGGGAAGCCCCGGATCGGTAGCACCGGCCGTGCCGCAGCTGACGGTAGCGCAACAACGACGCAGCACCTTGCCCCCGGGCCCGTCAGCGTCAAGGATGGCTCCACGCAGGGAGGAAAATCATGATCAAGCTGACCTTTTGTCTACGACGCCGCCCCGACCTAAGCCCCGAGGAGTTCCGCCGCTACTGGGCCGATGAGCACGGCCCCCTGGTGCGGGCCCGGGCCGAGGCCCTGGGAATCAGGAAGTACCAGCAGGTCCACACGCTCGACGAGTCCGAGCTCCATGCCGCGCTGCAGGCGCGCAACGGTGGGGCACCCGAGCCTTTCGACGGCATCGCCGAGGTTTGGGTCGACGACGTCGAGACCTTCCGCCGCGGCTCCGGCACCCCGGAGTCGCGTCAGGCCGCCCGTGATCTCTTGGAGGACGAGGCACGTTTCATCGACCTGCCCCGCTCACCCATGTGGCTCGGCCATGAGATCGTCTTCTTCGAAACGAACGCCACCGATAGTTGAGGGCCACCGTTTTCCGTCCCGAGGTACACCTCAATTATGGTCAGACAGTGTGAACCTCCAATTTGGCGCCTTCCTTGCCCCCCACCACCTGCCCGGTGAAAGCCCGACGTTGCAGCTCCAACGTGACCTGGACCTCGTTGTTCAACTCGACCGGCTGGGATTCGACGAGTTCTGGTGTGGTGAGCACCATTCGACCGGCTGGGAGACCATCGCCTCCCCCGAGATGTTCCTGGCCGGTGCGGCCATGCGCACCTCCCGCATCCGTCTCGGCACCGGAGTTGTGTCACTCCCCTACCATCACCCCTTCAACGTCGCCCAGCGGATGGTGCAACTCGACCACATGAGCTTTGGTCGGGCCATTTTTGGATCCGGGCCCGGTGCGCTGCCCTCCGATGCCAACACCCTGGGGGCCGACCCCATGGTGCTGCGGGACCGCCAGGACGAGGCCATCGGCGTGATCAAGCGACTCCTGGCTGGTGAGGAGCGATTCTCCTACGAGAGCGAGTGGTTCACCCTGCGCGAGGCTGCGTTGCAGATCCTTCCGTATCAATCGGAGATGCCGATGGCCACGGCTTCGATGATCAGCCCGTCGGGTATGACGCTGGCGGGCAAACACGGGATGGGTGTGCTCTCCATCGGCTCGATGTCGACCGAGGGCCTGGCCTCACTACCGCTGCAATGGAGCTTTGCCGAGGAGGCCGCAGCTGAGCACGGTCAGGTTGTCGACCGCTCGCAGTGGCGGGTCATGTTCAACTTCCATCTGGCCCCGACCAGGGCCCAGGCCCAGGCCGAGGTCGAACACGGCCTGCTCGAATGGCACAACGACTACAACGTCGGCACGCTCATGCGGCCCGGCCTCAAAGCACTGGGCACAACCGGCGAGGCAATCGATTTCTACTCCGAAGGAGCAGGGCTCATCGGCACCCCCGACGAACTGATCGAGCGCATTCTGGAGATGCAGCAGGTGACCGGTGGGTTCGGGGTGATGATGGGGTTCGTCAACGACTGGGCCAATCCGGAGGCAACGGCGCGAAGCTGGGATCTCGTGGCCCGTCACGTCATGCCCGAGATCAACCGCCAGTTGGCCCCCATGCGCGAGTCGAATCTCTACGTCCAGGAACACCGCGACTCGTTCACTCGAGCCGGCGAGGCGATCATGTCGAAGATCATGAACAACGACCGGGCGGCGGAGGCGCTGAAGAGCGCCGGTGGCCTACCATCCCGCACGCCGATCGCCCCCCATCACGCCCCGTCGACCGACTGAAGTCGGCGCTGACACCCGCCAACGACCAAAATCCAGCACCAACGTCAGACAAGTAGTCGAACAGTTGAACACCCGGGGCCGCAGTGAACGGCCCCGGCCAAGGAGGAGCCCCCGATGAGTACCACCGACGACCTCTGCCAAGAAATGCAGGCCTGGCTGGCCGAGAACTGGGAACCAGAACTGAGCGTGCGGCAATGGTGGCAGCGCATGGCCGACGGCGGCTGGCAGTTCCCGACCTGGCCGCAAGGACTCGGTGGACGCGGCCTCAGCGCCCCCGATGCCCGGGCGGTGACGGCCGAGGTCGTGGCCGCAGGAGCGCTCGGCCCACCTTTCAGCCTGGGCCAGGTCATGGGAGGACCGGTCGTAATCCAACAGGGCAATGATGAGCAACGCTCACGCTTCCTCCCCGCCCTGGCCAATGGCACCGAAGCCTGGTGCCAGTTCTTTTCCGAGCCCGAGGCAGGCTCCGACCTGGCCGGGTTGCGCACCACGGCCGAGCGCGACGGCGACGAATGGGTAGTGAACGGCCAGAAGGTGTGGACCTCAGGTGCCCTGGCCGCCCAGCGGGGCATGCTGGTGGCCCGAACCAACGGGGATGTTCCCAAGCACCGCGGTCTGGGCTATTTCATCATCGACACCGATCAGCCCGGGGTGGAGATCCGCCCGCTGCGGCAGATGAACGGTCAGGCCCACTTCAACGAGGTGTTCTTCACCGACGCCCGTGTCGGCCATGAGAATCTCCTCGGTGGTGAAGGCGACGGCTGGGCTGCCGCGGTGGCCACGCTGGCCTTCGAGCGCTCCGGGCTCTCTTCCCGGGCTCCCGGGTTGGTAATGGCACCCCCGGGAGAGAAGTCGGGCTTTCTCGATCGGGCGGCCGGTGAACTCGTGGCCCGCCCGGTGGCCTCCGGAATCGGTGAGCGGGCCTTTCGCTCCTCAACCGAGATCACCGGTCTGGCCCGCGAACGGGCCGGAACCGACGATGCCCTGCTACGCCAGGATCTGACCCGCCTCAAGACCCAGGGGCAGGTAGCGAACTGGTCGGCCCAACGGGCCCGAGCCGAGGCCAAGGCCGGCCAGGCGCCAGGACCTGCGGCCAACCTGGCCAAGCTGGCAGGTTCGAACATCTCGCGCCTGGCTCGTGACCTCGCTCCCGAGGTCCTCGGCCCCGAGGGCATGTTGGCCGGACCAACAGCCGCCCACAACGGTGCGGTGGCCGACATGGTCCTGAGCCAACCGGCATCCTCGATCGCCGGTGGCACCGACGAGGTGCAACGCAACATCATCGGTGAACGGGGTCTCGGCCTGCCCAAGGATGTTCAGGTTGACCGGGACATGCCCTTCAGCGACGTCCCCCGCTCGGGCCAGCGCTGACCGTGACCGACCAAACCGAGTATGTGACGGTGGCCGGGCTTTCGGTCAGCCGTGATCTCTACGACTTCTGCGCCAACGAGGCCCTGGTTGGCTCCGGTGTGCAGCCTGATGACTTCTGGCTTGGATTGGCCACTCTGGTCACCGAGTTCGGCCCCCGCACCGCTGAACTGTTGGACGTTCGCCAGACGATGCAGTCAGCCATCGATGGCTGGCACCGTGACCATCGCGGGCAACCCCACGACCCGGAGACCTATCGGGGCTTCCTCGAAGGACTCGGCTATCTGCTGCCCGCAGGACCACCATTCTCCATCGAAACTTCGAGGGTCGACCCCGAAATCGCCAAGCTGGCCGCGCCCCAGTTGGTGGTCCCCGTCACCAACGCCCGCTACGCCCTCAACGCCGCCAACGCCCGCTGGGGTTCGCTGTACGACGCCCTCTACGGCACCGACGCCCTGGGCGACGTGGCCCCACCTGGCCCCTACGATCCTCAGAGGGGAACCAGGGTCGTCGACTGGGTACGGGGATTCCTCGACGGTGCCATCCCTCTGGCTCAGAGTTCGCATCGCTCGGCGGTGGCCTACCGGCTCGTCGGCAGTGCGCTGGTCGTCAGCCTCAACGATGGTACGACCACCACCGTGGCCCGCCAGGACTGTTTCCTCGGGTTCACCGGTGAGGCCGATGAACCATCGTCGATCCTGTTCGAACACAACGGTCTCGGTGTCGACGTCATCATCGACCGCTCCCACCCCGTCGGGGCCACCGACCCGGCAGGCGTGGCCGATGTGATCATCGAAGCGGCGGCCACCACCATCGTCGACTTCGAGGATTCGGTGGCCACTGTCAACAGCACCGAAAAGACCGCCGCCTACCGCAACTGGTTGGGCCTGATGACGGGTCGGCTCACCGAGGAGGTGACCAAGGACGGCTCGACCTTCACCCGGTCTATGGCCTCCGACCGGGTCTACACCGCCCCCGACGGCTCACCCTTGATACGACGGAGCCGAGCCCTGCTGCTGACCCGGAACGTCGGGCATCTCATGACCACGCCGGCGGTGCTCGACGCCGACGGTCGAACGATCCCCGAGGGCCTGCTCGACGCCATGGTGACCGTGCTCTGTGGCCTGCACGATTTGGTCCGTCCGGTAGAGGAGCGCAACAGCCCGGCAGGATCGATCTACGTGGTGAAACCCAAAATGCACGGACCGGGAGAGGTGTCCCTGGCCTGTGAGATCTTCAGCCGGGTCGAACAGATCCTGGGATTGCAGGCCGACACGGTGAAAATCGGGATCATGGACGAGGAGCGGCGCACCACGCTGAACCTGGCCGAGTGCATCCGGGTGGCCTCGAAGCGGGTCTGCTTCATCAACACCGGATTCCTCGACCGCACCGGCGACGAGATCCACACCGCAATGATGGCGGGACCGATGGTTCGCAAGGTAGAGATGAAGGCCCAGCGTTGGATCTCCGCCTACGAAGATTGGAACGTCGACATCGGCCTGGCCACCGGGTTCGCGGGCCGGGCCCAGATCGGCAAGGGGATGTGGGCCGCTCCCGATCTGATGGCCGATCTTCTGGCCGAGAAGATCGGCCATCCACGGTCGGGGGCCAGTTGTGCCTGGGTGCCGTCGCCGACCGCAGCCATCCTGCACGCCACCCACTACCACCAGGTTGATGTCGCCTCCCGCCAGCAGGAACTGCGCCGCCACCTTGACGCAGGCCAAACCCGGGCCACCATCGACGACCTGCTCACCATCCCGTTGGAGCCAGAGGCCAACGACGCCGACGTCCAGCGGTGGAACGCCGAGCAGATCCAGGCCGAACTCGACAACAACGCCCAGAGTATTCTGGGTTACGTCGTGCGCTGGGTCGATCAGGGCATCGGCTGTTCCACGGTGCCCGACATCAACGATGTCGGTCTCATGGAAGACCGGGCCACCTGCCGGATCTCGTCCCAACACATGGCCAACTGGCTCTACCACGGGGTGGTCACCGAGGAACAGGTGACGGAGACGATGCGGAGCATGGCCGCCGTCGTCGACAGTCAGAACATCGACGACGAGGCCTATAGCGACATGGCCCCCGGCTATGAGGGCGAAGCGTTTCGGGCTGCGTGCGACCTGGTGTTTTCCGGCGTCGAGCAACCGTCGGGCTACACCGAGCCGATCCTGCACGCCCGCAGGCTCGAACGCTTGGCGAAGGAGCAACTCACCTGATCGTCGGCACGCGTGTCGGTACCGGAGCGGGTACCACCGGGCCCCGTCGGCGGCCCAGCAACTGCACGGCGCCACCGACCATAACGAAGGTCAAGCCGTAGAGCATCAGCAGGTTCGCTTCTGCACCCGTGTAGGCCAGGGTGGCGGGCACGTCGACCCGCAACTCGATCTCGGCCGGAGAGGTGCCAGCGACCAGCGGCACCTCTCGGGTGACGGATTCGCCGCTGGGGGTTGGGCCCACCACCGTGACCGACCCCAACACCAGAGGCTCGGCGGCGCTGCCCTCGACGGCGAATGATCCGTCGGCTCCGGTGACGACCACAAGACGGTTGCCCGCCTGGTCGGTGATAGTGATCTCCGCCCCGCCGATCGGACTTCCGTTGGCGTCTTTGAACACGCCGCCAATGGCCGCGTAGTTCTGGCCGAAGTTGAGATCCGATGTGGATTCTTCGTCGACGGTCACGGCGATGGTCTGATCGCTCCCCCCGTCGCTGTCACTGGTGAAGTACACCCCGACCGGGAGCGAAGACTCGTCAATCGCGATGAGGTAGTCACCACGGGTCACGTTCTCGAATCGGTACGGGCTGGCCGTGGTGGTTCGCTGCAGCTTCACGTCGTCATCGGTGCCAAGCTGCTGGTCTGGCCCGGGGCCAATCAGCCAAAGGCCGATTCCGGAGATGTCCGCTTCGTCGGGATCGACCACGCCATCGCGATTCTGGTCGAGGAACACCCGCCCCCCTACCTCGTAAGTCGGTGGAACCACCACGGTGATGGTGACGGTGACCGTGGCCTGGTCGCAGACCTGCGGGCTCACGGCAGTATTGCAGACCTCATAGACGATCGTCTTGACACCGATCTCGGTGCTGGTGGCGGTGTAGGTCACCTCACCAGTGCTCGGGTCGGTGTTGACGGTGCCAGCGGCGTCGCCACCGGTAACGGTGATCGACGTCGAGGAACCATGAACGAAGTCGTCGTTGGCCAACACATCAATGACCACCGACTCACCCTGAACCACCGTTCCGCCGTTGTCGTCGGCAGCAGTGGCCGCTGAGGGGAAGGGATCAGAAGCATCAGGCACACCGTCGTTGTCAGAGTCGGTATCGAGATAGTCGGCAATACCGTCACCATCGCTGTCGGGCGGATCGTTCGGATCACCATCGAACTCAATGTGGTCGGGAAGGCCGTCACCATCACTATCCGTCCCGGTTCCGACGATGGATAGGGTGACCGTGGCCTCGTGGCAGACCTGGGGGCTCACGGCGGTGTTGCAGACCTCATACACGATCGTTGGTGATCCACTCTCGGTATTCGTTGCGGTGTAGGTCAGCTCCCCGGTTGTCGGATCGGTGTTGACGGTGCCTGCGGCGTCGCCGCCGGTGACCGTGATCGACGTCGACGGACCGGGAACGAAGTCATCGTTGGCCAACACATCGAAGCTGACCGCCACGCCGGACAAGGCGACGGTTGACTCATCAACTGCGGTTGCGACGGTACGGTTGGGGTCGGTGTCATCGGTGTTGCCGTCGTTGTCAGAGTCGAGGTCCCGGAAATCCGGGGTGGCGTCGGAGTCGGTGTCGGTTGTCGACTCGGTGGCGTCGTTCACACCGTCGTCATCGGCGTCGAGATCGCGGTAGTCGGGGGTGGTGTCGTCGTCGGTGTCGACTGGGGCGAAGGTGTCGATGACGCCATCGGCGTTGGCATCGGTACCCGCTGTGCTATCGGCGTCGATGGCATCGGGTAGTCCATCATGGTCACTGTCGACACTGAAATCGACGGCCGTTGTGTCAATCGCGTACTCCACCGAGTCGCCGATGCCATCGTCGTCGGAGTCGGCATCAAGATGGTCGGGCTCGCCGGTGCTGTCGGTGTTGGCCGGGTCCGAGACGCCGTCTACCAGTTCGATGCCATCGGCGATGCCGTCATCATCAGCGTCGGTGTCGACCTCGGCGTCACGAAACAGGCTGTCAAGGCTCATCGGAACGGCGTTCGAGCCGTCGGCTTTCAGGAGATGGTCACCGGCCAGTGAGATTGAGTCGCTGTCTCGGTTTGCGTCGTTGATGTCGCGCCCATCGTTGGGAGTGCCAGCTTCGAACACGTCGACCAGACCGTCACCGTCGGCATCGGCGGTTGAGGTGAGCGAGGTGGGCTGACCGTCGCCCCGCTCGGCGATGTCGTCGGTGCCATCACCATCAGAGTCGACGTCTTGAAAGTCGGGGTCATCATCGTCGTCGGTGTCGACAGCCGCAAGGCCCTCGCCTGCGCCGGGGGCCGACTCGTAGGCATCGTCGAGGCCGTTGCCGTCGCTGTCGATCCCGGAGGGGGCGAGGTAGCCGGCGGTGGTCTGGGCTTCAACGTTGTCGGTGATGCCGTCGCCGTCGGCGTCAAGATCAATGTTGTCGGAAAGGGCGTCGCCGTCGCTGTCGGCCCCGGCACGAGGGTCGGCACCGAAGGCGAAGTTCACGTAGGTCTCATCGGCCAGATAGTCAAACGAGAACGATGAGTGTTCACCGGGGATCTTGATGACAGCGAAACCCTCAGCGCCAGTGATCCGAGTTGAACTGTCGATCCTGAAGGTGCCGCCGAACTCTGTGGCGGAGAACAGAACCTCCACCGGGCGGTCGAACTGTACTCCCACTGGTGTGGTCGGACTGCCGATCGAGGCAAGGATGACGGTGGGGTTGAGGGCCGGTTCGGTGAAGGTAATGGTATTGGTTGACTGCAAGGTGTTCCGGATGGCCAGATCCCCGGCGGGCACGTTGTACTTGGCGGGGAAGATATCGGAACGGTAGATCGATGGTGAGGTTTGAATGGCGACACTGGACGTGTACGTGAAGCCAATATCATCGATGGCACCAGTCGCCGTGTTGCCTGAGATTGGGTTCCAGGAGGCGTAGGTGAAGTCGGCCTTCGTCTCGGTCAGATCGATCAGGCCGTCACCATCGTCGTCGATATCGATGTCGTCGGTCACCGAGTCACCATCGGTGTCGATCCCGGCCGCGTTGGCCTGCTGAGGTACGGTCACCAGCACGGTGAGAGTAACAACCAGCGCCGCCAGGACTCGAGTGGACCGGCGGCCGATGCACCGAAGACGTTGAAGAAGGTCGTCCATGGCTTCGTCATCGACCCGACAGATCACGTCCTTGAGTAACGCGTGACCTAGTAGGGGCCGAAGGTGTCGGCAACACTGAGATCCCCGGTGTCAAACGATTACTCATTCGGCTTCGGTCATGCCCTCCTCGTCGCCTGCTGCGGTCAGTCAGCCACCGCCTGGGTGGCTTCGGCTGCGCTGTCCCCGTTGCCTGCGGTGTCCTGCTCGTCGACTTGACGGACGACGTCTCGAAGCTTGCGCATCTGCTGCACTCTCCGCCGTTGCGCTTCGGGCAGCGAGTCGAGATCGACCTCGGCCACGGTGTTGCCGTAGGCCTCGAAGGTCGGGATGTCGTCATCGGCCAAGGCTTGGAGGTACTCCTTGCGTTTGAACGCAGCCTCGATATAGGGGGCCAGTTCAGCGTCCTTGGCTGCCTCCCGCTCGGCCTCAGCTGCTTTGAATTCGGGCATGACCTCCGCCGCGAACAGCTCCAAAGCCTCGCAGATGTGTTCGTGGCGGTTGTTGCCTCCTTGTTGGATGAACACCGTCTGGTCGACCCCGGCGTCAGCGAAAAGTCGCAGGTGGGCCCGCAATTCCTCCGGGGTGCCGATACCGCCGGTGCCGCCACCGAGGAAGTCAAGGCCGACGCTGTCACGCACGGCAACGTAGTGGTCCCAGATGTTGGTCCGACCCGGTTTGTGATCGCCGAACACGTAGTGGTGGCCCAGTGCGAACTGGAAGAACCGGAAGCCGTCGAGACCTCGGCGAACGGCCTCGTCGTGGTCGTCGTGCAGCGAGAAGCTGGTGACCATGGCGATGTTGGGGTTGACGGCGTGACCGATGGGCACACACTCGTTCTTGAACGTCTCGTAGTAGTCGTCGACCCAGTGTTTGGCCTCTTCGGGGTCGATGAAGGCGAAGGTCAGGGCCCCAATGCCGAGTTGAGCGGCCAGGTGGATGGTTTCGCGGTTGGAGCAGGCCACCCACAGTGGAGGGTGGGGCCGCTGGACCGGCTTGGGTACCACGTTGCGCACCGGCATGGAGAAGTACTCGCCGTCGAACCCCGGATAGGGGTTCATGGCCATCATGTTGGCCACCTGCTCCGCCGATTCGCGCCACATGGCTCGGCGTTCGGCAGGATCGATGCCGTAACCCTCCAGCTCGGCGCGAGACGCCGACTCGCCGGTGCCGAACTCGACTCGGCCGTTGGAGACGAGATCGAGGGTGGCGATGCGCTCGGCAATCCGGGCCGGGTGGTTGTAGCCCGGCGGCATGAGCACGATCCCGTGCCCGAGACGGATATTGGTCGTCCGCTGCGAGGCGGCGGCCAGGAAAACCTCGGGAGCGGCCGAGTGACTGTATTCTTCGAGGAAGTGGTGCTCGACCTCCCAGGCGTAGTCAATGCCGAGCTGGTCGGCCAGTTCGACCTGGGTCAGGGCGTCCTGGAACAGCTTCTGCTCCGAATCCTCTGTCCAGGGGCGGGGTAGCTGGTGCTCATAAAAAATGCCGAATCTCATGAGAGCCTCCTTTGGCCCACCTTAGATCCACCGTCGCCCCTGGCCGAATTGGAGTAGGCCTATCAACTGGACCTTGGGTTCAACCGGTCAACGCCAGTACGCGACATCGGCAGCCAGCCGGCCATGCGGCATGCGGCATGCGTTACGGTCCTTGCGGCAAACACAGCTGCAGCCGCGGCTGACGCGAAGATGATTCGAGGATGATGTGGGGCCGTTACAAGGTTTGAAGATCGTCGAAATGTGGTGCATCGGCCCGGGGCCGTTTGCGGGCATGTTGCTGTCCGACATGGGCGCCGAGGTACTGCGAGTCGATCGCCCGGTCGAGGTTGACTACGGCTATCCGCCCGACGAATACCGCACCATGTGGCGCAACCGTCGAGCAGTGGCAGTCGATCTCGACACCGACGACGGCGTCGAGACCATGCTGCGCCTGATGGACCAGGCCGACGGTTTCATAGAAGGCAACCGCCCCGGTGTGTGCGAGAAGCTCGGCATCGGGCCTGACGTCGCGCTGGCCCGAAACGCTCGCCTCGTCTATGGCCGGATGACCGGGTTCGGTCAGTATGGCCCGCTTGCCGACAAAGCAGGATTTGACCTCAGCTTCATCTCGCTCACCGGTGTCGCTGGAGCGGTCGGCACCGAGGAGCAGCCGATGCCGCCGCTCATCCTGGGCGGCGACTTCGGCGGCGGAGGCGCCTATCTTGCGATGGGCATGATGGCCGGCATCATCGAAGCCCAACGCACGGGCAAGGGTCAGGTGATCGATGCAGCCATGGTCGACGGCTCGGCAAACCTCATGGCCTACATGTATGGCGGAATGGCCGGCGGTGTCTGGAAGAACGAGCGCCAGGCCAACAACGTCGATGGTGGCCATTGGCTCTACGGCATGTACCGCTGCAGCGACGACCGGTTCATATCGGTGGCGTGTCTGAGCCCGAAGCTGTACCGGAACCTCGCCGAAACCCTCGAACTCGACCCCGATGTGTTCTCGTTCCCCGGAGGTCGGGCCCAGTGGCCCGAACTCCGTGAGCGGCTCGGTGCGATCCTCGCCACGCGCAGTCGCGACGAGTGGATGCAACGGTTCGACCAGACCGATGCGGGGGTGCAACCGGTACTCGACATGGACGAGGCACCGAACCATCCACACTTGGTCGCACGAGGCACCTTCGTTGAGCATGGCGGTGTCCTGCAACCGGCGCCGGCTCCTCGTTTCAGCAAATCACCAAGCGAGATCAGCTGTCCTCCTCCCGTCAATGGGCAGGACACCACGGCGGCGTTGGCCGATTGGGGTTTCACGCCCGGCGAGATCGACGACCTCGCATCGTCGGGTGCCATCGGCGTCCGCCAAGTACCCAGCGGTTGATACCTCCATCCCCTGTTGACAGAACAATCCCCGAAGCTAACGCTTCAAAGGTCTGTTGATTGATATATACCGATTATCTGAGTATGGTCCTGGACCAAGAAACTCAGGGAACCGACCTTCCTCATCCTCGTTGCCGTCGCCCCCCAACCCTTGCACGGCTATGGGATCCAGCAGGCGGTAGAGCAGGTCTCCGATGGGCGGGTGCGTCTCCGGGCGGGCACGCTCTACACCGCACTCGACCGCCTGGTCGGCGACGGCAGCCTCGCCGTCGACCGGGAGGAGATCGTCAACGGGCGGCTCCGCCGCTACTACCGGTTGACCGAAGCAGGCCAGGCCGTGCTGACCGCAGCCACCGAGCGGCTCGAAGCCAACACCGCGGCCGCCCGTCGGGTCCTGCCGGGCGATCTTGGGCTGGGTCCGGCATGACCGACCGACGAGAGCACACCTTTCAACGCCTGATCGGCTGTTTCCCCACGCCGTGGCAGGAGCGATACGAGGAAGAGATCATCGCCGTGCTGATGGAATCGGCCCCTGCCGGCTCCAGCCGCCACACCGACGACTGGCGGGAGATGGCGAGCCTGGTCTGGGCGTGCTCTGTGCTGCACGGCCAAAACGTACTCAAGCTCATAGCGAGCCCGTTCAACCGGCGGTCGGCCGAGCTGGCCGGGGCGGCCACCCTCAGTATCGCCGCCGCCCTGTACCTGACCGTCGCCATCAGCCTCTCGACCAACGGTGGCCACTGACGTCTGTGTCTTCTTGACTGGCACGGCGATCGTCGCCATCGGGGTTCGTTCGTTGCCGGAGCACAAAGCCCTCGGCCTTCGCTGCCCCTTACTGGAATCGGGGTGGGAAGCCTGATCGATTTGGCCTTGTGGGGCGGTGCCTTCGGGCCCGGTCGAAGGTCGTCAGCCCTGGCTGTGCTCATCGCTTCGTTGCTACCCCTACTCTTGGCTGCCGCTGGCCTCTGCGGGGCCCGAGTTCAACAAGCGGCGCGACGCCGGGTCAGAACCGGGTAGGCCATTCCATCTTGTCGGATCGACGATTCGTCGTGGATGTCGACCATGGCCGCCGGCGGCGTCCGCTTGCGGACCCACTCAGTCCTGTTCCAGAAGCCGTTGGTGCCCTACCGGCCAGGTCACAGCCGAAACCTCAGGGGCGCCGGGAGTTCTTCTCACTTGCAAATGCAGAAACGACAATAAAGACGTAGTCAAGCGCAGTTTAGGCCTTGCAGATCCTCCCGCGGGAGTGTTTGTCAACTCCGCGAGAGGGTCGCCGTTGGCAGTCGCACAGGAACTCTGGGAGATCGGCCCGGTCGAACACCCCCGCGGGAGTGTCGAACCCGATACCGACTGGCTACCTCCCCCATGGTGCTCAGACCCCGATGTCGGTCTCGGCCCGAACAACCTCGGCCAGGGCGGCCACGCCGGCCCGGATGGTGTCGTGGTCCGGTTGGCCGAAGCAGAGTCGCAACCGACGGCTGCCGTCGACGGCATCGGCTGACCAACCGGCGCCGGGATTGAACTCGACGCCGACCTTGGCCGCCGCTTCCACCAGGGCCGAAGTGTCGACCCCTTCGGGGAACGTCACCCACACGTAGATACCGCCCTGAGGGGGAACGATCTCGACTGAATCGCCGAACTCGTGCCGCAGGGCGTCGACCATGGCTTCGCCCTTGGCCTGCAACGTCTGGGTCAGGCGCTCGACGTGATCGTCGAAGTGAGTCGGGGCGAACTCGGCCAGGGTCAGCTGCTCCAGCGCCCCGGTGCCGGCATCGGTCTTGAGGGCCAGCAACTGGCGGATCACCGACGGGTCAGCCACCAGGTAGCCAACCCGCAAAGCGGGGGCGATCGACTTGGAGAACGAACCGCAGTAGATGACCTGGCCGTTGTCTTCGTCGAGGGCTCGCAGGGCCGGGGGTCGATCGGCCCCCCACAGAAGATCGGCGTAGCACTCGTCTTCGAAGATGGGCACCTCGTGCTCCCGGGCCAACTCCAAAATGCGGCGGCGGCGCTCGATCGGGAGCACCGAACCGGTGGGGTTCTGGACCGTGGGGATCGTGTACAGATACTTGGCCGTTGTGCCTTCGGCCGCCAGCCGTTCCAGAACGGCGGCCAGATCGTCGGGGTCGATACCGTCGTCGTCGAGGGCCACCCCAACAACGTTGACCCCCCGTTGGGTCAGGCGACTGATCATGCCGCCGTAGGTTGCCTGCTCAACGATGACGGTGTCACCAGGGCTGAGCAGGGCCTCATTGACCAGGTCGAGGGCCTGCAACGAACCTGAGGTGATGAGGATCTCGTCGAGGTCGCAGTTGATGGCGGCGCGGGTCCCCAGGGCGTCGGCCACGAACTGACGTAGCGGCTCGTACCCCAGCGGCGAACCACCAAGGTTGTACGTGGCCAGGGCCTGGCCCTCGCGGCGCAGGGCGCTCACCGCGGCCTCGGCCAAGCCGGCGAAAGGGATGCTGTCGGCATCGTTGTGACCGCCGACGAAGCCGAAGTCAGGGGGCGGTTTCCACTCTCCCGCCGCGGCAGGAAGGTCGGATCGGAATGCCGATTCCATATCGAAAGCCACCATGGTCTCCTTGGGTTGGCGGCCGCAGTTCGGGGCAGCACGCTGCAACATCGTAGGGTCAACACCCATGGCCTACGAAACCATCATCTACGATCTCGACCAGCGGGTGGCCCTCATCACCCTCAACCGCCCGGAGCGTCTGAACGCCTGGAACGACACGATGGCCTCCGAGCTCGGCTTGGCCCTGGCCGAAGCCGAAACCGACGATGATGTCCGGGTTGTGGTGCTCACCGGAGCGGGCCGGGCGTTCTGCGCCGGGGCCGACCTCTCCTCGGGGGAGGACACCTTCGCCGAGACCGGTGATGCCAACCCCCACCGGGCCGGAACCCCTGAGACCATGCCCTGGGACCTGACCAAGCCGGTGGTGGCCGCCATCAACGGCCACGCCATCGGCGTCGGCCTCACCTTCCCCATGACCACCGACCTGCGTTTTGTGGCCGAGGAGGCCAAACTCCAGTTCGCCTTCGTCCGCCGGGGCATCATGCCCGAGTTGGGGTCGTTGAAACTGCTGAGTCACATCGTCGGCCGTCAGACGGCATCGGATCTGCTGCTGTCGGGTCGCATGTTCAGCGGCACCGAGGCGGCGGCCATGGGCTTGGCGGCCAGGGCCCTACCGGGCGCCGATGTCCTGCCTGCGGCCATGGATTGGGCCCTCGACGTGGCCGCCAACACCGCCCCGGTTTCGGTTGCGGTCACCAAGGCCCTCATGTGGGAGGACGCCCGGCCCGAAGCCGAGGCCGTCTTCGCCCGGGAACTGCGGCTGCTGCCCTGGCTGGGAGCGCAGCCCGACGCCGCCGAGGGGGTCATGTCGTTTCTGGAGAAGCGGGCGCCGAAGTGGACGATGACGGTCAGCAACGACCTGCCCGATCTCGGAGCCTGAGGGGCGAACGCCACCGTCGGGTCGGGATTTGAAACCACGTCGATCGTGGTGGGACCGTTGAGCGTGCACGCCACCCAGATCGAACGCCATCTCGCCACCATCGAAGCCGACGGCTACACCATCATCGAGGACGCGCTCAGCCCTGAACTGACTGCTGGGTTACGGGACGCGGTTCGGGGGCAGTTCGTCGAACTCGGTGTGGAGCCCAAGGGCAACCGGGCCGAGGGTTTCGCCACCAGGAGGATGTACAACCTGGTGCCACGGGCCGAGATCTTCCAACAGCTACCCGTCCACCCCAACGTGTTGCCCCTGGTTGAGCAGCTACTGGAACCCGACTTGCTGCTGTCGGGCACCACGGCCATGGATATCGGGCCAGGTGAATCGCTACAGGGCCTGCACGCCGACGACGGGTTCTTCAAGATCGGACGCCCCCACCGACCGATGATGTCGACCACCCTCTGGGCCCTCACCGACTTCACCGCCGACAACGGCGCCACCCGCGTCGTTCCCGGCTCACACCGCGAACCCGGGCATCCCGAACCCTTCGATGAGTCCGACGCCGTGGCTGCTGAGATGTCTGCGGGCAGCGTGCTGGTGATGGACAGCCAGTTGTGGCACTGCGGCGGGCCAAACACCACCACCAATGACTGGAGGCTCGGTCTCAACGTGCAGTACGTCCGGGGCTTCTTCCGGACCCAGCAGAACCAGTACCTTTCGATTCCCCACGACCAGTTGGCCAGCTATCCGAAACGGCTACGCGAGTTGCTCGGCTTTGAGCTCTACCGGGGCATCATGGGCCACGTCGACGGGCAGAGCCCCGCTGCGGTGGTTGGGGCCGACGACAACGCTGGTCCGGCCTATGGTCACGCCCCTACCGACAGTGGATCCCTCGGCGAGAACCCGTTCGGTGCCACCGGGGTGGAGTGACACCTCTCCCTTGGCCGCTGTTGCTGCGCTGAGCACGCTGTGGCTGAGGACCCTGTGGCTGAGGACGCGGCCCAGCGGATCCTGGCGAGCCGAAGTTACGGGCGGAACCACTCCAGGCCTGTCAGTTCTGTTCGAAGGGTTCGCCCAGGCCACCAGGTGCTTCGGCCGTCAGGAAACGCCTGAACAGCCCGAGTCGATCACCAAGTGAACGAAACGCTGGCCGGTTGATCATCACCAGGGTCAGGATCATGAGGGGGAAGGGCAGGATGCCGAGGACCTGGGTGAAGCTGGGAAACGTCGGCTGGAGCTTGAGGGCCAGGATCTGCAGGGCCCCGAACAGATAGCTCCCGAGTGCCACCCGAACCGGGTGCCAGCCCCCGAATATCACGATGGCGAGGGCGATCCAGCCAAAGTTGCGAATGTGCCCTTCCGACCACCCGAACTTGACGTCGAGCGAGAACGCCGCGCCACCCACCCCGACCAGGGCCCCTCCAACCAGGGCGTAGAACCAACGCAATCGGTGGACGTCGATACCCCGGGCGAAAGCGGCATCTGGTCGTTCACCGACGGCCTGCAGCTCCAACCCGGGCCGGGTCCGGTAGAAGAACCAGTAGACGACGGCGATGAGCAGCATCGACCCGTAAACCGACAGGTTGTGGGAGAAGAGCACCGTCCCCAGCCATGGGATGTCGACCAGACCGGGGATGTCGAGAGGGGGAACGGCCGGACCTGGCTCGCGCACGAACGATTGACCGAGCAGGGTCGACAACTCGCCAGCAAGCAGGAACAACACGAAGCCGATGGCGATCTGGTTCAGCTTGAGGTCGATGGAGGCGAAGGCGATGATGGCGGCCAGGGCCATCGACACCACCGCGGCGGCTACGAACCCGCCAACCACGCTGCCTGTGGTCTGGGCCACGGCAAAGGCGACCATGGCCGACAACAGCATGGTCCCGTCGAGCGAGAGATTGACGATGCCTGCCTTCTCGGTGATCGTTTCACCCAGAGAGGCGTAGACCAGTGGTGCGGCGGCGGCGATGATCGAAGCGAGGGTCACGGCGTCCACGTCACACCCCTCCCGCAGCTGGAGCTGGGTCGGCGGAAACTTCGCCCGAGGGCGTCGGCACCGCTGGCTCGGGTGGAACCGTCCCCGCCATCGCTTGCCGGCGACGTAGCCATCCTCCGGACAGCAGGACAAAAAGAACCAACAATCCCTGGAGCACACCCCCGACCGAGGAATCGACACCGATCCGGAGCTCAAGGAACGTCGTACCCACCGTGATGGCGGCAAAAAAGAAGGCGATGGGCGCAACCAAGATGGGGCGAAAACCGGCCAGCAACACGACGAGGATGCCGAGGAAGCCGAAGCCACCAGATACCGAGGGCACCAGTTTGTGGGTGAAACCCAGCACCTGGGTGCTGCCCGCCAGCCCAGCCAGGCTCCCTCCGAGGGCGAAGGCCACCAGAAGGTAGCGGTTGGCTGGAATACCCAGACGGGTTGCGGAATGAAGGTTGGTGCCAACCGCCTTCAGCTTCAGACCAAAGGAGGTGCCGCTCATGAGCAGCACCACGGCGATGACCGCCAGCACGACCAGGGTGAGGGCGACCCAAGAGACGTTCTCACCGCCGATCGTGGGGAGCCACACATCCTCCCGGAACAGTTCGGTGCCACTGGTCGAGGCGATCCCATCCCGCTTCCATGGTCCGATGATCAGGTAGGTGGCAAATCCGGTGGCCACAAAATCAAGGCCCAGGCCACCAAAAATCTCGTTGACACCGCCGTACAACTTGAGTACCCCCGCCAGCATGGCCCACAGGGAACCGGCAACCACCGCCACGATCATGGCCAGGGGGATCACCGCCCATCCCGGCCCACCGACGCTGCGCGCCACCCAGGTTGCCCCGATGGCGCCGAGCACGATCTGCCCCTCGACCCCGATGTTCCACAGCCCAGCGGAGAAGGTGATGACCAGCGAGGCCGCAGCCAGGGTCAGGGGAATCCACACCAACAGCGTCGTCGACAGCTGCCTCGGGCTGCCGATGGAGCCCTGAACCAACAGCCCCATGGCCTCGAACGGATTCGCACCACTGGCCAGGAACAACACGAAGGCCAGGACAACGGAACCAACAACGGCCAGGACGACGTGACGTCCGCTGGTGGTGATCATGTCTTCGCCCGTCCACCGATGAGGTGGCCGATCTCCTCGCCGTCGGTGCCTGCGGCATCCAACTGGGCGATGACCCGCCCGGCAAAGAACACCACGATCCTGTCGCTGTAGCGGAGCAACTCGTCCAGATCGGCCGAGGCGAACAGGATCGCCGTCCCTTGATCACGACGGGCCAGGAGTTTGGTCCAGACCAGATCAGCCGATTCGATGTCGAGTCCGCGGGTGGGATGCTCCATCACCAACAGCGAGATCTCCGGGGGCATCATGGCCAGCAAGAGGCGCTGCTGATTTCCTCCCGACAGCGACTCGGGGGTCGATTGCAACGATCCCTTGACGGAGAACTCGCCGATCTTGTCGGTGGCGGAGCGGGCGGCCCGATCCCAATCGAGGATGAACCCCTGCTCATCATCACCAGCGAGGGCAAAGTGCTCCTTGATCGTCAGCCCCTCAACCAGGCCTTCACCCAGTCGGTCAGCTGGCAGGTAGTGCACACCGTGGGCCAGGTGCCGACGGTAGCCACGCCCGGTCACATCGTGGCCGCCGACCCGAACCGAGCCGGAATCAGGGACCGTCTGCCCAACCGCCACCCGAAGCAGGCTCTGCTGGCCTGACCCTTCGAGCCCGGCTACGCCAACGACCTCCGAGGCGTGCACCGTCAACGACAGATCCTCGACCGTCACCAACCGGTGACGGACCGAGACCGACTCGACTTCCAGCACCGGTTCGCCTTGGGGTACCTCCAAGCGCCCAACGGGGCTGACCATCGCCCCGAACATCATCTCGACCAACTCCTCGGGCCTGGTTGGCAGTTCGGCCGACCCGATCAGCTGCCCGTGGCGCAGCACGCTGACCCGATCGCAGATCTCGGCCACCTCCTCCAGCTTGTGCGACACGAACAGGACCGTCATGCCCTCGCTGGCCAAGGTCCTTAGGGTGGCAAAGAGCCGCTCGCGCTGGGTGGCGGAGATGGCGGTGGTCGGCTCGTCGAGGATCAGGACCCGAACCCCGAGCGACAGCAGACGGATGATCTCAAGTTGCTGACGCTCACCAACGGTCAGGGTTCGCACCGGAGCCTCGGGGTCGAGGGTGAACCCGAACCGGCCGGCCAGTTCCAACAGTTCAACCCGGGCGGCGCCACGATCGACAATGAACGATTCCGGGCGGCCGAGCATGAAGTTGTCGAGCACCGGGAGGGGCAGGCAGTGCAGAGGGTCCTGGTGCAGCAGCCCCACCCCGGACTGGAGTGACAGCCTGGTCGACCCCAAGGGTAGGTTCTGTCCGTCGAGGCTGATGAGGCCCGAGTCGGCGGTGATGAAGCCGGCCAGGACCTTCATCAACGTCGACTTACCCGCCCCGTTCTCGCCGAGGACGCCGTGAATGGATCCACCCTCGACGTTGAGGGTGATGCCATCAACGGCACGAACCGGACCGTAGTGCTTGTGGATGCCGGTCAGTTCCAGCATTTACTCAACCAGCCGAGCTGGCGCCCTCTATGCCCTCCAGCAGCTGTTCCATGTACCAGATCTGGTCATCAGCGGCCGTTTCACCTTCGCCCAGGAACGGTGATCCGTCCTGGAAGTTGAGGGGTCCGGTGAAGAGGTCGATCGAGCCGTCGGCGAGGCCAGCGATGAAAGCGTCGAGCTTGTCGGCATCATCGGCCGCCAGACCCTCACCGGGCAGGAAGCCGACCGTGCTGGTGTCGGGGTTGTTGATGTCGGCCCAGTCGGGACCGGCCCAGACGAAGCTGGCTTCGTGGTTGCCAGCGGCCACTGTTTCCACGGCCTTCAGGTACTCGGGACCCCAGTTGAAGAACGGCACACCCAGGCAGACAGATTCGGCCTCGGCGCAGGCACCCTCAAAGTCATAGGGCACGGCAAACACGCTCTCACCGTCGGCGGAACGCTGACCGGTGCGAACGATTGCCTCGGTGGTGTCGATGCCGCTGATCACGACGTCGGCGCCCGAGTCGTAGAACTCGTTGACGACCTGCGTCGGGTCGAGGGTCACGCCGGGGATGTTGAACCAGAACCCGATCCACGTGACGGAGAAGTCGAGGTCATCCGCACTGTTGCCCTCTACCTCCCAGCAGTGCTCGGCACCGAGATAGGCCGATGAAACCAGGCGACGGGTTTCGTCGTTGATGAGGGGTCCGAGATAGCCGATCTGGCCCGACTCGCTCGAAAGGGCTGCCGCACAGCCGGCCATCATCTTGCCGAACTCCATACGACCCATGATGTTGCTGAGGTTGCCGGTCTCGGGGTCGTAGCCCTTACCGTCGACCCATGCGCTGTCGCCGGAGGACCACACCATGGGTACCTCGGGATGGGTCTTGGAGGCGGCCAGAATGCCGTCCTTCATGTCATCGGAAGTGGCGAAGATCAACTCTGCTCCTTGATCAATCAGGTCGTCTACCACCTGCTCCACCGTGATGTCGGGCTTATCGGCGGGGTTGACCTTCTCGACCACGATCATCTTCGCCCCGGTCTTGTCGACGACGTACTGACCGCCGTCGCGGTGGGCCTGGGACCAGCCACGATCGTTTTCGGGGCCAACAAGAATCATGCCGAAGGTCAGGCCCTCGGCGTCGCTGCCTGCACCGTCCCCGGTGTCGGCATCGCCGCCTGCACCCTCCTCGGTATCGGTCTCGGTCTCGGCATCGGTATCGGTATCGTCGCCACAGGCGGCGGCCACGACCGCAAACACCATCAGCAACGCCAAGACCTTGCGCCAAGCGGCTCCGGTCGACAATGCGTTCGTCCTACTCATAAATTTCTCCCACCGATTTGACAGCGCACGTACCCATCCGTGCGCCCCAGAGCGTACCAGCGTCACGACATCCTCGATGCGACAGCACCTGGAAGCCAGTACAAGCTCAGCCGCCCGGCGACGAAGGCCCCAACCTGTCGACCGATGAAGCCACCGCGTAGGCGTCGAGTTCGGCCAACCATTGGCGGCGCTGCCCGGTCCCGGCGAATGAGGCCTCGAAGCTGTTGCGGGCCAGAGCTACGAGGTCCTCACGGCTGAGGTCGAGGGCCTCGGCCACGGCCAGGTAGTTGTCGCCGATGTAGCCACCGAAGTAGGCCGGGTCGTCGGAGTTCACCGTGGCCACAATGCCCTGCTCGAGTAACCGCTTGAGGTTGTGATCCTCCAACCGGTCGACCACCCGCAGCGCCAGGTTCGACAGCGGACACATCGTGAGCGGTGTCGCCTCGGCAACGAGGCGGGCCATCAACGCCGGATCTTCCTCCGCCCGCACCCCGTGATCGATACGTTCGGCGGCCAGGGAGTCGAGTGCTCCGGTGATGTAGGCCGGTGGGCCCTCCTCACCGGCGTGGGCCACCCGACGCAACCCGGCCTCGGCGGCGCGGGCGAACACCGGAGCGAACTCTTCGGGGGGATGGTCGATCTCGGAGCTGTCGAGGCCGACACCAACGATGAGATCGAGATGATCGACGGCGGCTTCGAAGGTCTCCATGGCCTCAGCCCCACTGAGGTGGCGAAGAAAGCACAGGATGAGGCCGGCCGACAGACC
>Ga0316192_10000383_pt1 | contig 32189 bp, 14 predicted proteins | sample MerIslwburrow_MG_FD_204931 | JGI IMG/M metagenome (GOLD analysis project Ga0316192, IMG submission 204931) | Coastal sediment microbial communities from Maine, United States - Merrow Island worm burrow | ecosystem: Environmental > Aquatic > Marine > Coastal > Sediment | place: USA: Maine...
ATATTATCAAAGAAAAGAAAGACATGTTTGTGGAAAACTATGTACGTAAGATTTATTCATATGCTTTAGGACGTTATCTTGATTTTACAGACACCGAAGAGGTCAATGCTTTGTGTGAAGAATTCAAGAAAAGAGACTATAAAATGCGTGACTTGATAGAGATGGTTGTGTTAAGTGATAATTTTAAAACTAAATAATGGGAAGGATTAGGATATGAAATCATGGAATATTAATCGTTGGCATTTCTTAGTGTCGCTTTGCCATGGTTAGAGGGTGTGGCTTTGGGTTGCATAGGTGTTAAGAACCTATTCGTAAGAACCTATTCGCAGGTAAAATCTGTGTAAAAATGAGAGTTTTAATAATATTTTTAGAGAATATGTGTGATAGAATTAATCTTTCAAAGAGCTTTTGATGAAGATAAAAAAATGTGTTGTTTTGTTGTTTTGTGCGATGCTTTGTTGGTCACTGCATTCACTAGGTGATGATTCAGGTGTTAAATCCACTGTAAAGGCGAATTTAATTGATTACAACAATGAAGTTAAGCCACTTCTTAACAAGTATTGTTACAATTGCCATGATAAGGAAAAAGCAAAAGGGGACGTACGTCTTGATAACATAGACCCTAACATGCTAACAGGAAAAGATGTTCATATTTGGGAAGAAGCTCTTGAACTACTCAATGTGGGTGAGATGCCTCCAGAAGATAAAAAACAACCCACACTAAAAGAACGAGAAGTCATTACAAAATGGCTCAATAATGAATTTTTAAAGGCCATAGCTCTTAAAAAAAAATTAGGAGGACATACTAATATTCGTCGGATGACGCGTTATGAATTGGCGTACACTTTAGAAGATTTATTTGGCTTGAGAGCAACGAATCTTGTATCGAAATTGCCCGAAGAAAGTAATAGCGCAGATACAGGTTTGAAAAATAATGGATCGATATTAGGAATAGGTGGCCCACAGTTGAGTGCTTATTTTGACACAATTGTAAACACGGTAAATAAATTAAATAGATGTTTGACTGATAAAAAAATGGTTGAAGTTGATGGTGTGAAGCAAAATTTAACAGGTTACGTAAAACCAAAAAAACCAGGGCGTGGTAAGGGCATTTATTCTGTTAACGTCGAAAAATTTAAAAAAGGCATGGTAATAAAAGGTGCACAAGGAAAAAATGCGGTTTATGGTGAATTTCTTGTACAGATACCCAATCCACCTAAAGAAGGTAAATTTCGTCTTACCTTCAAGGCAGGGTCAACAAATGAGGCCTTGATGGCAGATGTCCATGTGGGTTATCTCCTTTCACTTAATAATTTTCGACATGTTGAGAAAAGATTCTTAAAATCAGAAAAAATTGATGCACGAATTGATTCACCCAAAACATATACAATCGAAGGTTATTTAGATGACTTGCCTTTTGGCGCGGAGCCAGATGGAGAAGGGGCTGACCTTATATTTTGGATTAAAAATAATTCAAAGGATGAGTCGTCGAGAATTTATCTGGAATCATGTGTCTTTACAGGGCCAGTAAATACTGATATGAGAGAATCTGTCTTTATTTCATCTAAAAACAAAGATAATAAAACATTATATTTCAAAGAATTACTTACCTCATTTTTACGAAAAGCTTTTAGAAGACCGGCAACTCAATATGAGATTGAAACATACAATAAAATTTATAATACACATTTGAAATCCAAAGATGAAATTTACTCCTTGTTGAAAACATTTGAAATCATATTATGTTCTCCGAAATTTTACTATCTAGGTAAGCCAAGTGTTTCAGTGAAACAAAAAACTAACAATGGGGATGTGGTAAACGATTATGGTTTAGCTGAAAAGTTGTCTTATTTCTTGTGGTGTTCGCAACCAGATGAAGAATTAAATGAATTGGCCGCTAAAGGCGAATTGCATAAACCTGAAACACTTAAATTGCAAATTAAACGGATGATCAAAAGTGAAAAATCGAAACGCCTTGTAGAACATTTCAGTGAACAATGGCTTGACATTAAAAAGCTTTTCAATGTTGCTGTTAGTAATGATTTTTATCCTAAATATAGTGAAAACATGAGCAGACACATGCGTCAGGAAACCATTGAATCGGTAAATGAAGTGTTCCGTGGTGGTGTCTCCGCACTGAACCTTTTGAGTAGCGATCACACGTTTTTAAATGAAGAATTAGCGGAGCATTATGGAATCGAAAAAGTGAATGGAAATCATTTTCGTAAAGTCCAATTAAAACCCGAACATAATAGAGGTGGATTGCTGACACAGGGAACCTTTCTTGTAGGTAATTCTGATGGCGAAAATTCCCATGTGATCTTGCGCGCTGTTTGGCTGAACGACAGGATTTTGCATGATCCGCCACCCCCGCCACCCAAAACGGTTCCTCCCTTGGACGATACCGTACCTGGGTTTGAAAAGATGACATTGACTGAAAAATTAGTTGTGCATCGGAACTCTGATTCCTGCAGGAATTGTCATAATAAAATCGATCCGTGGGGACTGCCTTTTGAAAGTTATGATGCGAGTGGAGCTTGGAGATCAAGAGTCCTTGTAAAGCCTGCATCTAAAAAAGTTAAAAAACAGGAAGTTAAGCCGGAATCACCTAAAGTTAAAAAACAAAGAGAAGCTAAGGCAGAAAAAGCCAAAAAGGAAAAAAATGTAAAGAGAGCTAGACAAGCAAGTGTGTATGGAGAAGTGGAGACGGCTACGACACTTCCTACAGGACAAAAAATTAATGATATGAAAGAATTGAAAAGTTATCTTGTTGAAGAGAAGAAAGAGCAATTTGCCAAAAGTCTAACAGAACGGTTACTTGCCTATGCCTTATCGCGTGATATGGCATTCTATGATCGTGAATTGGTAAATGGAATTAACAAAAAATTTATAAACAGCGGTTTTTTGCTCAGTGTTTTGATAGAGGAAATCGTGTTGAGTGAGGAATTTCAACAAAGTGTGAGGAGGTAGTGAAGTGGCAAAGTCATGGCGCATAGATAGACGTACATTTTTAAGGGGCTGTGGTGGGATATCTCTTGGCTTGCCCTTTATGAATGCAATGATTGCTGGAGATGAGTCCAAAGCCATTAAAGCATTGCCTAAGAGATCAGCTTTTATATTTTTCCCTAATGGTGTTAGTTTGCCCCCTGCAGAACATGAACATTATGAAGATTGGTATTGGTTTCCTAAAGGAGAAGGAAGAAATTATCAATTCAGAGAAAACCTGAAAGCGTTGACTCCTTATAAAAATGATATTTCTGTTATTAGTGGATTGTCTAATCCCGGTGGGCGTACTGCACCACCTCATGTGGGACCAACAGGCTTTCTCACTACGGCCAGAATAACCAAAAAAAGTAGAATCAATACTGTCTCAATCGATCAGGAAATTGTCTCCCGCCTTAACCTTGGAAGAGTCACTCCCGTAGAATCACTTGTTATATCTACGCAAGGTGGGGTTGGAAGTTTAGGTAGAACTCAAACAATGTCTTATAACGCCAATGGAATTGCGATACCATCTTTAAGTAATTTGAAAAGTATTTATGAGAAGATGTATGCAATGAGTGGACCCGAGAGAGCTGCTTCATTAAAAAATAAAGAACATTTACTTGATTGTGTTCTGGAAGACGCAAAAGATTTTAATAAAACTTTGGGTAAAGAAGATAAAGTCAAATTGGATGAATATCTTTCTGCTTTGCGAGATGTCGAAAAAAAAGTTGAAAATGACAAATTTTGGTATAAAATTATGTCGAAAAAAAAGAATGAAGTTAATGAATCTTCTAAAATGGATTTGAATGTGACGTCTGAAGACGCTGAGAAATATATTCAAACGATTTATGATTTAATGTACATGGCTTTCAAGACAGATTTGACGCGAGTCGCCACGTATCAATTGGCCGTAGAGGGAGGAGCACAACCTTCCGGGAATTTGTCAAAATATGTTGGGATGTCAAAAGATCTCCACGCCTTATCGCATGGTTCTAATAAATCACCTGAAGGTTTTAAAGATTGGGGGCAATGGGATCAATTTGTTGGAAAACAGTTGGCTTATTTCATCAAACGTTTGCATGACACCAAAGAAGGTGATAGCCGTCTCTTAGACCGTTGTCTTGTCTTTCAAGGCTGCGCTACAGGTAAGCTACATGATAACCATAATTACCCGCTGATTCTTGCTGGCGGCAAGGAAATGGGCCACAAAACTGGACAATATGTGAAATATGTTGAAGAGGATAATGCTTTATCGAATTTATACGTTCGCATCGGTCAGGCCATGGGAGCCCCTATCAAGAAATTTGGTGACAGTACGGGTATCAGTATGTCTGAGTTGTTTGTTTGACTTTATAAAATGTATATATGCAATGGCAGAAATGAACAAGCGAGGGCTCTTAATCGTGAATGAAGAAAATATAAAAAATAGTTGCATTTTTAAGGTGAGAATGTCATCTTTTTGGTGACTCTACATTGCTATCTAATTAATATTTTTTTCTAGAGAAATAGCTTATATTTCAAAATCAAAGATTGTTATAATGGACAAAGAAAAGGTGAGGACAATGACTATTAATGAAAAAATAAGCAATTCAAATAAACAATTTTCGTCACAAAGAACTCGTCAATCCACAGTACGTTCAGGAAATGTTTGTAATCGAAGAACGTTTTTGATGGGCACGGGGTTGGCGCTGGCCGCACCTATGTTTCCTTCGTTGTCAGCAGCAGGCAGTGTAAAAAAGACCTTGATCAAATCCAAGAAAAATTTGGTGATTATTCCGAATGAAGGAGGTTATTTACAAGATTTGTTTTTACCTGAAAAAGGCAAGGGAATAGAGAGTTCAAGATTAGTCAGTCATTTAAAAAATCATTATAACGAATTAACGGTACTCAGTAGAATAGCTCAGCCTGAGATAGGTAATGGTCATCCCATGCATAGAGGGTTGCTAACACTCAATCAAAACCATAGAAATGGTCCCTTGCAAAGCTTAGATCAATTCGCCAGTGATCGTTGTGAGCAAGTGACAAGATATCGAAGCTTTCATATGGGGGATAAGTCTTTGGTGTGGGATAAAAATAGTAGAGTGTTGCCGACACATATGAAAAGAGGCCCTCTTAAAATTTATAACACTCTTTTTACCAATGAGACTTCATCATCGGCATTACGCCAAAAGATAGAAGAATTAAAACTATTGAAAGCAGGTATGTTATCTAACAGCAAGAACGTTGATTATTTCAAAAAAACGGTACAAGAACTTGAAGTAGAGATTGCTGTTGAAGCCGAGTGGATGGATAAGCCTGTTCCTAAAGTAAAGATGGATACTGAATTGCATTTGACAGATAACCATGCCAGAGGATATATTTTTCCTTTTGAGCAACATTTAGAATTAGTGCATCAAGGACTAGTACATAAACGTGGTCAAATATTCGTTGCTTCTCCTCCTTACATAGACAAAACTAATTTAGGAGTGCAGTGGTCATACCATGGCTTAGGTCACAATGCTGGAAAATCTAAAGATCAATTTGAACAAATGTATAAAGTAGAAAGTCATTTGTTTGATGGGTTTTCAAAATTTTTAGATTCCTTGAAAAAATCAAAAATATTAGATGACACCATTGTGTTGTTTATGGGCACCTTTTGTCAGCCTGGTGCTCATAGTAGAGAATTTATCCCTACCGTATTGGCAGGTGGAGGGTTCAAGCATCAGGGATTGATTGAATGCAAAGGCGTTTACCAACTCGCTAATCTATATACGACAATTCTTAATCAAATGGGTATAGATGTGGATGAGTTTGCATCCACCAAGGGTAATATCAATGAAAAGCTTATAGGATGAAGAATATCAAATTCATCGTGTTAATAATTTTGATAACGTCAATTTTTTCATTGACAAAATTGACGAGTGTGTCTAGTGAAGAAAAAAATGAAGTGCTCACATCCATATTAGAAAAAAAATGTATCCAATGTCACGGTGCCGTGGTGGATGGAAAAAAGAAGGTGAAGGGTAAGGTTGACCTAACAAACATCTCCAAAAATGGTATTAGGGTAGTGGATTCAGGTTTGTGGGTAAAAGTTGTCGATGCGATTGAATCAGGTGAGATGCCACCAGAAAAAAGCAAAAGACAACTTGAAGGTGATGAGAAGAATTTAATGCTGAAGCAAATTCACAGTGCTTTAAATCAAAAAAGTGTGGAAGAAAGAATGCTGACGCCTCTGGAGATCACCAATAGTATGTCACAATTATTTGGTGTGGATAAAAAACGATACAATTCGTTTATAAGGCTAAAATTTAATGCGAATCCCCTCGTTCAATACCCTACAGTGGAATCGATGAAAATGGTTTCAACAAATTTTTTGAAAGATTTGGATTATGCCTTTGATGCGATGGCTGAACGATTTGTATTGCCTAGAAAATCATACAGGGATAGGAGTCAACCTGGGCCTGATACATTTAAAGCTGATTTTTCACCAGATGATGGGGCTGAAGGACCGCATGGCCCTATGGTATTTATTGATAGAGATTTTTCTACGTTGCCTGCAAAGCCTAGAGCACCTCAAAATCAAACGCCGGAAGAATACAAAGAATTTAAAAAAATATTAAATGCGTGGGGGATAAAGTTAAAAAAATACAATGAAGACAACGCTGAAAAAATAAATTTTGATATAAGGAAGCGCGGAACGGGTGAAAAAGGAGGTAATGTATTTATCGAATACAAGCCATGGCCAAAATATACAGAATACAAAAGTTTACCAGCGGGTAAGTACAAAATGAGTTTTAAAGCGACAGCTTTGAACAGGTCTAAAGTGTCCAAAGCTTATAACAGTGGATTTTCAAAAAAAATAATGGACAAGTTTAAGCATTATGGCTGGGAAAGTTTGATTAATGAAAAATGCCGCTTGGATATTGCTTATCATGGCACACATAGCAATTATTTTAAGAGTCTTGCTCCCAATTCTGTGAGAGGAAGCATACTTAAATCGTTTGAAATAGAAGACGATGTGGTTAAAACATACTCTTGTGAATTTGAATTGCAACAACCTAATAGTTTTACTTTTGATTTTGGTAATGGTCCCACTAGTGGTCGACAGGTTCATCTTAGTTTACCTAATGCAAAGAAGAGGAAGGAAAAGCAGCGAGGTAATGCTCGATGGGGAAGACCCGGTAGAGAGTATGAAATGCCTTGTATACGTATTTTAAGCCCTATTCACATAGAAAAAATTTCTGCAGAAACTGCCAAAAGTCCTTTTGATGTTAAATTCATAGATGACTTAACGGAAGATGAGGCGAAAAAAAGGTTGTCTTTATATTCAAAAATGTTATCAATTTCCCATGCGGAGCCTAAAGCCTTTCAATTTTTTGATGGACTGTCTAAAAAGTTGAGTGTTTCAAAAAGATATGCCTTGAGTTTAAAACTGCTGACCATGTCTCCGGAGCATCTTTTTATTAATCTATTTGGCGATATAGAAGCTGATGCACGTTATGTTTCTTACTCACTACTCAAAACACATCCCTCGAAATCATTTAAAAGAGATTTTTCTTTATATCGTTCAGGTAAATTATCGTCCTCTGCGTTTGCTGAAAAAATTGTCAAAGATCCAAATTTCAATAGCTTTGTCGATAAATTTGTAGAGGAGTGGTTGGGATACGGTGTAGTGTTGGATGAGGTCAAATACACAAAAGCATTACAACACCTTCCATTTAACAAAGAAACAAAGGTGTATGTTCATCAATTGTTTAAGAATAATAGGCCTGCTGCCGAATTGTTTGATTCAGATTACGCCTTATTGAACAATTCGTTAGCCTCTTACTATGGCCTACAATCAAAAGATCTAGAGTATTACACGTACAAGATGACAAAGACACCTACCTCACATCGAGGCGGGGTGTTAAATCAGGGAAGCTTTTTTATCTCTAAATCATCGGGCGTGGATCCTTTGCCTTTTCGTCGTGCGGCTTGGATTTCTGAAAACATCTTTGATGTCAAATTACCGGATCCTCCAAGTAATGTGAACACCAATGAATTTGTGGCGTCAGAGCAAGCAAAAACATTCAAAGACAGAACTTTAATTCACGCTGAAAATGAGCAATGTCAAGGTTGTCATAAAAAAATTGATCCTATTGCCTTTGCCATGCATAATTTCGATACGATGGGCCGAAGAATAGAAAAACAAGATAGAGAAGCAGAAGCAGAATTCAAACAAAAAGTTTTGTCTGCGAATAAAACGATTGCAGCCGCTTTCACTCGCCATTTGATTTCTTATATTATTGGACGAGAAACTACGGTATTTGATAAATCTTCTGTCACAAAAATTGTCACAAAAACTGAAAAAAATGGTTATCGCCTTAGGGATGTTCTTGGTGAAATTATTAATGTCTATTTCAAATAACAACACGTGGTCATTTTTCGAAATGAAATGGAAGCAAAAAAAATGGGACGACAAGTATAGATTTATTTTTCTTCGTAAAAAAAATCAAGAAAATAACCAAAGGCGCTATTCAACTTGATTTGTTCAGACCCGTCAGCCATGAATACGCCTACAAAGTTATTGTGATGAATAAAACTAGTCACGCTAAAAATATTGTTCATTTCCACAATGGTCGAGGAACTCAAGAAGGAATATTTGCCGAATGCAAATAGCATAGCGCTATGGATTACATCCCATTCAAAAAACGTATCTCAAACAAAAGGAAAGCTTTTTGGTTTTTTGAAGGCTTGGGAACTTGAGTCGATGACTCATTCTTAAAGCAGGTAAATTAACCAATCTTTTTAGTGAATTGTCGCTCACAATGAATGCCAATCAATCGGTCAAGCGTGACTTGTTACATTATTTGGATAAAATCGCTGCCTGATTTATGCAACATTAGGGTATAATATTATAGAAAAATCATCAACGAGGAGGACGTAATGTCACAAATAAAATGGATCACTTTTTTACTGTGTTTTGTTATTATCGCGCTCAGCGCCGTTTCAGAAGGCAAAGATAAGACTGAAAACAAACCCGAAGCCAACGAAATGCAAGGTTCGCTCACCTATTATTATTTTGATGGTTGAATGATGTGTACCAAAATAACAGCCATCGTGAATGAGCTGGAAAAAGAGTACAAAGAGAAAATCGACTTCAAATTGGTGAAAGTGGATGAAGAAAGTAAAAAAGAAATTAAAGACGCTAAATTAAAGTCACATGGCATTGTGGCAAAAAATAAAGACAGTGAAATCGTTATGATTGTTGAAGGTCACAAATACACAAAAGATAAAGTTGTGGAAGTGGTCAATAAAATTTTGGAGAAAAAAGAATAACGTATTACCTAATAAATGCCCCAAGCAAATGAGTTTTCTGTTATAAGAACATTTCAATCACAGTTGCCATTCCTGCGCAGGTGGGAATGGCAAAAACTGAAAACGATGGGTGTATGATAGAAAAAAAAGAAGCTTTAGATAGTGCTAGAAGAGTTGTTGGGAAATCTGATTACTCCGATAAGGTTGATGTGCCGCAAGATGATCCAGAATTGAGAACGTCTGAAGACCTTAAGAAAATTATTGGCGATAACATCGAGGGTGATTTTTCAAGTGTTGTGACCTCTTTTAGAGAGCATTGGATAGTGGTGTTTCCTTTCACGAACCCTGATAAGAATGAAGTGGTTGACGCGCTTTATGTGGCCGTTGATCGGGAAACGGGAGAGGCAAGCATTCAGTCATGACGATGGCAGGATTTTTTTTTCCACTCTCACGTGCGGGGCTTGAATGTGAAATGGCTTCGCTGAAATTGCTTGATGAACAGGGGCAAGTAATGCCTTTGTTTATGGTGGATGAAAGTAAAATTTTCGCGTATGGTCACCTCTTATTTGAGCTGTTCCCGCAACAAAAAATGTCATTGTATGTGTTGCCTAAAAAATTTGATCGGGCCTTGTTTAAAGAGAAGTGTCTTTCAGCCTTGTCGACCCTTGTTCCTGAAATAAAGGTGTTGAACGATTTGACAGCTAATCAAACACGGTGTTATTCCTATTATTGTGTTTATATAGGCAACGATGGTGGTGTCAAGATATCACGCAATGATGTTCGTTTCAAAAAAGGGAAATTTAGAGACGATTCCAATTACAATTCAGCATTTAACATAAAAAATTCGGTAACGAAGGAAAGCCTTCTTATTTCATGAGTGGTATCGTTCAACATATAACATGGTGTTGCTGCTGCTAAATTTGTGTTTAGGATGTTGTGGTGTTGAAAAACAAGATTGGTGGCAGGTAAAAAAATCTGTTGGAGAGTTACCGAATAAGTAACGATCACACATCTCTTTTTGAAGAATGCGAAATCTTGGACGATAAATCTATGGATAAAGAGTTTCGCCAATGGCTGATCACTCATTTGAAATTGATCAAAATTAAGATCAATAACTAATAAACCTATTTGAGCAGGTAGGCCAGCAAGGCAGCAGCGACCGAGGCGTTTAAGCTTTCTACATTATTAGCCAAGGGTAGTGTCCAGACTTCACCTTGCCACCCCGAGCCTAATCCGTGGGCTTCACTTCCCACCACCAAGGCATAAGCTCCTGTGGGCGAGCTTATGCTTTCTGTAGAGCCATTGGCATCGGCTCGGTAGGTCGAAATGCCTTGTTTATTGATAAAATCTTGTAAAGTACTTCTCTCAGCTGTTTCACAGACGGGGATAGAGAGAAGGCAACCTGCGCTAGAACGTAAAAACTTGGGATTTCCGGCCTCAACACTGGAAAGAAGGATAAATCCTCCATAATCGAGACCCGCAGCCGTTCTTAACAGTGAACCGGCATTGCCAGGGTCTTGCAGGCCATCGGCAATAATCACGCCTTTGTTCCAGTTGAGGTCTTCAAAATGCTTTGTTTCCCAGTGAAGCAGGCAACCGACTTCCTGAGGGGCTTCGGTGAGAAACACTTTTTGGCTCAATTCAGAGCTGAGTCGGTAGGGTGAAACGGGCCAATTGTCTTTGTCAGGGGCATTTGGACCCAAAAACAGCGCTTTAATATGCTTTGCAGGGCATTGTTCCACGGCGCGTGGCCCTTCAAGCCAAATAAGCTTTTCTTTGCGTCGTGCGCTTTTATTGTTCACTACCTTTTGCTGGAGTTGAAAAATAGAGTTTTTACTTGAGTTGATTGGGGTTCCGTTCATGGGCTTTCCAGTTTAAAATCCTCGTATTCCTTATGGTCACTAGAAACGAAGAGAAAAAAATGTCTGTTGAAGTTGAAGTTAAAGAAATTGCTCCTTGCAAAAAGCAGTTTAACATATTTGTACCCGCTGAAGAAATCGAAGTAGCTTTTGGAAAAAGTCTTTTGGAAGTGGCCGCCACGGTGTCCTTACCAGGTTTTCGTAAAGGTAAAGTTCCCAAAAACATTATTGAAAAACGTTATGGCAAAGAACTGGAAGGTGAGGTGCAAGGGCAATTGGTCAGCGAGCACTATCATAAAGCTCTGGAAGATAATAAATGGAAAGCGTTGGCTGAACCCAAAGTAGATGATTTGAATTTTGATCGTAAAGAAGGCTTCCGATTCTCCGCTACCGTTGAAATATATCCCGAGATTGAATTAAAAGAATACAAGGGGATCAAACTCATACGGCCTGTATCAGAAGTTTCAAAAGAAGAGCTGGAAAATGCAGTCAATGGTTTGCGTCGTGAAAGAGCGACCTTAGAAACAAGCGAGGTTCCATCTGCTAAAGGGGATCACTTAACGGTCAGTGCTGAATTTGTTAAAGAAGGGGAAGTGATTCTCACACGAGAACACGCTCACTTACATGCCGGTCATAATCATCTGGCCGAGATCACCGTAGACGGTTTGGGGGAAGCTGTTATTGGGAAAACGCCTGAGGAAGAAATTGAATTAGAAATTGAGCTCAATGAAAGCTTCCCATTAGAAGAGCATCGTGGGCAAAAAATTAGATTGAAATTGAAGGTAGAAGAGATCAAAACAGAAAAACTACCCGAATTGGATGAAGATTTTTTAAAGCCTCTTCAAGTAAAAGATGTGGCTGAGTTGGAGAAAAAAATAACAGAATCCATCAAGAGTCAAAAAGATGCAGAGAATGAAGATGTCATGGCCGAAGATTTACTCAGCCAGATCACCAAAGATATGGATATTCCTGTTCCCGAAGATATGTTGAAGCGTCAGAGCCTTAATTTAGTGCAACAAAGTGAAGCGGTGTACCAAATCATGCAGGTACCTGAAGAAGAACGTGAAAAATTTATTGAAGAAGAGGTCAAAAAAGTAGAAGGTCCAGCCACTGTTCAGGTGAGAAACTTTTTTGTTTTGGATGCTATCGCACAAAAAGAAAAAATATTTGTGACTGAAAAAGAAATTGCAGAACATATTTACCATATGGCCATGTCTCAGGGTAAGAGTATGGAAGAGCTGACTAATGAGCTCCGTCAAAATGGGGGAATGGCCGAAATTCGTATGGGTTTGCGTGAGCGCAAAACGGTACAATGGCTACTGAAGAAGGCGGATATCGCTGAAGGTACTGCCGAACCAGAAAAAAAGAAAACAACTAAAAAAAAGAAGGCTGATAAAGCCGAATAAGGGAGAGCAAGATGATTGAGCCGCAAAGTAATTACTACGTTCCTATCGTTATTGAAAAAACAGGCCGTGGTGAACGTTCCTATGATATTTATTCTCGTTTGCTCAATGAGAGAATTATCTTTTTGGGAACAGATGTGAATGATACCGTGGCTTCCGTCATTATTGCTCAAATGCTTTACTTGAATTCAGTGGACCGTGAACGCCCTATCGAGTTTTACATTAACTCACCAGGAGGTGTGGTAACAGCAGGTATGGCGATCTACGATACCATGCAATTTTTGCCTAATCCTATCGTGACCTATTGCATTGGTCAGTGTGCTTCCATGGGGGCCGTACTTCTTGCAGCTGGAGCTCCAGGCAAACGTTATAGCCTGCCCCATAGCCGTATTATGATTCATCAGCCTTTAGGCGGCGCTCAAGGTCAAGCTACGGATATTCAGATTCAAGCCGAAGAAATTCAGCGTATGAAAAACATGTTGAATGGTTTACTGGCCACTCATTGCAACAAAGACATTAAGAAAGTTGAAGCAGCTTGTGATCGCGACAATTTTATGTCTCCAGCCGAGGCTAAAGAATTCGGATTAATTGACGACATTCTTGGAGAGAAGCCAGATAAGACTGGCGAAGAATAGTTGAATTAGCCAGATTTTGCATATTTAACATTCTTTTGAGATAATAACAGTGTTTTTCAAGAGGGAGAACTAAAATGCCCCAAACCCGTGGTGGAATGCATCATGCTGCTGAAAATTGCAGCTTTTGTGGTAAAAGTTACCAAGAAGTTGGTCACTTGATCAAAGGTGCGAATGATGTCTATGTTTGTAATGAATGCATCGAAGTATGTAATTCTATAATAAAAGAAGAGAAAATTAGAGCTTTAGAAAAAGAAGGACGTTTTCAAAGCCCATTAACTCCTCGACTGATTAAAGAACACTTAGATGATTATGTAATAGGACAAGACCATGCCAAGATTATTTTGTCTGTGGCGATCTTCAATCACTACAAACGTCTACGTTCAGGCTTTAAAGAAGGTGATGTTGAACTTGAAAAAAGTAATATCCTTTTGGTAGGTCCTACGGGAACAGGCAAAACACTGGTGGCCAGCACCCTAGCCAAAATTCTGGATGTACCCTTTGTGATTGGCGATGCGACTACTCTGACAGAAGCGGGATATGTGGGTGAGGATGTTGAAAATGTTCTCTTAAAACTTCTTCAAGCAGCGGATTATGATGTGCAGCGTGCTCAGCAGGGAATCATTTATATTGATGAAATCGATAAGATTGGTAAAACCAGCCAAAATGTCAGTATCACCCGTGATGTGAGTGGTGAAGGTGTGCAACAAGCCCTTCTCAAAATGTTGGAAGGTACAGTGGCCAATGTTCCTCCTCAAGGTGGGCGAAAACATCCCGAACAACAGTATATTCAAATTGACACCAAAGATATTCTTTTTATCTGTGGCGGTGCTTTTGAAGGCATCGATGAAGTGGTGCGTGAGCGTTTGGGAAAAAATGCCTTGGGCTTCACGGCAGGCAAGCAAGAGAAACAAGAAGAGTTGGATGATGAAAAAGTATTGTTGAGTGTGGAAACACAAGACATTCAAAAATACGGAATGATCCCTGAATTGGTTGGACGTTTGCCTGTGGTTGCGCCACTGCATCCTCTGAACGAAGAAGCGCTATCTAAAATTTTGTTGGAACCCAAGAATGCTTTGATCAAACAGTACCAAAAATTATTTGAGATGGATGGTAAAACATTGGAATTGGAAGAGGATGCGGTGATTGAAATTGCCAAATTGGCTATTGAGCGCAAAACAGGTGCTCGTGCCTTGCGTGGTATTTTGGAAAGCCTTATGCTTCAGCCTATGTTCCGCATTCCTGATGAAAAAAATACAACCTTATACACGATCACTGCTGAGGTGGTACGTGGTGAAAAAGAATTGATTGGTGTTAAGGGGCCTAAGCCTAAAAAAAAACAGATCTCAAACTCAAAGATCGCGTAAACCCCGAAAATCACCTAAATAGAGTAGATAATAAGAAGCCCGCTTGAAAAAGCGGGCTTTTTTTAGAGATAAAATTATTTACCTCACCGAGGATGTGGGCTTGTTGCGCCGTCAATTGGATGGTGAAAGCTACGAATGGGATGGTCATACAGACCTCATTAACAACATCTCAACCGATGAAATAACTCCTGGTTGGGTGTGTTTTTACTACGATGAAACCCTTGGCGATTATGTATACGTGGGCCTGAGGGGGCAGGTTGTCAAGAAAGATGATTTCAAAAACAGCGGTGCGGAAGTTCTTGTTAGTGGATACAGTAAAGGCTGCGGCAGTTCGAGAGAAACAGCACCCTTTGCTGAAAAATATGCAGGCATCAAATTAATTGTAGCTAAGAGTATCGAAAAAATTTATGCGCAAAATTGCTTGAACATTGGCTTACTCACCACAACCGATTTTTCGATGTTAGATAAAATCAAACGAGGTGAGGAAATCCCTTTGAGTGAATTTACTAAAGATCTGGATGTCATTTCTGCAGACATTTTAAATCAAGGTGGTTTATTTAATTACAATAAAGCACGTCTTAAGGGGGAGTTGTCTCCTCCTGTCCTCACAACGTCACCACGGCCGATGACCTTGGTAGAAAAAATCATTGCCTCACGTGCCATCTGCGATGCGGCAACAGCTGATATAGGCGTTGTTGCGGTTCAACCAGGGGATGCCCTGTTTGTGCGTACGGATGTGAGATTCAGCCATGAATACGTGACACCTATGGCTGCCGCACTCTTTTCACAAAATCTTGGACCTGAAGCCAAGGTCATTCATCCTGACAGTGTTTATGCTTTTAGGGATCACCTTACTTTTTTAGGTCAGGTGATGCCTCAAGAAAGAAAAGGCGCTGGATACTTAGATTTGGCTGACGCTTTGGCAACAAGTCAAAAAGAATTTTGTACCCATCAAGGCATACAACTGTATGATGAATTGCCCACAGGTGGCAGCGTGGCTATTTGCCATAATGCGGTACTTGAAGACATTGCCTTACCAGGGCAATTGATTATTGGCAGTGACAGCCACACCTGCACGGCGGGAGCTTTAGGAACTTTTGCCTATGGCGTGGGGTCAACGGATATGGCCAATTCTTGGTTCACCCAAGATACGCGTTTGACGGTGCCTGCAACAGTACGCTATAACCTCACAGGTCGTTTGGTTGAAGGTGTCACAGCTAAAGATTTGATGCTGTATGTGATGTCTCAAGAATACATCAAAACAGGAAAAGCTATTGGTCAAGTCTTAGAATTTGGTGGCCCTGCACTTCAATTTATTTCTTTGGATGAAAGAGCTACCATCACCAATATGGCCGTGGAAGCGGGGGCGACAACAGGGATTGTTGAAGCCGATGAAAAAGTGGTGGAGTATCTGGTAGCTGAAAGAAATGTAGATGCCAATAAAGTAAGGCAAGGCATTTATAAAGCGGATGCAGATGCCATATACGTAGCAACGTTTGACATTGATCTTTCCCAAGTTCCCGTAATGGTGGCCACTCCTGGAGACCCTCGTAATGGTATACCCATCAATACATTGGAACAGACCAAAATAAAAATTGCCTATGGGGGATCCTGTACCGGTGGTAAAAAAGCAGATATGGATATGTACGCCGACATTCTTAAAGACAAGTCAGTGGCCGAAGGGGTCACCTTGTACATTCAGTTTGGAAGTCAAAAAATAAAAGGCTATGCCAAAGAAAAAGGTTACATCACTCTTTTTGAAAAAGCGGGAGCGAAGTTAATTGATCCTTCTTGTGGGGCCTGCATCAATGCAGGCCCCGGTGTTTCCACCACAGAAAATGATGTTACCGTATCCGCCATTAACAGAAATTTTCCTGGAAGAAGTGGCCCAGGGCAAGTGTATTTGGCTAGCCCACGAGTCGTTGCGGCGTCGGCAGTAGCGGGCGTGATCTGTAGTTATTAATATGTTATTGCGCCAACTCAAACAACAATGCGGATCATGGGTTTATGGAATTGGAGGTGCCTTGTGGCGTATGTGCCAAACAACACCCAAAGAACCCAAAGAAATCAAAACAATCTTGATTCTTAATTTGTTGAGAATAGGTGATACCGTGGTGACTTTGCCCACCTTGGAAGCTTTACGTCAGTTGTATCCCGACGCAAAAATAACCTTGGTGGTCAGAAGTCTAGTGAAATCTTTATTAGAAAATAATCCTCACATAGATGAGTTAATCACTCATGCTGGAGACAATTCAAAAACATCTTGCCAAGAGCTTGTCCCGCAACTCCCCGCAACAGACCTTGCTGTGATACTGGATACTAGCCCCTGGGTGAGTTGGGCTGCGCATCAAAGTGGCGTTCAAAAGATCGTGGCGTACAACACCTTAAACCGTGCCTTTGCCGCCACCCATCGTTTGCCCGCTCCACCTATGTGGAACGTGGCCGTGCCTGATTACAAAAAAGAATGGCAAGTTCTGTATCAAGGTCAGGCTTGGTACGCGTTAGCCGTTTCTTTAGGTGCGCCAGCCAAAGAAGTGGCGCCCATTTTAGAACTGTCACAAGATGTAGTAGATAAAGCCCGCGCTTGGTTGGTTAAAAACAAAATAGAGTCAGATTTCATTTTATGTCATCCAGGCAGTAGTCCCAGTTATTTGTGGGGCGAGAAAAAATTTAAAGAATTTATCAATCAACAAAAATACCCTGTGGTGTTAGGGGGAGCCCCAAATGAAAAAGAACTATGCGAAGGCATTGCAAAGAACACGGATGCCAAAGTGTACGCAGAAGCCAAACAATTATCAGATTACGCTGCACTGATCAGTTTAGCTAAGCATGTGGTGAGCGTAGATACTTCAGCTGCCCATATGGCTGCCGCCGTGGGTGTGCCCATAACCGTATTGTTTGGCCCCGGTGATCCAAAAATTTGGGGACCGCGTGGAATAAGCAACGTTCATATTGTTCAAGCCAACACACCTTGTGTGGGGTGCAAGGCTGCGGAGTGTTTTAATAAAACTCATGAGTGTATGGATAAGATTTCTGTTGATCAGGTTTTAAATACGATTTAATAAATCATTTTTCCGCTTACAATATTTACTATGTGTAAATGGGAAAAAAATAAAAATATCAGCCGACGTTTTCCTTTAGTCATGTATTAAGTTAAATGGCGAATTCAGGAAAATTAGATTTTATCCTGAAGAAATAAATGACATATAGTAATTTTATACGAATGTGATTTGTATATTTTTGTATATTTTAGAGAATTTATTTTTGTCAAAAGAATGAAATTAAAAAAAAGTATTTAAGGGGATTTTATTGTGAAATTCATCTTGGGAAGACTATGAAATTATTTAATTTATTTAATTTATTTAATTTATTTAATTTATTTATATTGGGTTATGTTGCGTGGAATTACGCATCTAACAAAGAACCTACGTTGCACCTTGTTGTTTCAGATGTTTTAAAAAATAACAATAGTGTTGCTAGTTCATTGAATAAGTTAAATGCGAATCAAAAAAACATAAAACATTATATGTATAGGAGTAGTATTTCATGAAGTATAAATTACGTATTTTCACTCTATTTCTGCTTACTCTAGTTACTTTAGCGTTTGCATTTTATGGAATTTACAAAGATGACAAAGATTTATCTTTGAATTTGCCTCTGAATAGCAAGTCGTCTCCCGTTAATGACATTGATAGATTAAGGCACGCTTTAGTTAACGAGCGCTTGGAGAAAGAGCCGAGTAATAGGAAGAAGAAAGAACTTGAAAGGTGTAAGGAAAAATATCTAGACAATGCGATTTTACTGAAAAGGAGTAAGTCGAAAATAAATGAAGAGGACCAGTTTGAGGTTGTCAAAAACTACAAAACGAAAACTTTAAAGTACAATTTAAGAATTGTTGAGTTGTGGAAATTGAATGAGTTTTCGAAGGCAAAGTTGATTAATAAGTTGGTTATGGTGTCAGATCATTTTACTGTCCGAATAAAAAAAGGTACGGATTTCGACGCTTTGAATTTAAAACTCAAACAGCACGGTGCACGCATTCGGAAAAAGTTGAAAACTAAAAATACCTTCTTGGTTGCTTTTGACTCTGAAAAAAATGATTTCAATGGAATTAAAGAAACCCTGACTAATCTTTCTGAGTTTGAAAGCGTTGATTCTGATTATCTTGTCACAACTTCTTTATCTCCTAATGATCCTGAGTATGGAGATTTGTGGGGATTGAACAATACTGGTCAAGAAGGAGGCGTTGTTGATGCTGATATAGATGCGCCTGAAGCTTGGGATATTACTCAAGGCGATTCTTCGGTCGTTGTAGGAGTGATTGATACAGGTATTGATTATAGTCATGTTGATTTGTCAGACAATATTTGGATAAATACGGGTGAAATTGCAGGCAACGGCGTGGATGACGATAGTAATGGATACATTGATGATGTTCGTGGCTGGGATTTTTCCAATGATGACAACGACCCAATGGACGACCATGGCCATGGTACTCATGTCGCGGGGACCATCGGAGCTGTTGGTGACAATTCAGAGGGAGTGATCGGTGTTTGCCCTAATGTCAAATTGTTGGCTTTGAAATTTTTGAATCAAGATGGGTCAGGTTTTACATCAGATGCATTGGAGGCCATTACTTACGTGAATTCTCTTAAAATTAACAAAGGTACAAATATAAGAATGACAAATAACAGTTGGGGTGGCGGTGGTTATAGTCAATCAATGTATGAAGCAATAAATGAAAGTATGATGGAAGAGATTTTATTTGTGGCGGCTTCTGGTAACGATGGATACAGTACTGCTAACTATCCTGCGCATTACAATCTTATAAATGTAATATCAGTTGCTGCAACTGACCGATATGATGAATTGGCATGGTTTTCAAATTTTAGTAACAATACGGTTGACTTGGCGGCTCCCGGAGTAAATATTTTGAGTACCATTCCTGGAAATGCTTACGCAAGTTTCAGTGGGACATCGATGGCCACACCTCATGTTTCTGGGGCATTGTCGTTAGTATTTTCACAAAATCCTTCAATGACGGTAATTGACGCTCGAAATAGATTGCTTGAACGTGTTGATTTACTTTTAACTTTGGAAACAAAGGTAGCGAGTCGTGGCAGGTTAAATGTTTTTAATTTAATTGATGAGGCGTGGGTTACTTCTCCTGCCGAGTTTGCGTTGAGATCGGTTGATTTTATTGATTCTCTAGATAAAGGCAAAGAGGCTAATCTTGGAGAAATGGTTTCTATCAATCCTATCCTAGGCAATACAGGATCTTCAGAGGCTACAAATGTGTCTATTCAAGTTGTTTCGCAACACTCTGGTTTGACAGTTGTAGGAGAAACAACTTACAATTTTGGTTCTGTCGCGAAATGGACAGACATACAGCCATCGGTTCCATTTCAAATTCAGATCTCTCCAACTGTTAAAAATAGAGAAAAAATATATCTGGATTTCATAGTGAATTTTGATGGTGGTTCTCAGCAGGTGTTTAGTTATAGTTTTCACGCATTTTATTATCCAGAAGCAGGAGACATTCATGGTACAAAATTTGAAGATTTGAATAATAATGGTTCTTGGGATGAGGGAGAGCCCGCTTTAAGTGGCTGGACAATTTTTATAGATGAAAACAGAAATGGTATTCTTGACTCGGGAGAGCAGCAGACGATCACAAATGCTTTTGGAGAATATTTATTTTCAAATTTACCAACAGGCAGTTATTCCTTAAGAGAAGTTGAACCTTCAGGATGGTTGACATCTGGTTCTCGCACGCACAATGGGGCTTCTGGAAATATCTATGTGAATATGAGATCTCGTGTTGTTGAGGTTCAAGCTGATGGAACATATGTCAAAGATATTGAATTGCCAGATTATGTTGTGAGTTCTGTATCACCACATAATTACCTCCACAATTTTGTTATGGACAATCAAGAGCGTCTTGTTGCTTACTATGACAAACATGGTCCTGCAATTTTGACTTATGATATCAATACTGGAGTATGGGCAGAAAACCTATTACAAGGACTGACACTCAATCAGCGTTCAAGAGTTACAATTTTTGACAAGTATCTTTTTTTGGCTAACGATGCAATTAATGGTGCTTGGGACAGTGGATTTGTGAGAGTGGATTTAGAAAATTTCAGTTGGGTTAAAATCACGCCTTCCCCTTTAAGTAATCCCCTCGAATTCCGCGACTTACAAATTGGTATAGATGGCTTGCTTTATTGCCTGGAAGATTTGTTAGGAGCGAATAGAGTTCACGTTTATGACCCTGTTACTTTAAATAAATTACGTGTTGTTGAATTGGAGCCAGAAAGCCAAGTGCAGGGTTCATCAGTTTATTTGAAAACGATTGCTATCAATCGCAATGGTGATTTTTATGGTGCAGAACTAGTTTCAGGACATTTATTTCATATGAATTCAGAAGGAGAACATCTGCGTGTTTATGATTTTTTTTCTGGTTCACCAGGCGATCTTACGTTGTCTGCTGACGGTCAATTGGTGTTTAGTCGAAAGGATTGGGAAGAAACAATTGTCTTGGATGAGTCGTTTTTAAATCGTACTACTATAGATACAAGCCCTTATAGAGTTCATCCCTTAAGTAATGCTGATGCATACAATTTTGTTTTTAAGGATGTGGTTTTTCAAAATCAAAATGTGGTTTATTTGCATGAAGGGATTGCCAATTTGGATTTTGGTTCTATACAAACAACATCTATTGGCAGCATTGCTGGCAATGTGTGGGAAGACCTCAATGACAATGGCATTCGTGACAGTAATGAAACCGGGAAATCTGGTCAGCGTGTTTTTATTGATGACAACAGAAACTCAAAACACGATAATAACGAAACAACAGCATTGACTGATGGTATGGGTAATTTTACTTTCACAGGATTGTATCCTGGAAACTACCGTATTTTATTCAAAGAAAATGATGATTGGGCTTCAAATTCACATCCTGAATATTATGAAGTGAATTTAGGTACACAAGAGAACAAAAATGGCTATGAGTTTGGCGTAAAAAATATGGATCGAATCATTTTTGGAAATTTGTTTAATGATTTGAATAATAACAAGGTGAAAGATGCTGGTGAAACAGCTCTTATGTCATGGACAGTTTATTTGGATCTTGACAATAATGGACAAAAGAATTCAGGAGAACCGAGTACTCTCACAGACGCTTCAGGGTATTACGAATTTGAAAATGTCAGTTATCAAAATTACACAGTTGCCATAGACAAACCTACTAATTGGCAAGTGACAAATTTTACGGGTTCATTACCCTTGTCTGGAAATTTTTATAAGACGGCTCAGAAAATAGATGGTTGGGATACTGGAAAAATTCTGGAAGTTGACATGAATTTCAATGTTGTCAATGAAACTGACATTCCTTTTTTAATTGATGATCAATGGCAAAACGAATCAATCAAAGACCTTGTAGTTGATCCTGCTGGCAACATGCATATTTATCAGGGAGATGAAAATGTGACGTTGAGTACTTATAATTTTTCTCAAGACACTTGGTCATACACGGACTTTCCTGGAAGTACAACACCATTGCTTTCAAAAGATGGAATTGGAAGGTATGACAACTATATTTATTTGTCTATGGTAGGGCAGAAGGGGATTTTTAGAATAGACACTAAAACAGGTCTGTATCAAAAATTTCATGACGATTTGGGGTTTTCAGATATATCAATTGGTCTCAATGGAAAATTATATGCTCTCAGGGGTACAGTAAATTCTGATAGTAGCGAAATTTATTGTTTTGACCCGATAACAATGCAAGTTGAAAACATTATAAACTTGGTAGAGACAGTTGATGGAATTGATGTCAACCAACATGGAACAATATTTGCCATTAGTTGGCATGGTGAAGTTTATCGGTTTGATGCTAATGGTTCCAAGCAGGCTTTGTTGGTTGCCAACATAGGAAATTTATACGATATCGATGTGTCGGCAGATGGGCAAATAATTGTCACAGGTCAATCCGAATCATTGATAACTGACAATTTATTTGAAAATGTAAAATCTGGAATTATTTACGATAGTGTTGTTTCAGGGCTTTCAACTTGGAAAACATTGACTCCAAATGAAACGTTCACAACAGTCATCACCAAGGAATATTTTTCTCAGGAAATAAATTTTGGTTTGAGAGAAATGACTTGGGGAGAAATTTCAGGGATATTAACTACCAGCGGAAGTGGTATTTTTTTGGAAGGCGTGACAGTCTTTCTGGATGAAAATGACAATGGGATATTAGATGAAGGAGAATTGTCCACACTAACAAATCTTTTAGGTCAATATTATTTTGAGGAAGTTCCTCCGGGAACTTACAAAGTTGTTGTCGAATCACGTCGCGGTTGGTCCACATCGACAGTTATCTCAGAGATTATTGTAACTACAGGTTCTAAGGACACAGTTGACATTATTCAGCAAATGGTGAGTGAAGCTGAAATTAAAGGCGTTGCCTTTGACGACCTCAATAGTAATGGCGTTAAAGATACAGGAGAAATTGGAATAGCGGGCATGACCATGTATTTAGATTTGAATAACAATGCCGTATGGGATGTTGGTGAACCTACTCAGGTAACAGATACAGGAGGAAATTATATTTTTGGCACTTTAAGTGAAGGTGTACATCTGGTAAGGCAAATGCCTCGCAGTGGATGGGAAAATATTGTCAATGCGAACAGCCAATTGATGTCTGGTAATATCTGGGCATTGGTGGATGATGACCGTAAAATAAATGGATATTGGCACGCTCATGCTTTGCATGAATATGAAATGGATGGCAGCTCAACACTAAATGTCATTCCAATTCCTGATGGTTACAACGTAGATGCAGATAATGATTCCCCACGTGAAGTACTTGCAGGGAATTTTGGTGAAATACATGTGATGAATGGCACTTCTTCCCCTGAATTGTCTACGTATTTTCCTGAAACCACAAGTTGGAACCATGAAGAATTTCCATTCTGGGATTTTAACGCTTTCACATATCATGGGGGGATGGACACATACAAACAATATGTGTTTGCGGCTGACTATGGGGTGTCTGGAACATACGATCCACAAATTAATGGAGTTATTAGATTTGATTTGCACACAAAGGAAAAATCAAGAGTGATTACAGGATTTAATTCCTATGGCTTGGTAGTGGGGGTAGACAATCTTTTATATGTACTGGAAGAAAAATATACACGCTCCACATTCTTTTATTCATTAGTACGTGTATATGATCCTGAAACTCTACAGTTGATCAGAATTGTGGATTTAGGAATAGGCGCAACGTCAATTGCTGTTGATATAAACGGAAACATTTTTGCAGCTGATACGGATGGTGTTTTATATAAATTTAACCCTTTGGGTGCTGCGCTTAATGAGATGGGTACGGGAATGAGTCGTATCAATAATATTGAGTTGTCAGTTGACGGAAAAATTCTGCTAAGTGGACGCCAGTATTTTGCTATCACGGATGAAAATATGTATTCTATTGAAAAACACGCCGTCACGGCAAGTAATCTTAATACCTATGCCGCATTCAAGGAAAGAAGTCGTTATGGATCAAATGCAGTGTATTTGAAAAGTGGTGACATTGTTCAGAATATTAATTTTGCAAGTCGAAAAATTGATATTGGAGGAATGGTTTGGTATGACTCAGATCAAAATGGAGTTGCTGACGGAGGTGAAGTACGGTTGAAAAACCGCAAGGTTTATATTGATGATAATAACAATGACATATGGGACAACGGTGAAATGTTTGTCTTGACAGATGAACTGGGATTTTATTTTTTTAATCAACTACCAGATGCCATTTACAATGTTAAGTTAGAAGATGTTTTCGGGTGGAGCACGGTGATACCTGTTTCTAACAATTACATGATTGACTTGACACAGGGTGATAAAGTTGACGCTAATTTTTCTTTGACAAAACTTAACATATCAGAAATTAAGGGCATCGTTTTTGAAGATTTGAATTTTAATGGTCAAGTTGATTTGGGAGAAGGTCCTTTGTCAAATGCAAAAGTATTTCTCGATCAAAATAGTAACGGAATTCATGATGGTGTTGAGCAGTCTGTTCTGACAGGTGCATCAGGTGAATATGTATTTGAAAATTTACCTGAAGATCAATATGAGGTTGTGATAGAAGCTGCAGGCGGATACAAGCAAACATTTCCACTACCATTAGCTACTGGCAACATTTTAGTGGTGAGAGGTGGTGGAGAAAACATTAAAGAATATGCATTAGATGGAACCTATGTAGCTGATTTACCCCACATATGGGGGGGTGAAATGGTTGTAGATTTTCTAGGTAGATATCACACTTTAGGTCACAGTATAGGTTTTTTTGGTGCGGTCCACACATACGAGCCAGATTTTTCAAAGAGATTTTCATATGAGATTGATCTGTGGAGATTCGGAGGGAAAGATCTAGATTCTGCAGATATTTATAAAAACTATATGTTCTTGAATGGCCTGCAAGAAATAATTCGTGTTGATTTGAATGATTATTCCTCAACAGTTTTCAGTAATGATAATGTAAAAGGTGTCTCAATGGGGCTTGATGGTTTACTTTATTCAGCAAGCGATAATCGTATTCATGTTTATGATCCAGAAACTATGGAAGATCTTTCATGGTTTGATGTTCCTCCATATGATACTTTTTCAGCTGTAGCAGTTAATTCGAGTGGTGATATATTTATAGGAACACATACGACTATTTATGGTGATGACAGTATGTTACTCAAAGTAAATAAAAATGGTGGTATTATTGCATCCGTTGATCTTGATAATTCTAAATATGGTTATGTTACAGATTTGGACCTTTCTCCAGATGGAACATTAGTTATAGCGAGTACCTATTATGTTGGTATATTTGATGAAAATCTAAATTTTATAAATGAAATACAAGTTGCACCATTTCCGACAGGTAGAACTTATACAACATTTAAGGAATTGAATTATTCTCAACCTCATCTTGTAGACCTTTCAACGGCTTCTATTGTCAGTGATATTGATTTTGGCTTAAAGAATCCAAATAAAAACACGCGTTATCTGGTTGATGTTATTAATTATGATACTTCTGGAATTGGTACTAGCTCTGAAGGGTCTCGAATTGTTAACGAAGGAGACAGTAAATCATTTACGATAATCCCTACAGGTTCTTCTGCAAAAATTGCTTATGTCAAATTAGATGGAGTAGACTTTCAGATTGACAATCCTTTTGTTCCATTTACTGTGGATGTCACAAATGTGAACCAAAATCATTTGATTGAATTTGATTTTGGTACGAATTATTTTCCAAATATTGATTCGCAGGAGTATGAAGTTTTAGAGGCCACAGCGAATGGAACCGTTATTGGTCAGGTTCTTGCAACAGATCCAGATGGTGACTCTCTTCAATTTTCAATAAGGGGTGAAACTTCTGTTTTTGATATTGACCCGGTAAGTGGAAATATTTTTGTGGTTGACGAAACAAATCTGGTTTACCTTCAAACTCAAAGTTATACTTTGACAGTTGAGGTTAATGATGGGCAATTAGTTAATGCAGCAGTTGTCAATATTAATATATTGCCCCGCACAACAAATGTTCATATGGATTTGAATCAATCCACCCTTTTGGATTATGGAAATTATGAACCAAGTCTTGGTCAGGCGCAAATTATAAATGGTGGAACAACATTGCATCAAAGCGGTATTGTTGAAGCAACGGCAATAGCTTTTCCTTATACGGTGACAGACAAGACCTATATTGAATTTTCATTCAGTGGAGAAGAAGGGGATATACATGGGATTGGTTTCGACAATGATTTGGATTCAGGAGACATAGCAAGTAGATTACTTAAAGTAGCTGGAAGTGGCAATATGGGTTTTGACATAGTTAGTAGTTTTGGTGGTGTGAATTCCAAAAAATATGTCATAAATATCGGAAGTTACTACCAAGGCACTTTTCAATATTTATTCTTTTACACTCAGGGTGATTCAAACACTGAATCATTATTTGAAAATATCAAAGTGTATGAAGCTCCTGATATTCCTCCTACAACAGCTACAAATCCCATCACCACTGGTTTTCCAGAAGATTCTTACAATATGATATCACCCAGAGTGGCAAATTTATCAAGTTTTTTCACTGATCCAGATTCACCTATTACCTCATATGAGATTATCAGTAATTCTAATCCAACCCTAATTGGTGCGTCCATCAATGGATCGAATATGAGTTATTATTCTTACTCAAATCTAAATGGTGTCGCCGAGTTGATAGTCAGAGCCCATTCAAATGCGCTATTTGCGGATTTGATATTTATTGTGACAGTATCTCCTGTAAACGATTGGCCTATTATTGATAATTCTGGGGCCACATTTATTATTGAGGAGTTCAGCCCCAATGGTACAGTTGTAGGTAAGGTTTTGGCCCATGATGTTGACGATGATGCATTGAATTTTTACATCAGTGGAGGCACAGGACAAAATGCTTTTGCTGTTGATTCAAGCACGGGGGTGATCACTGTGATCAATAGTAGTTTGTTGGATTATGACGTTGTAGAACAATTTGATTTGGTTATTAGGGCTGGTGATGGCTCTGTAGTACGACAATCCACTTTTTTTATTGATTTGTCTAGTGCGCCCAACACAGTACCAACAATCAATAATCAACAATTTGCTGTTGATGAAAACACAGAAAATGTGTCTTTTGTTGGAACTGTTGTGGCATCTGATGCTGATAACGATTTGTTGACTTATTCGGTCACAGGTGGGACAGGAGCCCAGGCATTTACAGTAAATTTAAGTACAGGAGAAATCAGGGTTCTTGACAAGAGATTCCTGAATTATGAAATAACACAGTCATATACTTTAAATGTGGAAGTGAGTGATGGAGAAGATGTAAACGGAGCTGTTATCACCGTTAATTTGAATAATGTATCTAATGAATCTATTGATATATATGGAGTCCCCGATGCATCTGTTGATTTTAATGAACTATATACCTTTGTTCCAGTAGCCACTGATGCTGAAAACGATCCGCTGACATTTAGTATAGTGAACAAGCCTACGTGGGCGAGTTTTGACACGTTAACAGGTACATTGAGTGGAACGCCTGTGGAGTCAAATGTTGGTACTACGGCGAATATCATTGTATCAGTCAGCGATGGCCAGAATACGGCAAGCCTGCCACCATTTAATTTGATGGTGAGAGGTGTGAATCAGGTACCTGTAATATCGGGTATACCATTAACAACAGTGAATGAAGATGCGGCTTATAGTTTCACGCCAACCGCCAGTGATGGTAATGGAGATACGTTGACATTTAGTATTGTCAATCAGCCGATGTGGTCCAATTTCAACACATTGACAGGAGAGTTAAGTGGCACGCCAGGATTTTCAGATGTGGGTACAACGTCGAATATTGTGATTTCAGTCAGTGATGGAATGGCTTCGGTGAGTTTACCTTCCTTTAGTTTGACGGTAATGGATGTCAATGAAGTTCCTGTCATTGCATCAGTTGGAACGACGGCTCCAGAATACACATTAACAACAAAATTCAGAACAAATCATACACAATCGGTCAATAGAAATGATTTCTCAATAGACATGGTGAATGCAACTGATATTTTCGGATTGAGTGTTGATTCGGGTGAATCTCATACAACTGTGTTCAGGTTAAATGGCATTGTGATTGAGACTATAGGCTTTGAAATTGTTCAAGGAACGTGGTATCTTTTGGAATTTACCAATAGTGCAACTGGCAGTGAAATGCGCATATGGGAAGATGGGGCAACTCGACCTGCGTTTCCACTTTTAAGTAGCACAATCGTATTTCCAACACCGACAAAGCTTACTTTATCTGGTGCAAATTACGATGCACCAGAAGTGTCAGTAGACTATTTGTACATAGATACACCATCTATAAGGTGGCTTGAGTCGGATTTTGATGGTGATTATAGTGAAACCTTTGATGATAATACGCTCCGTGATTTGGGAGATAACTGGACAGGTATGCGTCATAACGGAGATCATGGAGGCAATACGGCTCCTTATGCCACCTTAACTGGAGGCATAATAAATTATCGGGGTGGACAGGGCAATGCTTCAGATTACGCATTGATTGAAAGATTGCTTGAAGCCCCTATAGTTCAATCAAGCACGATTTATGTAGGTGAGAGTTACCAATATACCCCAACAGCTTCAGACGCTGATGGCGACCCGTTGACATTCAGTATTGTGAACATGCCCACCTGGGCGAGTTTTAACACGTTAACGGGTGAGTTGAGTGGTACACCTTCGGCTATTGATGTAGGTACAACAAGTGGAATTGTTATTTCTGTAAGTGATGGAATGGCTTCAGTGAGTTTACCTCCCTTTAGTTTGACGGTAATGCATGTCAATGAAGTGCCTGTAATTACACCAGTTGGAGAATACACATTAACAACAAAATTTAGAACAAATCATGCACAATCGGTCAATAGAAATGATTTCTCGATAGACATGGTGAATGCAACTGATATTTTTGGATTGAGTGTTGATTCAGGTGAATCTCATTCAACTGTATTCAGGTTAAATGGCATTGTGATTGAGACTACAAGCTTTGAAATTGTTAGAGGAACGTGGTATCTTTTGGAATTTACCAGTAGTGCAACTGGCAGTGAAATGCGCATATGGGAAGATGGGGCAACTCGACCTGCGTCTTCGCTTTTAAGTAGCACAATCGTATTTCCAACACCGACAAAACTTACTTTATCTGGTGCAAATTATGATGCACCAGAAGTGTCAGTAGACTATTTGTACATAGATATACCATATATGAGGTGGCTTGAGTCGGATTTTGATGGTTATTATAGTGCAACCTTTGATGATGATACGCTCCATGACTTGGGAGATAACTGGACAGGTACGCGTCACAACGGAGATCATGGAAGTTATACGGTTCCTTATGCTGTTTTAACCGGGGGTATAATTAATTATCGGGGTGGACAGGGCAATGGTTCAGATTACGCATTGATTGAAAGATGGCTTGAAGCCCCTATAGTTCAATCAAACACGATTTATGTAGGTGAGAGTTACCAATATACCCCAACAGCTTCAGACGCTGATGGTGACCCGTTGACATTCAGTATTGTGAACATGCCCACCTGGGCGAGTTTTAACACGTTAACGGGTGAGTTGAGTGGTTCGCCTTCGGCTATTGATGTAGGTACAACAAGTGGAATTGTTATTTCTGTAAGTGATGGAAAATATTCAGCCAGTTTGCCTCCCTTTGATATAAACGTATTACCATTGATCACGAATACGGCGCCAGTGATAACAGGCATACCTTCTACCACAGTGAATTCAGGAGAAGCCTACAGTTTTATTCCGTTTGCCAGTGATGTGGATGGTGATACCTTAACTTTTAACATTGTTAATATGCCAGTGTGGGGTAGTTTCAACACTCTAACAGGAGAATTAAGTGGAACCCCAGTAGCAAGTGAAGAAGGAAGTTATCCTAACATTATCATTTCAGTGAGTGATGGAGTTTTGACTACAGCCTTGCCCGCTTTCTCGATAACGGTTGAATCTACACAAATAAATCTTCCTGAATCCGATCTAAATTACAGTGCAGTAAACGATACAGATGGCAATAACATCTGGGAAAGCGGTGGCGTTGACATAACAGCGAATTGGACGTTGGATGCAGGAGTCGCCCGTACAGTGATCAGTGATAGTAGTTTTGCGAACATCACCCATGCCTATCATTTTGATGGTAGTTCAGGTGGTACGATGCGATCTTTTAATGAACTTTCTCCAGATGCGAGTACAAGTGCAGCTACTTTTGAGTTTTGGATACGTCCCACAAATGTGGTAGGAGATCATGTGTTGTTTGAGACAGGCGGAGGAAAATATGGTACGACAATGCTGGTGAATGCTTCAGGAGTATCTATGGTTGTAAAAAGTAATTTAGTGTCTGCCACAGTATCATCAACGACACTATCTACAGCAGAATTCAGTCATGTTGTAGGGGTGTACGATAAAGATAATGGTGGAAATGGAATTCCCGATGTTTACCTTTATGTGAATGGCATACTTGCAGATTCAGTGATGGATGTTTCAGGCTTAAGTGACTGGGCAGGCGGTAATGATAGCGGTTTAGGAATTGTTAATAGTAAGAGCAATGAATCCGTAACTCATAATTTTGAAGGAGACATGTATCAATTTAATTTTTACAGGTCAGCATTAAGCGCAAGCGAAGTATCTGATCTTTTTGAATCAGAAAATGGAGGAACTCCTCCTCCTTCCAATCAAGCTCCCACAATAGCGGGGACACCATTGACAGTTATTTCGATAGGACAATTTTACAGTTTTATTCCAACAGCCAACGATGTTAATGGAGACACCTTAACCTTTAGTGTTCAAAATAATCCAGACTGGTTGACGTTAAACACAAATACAGGAGAGCTAAGTGGCATCCCAAATTTGACGGATGTTGGCACTACTATAGGGATTGTGTTGAGTGTGAGTGATGGTCAGGCCATCACGAATTTGCCAGCATTTGATTTAACTGTTGAGATTGAATTCGTTAATACAGCTCCTTCTATAGGAGGAATTCCGTTGGCATCAATAGAAGCAGGAAGTTTGTACGACTTCACGCCAGACTCACATGACATTGATGGAGATGTATTAGCGTTTAGTGTTGTCAACAAACCTTCTTGGGCAAGTTTTGATACAGGGACAGGTCAATTGAGTGGCACACCTGAAAGTGTTGATAATGGAAGTTATTTGAACATTACAATTTCTGTGACAGATGGTCTATTGACAACAAATTTGCCATCTTTTGATTTGACAGTTCAAATAAGTGCCCCAGTTATTAGCGGTAGCCCATCACTAGTGGCACCCGTAGGAGCTTTGTATAGTTTTGCTCCCAGTGTCAGTGATGTAAACGGAGATGTGTTGACTTTTAGTGTGGTAGGTTTGCCCGTATGGGCAAATTTCAATTCTTCAACGGGAGAGTTAAGTGGCACACCTCTAGCTTCAGAAGTGGGTGATTATTTAGATATTGTGATCAGTGTGACAGATGGTATTTTTGTCACAGATTTACCTTCATTTGATTTGCAGGTTTATGAAAATGTTGAAACCTTTAATGATCTTGTTTTTTCAGGAGATTTTAATGGAACGCATAACCAGACCTATACAGATGTCGATACCCCGTACGATTTAGTGGATGGTTGGAAAGGCATAACGGGTGGAGATAATGGAGGAGTAAAACCCTATTCTTCTATAGCTAACGGCATTTTAACGTATAGAGGAGGAACAGGTAATTTTTCTGACACATTAAGAATATTTAAAGAAGTCAGTGGTTTAGGAAGCGAATACCGAATTATTATGAAATTTAAAGCCAATGGACCTGCCTCAAATTCTGGGAGAGGAGAGTTTAATTTTGAATTAAGTGATGATACGGATGTTTTTCTTATTAGATTAGATACAGATGCATCGCATAGTTCACAACTTTACTTTAATGGCATTTTGTATCAGTCAGGTACTTTTCAAATTGACCGAGGGATTTGGTATCAGCTTGAAATTTTAAATACCTTTTTTGGCTCTGAGATACGTATATGGCAGGATGGTGAGTCAAAACCTGTCAGCACAGTTTTTTCAGATACTTCGTGGTTTATTCCAAATAAG
>Ga0316192_10000384_pt1 | contig 32186 bp, 30 predicted proteins | sample MerIslwburrow_MG_FD_204931 | JGI IMG/M metagenome (GOLD analysis project Ga0316192, IMG submission 204931) | Coastal sediment microbial communities from Maine, United States - Merrow Island worm burrow | ecosystem: Environmental > Aquatic > Marine > Coastal > Sediment | place: USA: Maine...
GCTGATGTTTTTTGTCGAATTCGCGGCTACATCTCGACTTGCCGTAAAAATGCCATCAATATCTTGAGGGCAATCGAAAATGCCTTTAATAATCAACCTTTCTTGCTAAGAAGCTGAGTAGTTACAAAAAAATAATAAAGTACCCTATTATCCTTTTCAACCTGATTCTACTTTGTCTTATTATAAAAGCCTTAACATTGATGAGCACAACAGATTAAAGGTCATTTTGCTTTTTTATTATGAACAGCGCGCCTTTCAAGATTTTATTGATCTTTTAGAAAAAACATTTCCATTATCGCTTATCGATCATGACCTATTGTCTAAATTAAGTTATTCTTATTTACAATTAGGTGAAATGGAATTGGCACTTAAATATTCTGCAATGAGTTTGGCGCTTGATTTAGATAATGAACTTGCTTTGTATGTCAAGCTGAAAATATCGTTGTTTTATTCGTTGTTCACATCTGAAAATAAAAACGATACCATTAGGTTGGCAAGGCGTTATATCTCAGTTAAAAAATTTAAAGGCCACGATTCATTGAATTTATTGGCCTATGCGTATGCCACAAATGGTGATTTTGAACGTTCTATTTATTTTCAGAAAAAAGCAATTTTTGCAGCTGAATTAGATGGTTATAATTCAATTAAGCAGCATAAATACTTAAAGTACTTTGAAAAAGGTGAAATTTATAAAGATGAGTTTTGTGATTTGAAATGAATTCAATTCAATTTGTTACTAATCGGATTACCTTCTAAGGAATGTGTTTAGGGGGTAGCCAATGAGACGTTCTTACGTTTGAAAAAAATTCTCATCAGAAATAAGGCACCTAATCCAGCAGTCAAGATGTCGATAAGCTTTGTGAATATGTTAAAGGCAATTTTAATATTTATTTTAGCCATACCAATTGCTCAAAATCATACGCAAAATTAAGCCAGGCTAATTTCCCTGCTTCTTCGGAGAGGTCGATCGTTCCTGCAAGGCCACCTTCTGTTCCCCATATGAGATAAATAGTAGCGATAAGAGCACCGCCTAAAATAACAAAAGTTTGGACCACATCTCCCCAAACAACGGTCTCCACGCCTCCCATAGTGCAGTAGAATTCTGATAATACCCATGACCGTAATAAATGTCACCACATTCATGCCTGTTGCAGTTGACAGGGTAAGAAAAGGTAGGTGCAGCACAATGGCCACATAGGCGACCATAAATATAATAAATTCTGCATTAGCAAAAAGACGGGTGACAATATTGAATCGTTTTTCTAGATATTCATAAGCGGAGGTGAGATTTAATTTATCACTAGCGGAAAAACTATAATATAGGCTCAGTTATTGAAATTAGAACTTGTACAGGATAAAATTTATATACAAATTAAGGGAAATAATATGAAAATAAGAACAACTATTAAAAATAACAGAACATCGTATTTGAAGCAAATTATTGTATTTATTGTACTTTCTATAATATCATTCAACAGTTCAGCTTTTGCATGTGATGGTAAAAAAGCAAACGAAAAATATGATGAAAAACCGGAGAAATCAGTCAAGTACGGTTACGATGATGTCACATGTAATTTTATCTTGCCAGGAAACTTCAAAAAGGCCATGTTTCGGGCTAAAAAGGAGAATAGACCTTTGTTGATAAAAGGTGTTGCTTTCGGCTTGGATGAAGCCGGAGCGACCTGTGCAACCAAAGGACATTGGTGACCCGCTGGTGATATTTTGAGAGGAGGTCCTCTCTCTGAAAAACGAATTATTAATCTAGTTAACCGTAGATTCATACCATTTTTTTTCAACGTTGGAAAAAATGGTGAAGGTTACGATGACGATGCTAAAAAGTTTATAGCACGGTTTGACAAACGTTTTTCGAGTTCTACTGTACCGACACCTCCTGTCTGGGTGGTAACGGGTGATGGAAAGTTGCTGGGAACTATCAATAACTATATGGTGAAAGAGAAATTTTTTAGTGCTTTACAGGAAATTATGAAAAAGCACCCAAAATATTTTGAAGAAAACCAAGAAGAAAAAGATCTGTTAAAACAGGCAGAAGACACCAAAGATGGAAATATACTTTTTAAGGCTGGGCAGATAACTGAAGAACTTGGGCTATACGATAAAGCTAAATCTTATTTCAAACAAGCCGAAAACATAGAAGGTTTTAAATCAAAATCTTCACTTGAGCTTGCCAAAATATCCCGTTATGAAATGAATTGGGACGATGCAGAAAAGTATAGAAAGCTGGTCGTAGATAAGGATTATGAGGCTGAAGTTTGTATGGAAGAGGCACATCATCTGCTGTCTAAAAAAAATTATAAAGAATGTAAAGAATTGCTAGTAAAAACCATCAAAAAATTTCCGCTTTCCAAGCGTTTGGGAGAAATGCATTTTTATGCGGGTGTTTCTTGTTTCTTTTTGAAGGAAAGCGACTGGGCTAACTTTCACTGGTGTTGGGTGATGGTGAATATTCCAGATGACTACTATTATATGAGATGTTATTTGGCTTCAACACATGAAGCTATGCCTTACCAGAATCCAGAATTGGGGGGTGCTAAAGGCAAAACAATAATGATCAGTCATGCCAAAGCAGATGCAGCCCGTGACCGTGCAATGAATGATTATAAGAAGCTAAATGACGAATTTGAAAAGGACCTAAAGTGAAAACCATTGAAGTTTGACAAAGGTACTGACTTCAATTCAAGGGCTAACTCTTAAGTGCAATTTAATGTTAAACCGTCAAAATGATGTAATTTTTGATACTTGAAATGTGATCATTCATCAGCTAGGCTGAATGAGATTGGAAGAAGCAATGAAACAAACCATATTATTAATTTTATCACTATTTGCTCTAACCTCATGCACCAGAAGTCATGTATTATCTAATAACAGCTTTGTGTATTTTGGCACTTATACCAGAGAGACCAGCAAAGGTATCTATGTTTCTGAGTTAGATGGTATGACAGGTAAATTGTCAAATCCTGAACTTGCTGTGGAAATAAAGAATCCATCTTATGTAGCAATTCATCAGAACAAAAAATTTCTTTTTTCTATTGTTGAATCGACTGATGTCGAAGCTGTCATCTGTTCTTTTGCAATTGCTAAGGATGGTAAGTTAACCAAGATCAATCAACGGCCGACAAAGGGTGATCATCCCTGTTATGTTTCAATTGATAAAAGCGGCAAGACATTGTTTGTAGCCAATTACAGTGGTGGAAATATTGCTTCTTATCCGATAGGTAATAATGGCGAAATTGGCTTAGGGTATTATTATCAGCATAAAGGTAGTAGCGTAACAAGCCGGCAAAAATCACCTCATCCGCATTCAATTAATGTTGATAATAATAATAAATTCGTCTTAATTGCCGATTTAGGGACGGATCAAATCGTTAGCTATAAGTTTGATAAAAACACAGGTAAATTAAGTCCGTCTTCATTTGTTATGATGCCTCTTGGTGGTGGTCCGCGTCACTTTTCATTTCATCCAAATGGTCAATTTGTTTATGCGAATCTAGAGTTAACCCGCCAAGCTGTTGCAATGGCTTATAATTCTGAAACTGGAACATTGAAAACAATTCAAGTTTTATCAACATTACCTGAGGGAGCAAAAGCTGAGGGAACCACAGCAGAATGCCTTGTTCATCCAAGTGGTAAGTGGTTATACATTTCTAACCGTGGGCACAATAGCATTGCGATATTTTCTATCAATCAAAATACAGGAATGCTAACCTTTGTTGGAGTTGAACCGACTAAAGGGAAAGTTCCAAGGGGGTTTGGTATTGATCCAAGTGGTAAATTTTTAATTGCTGGACATCAGAAATCAGAGAACATTATTGTTTTTCGGATCAACTCAAAAACTGGAAGACTAACAAATACTGGTCATCGAATAAATGTGAATGAAACAGTCAACGTAAGGTTCTTGGAAAAATAAATTATGACAGAATACATAATGTATTGTGTTATCAGGTTGTAGAAAAGAATTCGGAGTCAGGACATATGGGAAAGTGCAAGCTTAAAAGTTTATCGACATATCGTAGCTACAACGAAGAAGAAATGATGGAGAGAGCAAAAAAATTTAATGATGATATAAACCGTCGTCGGACAGTAAGAGATTTTTCGGATAAAGTTGTTGCTCGAGAATTGATTGAAAATTGTTTGATGGCTGCTAATTCTGCACCAAGTGGGGCTAATCAGCAACCTTGGCATTTTGTGGTCGTTAGTGATGCCGCAGTGAAGAGGAAAATCCGTGACAAGGCCGAGATTGAAGAGCGTGAGTTTTATAACAAACGAGCACCAGAGAAATGGTTGGAATCTTTGGAGCCCTTGGGTACAGATGCTCATAAACCTTTTTTGGAAACAGCACCTTTTTTAATTGCTATATTTGTGCAGAAGTTTGGATGTGATGGAAATGGAGAGAACAAAAAACACTATTACCCAATTGAGTCTACTGGAATAGCAACGGGAATGTTGATTACGGCAATTCATAATGCAGGTTTGGTTTCCTTGACTCATACTCCTAGTCCTATGAAATTTTTGAATAAAATATTGGATCGCCCTTCTAATGAAAAACCTTTTTTGCTGTTAGTGGTCGGATACCCTAAAGAAAGTGCGAAAGTGCCAGATATTACTCGTAAATCATTAAAAGAAATAGCTACATTTTTCTAATAGTTTCATGCATCGCGCCCCAAATTTTATGGTGTGTCTATAATAGAGATAGTACGTTGTCTGCGATAATCTTACAATCAAAAATGCTATGTCCACTAAATTACACATTGTAATACACAATTTTGTGGTTAAAATTGAGTTTTTTCAGTTTATAGTGAAATATATAATGTTTTTTAGGAGAAAAAGGTTTTTTTAACTTATGGATTTGATTATGTGTTGTGGTGTCTTATAGGATGGATACAAGCCGAGTTTCAACGGAGGCATTTGTTGACCATGTTCCAAAGATAAGGAGGATAGTTAGCAGAATAGCTAAGTTAGAGGGTGTTATCGATGACATTACTCAAGAGGCATGTATACGCATTATTGAAAAGGAAAATCTATGGAACAAGAGGCCAGATCACTTCACTCAATGGATGAATACAGTCACCAGAAATCTTACAAAAAATTATTTAAAAAAAAAGAGAGAGTTACCTCTGGTGGAAAGGAAGGATTACTTACTTCACTCAGAGGACGAAAAGTTTTCAGCAGAACAGATCGAATGGGTCATAACACAATTTCAAAGATTGTCACAAAAACAACAACAAATACTGAACATGAAATACTACAAAGGTATGACCGTCACTCAGATTGGAAAAGAACTTTGTATCACACAACCAGCTGTATCACAATATATTGCATTAGCTCTCAAAACTCTCCGCAAACGTGCAAAAGCACACGGTCTATTAGCTGTTTTATTCCCTTGGAACTGGGATTGGTCTTTAAGTATGAAGGTGGTGATTGTTATGAGTAAACTCAAAGATTTGTGTGTTGTGGCACTTGTTGTGTGTGTCGTTGGATTTGTTGTGGTTGAGATGACGGGTTATAGTTTTTTTAAAGAAAACAATATAACACAAGACCAAGCTTTAATTACGAATGTTGAGAAATCTAAAAAAAATGATGTAGAAACTTCTTCTAAAAAAAACAATGATGAATTAGTTGTGCCTAAAATTATAGCTTCTGATGTTCAAACGAGTGATAAGGTAATGACACCTGCTCTTCGCGATCAAACCAAAAATATCAAATCAAATATAAAGATAGACGCTTTGAAAAAAAGGTTTGAGAAATCTGAAAATACAGTTAAAAATACATTACATAAAATTGGTCTCCTAGAGGTGTTAGTACGTAACCAAGAACAGAAACGAATTGTTTATGAGCAAACTCATGACATCAAAATTCATAGCCGAGATTTTGAAAAATCAAAAGAAATACTTCAAAACTCTTTAGATGAAATCGAACAATTGATTGCATTGACAGGTTCTGAAGAACCACTTGAACTCGAATTAAATCCTAACCATAGTGTTGATAGCCAAATTACTTACCTTAAAAAAATGCTTGAAGAATCTGAGGTGAGGGCAAAACATGTTTTGGATAAATCAAATTTGCTCATTGAATTAGCTCATTTAGAGGAGGGTCAAAAACTTGCTTACCAAAACTTACATGGTGATGATCCTAAATAAAGTTCTACAATGTTCCATCTGATGATTACTCATTAACTTTCATCGTTTCAATATCCTTGATTTGAGTGATCAACCAAGTGCCTTCAATTTTTTTATAAGTTATCATAATCTCTTGAATGATGTTGTTGGATTTGAATCCTTTGGCTACGGCAGTGCAATGTAATGTGGCTTGGTTATTGGATGTGAGTTTTATGTTGGTGTCAATAAAGTCAATGGTAAAATCAGGTGATCCACTGCGTGCCATCATTATTGTTTTTCTGAGTGTTTTTTTGTCGCTAATGTTTAGTTGTTTTAGGAAAGGGTTTTTTGTTTTGATATAGATATTTAGTTTGTCACTAAAAAATACACTGTATTTTTTAGTGTCTGCAAATTGTTGCAGAAGGTTTTTATTGTTGCTGGGTGTGTCAAATGATTGTGATAAAGAATCGAGTTGTTGTTGAATTAAGTCTTTGTCATCATGAGAGCTGAATAGTAATGTACAACACACGATGATAATAACTAGAGTAATGATAATTTTTGTTTTCAAAACAATACCTTTCCAACAATACGGTTTTTATCAAACTTTCCAAATGTGTGATGGGGCATGGGCATGCCACGGTTGTCACCAATGGCGAAATACTCATTGTCGTCGATGAACTGCTCTTTTAAGTTCCATGATAAATCTCTGAATGTGATATATGGTTCATCAAATGCTTTGTCATTGATGTACACCGTTCCATTGACGATACGTAAACGCTTACCTGGGAGGGCAATAATACGTTTGAGATACATGATACGGTTTCCTGCTAATCGAATGCTGATGATATCGCCACGAGCAGGGTGTGCTGTTCTATATGAAAAAGTGTTGATGAGATGCCAACTGCCATCTGCGTAGGTGGGTTCCATACTGCTACCAGTGGCTGTGCAAGGCAATAAAAAAGTACTGCATATCACATAAAATACTAAGGCGAACAAAGACGCTCGTATGAAGGTGTGTTTGATGTTATTGCCAACGATTATTCGTCTAACAGTTACCATTTTTACCTATTATTTAGAATTAACAGCTATTAAATACTATTATAAACTATTACATTTGTCAAATGTTAACTTTTACTACTCTTAAGGAAGTAAGGTGTTTCCCATCAAAAATCTGTCAATTTCTCTTGCAGCGTCTCGGCCTTCACGGATGGCCCATACCACTAATGATTGTCCTCTACGGCAATCTCCAGCAACAAAAATACCTTCTTGATTGGTAGTGAATTGACCATACGTTGCTTTGTAATTTGAATGGTCGTCATGATCTAATGCAACTCTATCAGAGATATATTTTTCGGGGCCGATGAATCCCATAGAGAGCAGAACAAGGTCTGCTTCCCAAATTTTTTCAGTGCCTTCAATTTCTTTCATGCTCCAACGATGGCCATCACTGATCCATTCAACTTGGATTGTTTTGATACCTATGACATGGTCCTCGTCATCTCCGATAAATTCTTTACTCATAATGGAGTAAACGCGGGGATCGTTACCCGCATTTAATTTTTTAGCTTCTTCATGGCCATAATCGGTACGCATGATTTTTGGCCACTGGGGCCAGGGGTTGTTTTCTTCACGCTCTAATGAGGGTTGAGGCATTAGCTCAAAATTGACAATGTTTTTAGCACGATGCCTGATAGAGGTGGCAATACAATCCGTACCTGTATCCCCGCCACCTATAACAATCACATTTTTATTCTTGGCAGAGAGGTATGCGCCATCTTCATGTTGAGAGTCCAATAAGCTTTTTGTATCGGCTTTTAAAAAATCCATTGCGAGGTGAATACCTTTTAGATGCCGATTGTGTATGGGCAAATCCTTACCAATCGTGGCACCTGTGGCAAACAATAGGGCATCGTGATCTTGTCTTAATTTATGAACATCAACGGCGTTATCTCCATGCCCTCCTACATTCGCATTGGTGATAAACTCGATACCTTCCTCTCGAAGTAGGTGAACACGTCGATCAACCACTTCTTTAGAAAGTTTCATATTAGGAATGCCATACATCAATAAGCCGCCAACACGATCAGCTCTTTCGTAAACGGTGACATGATGACCCGCTTTATTGAGTTGTGCGGCGGCAGCAAGGCCGGAAGGCCCAGAGCCAACGATGGCTACCTTTTTACCCGTTCTGTTGATAGGGGGTTGTGGCACAATCCAACCTTCTTCAAAAGCACGGTTGACAATGGCATTTTCAATGTTTTTGATAGTGACGGGCTCGTCAACGTGATCAAGCACGCAGGAACCTTCACAGGGTGCGGGGCAGACACGTCCTGTAAATTCGGGGAAATTGTTGGTTTTGTGCAACCTGTCACTGGCTTCACGCCAACGACCACGGTAAATAAGGTCATTCCATTCAGGAATCAGATTAGAAACAGGGCAACCATTGCTTGACATGCAAAAAGGAATGCCACAGTCCATGCAGCGAGCGGATTGTTTGTTGAGGTTGTCCTCATCTGTCGGTGTATAAATTTCTTTATAATCTTTCAGACGGGTGTTGATATCACGGTAGGGTTGTTCTTCTCGATCAAATTCTTTAAATCCCGTTGGCTTACCCATATTAGTTCTCGCATCCCTTAGATATTTCAGTTGTTTGTTTGGATCGTGCGGCTTGATTGAGAATACGCTTGTAATCTTGTGGCATAACTTTAATAAATTGTGGTAAATACTTTTCCCAATTTTCTAATACACGTTTGGCTACAGTAGAACCTGTAAATCTTAAATGCTTTTTTATCAAATCTTTTAGTTCAGAAATATCCTCATTACTTTCCATTTTATCTAAATCAACGAGGCCCATATTACAACGTTTATTAAAATCACCTGATTCATCTAAAATGTACGCAATTCCGCCACTCATACCTGCTGCAAAATTTCTTCCTGTTGTGCCTAAAACCACAACGCGGCCCCCTGTCATGTATTCACAACCATGATCGCCAATGCCTTCCACCACGGTATGGGCACCACTATTTCTCACACAAAAACGTTCGGCGGCTATGCCTCTAAAAAAAGCTTCACCACCCGTTGCGCCATAGAGGACAACATTTCCAATGAGTATGTTGTGCTCGGATTCAAAAGTACTGTTTTTTGGAGGGTATATGATAAGTCGTCCACCGCTGAGGCCTTTGCCCACATAATCGTTGGTGTCACCTTCCACTTCAATTGTGATACCTTTTGTCATAAAAGCACCAAGGCTTTGACCTGCAGAGCCTGTTAATTTGATATGAATCGTATCATCTGCTAAGCCCTCAGCTCCCCATTTTTTTGTGACTTCATGTGACAACATGGTGCCAACAACACGATTGATATTGATGATAGGTAAATCAATAGTCACCGATTCGGCATGGTTGATGGCCTGTTGAGATTGTTTGATTAATTCGTTGTCTAGGGCTAAATCTAATCCATGTTCCTGCTCAATCATCTTGTAAGTACCAACCTCACTATGTGTCTTGTTAGCGGGGGTGAGCAGTGCGCTGATATCTAGACCTTCTTTTTTCCAATGAGTGATGGCGGTATCTGTTTCTAACATGTCGCTACGGCCTATCATTTCGTTGAGGGTTTCAAATCCTAACTCAGCCATAATCTTACGAATTTCCTCAGCAATCATTACAAAATAATTGACAACATATTCGGGTTTGCCAGAGAATTTTTTACGCAAATCTTTGTCTTGTGTGGCAATGCCAACAGGACAAGTGTTCATGTGACACTTTCTCATCATCAAGCAGCCTTGAGTCACCAGGGGGGCTGTGGCGAAACCAAATTCTTCAGCGCCTAACAGCGCGGCAATGACTACATCTCTTGCTGTTTTGAGTTGTCCATCGGTTTGCAAAGTCACACGAGAGCGCAGCTCATTGAGGACTAATGTCTGGTGTGTGGAGGCAATACCTAATTCCCAAGGTAGTCCAGCGTGCTTGACAGATGTGATGGGGGAGGCTCCTGTACCACCATCATGGCCCGCGATCACAATGTGATCTGCTTTGGCTTTTGTCACTCCTGCGGCAATAGTTCCCACACCCATCCTAGAAACAAGCTTTACTGAAATACGAGCATCTCTATTGGCATTCTTCAAATCGTGGATAAGTTGTGCTAAATCTTCAATAGAATAAATGTCATGATGTGGTGGAGGAGATATCAAACCCACACCAGGTGTTGAGTGTCTGAGGCCAGCAATTTGTTTGTCTACTTTAATTCCTGGTAATTCACCGCCTTCACCAGGTTTGGCTCCTTGGGCGACTTTGATTTGTATTTCGTCTGCATTTGCTAAGTAATGGGCAGTCACTCCAAACCGGCCAGAAGCCACTTGCTTGATGGCAGAACGTTTGCTGTCTCCATTGGGTAAGGTGTCAAATCTTGTGGCGTCTTCTCCGCCTTCACCTGTATTTGATTTGCCACCAATACGGTTCATGGCAACTGCTAAAGATTCATGGGATTCTTGAGAAATTGAGCCGAAGCTCATGGCACCTGTACAGAATCGTTTGACAATTTCTTTAACTGGTTCAACATTATTTAGTGGAATTTTATTACCTTCACTGTTTTTTTTGAAATTGATTAAACCACGTAGTGTGCAATCTCGTGTGGCTTCTTCATCCGCCGCTTTGCAAAAATATTCAAAGGCAATGGGATCATTGTTGCGTGTGGCTAATTGCAAGGTGGAAATAGTTTTTGGGTTCCAGGTATGTTTTTCGCCATTGGCTCGCCAGTGGATGTCGCCAGGATTGGGTAGCACAGGGGAAATGTCGGTATCTCTTGAAGGGTAGCCCATTTCGTGTCGTCGCACACTTTCTTCTGCCAACACATCAAAACCTACGCCTTGCACATGTGAAGAGGTGCCAGTAAAACAAATGTTTACAACTTCATCAGCAAGGCCGACAGCTTCAAAAATTTGTGCGCCTTTATAAGATTGAAGGGTTGATATTCCCATTTTTGCCATGACTTTAAGCATGCCTTTGGCCACACCTTTAAGATAGCAGGAAGCAATTTTTTCATCACTGTTATATTTATCTCCAGGTAGTAAGCCTTCTCGTTGTGCTTGCCATAAAGATTCAAAAGCCAAATAGGGATTAATGGCATCCACGCCAAAACCAATAAGCATACAGTGATGATGTACTTCACGGGCCTCACCTGTTTCAACAACAATTCCTATTTTTGTTCTTTCAGATCGTTTGACTAGGTGTTGGTGAACAGCGCTTGCGATAAGTAATGTGCTTGAAGCAACCCGTTTTGAACCAACAGCTCTATCAGAGAGAATAAGTAAACTGTAGCCATCAACGATTGCTTGACTGGATTCAGCGCAAACACGGTTGAGGGTACTGTATTGTCCACTCGTACCCTCTGATTTGTCAAAAGTGATATCAATAACTTTTGAACGCCATCCTTTATGATTGATATGTCTTAAAGAGGCCATTTCTTCATTGCTTAGAATGGGATGTGATAAATGCAATCGATGGGCGTGTTGTTCCGTGGTTTCTAGTAAATTACCTTCAGGACCAATATAACAACTCAATGACATTACAACTTCTTCTCTAATGGAGTCGATGGGGGGATTGGTCACTTGAGCGAACATTTGTTTGAAGTAATCATAAATCATTCGTGGTTTGTCAGAAAGACAAGCAAGAGCACTGTCATTGCCCATGGAACCTACTGGGTCACGAAGTTCTTTAACTAAAGGTAGAAGCATAAATTGAAGAGTTTCTGTGGTAAAACCAAACGATTTCATACGCTCAAATAAGGTTCTTGGATCAAAACCATGGGGTTCTTCATCTGTGTGTAATTGTGACAAGTCAATTTTTTGATTTTTTATCCACTCACCATAGGGTCTTGAAGCAGAAAATTTGTTTTTGAGTTGACTATCGTCAATCAGTTGTCCTTTTTCAAAATCTAATAGAAACATCATGCCAGGTTGCAAACGACCTTTATATTTGATGTTGGCAGAATCTACATTAATCACACCTACCTCAGAGGCCATAATCACCTTGTCATCGTGGGTGATGTAGTAACGGCTGGGTCGTAGGCCATTTCTATCTAATACGGCGCCAATGTATTTGCCATCGGTGAAAGTGACAGAGGCGGGACCATCCCACGGTTCCATTATGGTAGAATTGTATTCATAAAAATCACGTTTGGCCTGTGACATGGCGTTATCATTTTGCCAAGCTTCGGGTACCATCAACATCACAGCTTCTTGTAATGTTCTACCACTCATTAACATAAATTCAAGAACATTGTCAAAACTCCCCGAATCGGAACAATCTGGTTCAACAATAGGAAAGAGTTTAGAAATTTCTTTGCCAAATAAAGTGCTTTCAACAACGCCTTCTCTAGCTTGCATCCAATTAATGTTGCCTTGAAGTGTATTGATTTCTCCATTATGAGCCATAAAACGATTGGGTTGAGCACGATCCCAAGAAGGAAAGGTATTTGTGCTAAAACGTGAATGAACCATTGCCAAGTGAACTTCATAATCTGGGTCTTGAAGATCGGTGTAAAAAGTTGTTAATTGATCAGGTGTTAACATGCCCTTGTAAACGATGACTTTTGAAGACAGGGTGCAGAGATAAAAGAAGTCAGATTGTGTTAAATCGGTATGTTTACGAATTGTTTTCGTACAGAGTTTTCTAATAATATAAAGCTGACGTTCAAAGGCTTCGCCTTCACAACCATTACCTGCTGCAATAAATAGTTGTTCGATATTTGGCATCGATGCAAAGGCTGCGGGGCCAATATCTGCCTTTTCAGCTTGAGTGGGTAGTTTTCTCCAGCCCATCAATATTTGACCTTGGCTTTCAATAATGTTTTGCACTAGTTCTTTACATGTGTGACGTTCACTCTCAACAGTAGGGAGAAAAATGTTACCAACTGCATATTGACCATTGTCTGGTAATTGAGTGCCAAATTCAGTCTTCGCGATTTTTCTAAAAAATTTATCTGGTAGGGTGGTGAGTATACCAGCACCATCACCTGTGTTAGCTTCACAACCTGTTCCACCACGGTGATCCATACGACATAAAGAGTGATCAGCATCTTTTACGATATCATGACTGGCAACGCCCTTCATATTGGCAACAAATCCTACACCACAACTGTCCTTTTCAAATAATGGATCATACAGTCCGTTTTTTGAGGGTGGACGTTGTCGTTGCTGATGGTTGGTTTTCTGCGTCATAGTTCTTTCCAAAATTGTTGTTAATAAAAAGCAACACGTCGTGCGGCTTTAAGATGAAGTTTTGCCTTCATGTAAATGATCTCGATCCCTCACGCCAATGAGGTAGAGGATGCCATCCAAGCCTAATTGAGAAATAGACTGTTTAGATTTTTCTTTAACGATGGGTTTGGCTCTAAACGCAATGCCTAGTCCAGCTAGGTTTAGCATAGGTAGGTCATTAGCTCCATCACCTACAGCAATAACCTGTTCTAGTTCTATATTTTCCTTGTTGGCAATTTCTTTTAGTAACTGTGCTTTTCTATTACCGTCAACAATAGGTTCAATCACTTTCCCAGTAACTTTTCCATCTACGATGTCCAAAGTGTTGGCGTACACATAGTCAATACCTAATTTATTTTTAAGATGGTTGCCAAAATAATTGAAACCACCAGAAAGAATTGCTGTTTTGTAGCCTAACTTTTTTAGAGTGTTCACTAAACGCTCAGCACCTTCACTGAGTGGGAGTCGGTCAGAAATTTTTTTTAAAACAGATTCATCTAATCCTTTGAGCATGGCGACGCGTTGTTTGAAGCTCTCATTAAAATCCATCTCACCTTGCATGGCTCTTTCTGTGATAGTAGATATTTTTTCTTCGACTCCAGCCTCTTTCGCTAATTCATCAATAACTTCTGTTTTAATTAAGGTTGAATCCATATCAAATACAACCAAACGTCGGTTGCGTCGATAGACATTGTCAATTTGAAAAGCAATATCAATATCCAATTCATTGGCCAATTCAACAAAATTTTGTCGCATCAGTGATTCATTAATTGAAATGCCACTTACTGAAAACTCAACACTTGAGCGCGATAGACTTTCTTTATCATCAATATCAACTCGACTTGATAGGCGGTAAAGGGCTTCAATGTTGAGATTGTTTTCTGCAATAATTGCTGAAACACGATGTATTTGATTGGCCGTTATTTTTCGAGACAGTAAGGTGATAATATGTTTTTGTTTTTTTTGTGATCCTACCCAATTTTTGTATTTTTTACTTGAAACGGGTGTGAATCGGATGTTAATATCTAGTTCATGAGCTTTAAACAAGACTTCTTTGAGGATGGGAGATGAACCTGATTCTTCAGGAACCTCGACCAAAATCCCTAAAGAGAGGGTGTTGTGTATCACTGCCTGACCAATATCTAAAATATTAGCGTCATAATGAGCTAATATTCCAGTTATTGAAGAGGTCAACCCGGGTTTGTCTTCCCCAGAAATGTTAATTAGGATAATCTCATTCATTATGGCGATATTTTAACGAGTTTATAAAAAAATAAGAGAGCCTTTTGATTGAATTAAATAGAAATGTCTGAATTTTCTAAAATATTAGCTAATAGGCTAATGAACGTAGTTTGTTTTTAGACAGTTAGTTACAATCTCATAGGCCCACGGGGGTGGTGAATGAGAGGAAAGGTGAATTATCATGAGTTATAATAAAGTAATTGGCATGGGGCGTCTAACAAGAGATCCGGATGTAAGGACAATCCCTTCTGGCACACCTGTGTGTGAATTTGGCTTGGCAATGGATTCAGGTTGGGGCGATAATAAAAAAACATGTTTTATTGATGTGACTGTTTGGGGTAAACAAGCTGAATTTGTCGGTAAATATTTTAAAAAAGGCGCTGGCATCCATTTGGAGGGGCGTTTGGATTTTGATACTTGGGAAGATAAAAATGGTGGTGGTAAACGTTCAAAGCATCGTATCACCGCTGAACGTGTAACATTTCCTGTTGGTGCAGGGCGCGGTGGGGCTGAATCTGGCGCAGAACATGGATCTTCAGGCGCAGCTATGAATACAGCACCATCTAATTGGAATTCTCAACAAGAAATTGACGAAATACCTTTTTAGACATATTGCAACATGAAAATTATCCGTAGTGTTTCGGAGATGATTCAAGTACGCCAGCAGTTGTCTGGCAAAGTTGGGATTGTGCCGACTATGGGAGCTTTACATGAAGGACATATTTCTTTAGTTCAACAGTGCAGATCCCATAGTGATCATGTAGTGGTGTCAATTTACGTTAATCCTCTGCAATTTGGCCCTAAAGAAGATTTTGATAAATATCCTCGTAACTTGTCACAGGATACAGAACTTTTATCTGATGAAGGTGTTGACATTGTTTTTGCTCCGGAAGAATTAGGTGAACAAAACTCAGAAACCAAGGTGATACCAGGTGAATTGTCTACGTTGTGGTGTGGTAAAAACAGACCACAACATTTTGAGGGGGTTCTGTCAGTTATTACTAAATTATTCAACATTATTTCCCCTACAGATGCTTGGTTTGGTCAAAAGGATTTCCAACAATTTAGAATAATTGAAAAGTGGGTAGAAGATTTTTATGTGCCTGTTAATTTGCATAGAGCAATGATTGTTAGAGAAAAAATGGGTTTAGCCATTTCTAGCCGTAATGCTTATTTGAATTTGGACCAAAAATATAATGCTAAGAACATTTATAAATCATTGACGGCTGCCAAAAGTGCATTTATGCAAGGTGAAACCTCAACTAAAGTGGTGTTAGAACTCTCAAAAGACTATCTCAAGAAAATGAAGATTGAATACCATGCCATTATAGATCCCGTCACATTAAAACCTTGTGATAAAGTTTTCATAGGTTCTGTTCTTGTGTTGGCTGTAAAACTAGGTCAAGTGAGATTGATTGACAACATGATATTTGACATGTAATTGTTGTATTAAATGCTAAGTTTCCCGCAGACTCCCTCCTAGCCAAAATCCTCAAACTTGGTGAGTTTTACGGAGTGACTTTGAATTTTCGTATGTCGATTATTTCTTTAACATACATGGTTCTAGGTTTGTCTTTATGCCAAAAAAGTTCTCCAGTGAGCCTGGGGTTGTTTTTTTTCTTTTGTGCAAGATTTGCTTTAGAGCCCTCAAAAAGATTTTAATTGAGAAAGATTTTGGCTTGTTCATATTCACCTGATCGGGTCAGTGACTTTTCTTCATTGCTTAGTTTGTGTAGGTATTCTTCAAGCCATCTTACATGATCTTTGAGTTGGCTTTTTAATGCTGTTTCACAACGTTGTAGGTATTTATTAACAACAGGAAATTCTTCTTTGAGAGCTAGACCTTCAGCCGTTTCAATCGATTTTTTAATTTTTTGAAGTTCCAGTATTTTATCTAAATCACCTTTTTTTTGATAAGAGGAGATTGTACGATCTAAGAATGATATATAGGACTTCGTTTCTTTATCTATAACGCCTTGGGCTTTTAAGTCTACAGCCTCAATTTTTTTTTATGTTCTCGTGTTAATTTTTCAAGTGTTGTTAATGGTTTTTTAACAATGGGGGTAGTAGAATGTTTACGTTTTTCAGATTCTTTGAAAACGGCGTTTTCTATTTCTTCAGCGGTGTAACCTGATTCAGATAATTTTTCTCGGTAAGTTTTTTCCCATGAATCTTCAGCTAAAAGTAAAGACACCGCATTTGCGAAGTAAAAAATAACTATTAGTAAGATCAAATACGGTCTATGGTTGATTTGCACTTGTCATCCTCTTACAGTTATTTTCTTCAATTCTCATTAATTTTTCAAGTTAAATGGTTATCTACAGTTTATTTTTTTAAAATTCTCTAAATTTCATTATGAATATTTGGGAGAACAGTATGAATAAAAAAAATATGTTTATTATTTTTGTACTTTTAATGTCAGTACCAATGGTTTGGGCTGAAGAGGAAGTTGATGTCAAATGTGCTTCCATTTTTTCAGATAATATGGTTTTACAGCGTGATAAAGTTGTTCCTGTATGGGGAAAGGCTGCTGTTGGTGAAAAAGTTACGGTGAGTTTTTCGGGGCAAACTCTTGAGGCTATAACTGATAAAGAAGGCAAGTGGATGGTTAGGCTTGCTGCGATGAAGGTTTGTAAAATTCCTGCAGAAATGACAATATCTGGAAGCAATAAAATTACCATCAAGAACATTTTAATTGGTGATATTTGGTTGTGCGGTGGTCAGTCCAATATGGGCTTTCCTTTGACAAGAGTTCCTGAAATCAATACTTTTGTTAAAGATGATGATTTCCCTCTTTTTAGAATCGCACGGGTCAAACAACAATTTGGCACGGTTCCCAAGGATGAAATTAATGTGTCTTGGCAAGGTTATGATAAAAATAATTTGAATGGTTTGCCAGGAGTTCCTACGCTATTTGGTAGGCGTTTGTATATTGAAACAGGTGTTCCTATTGGGATACTGCAATGTAGTGTCGGGGGAAGTAGTACATACTCCTGGATATCTAATGAAACAGCAAAAAAAGAGCCTTATAAAGAATATTTGTCTAACTACACTAGAATCTTTGGTAACTGGGAGGTTGAGAAAGAGAAAATTTTTAAAGAATCTCTCGAAAAATATAACAAAAATTACCCCAAAATCAAAGAAAAAATAAAAGAACTCAAATCTCAAAATAAAACTATTCCAGAAAACATGCAACGTCCTGTAGAAGTTCTTCATCCTTATTATGACCATCATTTATATAGACGTTATCCTGGATGTTTTTACAATGGAATGCTTTATGCACTTTTTCCATTCGCGTGTAAGGGAATAGCGTGGTATCAAGGTGAATCTGATAGAGGTAGATCTTATACCTATCGTTTTGTCTTACCTCCGATGATTGAAGATTGGAGAGCACAGTTCAATCAAGGTGATCTACCTTTTTATATTGTTCAATTACCTGATATAGGAAAACAAAAACCTAATCCTGAAATCAGGCCTAAAAGCGCTGTGAGTATTGTTAGAGAATCGCAAGCGGTGGTCGCTCAACAGTTTAATAATTGCGAAATTGCTGTCATCTTTGATAACAATGAAACAGGTGATGTTCATCCTCTAAATAAACATCTTCCAGCAGAACGTCTGGCCCGTATTGCACTTGCAAAAGACTATGGTAAGGATATAGCTTTTAATGGTCCAACATATGAAAGAATGGAAAAAAAAGAGAATACTATTCGCATACATTTTACCAAAGTGGATAAAGGGCTTGTTGTTGCCCAAAGAAAAAATCTTATGTTGATGAATATCACGGCTGTAGATGAAAGCTTAAGACATTTCACTATAGCCGCAGAAGATAGGGTTTTTCATCATGCAGATGCTGTTATTGATGGTGAGACAGTTATTGTGAGCAGTAAATCTGTCAGTGATCCCGTTGCCGTTCGATATGCTTGGTTCGATGCTCCTCATAAATGTAATTTTTATGACAAAAACGGATTACCTGTACATCAATTCAGGACAGACGATTGGCCATTGTCTGATGTGAAGATAATTCCACTAAAACCCAAATTTTTTATGAAACGTGAAGTTCCGTAATAAGTAAATGGGTCTTTTAGTCCATTTTTGATGATTTGTGCTCATTTTGACTAAAAAAAAGATAGTGTCATATTATGCCTAACTTATCTTTGAACACTCTCCAAAACCTTAGTTTTTTAGTAAAATTTGCGTCTAAAATAACAATGGAGTTTTTGATGTACAGAACAATGTGCCATGCCAAAATTCATCGGGCCACGGTTACGCAAACCGATCTGCATTATGAAGGGTCGATTACGATAGATCCTGATTTTTTGCAGCGAGTTGATTTATTACCTTATGAAAAAGTACAGGTGGTTAATATTAATAATGGGCATCGTGGTGACACGTATATTATTAAAGGTGAAGCGGGGTCGGGTATTATTGGTATCAATGGAGCTTTGGCTCATCACCATAAAGTGGGTGATCGTGTGATTATTATCGGGTATAAAGTGTTGGAAAATAATGAAGCCCGTTTGATAGAGCCTAAGCTAATTGTTTTAGATGAAAACAATCAAATTTTAGATCAAGAAAAGGTTGTTTGATGGGTGTTGATGAAAATAAAGGTAAAAAAGTTTTTTTACAAACTTTTGGTTGCCAGATGAATGTGTTGGATTCTGAATTAATGTTAGGAAAGTTACAGGCAAAAGGTTTTGAGGAAACTCCCGAACCTAAAAATGCCGACGTTATTTTGTATAACACTTGTGCGATACGTGAAAAAGCTGAACATAAAGTATTGTCAATGATGGGTGATCATGGTCGTTTGAAATCAGATAATCCCACATTACAGATTGGTGTCTTAGGTTGCATGAGTCAATTGCAGGGAAATGAATTGTTCAAAAAATCACAAAATGTTAATTTTGTGGTGGGTACAGATCATTTAGATAGAATTGATGAAATTGTTGAAGAAAATTTGGAATCACCGTCAAAAAGAAAATACCTTGAACGCCGTGAAAAATTAGATTTTGACAGGGATGTGAGTTTACGTCCTACACCCTTTCAGGCCTATGTTTCTGTGATGAGAGGATGTGATCTATACTGTACCTATTGTGTGGTGCCCACAACTCGTGGTCGTGAACGAAGCCGTGTTATGACAGAAATTTTAGATGAAGTTAAAGCCCTTGCTGATGAAGGTGTGAGTGAAATCACTTACTTGGGCCAAACTGTTAATGCCTGGGGAAGACGGTTTGATGAAAAAAAAACATTTTCCCAGTTATTACGTGAAACCAATAAGATTTCAGGTATAAAAAGAATTAGATACGTTACCAGTCACCCTAGTTTTATGAGTGATGATTTGATAGATACCATGGCTGAATGTGAGAAGGTTTGTGCAGGGTTGCATTTACCCGTACAATCAGGTTCATCTGCCGTACTCAAGAAAATGAAACGTGGTTATACACGTGAGGAATACCTAGATATTATTCAGAAACTTAAACACAAAGTGCCTAATATTGCTCTGGCTACAGATATTATATTGGGTTTTTGTGGAGAGACTGATGCCGATTTTGAAGATACCGTTTCTTTGATGAAAGAAGTTGAATATCAACAGGCCTTTATTTTCAAATATTCAGTTCGTCCAGGAACATATGCTTCTACGAAGCTGCCCGATGATGTTCCTGTAGAAGTTAAAAAAGAACGCAATCAAATTCTTTTGAAAGTTCAAGAAGAAATACAAGCCAAAAATAACAAAAAACGTATTGGCCAAGAGTATGAGGTGTTGATCGAAAAACAAGACAGTAAAGGTGTTTCATTGATGGGTCGTGATGAAACACATTTGAATATTGCGGTTGCCTCAAATGATAGATTTCTGATTGGAGAATATGTGAACTGCAAAATTGTTGATGCGACATCCTTAACCTTAAGAGCGGAATTGGTGAATAATAATGCTTGAAGCAAAATTTGTGAGAGAAAATGCAGACGTGGTGCGGGCTGCAATTAAAAAGAAGCACATGACAGTGGATTTAGACCGTTATCTGAAATTGGACGAAGAGGTAAGAAAATTAGAGAGTTCTTGGCAAGAAGAACGTGCTAAACAAAATTCACGAGGTTCGTCTATCAGATCCCTTGATGGTGATGATTTGCAAAAGGCTCGTAAAGAATTGGGAGAAATTAAATCGCGATTAAAGGAAATTGATAAACAGTTGCCACCGTTGAAGGAAGAGCGTTATCACATTGCGAGTTTTCTACCAAGTATCCCTGCGGATGATGTTCCAGATGGAGTGGATGATAAAGATAACGTTGAGTTGTATACTGAAGGAGATATACCTACATTTGATTTTGATGTGATTGATCATGTGACCTATGGTTTGGATAACGAATTATTTGATTTTGAAAGAGCTGGTAAGATTGCAGGTTCTCGGACCTATTTCTTAAAAAATCAGGGAGCCTTATTGGATTTGGCTATTCAGCGTATGGCTATTGATTTGGCCATAGAAAAAGGGTTTTCACCTATGATGCCACCCATGATCGTACGTAAAAATGCGATGTTTGGCACGGGTTACTTCCCGGGTGGTGAAGATCAATCCTATGTTTGTGAACGTGATGAGGCATGGTTGGTTGGAACTAGTGAAGTTCCCGTAACCTCATATCATAGTGATGAAATTTTAAATGAATCAGACCTTCCTAAAAGATATGCAGGAATTTCTTCTTGTTTTCGCCGTGAAGCGGGCGCAGCAGGTAAAGACACACGTGGTTTATACCGCATTCATCAATTCAACAAGATCGAACAAGTGGTTATTTGCCGTAATAGTGAGGAAGATTCCATAAAACATCATGATGAAATTTTAAAGAATTCAAAAGAAATATTAAAACGTTTGGAATTACCTTATAGGGTAGTTAATGTTTGTGGAGGTGATTTGGGACAAGGTCAAGTACAAAAGTTTGACATTGAAACTTGGATGCCTAGCCGTAATGCTTATGGTGAAACTCATAGTGCCTCACGTTTTCATGAATTCCAATCTAGACGATTGAATCTGAGATACCGTGATGAAGATGGTAAAGTTCATTTTTGCCACACACTCAACAACACTCTTATAGCAACACCACGTGTTTTGATACCAATGTTGGAGGTACATCAACAATCAGATGGTAGTGTTAAGATTCCTAAGGCCTTACAGCCCTACACGGGGTTTGATAGTATTCAAGCTATAAAGAAGTGAGTTTTATCGTTCTGGATGGCCCAGATGGTAGTGGGAAATCGACCCAAATAAAATTACTCGCAGAGCACCTTGAAACGAGGGGGGAGAACGTTCTTTGTATTCGCGAACCAGGTCAAACACCTTTAGGTGAAGATTTGAGGCATATATTATTGCATGCCACTTATGATATTAGCTCATTGTCTGAAGTTTTTTTGTTTAATGCGGCACGTAGCCAAATGATGGAAGAGATTGTCAAACCTGCTATTGATGAGGGTAAATGGATTTTGTGTGATCGTTTTTATCCTTCTACTCTTGTCTATCAATCATTTGCAGGTGGTCAGAATTTAGCCGTTGTGAGAAGCATTTGTGAACATGCAGTTGCTCACAACAAACCTGATCATATTATTGTCTTAGATGTTCCTGTAGAAACAACACAGTTAAGATTAGGGGATGATCGAGATCGTATTGAATCTAAAGGCGAAGATTATTTGAAAAATGTGCGGGACGGTTTTTTAGAGTTGGCAACAACTGAAAATTGGCCTGTGATATCGGCATCGGAAAGCATTGTAAACGTTCATAGCAAAATACTAAATCATTTATTTTAATGAAAACGCTTATTGGCCATAAGGATATTGTTGATCAACTTCAAGTAAGAAAAGTCAATAACAAATGGCCTCAGGCTATTGTTTTTTATGGTCCTGAAGGTATTGGTAAAAAAGTATTAGCTAAAAATCTAGCCGCTGAAATTTTATGTGAAAACAAAAATGCTTGCGGTATCTGCACGTCCTGTCATCAGGTGGATAATGAAACACATCCTGATTTATTTGTACTGAGACCTCCTGAGGGCAAGGTTTTAATTCCCATTGATTCAGTACGGAAGATGGCAGAGTGGGAATCTCTTTTACCTGTGGTCAAACGAGGTAAAGTGGTTATTGTTTCAGAGGCGTCAGGTCTTACAGAGGAGGCACAAAATGCCTTATTAAAAATCATTGAAGAACCTCTTTCTCAAACCTGTTTCTTTATTGTGGCTGATAATAAAAATGTATTATTGCCCACAATTGAAAGCCGTTGCTTTGCCTTGCGTATGAAAGGGTTGAATGAGGAGCAGTTACGTGAAGTAGCCAAACAGAACAATTGGAACGCTCCTTCAGTAGTTGATATCCATTTAGCTATGGGTAGTGCTTTGCATTTGTCATTATTGATTAATAGTAATTTTTCACAATTTACAATTCACTGTTTGGATAACTTGTATTCAGCTAGCATAATAGATGTGATTCAATTGTCTCAAGGTATGTTTGAATTTTATTCAGGCATGACTGACGGTGAAGAAGGTGGGCAAAAAATCACTGAAAATAAATTTGCAATTTGGATTCTAAGATTAATGAAACTTATTTTGGAAGATGCCGCACGTTTAGCAGAAAATCAAGAATTGTGTTATTTTAAAGCTGATGAATTTAAAAAATTTAGCTACCTGATGAGAAGAACCTCAAGGGACCATCGTTTGGAACTTTCAAAGGAGTTGAGAGCTTATGAATTAGATTTGTCGCTTAATTTATCTGCTTTATCCGTTGTGGAATCGGCATTGCGTAGTTTTTATGAGATGAGATTTGTTCAGTATGAATGAGTGGGAAGAATTTAATAAACAATTAGAAAAGAATGATCTTTTAAGAGTGCCCCTTTCCATTGATAGACGCTCTGATGCTTACATACATATTAATGATCGTACATACTTAGATTTTTCATCAAACGACGCACTAGGTCTTGGTCAGGATGTTATGAATATAGAAGCTGTATCTGGCTCTGGGGCTTCACGTCTTGTAACAGGTAATATGAGAGCTGTTGAAGGGGTTGAACGTGAATTTTCTGAATGGATGGGATTTGAATCGGCATTGTTATTTCCATCTGGATGGCAAGCCAATACAACTTTAATGTCAGGGTTGTTCGATAAAAATGATTTGATATTGTCAGATGAATTCAATCATGCTTCTTTAGTGGACGGTATGAGATTGTCAAACTGTAGAAAGAAAATATTTCCTCATAAAGATATTAATGCAATTAAGCTGCTCATTGACCAAGAAAAGCCTACAGCCATAGTTATTGAAAGTCTATATAGCGTTGATGGTGATTTTTTTCCTATTAACGAATTGATCGAATTATTAAGAGGAAGTGGAGTTTTATTAGTGGTGGACGAAGCTCACGCGACAGGGATTTATGGTAGTAGACATCAAGGGTGCTGTGCTTCGGCTCATATATATAAAGATTTGATAAAAGTTGCAACTTGCTCAAAAGCTCTAGGTGCCCAAGGAGCATTTGTGTTGATGAGTGAAAGTTGTCGTCTGTATTTGATGAATAAGGGGAGAGGATTTATTTTTAGTACAGGTGTTAGCCCTGTGATGGCAAAATTGATTCAAATTCAAATTCACAAGATTCTAAATAATGAATTGGATCAAAATACATTGATAGAATTGTCAATATATTTTGATAAAAAATTGAGAGATGCTGGTTATTTGTGTTTGAATGATAAAGGTTCTCACGTATTGACTATTGATTTTGATTCTCATGATAAAGGTCGAAAAGTCAGGGACAATTTACGAGATAATGGCGTATGGACGGCTTGGCTGCGTTATCCCACTGTACCTGAGGGTCGATCTCGTATTAGGTTTTCACTAACGGTGCACCATAAAAAAGAGCATATTCAACAAATTTTACAGATTTTAGCCTCTTAATTTTTACTTCAATTTTTTATACAATCACATCCAGAAAAAACTAGATATAGGAGATTTACATATGGCTTCAGAAACTGTTGAATTCCAAACAGAAGTAAGTGAATTACTTCAATTAATGGTGCATTCATTGTATTCCGATAAAGATATTTTTTTAAGGGAACTTGTGAGTAATGCGGCTGATGCGATAGACAAATTAAGATTTAACTCATTAACGAATCCTGCAATAAATGAGGGTAACTCTGATTGGAAGATTAAATTAAATTATGACAAAGAAAAAAACATTTTTTCAATAGAAGATAATGGTTTTGGCATGAATCGCGAGGATATGTGTTCACATCTCGGAACGATTGCGCGAAGTGGTACAAGACAATTTATGGAAGCGCTTAAAGAAGAAAAAAAGGGTGACAAACCTGATCTTATTGGACAGTTTGGTGTGGGTTTTTATTCTTCATTTATGGTGGCTGATAAAGTTGAAGTTGAATCTAGATTAGCTGGTGAAGATACAGGGTGTAAATGGACATCTAAAGGCGATGGTCAATTTACTATTGATGATTGTGATCGTGAAAAATTCGGTACTAAAATTACAATACATTTGAAAGAAGACTGTAAAGAATATGCAGACGAAAGCAAAATTCGTCAGCTCGTTACTAAATATTCTAATTTTGTATCTCACCCTATTTGTTTGGACGTGACTCGTGAAGAGGTTGAAAAAGATGAAGAGGGTAAGCCCATAGAAGGAGCGGAAAGTAAGTCAGTTACCACAGAAGAGACCCTTAATGCTCAAGAAGCACTATGGAAACGTCCTAAAAAAGATATCAAACCGGAGGAATACAAAGAGTTTTATCAGCAATTGACATATGATTGGAATGAACCTCTTGAAATTATTCATTATAAGGTTGAGGGTGCCAGTGAATTTACGGGATTGCTTTTTATTCCTTCCAAACCTCCTATGGCTTTCATGAATCCTGATAAACGTACGACTTTACATTTGTATATTAATCGTGTGTTTATTATGAAAGATAATCCTGACATTCTCCCGGAGTATTTGGATTTTGTTAAAGGTGTGGTTGATTCTAGTGACTTGCCGTTGAATGTTTCTAGAGAAATCCTTCAAAACAACAAGCAAGTCACGACCATTCGTAAATCAGTTGTGAGTAAGGTTCTTAAAGCCTTGAAAGATATTTTAGACAAAGATAGATCTAAATACATTGAATTTTATAATGGTTTCGGGCGCACAATAAAACAAGGTGTTCAGTCAGATTTTGAAAATGTAGAAGTATTACGTAACCTTTTTCTTTTTGAGTCTTCTCAATTTGATAACAAAAAAATGACAACATTCGATGAGTACATTTCTCGTATGCCAGATGATCAGAAGGATATCTATTATCTTTCAGGCTCTACACGTTCAGCGATTGAAGGTTCTCCTCATTTAGAAATACTTAAGTCCAAAGGTTTTGAGGTCCTATATCTTACTGAAGCTATTGATGAATGGGTGATGAGTAACTTACGTGAGATTGAAGGTAAAAAACTCAAATCAATTGAATCTGGTGATCTAGATATTGATGAGGGTGATAAAAATGACGAAAACAATAAAGACTTCGAAGAAGATAAAAAGAAATATGAAAAAGTAACAACTAGTCTTCAAGAATCTCTCAAAGAAGAGGTGTTAGAGGTCCGCCTTTCAAAACGCCTAACAGATAGTGCCTGCTGTTTGATAGCACCAGAAGGTCAACTCTCTGCTCATATGGAGCAAACTTTAAGGCAACATGGACAACAAGTACCAGACAAGATCAAACGTATACTTGAATTGAATCCAAGACATTCACTTGTTTCAGCTATGCAAGTTATATCTGAAAAAGATGCCAATGACCCGAGATTGTCTGATTACGCGAATATACTTTATGATCAGGCCCTTTTAACGTCTGGTGTTCCTGTGCGTAATCCTGTAGCTTTTGCCAAACGTATGAGTGATCTTTTGGCTGCTGAAGCTATGGCTTAATGCCGATTGAATAGTTGTGGATTCTGTTAAATTCATTCCGTTGAATGAGTGAGTTTAATTTTTTCATACCAAACAACAAATGACAACAATGACCATAAGATTTGGCCTTCATTTGAGTCTTTGTCAGGTAAGCGTTTGATTTGATTTCGTATCTTCAATATGTTAAAAAGACCCAACTCTTCCAAGCGTGGCTCAGATAATTTGTCTTGCAATGTTTCGTTGAGCTCTTCTCTCAATAATTTTTTGTAAGGGAATTGTGAATCTACATTGTTTAGTTTTAGTACATCTTTGTCAACTAAACCTTGAGTTATTTGATTAATCAAATTGTTTTTTGGTTGTATACGATTGTTTTCATTTATGGAGAGAACGTGAAGAATAAATTGGGTGTTAAGATAGGGAAAATGACATTTTAAATCATGTTTCTCGGCCATGGATATAACTACTTTATTGTCATTGCTTTCGATGCTTTCTTTAAGATCAAACCACTGCATTTTCAGTGATAGTTTATAATACTCATCTAATATGTAGGGGGAGACTGTGTGTTTGTACCATTGCCCATTGTAGTCATCTAATAATAATTTTCGTATTACGCTTTTACTACAAACTCTAGATGAATCTATAATAATTTCATGTTCTTTATAGCCTTTCCATTTTTTTAGTAATTTACGATGTTTGTGGAATGGTTGTTTGAATAGGGAGTTGTTTTTTGATTTTTGTGTGAATGATTTGGCAGCGTGATATTTCTTGTGCTCCGCGAAACAAATTGCACCACCGTTATCACAGAATAGTATGTCCACGTCTTTTTTAATAGCTTCAAATATGAAATTGTAACAATGGAATGTCCCTGAGGCATGGGGGGTTTGCATGCGTTGCGATAAATATATAAAATTATCTGCAATATCTTGAGAATTTATTTGAATTTCTTTAAGTGGCACGGAACATATTTGACTTAATTTATTCGCATAAGATTTTATTTTGTTGTTACTTTCTTCATTCATAAATTGATAGTTGATGTAAAAAAAATAGGCATGAGAATAGTTTTTAGCAACTATACTTGCCATTATGGAGTTACTTAATTTGCCATTAATAATCACGCCAATTTTTTTATTTGTATCAATGCCTTTTGTGAAAGATTGAAGTAGCAAATCTTTAATATGTTCTATGTAGTTTGGGTTAAGGCTGGAGTCGTGAAAATTAACTTTATAGTATTTTTTTGGTTCATTCCCATTCCAAAGAAAATGACCAGGTGGAAGAATATGTATTCCTTCTAATAGATGTATTAAATTGCTTGTATGACCAAAATATAAATAATGATGTATTCCAGGTAAGTTGATTGCGGGTGAGTTGTTCCATAATGTTTTTAATTTTTGAATGTCATTAGAAAATGAAAATGTATTGTTGTTGATTTGATAATAAAGTGGTGTTTGAATTCCTAATTGATCGCATGCAAGTAGTAGGGAGTTGTCTGTTTTAAACAGTGCTGCAATGATAAATTGTCCGTTAAACTTTGCAAATGCATTTTCTTTCCATTTAAGTATGGATGCTGAAATAATTTCTATATTTGAATTATTTGTTACATTGATGCCAGATTCTAGAAGTTCGTTCTTTAATTCTTTTGCGTTGGTTATGTGTCCAGTGAATTGTAGAGAAAGTTGGCCACAGCAACTCTCATGATCAGAGTCAAATTGTTTGATCTGGACTACTGTATTTTCGTGATATGTATTGGACGACTCGGTGAGTTCTGATACACCAAATAAATTGTGCTTCATGATTTTGATCGATCCTCAATTGTATCAATATATCATTTTATTGTTATTTACATCATGTTTATATAATAATATTTTTTCTTTGTCTCTGGATTTATATAACTAGTATATATAAAATCAAAAAATGGATGTAAAACTAAAAACAAGAGAAGAGATCATGATCATGCGGGAGAGTTGCGTTATAGCGGCTAAGACCTTGGATATGATAGAAAGCTATATCAAACCTGGCATTAGCACGTTAGAACTTGATAAACTTTGCCATGACTTTATTATGAATCATAATGCGATACCTTCACCGTTGAATTACCGTGGTTTTCCTAAATCAATTTGTACTTCAATTAATGATGTGGTGTGTCATGGTATTCCAGATAAAACAGTATTATCTGATGGCGATATTATTAATGTGGATGTCACTGTGTATAAAAATAATTTTCATGGTGATACAAGTCGTACTTATCTTGTTGGAAAAGTCAGTGACGAAGATCAAAAATTGGTTGAATTCACCAAGCATTGTTTGGATAAAGCAATAGAAATTGTAAGACCAGGGATTCATATCGGAGATATTGGTCATTGCATTCAAACTTTAGCTGAGGCTGAAGGTTATGGTGTGGTCGACAATTACTGTGGTCATGGTATTGGCCGTGATTTTCACGAAGATCCTTCAGTTGTGCATGTCGGAAAACCTAATACGGGCTATCTCATTAGAGAGGGCATGGTGTTCACAATTGAACCTATGATTAACAGAGGTTCAGCCAAAAATTATTGTATGGACGATGGTTGGACAGTTAAGACGAGAGATGGTAGTAATAGCTCTCAGTTTGAACACACTATGGCCGTGACGTCTTATGGTGTAGATGTTTTGACAAATATTCACTAATTGGAGGAAGCATGAAATATTATCTTGGAACTCAATTTGTACCAGGTAAAGGTGAAGCTCAAATGTTTTATGAAGTTGATGATTCAGAAACGGTGATGAGAACAGTGACATATATTACAGGAACAGGTGAGTTGACAAAAGTTCCTGATCCCATTGTCAAAAAACTGTTTCGTAAAGAGGCACTGTCTGAGGTTGACGCTACTTCATTTAACGAGCATTGGAATAAAGACTAACTATTTCTTTAAATTTTTTTCGCTTTTTCAATAAGTCGATAAATTCTGTTGGTAATGGTGTTTTGATTATTATCTCTTTGTTGTGGAAGGGGTGTTTGAATTTTAGTTCACTGGCATGAAGCATTAAGCGCGTCGCCATGTTGTTCCCTGATAGCTTCAAACCGTATAAATTGTCACCAATTATGGGATGCCCACCGTCTGCAGCGTGACAACGAATTTGATGGGTACGTCCAGTTGTAGGATGAAATTTGATAAAAGAAATATCTTCATCTTTTGCGAGAGTTTTGTATTCAGTAACGGCTAATTGTCCGTTGTTTGTAACGCTGCCCCATATTTTAAGCCCTCTACGTGTCCCCTTGGCACCATGTTGGGTGCTAATGATTCCTTCCTCTTTTTTCCAACTACCTTGAACTACAGCGTGATAGGTTTTGTGTATGAGTTGATGTTTGAAAAGTTGCTCGCCTGCTTCGAGGGCTCGTTTATTTTTGGCAAATAATAATACTCCGCTTGTAGGTTTGTCTAAGCGGTGTAGTAGTTTTTCTGAATTGTTTAGTAGAGCTTCTGCGTTTTGTGAACTGATATGCGTTGATTTGTTGATAGCAATAAAATATTCATCTTCCAAAATGATGTTTATTTTATTGTTGTTGTCTTTTGTGATGTTTTGAATTAGTTTCAATTGGATTGTGTCTCCCTTGCAACAGCGGTAGTGGGGACGGTAATCAATGAGGCCATTGACTTGACATAGGCCTTTTTCAATGGAGTATTTTATTTGTTTGGCTGAAAAATCATTACCCAAGTTGTTTTTTATAAACTGATCTAAACGGATTCCTTGATCTTTTTTTGTTATTTTATACGGTTTCATTCAAAAATCCTTAGGCAGCCTGTATTGTTTAACGGGTTATAGCGCCACCTGAGGCCAAGTTCGTTGACTCTTTTTAGCACATATTCTTTTAATTGTCCGTTTCCTGTGATTATTTCAACTTCTCCATCAATTTTTCGCCAGTCTGTATTGAGTAGATGCTCTATTTTATTGACAGCCTCTTCATACTTGATACCATGAAGGTCTAATTTTTTTTGTGGATTGATCATAAATATCATTTTAATTTTTTATTATAATATTTATAGAGATTTGTTATGAATAATGCAAAAGCGGAAATGTCTGAAGGTAATGATTTTAAAACTTTGTGGGGGAGTTTTAAGGAGAAGCCTTACACAATATCGCTTAATCAGGCCAAATTATTGTTAAAGGGGCTTAGTCAATTAAATGAGCTTAATGAACCTATTATTGATAATATTTTGTGGTCCATAAAAGTGCCTGATAATTTCATAGATACGGTTATGGCTACGCGTCACCACTCAAGACCGCCAAATAGACGGCTAGTACTGTCAAAACTTGAGGACACATCTATTTTTGCTGCAGTGGTATGGGAAAAGGGATGCTGTTCAAATATTCACAATCATAGCCATTTTGGCTTAACAAGAACTCTAATAGGTTCCGTCACCTCTATTGGTTTTCGTAAGACGAAAGAAGGATTTTTGACCTGTGTTGGTAAAGTTCCTTTTGAGAGGAATCGAGTATATCATGTACCTGCAGGACAGTCATTTATACATTCGATTGCCAATTTCAAAGATAAGCCTGCTCTGGAGTTACATTTTTATGGACCACTTAAAGACGAAGCGAGCTATCGTTTTGAACCTGATGATTACCATTTTAATGTACGTCAGGTTAAAGATGGAGATGTGATACCCTGTAAAGTTGTTGAAGATTCAAAACAATTTATAGACCGCTTTGAATAGGTTTATATATGTTAAGACTATCAGCTTATTTACAAAAATAAAATATATATTTTTTATTTGTTGTTTTATGTTTGCCATAATCGAGGTTGTTTTAAGATTTGTTTATAATCCTCCAAGACATAAAAATGATCCCCAGCTTTCATTAACTTATCATTCTGAATTAGGATTTAAATTACCTGAACATTTTGATGGATATAGTCTTGAAGCTAAGGTTAAACTTAATGCTAATGGTTTCCGTACGATTGATGTTCACCAAAGTTCTAAAGATAAAACTAGAATTGTTGCTATTGGTGATTCATTTTTATTTGGCCAAGGTGTTAATTTGCACGATACATTTGCTCACAAATTAAATTCAAAAAATATTGAATATATTAATTTAGCTGTTCCTGGTTATGACACTCAACAGGAATATCGCTGTCTTGAAATTTATGGTTGGAACTACTTGCCACAAGAGGTTCATTTGCATTTTTTTGTGAATGATTTGTACTTCAATGCAACACCAATGACATTTCAACATTTAACGGGTAAAACAAAGTCAGATAATAATGCGTTGTTCAAGCATTCTACATCCTTGACCTTACTTGGTAAATCATTTATTTCTTATCAGGATCCCCATAATGTCATGAAGCGTGCCTTGAGATTTTCAGATCCTTCAGATAGTGAATTGGTTGATTGGCAGTCTTTATGGAATAAAAATTTTGAGGTGTTAGAAAGTATAAAATCATCCTGTGATAAACATGCTGTAAGTTTAAAAGTGATTATTCATCCCATCCCTTACCAATCATCGAGTCGGGGTGAAAGATATCAATCAGTTTTAACACCTATGCTCTTGAAGTCAGGTATTGATTATTTGGATCTTAGGCCATTTATAAAGTAAAGGGCTGCGTAACGCCATCCCCAGAGTTTGAGCGTAAAAACTGGGTTTAAACTTTTTGAGCGAGTTCTTTTTCGACAGAATTCCGAGTCGCTTGCCAATGGATCGGCGTGAGGTACTTCATTT
>Ga0316192_10000385_pt1 | contig 32143 bp, 35 predicted proteins | sample MerIslwburrow_MG_FD_204931 | JGI IMG/M metagenome (GOLD analysis project Ga0316192, IMG submission 204931) | Coastal sediment microbial communities from Maine, United States - Merrow Island worm burrow | ecosystem: Environmental > Aquatic > Marine > Coastal > Sediment | place: USA: Maine...
CAGCCGCGGAGTTTGTCCTGGTTGCCGCGATACTGCTTGGCCAGTATGAAGCAAAATTTGCCATCGTTACCTTTATTACCGTTGTTATATACATCACTTTTACACTGTCAGTTACTGAATGGCGCATGCACTACAGGGTGAAGATGAACTCGCTTGAATCCGAGGCCAATACCTACGCCGTCGATGGCATGCTTAATTACGAAACCGTTAAATATTTCAATAACGAAGATTATGAATTGTCGCGCTATGACCAGACACTGAAAAGCTGGGAGTATTCTGCGGTCAAAAGCCAGAATTCGATGTCATTACTTAATTTCGGCCAGGGAGCGGTAATCGCAGTTGGCGTAACTTTTATGATGGTTTATGCGGCACAGGGGGTGGTAAACGGTAGCATGACACTCGGCGACCTGGTGCTTGTTAATACCATGATGTTGCAGTTGTTTTTGCCGTTGAACTTTCTCGGTGTTGTATATCGTGCACTCAAGTATTCACTGGCGGATATGGACATGATGATGCGCCTGCTTGATACGCCGCAGGAGATATCAGATAAGGACCGGGCCAGGCCGTTGATTGTCAGCGACGCGCATGTGCGTGTTGAGCACGTATCGTTCTCGTATAACGAAGACAGGCAGGTACTGAATGATGTCAGTTTTGAAATCCCTGCGGGCAAAAAAGTTGCTGTAGTCGGGCCGTCGGGTGCGGGAAAGTCAACGCTGTCGAGATTGCTGTTTCGCTTTTATGAAACAGACTCGGGCCGCATACTGATAGATGATCAGGACATCAGCGATGTCACCCAGGAAAGCCTGCGTGAGAACATAGGCATCGTCCCGCAGGATACGGTTTTATTTAACCAGTCTATTTTTCATAACATTCATTATGCCAATCATGATGCAAGTATGGATGAGGTTATAGATGCTGCCAGGGTGGCAAACATTCATGAATTCATTCAAAGCTTGCCGGATGGATATGAAACGATCGTAGGCGAGCGCGGCTTGAAACTTTCCGGTGGTGAGAAACAGCGCATCGCTATCGCTCGTGTTATCCTGAAAAACCCGCGTATTCTGGTATTTGACGAGGCGACATCCTCACTGGACTCGCGCTCGGAGCAATCCATACTGTCATCACTTAAACAGGTTGCGATAAAGCATACCACGCTGGTGATTGCGCATCGGCTGTCAACAATTATCGATGCTGACAATATTCTTGTGCTGGAAAAGGGCTCAATCGTGGAACAGGGCACACACCAGGAATTGCTGGTGAAGGATGGTTTATATGCATATCTATGGCAGTTACAGCAGGAAAAACGGGAACACGAAATAGCGCTGGAAACAGTGGCGGATGTTGTCTAGGTGTAATTTCTTACCGCAGAGGCGCAGAGAACGCAGAGGTGTCATGTGTTTTTTGCAAAGACAGCATCGTTTTATTTGTCTTCCTTTGCGTTCTCTGCGCCTCTGCGAGAGTAAATATCTCTAGCCTTTTCTATATCGCCAATCCCGACTGTACTGACAAAAAATCATAGTCTGGATTTGAGTTAATACGACACTGGCTGTCAGAATGAATCCTGACTATTACATATAATTTTAAACCTTCTGCGTACTCTGCGGTTCAAAAATATTTACAAAGCCGATTCACTTGTTAGGCAAAAACTCTGGCATGTGCTTGCGTATATCGTTCGCATTGAGATGCGACAGGTTCTTGTCCAGCTCCAGGGTGATCATTTTTCGGGTTTGATCATTCATCTCACCGCGTAAGTTACCGAGCAATCCCGGTGCGGCAACAATAACCAGATTCTTGCACTTGTCGCCTTTGCGTGAATCATCGAGAAAACCGGCAATCCGTTTTGCGAATTCCATATTCTCATATTCTTTTGCATCAGTTTCAGTCTCGTAGGAATGCCGAGAGCCACCATTACCTGCGCCACGTCCTGGTAAATCGCTGGTGATATCTCGGTCGTGCATACGGCCTTCGGGATGAACTATGGAATCAATTTCGATTAAAGGTGACGATGGTGTTTCTACTGTGAAGATTCGTGCTCTGCTGTTATCAGCGACTACTACCCATGTTTTTCTCATTTATTCCAAGCCTCCTGTGTTGTCTTCTAATTAAATTAAACACTAATCAGCATTGTTTTGTTTTGACTCTGATCAAGTAATATAGCATGTATCGATTCTACTGCAGTTCAATTAAATCCAGTACTTGCCCGTATTTTGCAATTGTGACCGGTGCACCCAGGTCATCTTTCAGGGTGTTGCTCAAGGTCTCAAGTGCGGAGGTTTCGCCATGTACCAGCACAACCCGTGGCCGTCCTTCAAAGTTTGCATACCAGTTTTTCAAGCCAAGCTGGTCAGCATGAGCAGACAGGCCGCCAACGGTGTGGACCGTAGCTGCGACACGGACTGTCTCACCCCACAGGCGGATGTATTTTGCCCCGTCGACCAGGCTGCGTCCCAGCGTTCCCCGTGCCTGGAAGCCGGAAATGATGACATGACATTCACGCCGCCAGATATTGTGCTTCAAGTGCTGCTTGATCCTGCCGCCGCTGCACATACCGCTGCCGGCAATAATGATTGCGCCTGAATGGATTCGGTTCAGTGCCATTGACTGATTTGATGTTCTGGAGATATGCAGACCGGGTAAAAAAGATTGAGCTTTGTTTTGCCGCCACAAATCCGCCATGTCCTGATCAAACAGGTCACTGTGCCGGGTAAATACACGGGTTGCTTCTATGGCGAGTGGGCTATCGAGAAAAATCTGCCAGCGCTCCAGATTCCACTCCCTGTAGTATCTGGCAAGCATGTATAGAATTTCCTGTGTACGTCCGACTGCAAATGCAGGTATTAAAATATTTCCCCGGCTGTTTGTCGTATTCCGAACAATGCTTTCTATTTCCGTCAGCGTTTCTTCCCATGAACGGTGCAGGCGGTCACCGTAGGTGCTTTCCATAATAACGAGGTCGGCCTGCTGGATGAAAGCCGGGTCCTGCAGAATGGGCATTCCAGGGCGCCCCAGATCACCACTGAATACCAGCTTGCGTACCTGGCCCTCATCTTCAAGCCACAATTCAACGATAGAGGAGCCCAGAATATGGCCGGCATCATTCAGGCATAATGTTACATCAGGCAGTATTTTGACTTTTTTCTGGTACACGAGGCCTTTGAACCGAGACATTGCAGCGCGTGCATCTTCGACCGTGTATAAAGCTTCAACCAGCTTCAGGCCTTTACGCAGGCGTTTGCGGTTTTCCCACTCAATCTCCTTTTCATTAAGAAAGGCCGAGTCCTTCAACATGATGCGGCAAAGGTCGCGGCTAGCGCGATGTGTATAAATGGGGCCACTGAAGCCTGCTTTTACCAGCATCGGCAGTCGACCGGAGTGGTCGATGTGGGCGTGGCTCAATACCACGGCATCGATGGATTTGGGATCAAACGGGAAGGGATCCTTGTTGCGTTCTTCGTCCTTGCGCCGACCCTGGATCAGGCCGCAATCGAGCAGTATGCGTTTGTTACCGACGGTCACCAGATGACAGGAGCCGGTGACTTCGTCTGCGGCGCCGAGAATCTGTACTTTTATCGACATAGTTGCAACTTGTTATAAATCCTTTCTATAAAAAAGATAAGTATCAGCTTCGCTTAAAACGCTGCGTCAAAACCCAGCAGTGCGTAGTTTTCGCCCGTCAGGTGACCCGTGTAATATGTACCTGTCTGAGCAACATCATCGAGCAGGTCGAGATTGACTTCGATAACGCCTTTTATATTGCGCATAAAGTAGTAGGAGGCGGTAAGCGTAACACTGTTCATATCGATACCTTCATAAATGGTGTCGGTATTCTCAAAGTCATTGGCATCAGTGTAATTGTAAAGCAGTGAATAGGCCCAGCGGTCACTGTGTATATAGTCAACACCGATAAAACCGCCGAACCATTTATAATCGGTTCCTTCTTGCAGGAATTCGTTCCACTGGTTCTGTAACAGCTGGGCGAACCAGTAGGTTTTCTCGGTAAACTTGCCGGACAGATCGATACCGTAAGACAGCTTGTCGGTGTCACGATCCCCGCTATCTAAACCAGCGATGCCTTCGGCGTTCTTCTGCGAACCGGAATAGCCGAACAGGCCTATACCCACGCCGGCAATATCGGTACCGACGCGGCCGAATATTGCCTTGTCACTGTTATTATCGAACAGATGATCCGGGCGTTTGTAGCCGGGACTGTTGATGGTGAAATTCTCTTCAATACCGTTGCCATTGACCCAGCCCAGGGCGAGGTCGACAGGGCCCGCTGCATAATCAAACAGCAGCCCCCGGTCATAGGTCAGACCGGCCATGCGGTACACCATGTAATCCTGGAACGTCAGCCTGACTTCACGAGCGAACATCAGGTCGGAGACCTGGAACTGGCCCAGCATCATGCCGATCTCTGTACTGAAAATATCATCGTGTTTGAACCAGGCGTCTTCGACGATGACTTCACCATTGCCGCCTTTTTCAGCAAAAATCGCATAGAAGTAGTAGGTGATGTGGTCGGATAGCGGCGCGCTGGAGAGTAACTTGATCAGGTACGGTGACTGTATATCAGTATCCGCAGATACTTCCTCGCCGGTCTCAACATTAATAATCGATGTTGCCTCACGTTTCTGTACGTAGGCCTGCGTCCTCAATGCCAGCGGCACCGTGTCAGGCAATGCGAGCATGTCATCACCGCCCGATACGGTCGTATCTTTCCAGTTGGGCAGGCGCATGTTGTCAGCGGCAAACTGCTCACCAAATTCATTGAGCTTGGGAAAGGCCGCATGACGTGTAATACAGCTCATATCATATTTACGCGCGAATACTGGCATTGCGCCGCTCTTTGTCGGTATCAGCGTCAACAACAGCAGCATGATGAATAACAGTGACAGACGGTTTGGTAAGCAGGCGTGGTGTTGAATACATTTTTATGCCCTTGTGAGTGATAAGTTTAGTATTATGATATGCGTCAGTAGATATAACATTGACCTGACTAAAAAGTCCTGACTTCAATCAATTTTGCAGCTTGTTTTAGCTTGAGAACTTTAACCCGCATATTGCACCAAGGATTTGGATTTTAGGGACAAGCTGGCAAAGCAGGTTGGACGATCGCCCGCGGATTCATAGCCATAGCTATGGATCAAGGGGGATCGTTCAAGATGTGACGCCAGATTGCTCATAAAACCACACGGACAAACTGTAACCGGAATGTAACCCTGTAATTCTTGTGCAGGTGTTTTATTTGAAAACAAATACTGAGATTTTGTGTTCGCCTTCGTGCAATATGCGGGGTTTAGTGGGTGGCAGAACTAAAAACGGGACACCGATCTTTGAGGATGAGATCGATATCCCGTTTTTATGGATCAGTTTAGTAACCGAACCGTGCGCAATGAATTTTGTTAGTTTTGCTAAAAGCTGTTTGCTGCTAACAACCAACGATTGAACTATAGCGGATGCAACCTTAAGCTACGCTGACAGGCGGATTAAGCTTCGTTTAAGGTTATAGGGGGAAAAATTTATTTATAAATCATGAAGTTGCAAAAATGAATCCAGTTGCCACACAGATCTCTTCAGATTAACGAATAAACCCTGATCTAACGGGAATCTCGGCAATGCAGAATGATAAATAATGTTCACACAGTAATACAGAATTCGAGCTTGAATCGGGAGAAAATCAATGAAAATTCTTGTTGTTGAGGATGATCAACAAGTAGCCAGACAGATCGAAACCTCGCTAAAAAACGCAGGTTATGTCGTTGAAGTCGTGCATGATGGCGAGGAAGGTCTTTACCTGGGAAGCCATGAGTCTTTTGACGCCGTTATCCTTGACCTGGGCCTGCCGAAACTGGATGGCATCAAGGTGCTTCAACAATGGCGGAATGAAAACAGGGATATGCCGGTACTGATTCTCACCGCCAGGGATACCTGGCGGGAAAAGGTTGTGGGCTTGCGTGCAGGCGCTGATGACTACCTGGCAAAACCGTTTGAAATCGAGGAAGTTCTGGCGCGTGTCGAGGCCTTGATCCGTCGTGCAACAGGACACAGCAAACCGCTGCTGACTTGCGGGCCTGTAGAGTTTGATACCACAACCAATCGTGTTTCTCATAATGGTACTACAATTGAAATGACTGCACTGGAGCTGGGTATGTTGTCTTACCTGATGCATCACAAGGGTGAAGTGATTTCTAAAACCGAACTTACCGAACATATATATGATCAGGACTTTGATCGTGATTCCAATGTGATTGAAGTTCTGGTAAATCGCCTGCGCAACAAACTGGGTTCCAGATTAATCAAGACACATCGGGGACTGGGTTATCAGTTAGTCGAACCAGATGATTCGTAATACACTCACATCCCGCCTGGTAATAACATCGATTACCTGGGTAACGCTGACCCTGGCTATTGTTGCTGTATTGCTGACCATTCTTTTTCAACGCCATATTGAAGAATATTTCGATGCTTTCATGTTCGATCATATTGAAGAGAGTATTGCGGCTGCGAGAATTAATGAACAGGGACAGATATTTTTAACATGGATTCCTGCCGATCCAAGATTTATGAACCCGCATTCAGGATGGTACTGGCAAATTTACGAGGAAGATAAACTGGTTGCGGGTTCTGAATCACTACTCAAAGACACGATTGATTTTATCTTGCCTGGGGCTGAAAACTATACACAAAAGCAAAAAGTAACCGGACCGGGTAATGAAGCGTTAAGAGCACTCGTGCTCGATGTTAAATTGAAGGGCTCCAGCAAGTTATACACGTTTGCTATTGCAGGTTCTGTTAACAGTATCAGGCGGGATGTTGAGGGTTTTACCTCCAAGCTCGGAATAACGCTGATTATTCTTGGCGCCGGACTGCTTATTGTCGTGTTATTGCAGATCCGTTTTGGTCTGAAACCGTTGCGTTTTCTCAAAGATTCATTAACAAATATCCGCACTGGTAAAGAAAATCGCCTGCCTGAGAATTTCCCGACCGAGATTCAACCGATTGTACATGAATTGAATGCACTGCTTGATCACAGCGAAGGCTTGCTCGATCGCGCCCGAACCCAGGTGGGAGATCTGGCACACGCATTGAAGAATCCGCTAACTGTAATCAGGAACGAGGCTGGTGAAATAAAAGATCATCGTGGCCAGCTAATTCGTGAAAAAGCCGATGCTATGGGCGCATATGTTGAACGTTATCTTTCGCGTGCGCGTGCTGCCGGTTCGGCCAATATCATAGGCGCGAGTGTATCGGTACAACCTGTAACGAAAGATATCTGTTATCTAATGGCACGTATGTATCAGGATAAAAATATCGACATTGTGCTGAAAGATTTACAAGGGCTTTTTTTCAAAGGCGATGCGCAGGACCTGGAAGAAATGCTGGGCAACCTTATGGACAATGCGTGCAAATGGGCAAACAGCAAGGTCATCGTAAGTGGCGAGCAAAAGAGCACACGCTTGATTATCAATATCGATGACGATGGTCCGGGTATTCCTGAAGATCAAAAAGATGCCGTTTTACAACGTGGCCAAAGACTGGATGAAACTGTGCCCGGTAGTGGATTGGGACTGGCTATCGTGATTGATCTGGCACACCTGTATCACGGTTCTTTGACACTGCACAAGTCAGATGCAGGGGGGGTCGGCGCAAGGCTGGAACTGCCTTCCGCTGAAGAAGTCGGCTAATTATTTATATTCGTTTGCGCTCAAGCAATCAGACAGTGCGCTTGATTTTTTCGCCATACCTGTTTAGATAATGTTGCACCGGTTTCTGTGTCGGTTCAGAGACCGGATCTTTCTCCATCTTGTAACTTGGAGCAATACATACACCCAGTGCGAAACTGCAAACAAACAGCAATACAGGCTTTGTAAAACGTTTCATATTTTTCACATTTAGTCATGCTATACACCAGTAATCCAGCAAATCTTGTGCCACGATAGCTTATTTTACTGAATTACAATGAGTTACAAAATTTACAAGATTTTCGTGAGTCCGGCAATAACGATTTGTGTAAATAATGTCGACAGAAATCTCGCGTCAGAGGCGGTGTTTTAGTCGGATTTGTTATTTTTTCAGAACTGATTGTTGTCGTAAACGGCCATTATCGCTTTAAGCTCCTTCAGTACCTGTTGTTGATCGCTTTTATCCAGCGCACGTGTTTCATCGACTGAATTTCCGCGTTCAAGCACATCAATGACTTCATTCACCCTGTCACAGCCAAGCTCGCAGATCGATTCGATTATTGACTGGATATGCGCCGGGGGATCGTCAGGGTAATGTGAAGTCATCTTTCGGACTTGTGGGGTTTTTCCAGGTATTCTTTCGAACGCATCTCTATCAAACGACTGCTGGTACGATTGAATGCAAATTTAAGCATATCTCCAGTGTACAATTTTTCAGGCGCTGCGTCAGCGCTGATAACCAGTTTTACGCTGCGATCATAGAGTTCATCAATAAGATATATAAAGCGTCGCGCCTTGTCGTCCATGTTTTCATCCATCACCGGTACGTTCGACAGTATTATGGTGTGGTAATCGTGTGCAAGCTCGATATAGTCCGGCGCTGCGCGGGGTGCACCGCAGAGTACGTCGAACTCAAACCAGGCGATTTCATCGGCGTGCATAAGCGTTTTTATCGGACGCTTATGTATTGTCAGCACATGATCGCAGCTGATCGTGCAGGGTGCCAGCGATTCCATGCGTTTTTTCAGTTTGTCATGGGTATCGGCTGTAACTGGTGTGTAGTAAACATCATCCTGTTCGAGCAGGGCAATACGGTGGTCGGTATCGCCGTCGATATGCATAACATGCGTATCTTGCTTGATCAGCTCAATTGCCGGGAGAAAGCGTTCCCGCTGGAGGCCGTTCTTGTATAAATCATCCGGTATTCTATTGGATGTAGCCACCAGTGTGACGCCATTCTTAACAAGCGCTTCCAGCAAGCCAGAAAGCAACATTGCGTCAGTTATATTGGTAACAATGAATTCATCCAGGCAAAGCACCCGGTATTTTTTTGCGAAATCATTGGCAATGACAATTAACGGATTTTTCAGGTTGTGCAGCCTGGCCAGCTGTCCATGAACATCAAGCATGAAGTGGTGAAAGTGCAGCCGAAGCTTGTTTTCAAAGGGCAATGATTCATAAAAAAGATTCATTAACCAGGTTTTGCCACGCCCAACGCCGCCCCAGATATACAGGCCCTTTACCGGCGCTGCATGGCGGTTTGTAAACAAATAATGCAGCCGCTGAATAAAAGTAATCTCTGCAGTGGTGTTGGCGACCAGTTCATCATAAAGAAGTTGCAGTGCATCGACCGCCTGTTTCTGCGCAGGGTCAGTTACAAATCCGTTTTTCTTCAGGTCTCGATGGTAAACCTCTATTGGTCGCATGAATGCCACACTATAAATGTATAAAAAACAATTAGATAGATTATATTATTAAAGTCTAGACCATCTGTATTACATTGTGTCTGCGATGGTGTTGATTGTTGAGCGTTTGTGAACAGGCATATCATTTCCATTTGAGACAATGCGTGATAGTTGATACTATAGCCTTCCATCGAGACCAAAGCATCCATGCTTGGTTGTTTTAAAAATAACCCAAGGCGTTTCCTCATTCATGACGCGATATATTTTTATTACCGGTGGTGTTGTTTCTTCATTAGGTAAAGGTATCGCTTCCGCTTCTATCGGCGCTATCCTCGAAAACCGCGGCCTTAAAATCCGAATGCTTAAACTGGATCCGTATATCAATGTGGATCCCGGGACAATGAGTCCTTTTCAGCATGGAGAAGTTTTTGTCACTGAGGATGGAGCAGAAACAGACCTCGACCTCGGTCACTACGAGCGATTCGTGCGATCCAGAACCGGCAAGTCCAGCAATTTCACCACGGGTAAGATATACGAAAGTGTTATCCGCAAGGAACGTCGAGGTGAATACCTGGGCGGTACCGTACAGGTGATTCCACACATCACCGATGAAATTAAACGTTGCATCGTGGAAGGGGCGGATGATGCCGATATTGCCATGGTGGAAATCGGCGGAACGGTTGGCGACATCGAATCACTGCCGTTCATGGAGGCTATCCGCCAGATGGGTGTCGAGCTTGGACATGAGCGTGCGGTTTTTATACACCTGACGCTTGTGCCATACATTCCGACTGCCGGTGAAGTTAAAACCAAGCCAACCCAGCATTCCGTCAAGGAGCTGCGCTCTATTGGTATACAGCCTGATATCCTGTTATGCCGCTCCGAGCGATTACTGCCTGAAGAGGAACGTAGAAAAATTGCGTTGTTTACCAACGTAGAAAAAAAAGCGGTTATCTCTGCAAAAGATATGGGCAATATCTATGAGATACCCATCTGGCTGCATGATCAGGGTGTCGATGACATCATCGTCCGCAAGATGCACCTGGATTTGCCGGAAGCTGATTTATCAGACTGGCAATATGTTGTTGATACCATGAAGCACCCGGAGCATGAAGTGAACATCGGCATGGTTGGTAAATATGTCGAATTGACCGAATCATACAAGTCACTCAACGAGGCACTGTCGCACGCCGGTATCCACAACAAATCGAAGGTCAACATTCACTACATCGACTCTGTCACCCTGGAGTGCGGTGATTTCAGCTCACTGGTGGGCCTGGATGCCATTCTTGTGCCTGGCGGTTTTGGTGATCGGGGTGTTGAAGGCAAGATTGCCGCGGTCAGGTATGCCCGTGAAAACAATATTCCATACCTGGGAATTTGTCTCGGCATGCAGGTTGCTGTGATTGAATTTGCACGCCACGTGGCAAAAATCGAGAATGCGCATAGCAGTGAATTCGATGCAAACACACCAAATCCTGTAATCGCACTTATCACGGAATGGATGACGGAAGATGGCAGTATAGAAAAACGCCATAAAGGCTCAGACCTTGGCGGCACCATGCGGCTTGGTGGCCAGACCTGTAATCTCGTAGCTGGTACCCTGGCCCACCAGGTATATGGCAGCGATACGATCGTTGAACGCCATCGTCACCGTTATGAATTTAACAATACCTATCTGCAACAGCTTGTCGAAGCCGGATTGATCATCAGTGGAAAATCCAGTGATAACAGCCTGGTAGAAATGATCGAGCTGAAAGACCACCCCTGGTTTCTCGCCTGCCAGTTCCATCCTGAATTTACCTCGACACCGCGTGACGGCCATCCCTTGTTCAGTTCCTTCATTAAAGCGGCACTGGAACATCATCACAGGCACGCAAGATCCGGAGAGGTGGCGGCCTGATGAAAATTTGCGGTTTCGAGACCGGACTGGATCAGCCGCTTTTCCTTATCGCAGGCCCATGTGTCATAGAGAGTGAACAGCTCGCACTGGAAACTTCCGCTGCGCTGAAAGCCATTACCGAAAAACTGGGTATACACTTCATTTATAAATCGTCCTTTGACAAGGCCAACCGTTCTGCCGGCAGCAGTTTTCGCGGTCCCGGGCTGGAACAGGGCCTGCGTATTCTGCAGAAAGTAAAGCACGAGACAGGCGTGCCAGTGATTACTGATGTGCATGAAGACACACCCATAGATGAAGTTGCGGATGTGGTCGATGTGCTGCAGACTCCCGCTTTTTTATGCAGGCAGACAAATTTTATTCAAAAGGTCGCCTCGGCGGGCAAGCCGGTTAATATCAAGAAGGGCCAGTTTCTCGCACCATGGGACATGAAAAATGTTGTAGACAAGGCGCAATCGACCGGCAACAAACAGATTATGGTTTGTGAGCGGGGCGTTTCTTTTGGTTACAACAACCTGGTTTCCGATATGCGCGCACTTGCGGTCATGCGGGACACGGGCTGCCCGGTTGTGTTCGATGCCACACATTCAGTACAGCTACCTGGCGGCCAGGGCACTTCATCCGGCGGTCAACGCGAACATGTGCCGGTACTCGCGAGGGCAGCTGTTGCGGTGGGTATCTCGGGGCTGTTCATGGAAACACACCCGGATCCGGACAAGGCGCTGAGCGATGGCCCCAATGCCTGGCCTCTCGATCGAATCGAGTCTTTGCTGAAAACGCTCATCGCTCTCGACAACATAGTAAAATCAGATCAGTTTGAAGAAGCGCGTTGATAGCGGGCTTTTGCTTCAACTAGAACAATAAATTCGTCATTTAGGGTAAACCATGTCAAACATAATAAATATTCACGCACGTGAAATTCTGGACTCACGTGGAAATCCGACTGTTGAAGCAGAAGTAACTTTAGCCGGAGAAGTTGTAGGACGGGCTGCGGTACCGTCCGGAGCTTCAACGGGAGAAAGAGAAGCGCTTGAATTGCGCGACGGCGACAAGAACCGCTACCTTGGCAAGGGTGTTACCAGGGCCGTCAGCAACGTCAATACCGAGATACGCGACGCCCTCCTGGGTATGGATGCTCAGGATCAGAATGCGATCGACAAAAAGATGATCGAACTGGATGGTACTGATACCAAGGAACGCCTCGGGGCCAATGCGATTCTTGCAGTTTCACTCGCCAACGCACATGCCGCTGCACTGGAAAATAAAAAACCGCTGTACGTGAACCTGGGCGAAGATGCATACACCATGCCTGTGCCAATGATGAACATTATCAATGGCGGAGAGCATGCGGACAACAGTGTCGATTTGCAGGAATTCATGATTCTTCCTGTCGGCGCCCCGAGTTTCAAGGAGGCTTTGCGTTATGGGGCGGAAGTATTTCACACGCTGAAAAAAGTGCTGCATGCAAAAGGTATGAATACCTCTGTGGGTGATGAAGGCGGATTTGCGCCGGACCTTTCCTCTAATGAGGAAGCGATTGAAGTCATACTGGAAGCAATTTCAACAGCCGGGTATGAAGCCGGCAAGGATATATACCTTGGCCTGGATGCGGCCAGCTCGGAATTCTACAAGGATGGAATTTACACGCTGTCATCGGAAGGCAGGGCCTTTAATTCTTCAGAATTCACCGACTACCTGGCAGACTGGGTCGAGAGGTATCCGATTATCACAATCGAAGATGGCATGGCTGAGAATGACTGGGAAGGCTGGGCGATTCTTACTGAAAAGCTCGGTGATAAAGTACAGCTGGTTGGTGATGATCTGTTTGTCACCAACACTTCAATTTTCAAGGAAGGTATAGAAAAAGGCATCGCGAATTCCATTCTGATCAAATTCAACCAGATCGGCTCGCTGACAGAAACGCTGGACGCGATATACATGGCCCATACGTCAAACTACACAGCTGTTGTATCTCACCGTTCCGGTGAAACAGAAGACAGCACAATTGCAGACCTGTGTGTGGCAACACAGGCCGGTCAGATCAAAACAGGCTCATTGTCGCGATCAGATCGTATCGCCAAGTACAACCAGTTGCTGAGAATTGAAGAAGCTCTTGGTGATGCCGCTGTTTATGCCGGTGCAAGCGCGTTTAAACATCTAAAGTAAGTTGAAACTGATTGTCGCCATCCTGTTTGTATTGTTGATATGGCTGCAATACAAGTTGTGGCTGGGTGATGGCGGTATTCCTGAAGTGCTCGAACTGGAGCAGGAAATCGAGACTGTCCAGACCGAAGTCAATACACTGCAGGAACGCAACAAGGCGCTCAACGCAGAAGTCATGGACCTGAAAAAGGGCATCGAGGCGATTGAGGAGCGTGCGCGCAGCGAAATGGGTATGATCAAAAAGGATGAAATTTACTATCAGGTCATTGATAGTGAATCTGATGTGTCTATAGAGGGCGCCCCGGGTGAATGATGGCTGTGAAATCTGGGCTGTAATACCTGCCGCGGGTATTGGCAAGCGCATGCAGTCAGACAAACCCAAGCAATACCTGAGGCTGATCGAACGCACGGTGATCGAACATACCATTGACAGGCTTCTGGCAGTCGATCAGGTGAAGGGCATCGTCGTTTCCATACAGCTTGATGACCCTTACTGGCCGGGTATCCGGATAGAATCGGATAAGCCTGTACTTGTTGCAGCCGGCGGTGAGGAACGCTGTCACAGTGTAATGAGTGCTCTCGATGTTCTATCAAAACAGCCGGGTTTTAAACCTGAAACCACATGGGCGCTGGTCCACGATGCCGTACGTCCATGTGTCAGCCTTGACGATATCCGAAATCTTATTGATACAGCCACCGGCACTGAATCGGGTGGTTTACTGGCAGTGCCCGTGCGTGACACCATGAAACGCCAGGATGATGAGCAGCGGGTCAAACAGACTGTCGACAGAACAGGGCTCTGGAATGCGTTAACCCCGCAGCTTTTCGCATGCGATCTACTGTCCCGTGCACTCGAGTCAGCTGTGGCAGAAGGGTTCCTGGTAACGGATGAATCATCGGCAATGGAGCATGCGGGGCATCGTCCGAGGCTGGTGCAGGGCCGTGAAGACAACATTAAAATAACGCGCCCGGCTGATCTGCGTCTGGCTGAACTCTATTTGAAGTCACAATCTGAAAAGCCTGGTACCGGAGAGTGCATATGACTCAACAAAACCTGCCGTTTCGTATCGGCCATGGTTTTGATGTTCATCGTTTTAAACAAGGCGATAGCATTATGCTGGGCGGTGTGAAAATACCACATACACATGCGTTTGAAGCTCATTCCGATGGTGATGTGTTGATACATTCAATCTGTGATGCCCTGTTGGGTGCTATAGCCGCGGGTGATATAGGGCAGCATTTTCCTGATACAGATGAAGCTTATAAAAATATCGATAGTTGTGTACTGCTAGAAAAAGTTAACACTATGGTTGCAGAAACCGGTTATATACTCGGCAATCTGGATGTTACGGTTATTGCCCAGGCGCCTCGACTCGCTGCTTTTATTCAGCCAATCCGCAAACGTCTGGCAGTTGAACTCGATACCGATATCAGTCAAATCAATGTAAAAGCGACAACGACTGAGAGACTTGGTTACCTTGGCAGGGAAGAAGGTATAGCTGTTCACAGTGTCGTTCTCGTCGCCAAACGATAATATTTCATTCGTAATTTCGATTATTACTGTTTTTTTAGGGAAATAATGCATTTTTTTAACGAAATGTATTTACATTCCTGAAATAAAGGTATAAAAAAAGCCCACTGATTTTTATCACCAAACACCAAAGGGTCAATAAACAATGTCACCAGTAAAGAAAAAAGTAACAAAAAAGAAAGTTGCCAAGAAAAAAGTTGCTAAAAAACGCGTAGTAAAAAAAGCAGCACCAGCAAAAACAGTCAAGGCAATCACCACCGGCCACACAAAATCTCAACTCTATGCTCACATCTCTGAAGCAACAGGTCTTGCAAGAAAAGATGTTGCACAAGTTTTCGATGCACTTTCAGATGTAATTGAAGGCCACATCAAGAGTCGTGGAGTTGGCGAGTTCAAGCTGCCGGGTTTACTCAAGGTTAAAGTTAACAAGAAGCCTGCAACCAAGGCACGCAAGAATGTTCCAAATCCATTCCGCCCAGGTGAGTTCATGGACGTAGCAGCAAAACCGGCACGCAAGGTCGTTAAAGTGCTGCCACTTAAAGCGCTGAAGGACATGGCTGCCAAGTAACAAAACCGTCAGAACACATCTGGCTATAAGGTACCAACAAAACCCCTGTAAGACATTGTTTTACAGGGGTTTTTTCTGGCCGGCGCATTTCGCTTACAAGGCTGGATCTGATAATGTTTGTTGCGTTTATAATGTCGTCCGGTTAGTTTGACCTGTCATCTGCTCAAGAATGAACAAGATCCTTTATCTGCATGGTTTCAACAGTTCGCCTGATTCACACAAGGCCAGAGTGCTGCATGACTATATGAAACGCACAGGCCAGTCGGATCGAATCGATATACCGGAAATTCCACCTGCGCCTGCAGATGCGATTGAGCTTCTACAGCAACATGCAGAAGAAATAAACAAACAATATGCATTGTCATTAGTCGGTAGCTCTCTTGGTGGTTTTTATGCAACCTGGCTAGCGGAGAAATATAGTTGCCCGGCAGTTCTGATCAATCCTGCAGTCAAGCCACATGAGCTGCTGAAAAAATATTTAGGCGAGAACATAAATTACTACACAGCCGAGAGCTGGATGCTCGATGAGGCACATATCAGGAAATTTCGTGAACTCTATATCGATAAAGTATCAACTCCACAACGCTATCTTTTGATGCTGCAGACAGGTGATGAAGCACTGGACTATCGTGAAGCGCTGGAGAAATACAGTGCTTCCCCATCTATTGTCGAACAGGGCGGCAGCCATGAATTCAGTGGATTTGAAAACCATCTGGAAAAAATACTCGCCTTCTGTAATGTTACATAAAGTTATATCGGATATTGTGTTTTTAACTCAGTGCAGGAATAAATGATGTCATTAGGCCCGGTAATGATGGATCTTGAAGGAACAAGCATCTCTCGTACAGAACAGGAATTACTGGAAAATCCCCTTATAGGTGGGGTGATTTTGTTCACGCGAAATTTTGAATCGATTGATCAGATCACCGGACTGGTTAAAGCAATACATGCTGTTCGTTCTCCCCATTTACTTGTCGCGGTCGATCATGAAGGTGGGCGCGTACAGCGTTTTCATGAAGGTTTTACCAGGCTGCCTCCGGCCAATGTGTTTGGCAGGATGTACCGGCATGATGCGGACAAGGCGCGTAAATATGCAGATCAGGCTGGTTGGCTGTTGGCGGCTGAGCTCAGGTCGATAGGTGTCGATTTCAGTTTTGCGCCTGTGCTTGATCTGGCCCATGGTGTCAGCGGTGTGATTGGAGATCGTGCATACCACGCCAGGCCGGATGTGGTCGCAACACTGGCCTATGCCACCATGCACGGCATGCTGCGCGCAGGTATGCAAGCTGTCGGCAAACATTTCCCCGGACACGGCGGTGTCGCCGAAGATTCACATCTTGCGCTGCCGATCGATCACCGGGAAATGGGTGTTCTGTTAAAGGAAGATATCGTGCCGTTCGCGAAAATGATTTCTAATGGCCTGAGTGGCATCATGCCTGCACATGTTATCTACGACAAGGTGGATAACAAGCCCGCCGGTTATTCAAAAATCTGGTTACAGGACATATTACGCAAAAAGCTGAACTTTCAGGGTGTAATTTTCAGTGATGATCTAAGCATGGAAGCTGCCGGTGTCGCCGGAGGCTACAGCAGTCGTGCGCAACAGGCGCTGCAGGCCGGTTGCGATATGGTGCTTGTATGCAACCATCCTGAAGCTGTTGACGAAGTTGTAGAACAGTTGCAGGGCTATAAAAATCCGACGTCACAAATGCGCCTGATTCGTATGCATGGAAAGCGCGATGCATCTTATACAGAACTGCACAACAGTTATGAATGGAAACGGGTTTCTGCAATGATAGCCGAGCTCGATCAGTCTCCATGGATGGAAATGGACGTTTAATGTTTAACGGGCGATACTAAGATGATTCAGGATGCTCGTAATAACATGCAGGAGCTACAGCAGGTTCTTCAGCAGGCAGAACTCGTATTTGACACGGCTTACATAGACTCTGCCATAGATAAGCTTGCACAGCGTCTTACAGAGCGTCTGGGAGATGCCTCGCCGCTTGTGCTCTGCGTAATGCAGGGTGGCCTGATGTTCACTGGAAAGATCATGCCGCTGCTGCCGCTGGATGCTGAATTCGATTACATACACGCAACGCGTTACGGCAACAACACAACGGGTGATGTTCTTCAATGGCTGGCATATCCGAAAAAGAAGCTGGAAAACCGTACCGTGCTGATACTGGATGATATTCTCGATGAGGGTTATACCCTTGCTGCAATAGAACAGTATTGCCGGCAACAGGGTGCTAATGATGTCATTTCAGCCGTATTGTTGCAGAAGAGGCACAATCGTTTGAAGCCAGCTATGCGTTGTGAATATGTCGCACTGGAGGTTGATGACCGCTACGTGTTCGGCTATGGAATGGACTACAAAGGTAAATTTCGACACCTGAACAGGATTTACGCAATCTCTACCTAGAGAATCAAGCCAGAGAATCAACCTGGAGAAAATAATCATGCCTAAAGTCGGTGTCATTGGCGGCAGTGCCATGGATACGATAGAAAACCTGGAAGTCAGCCACCGTGAAATGGTGAATACGCCCTATGGCGCCACATCCAGTCCGCTGCTATTTGGGAAAATGAATGGTGGCGATATTGTATTTATTCATCGCCATGGTTTCGGTCATACCATCGCGCCCCACGAAATCAATTACAGGGCGAATATATGGGCATTGAAAGAACTCGAAGTGACACACATTGTAGCTACTGCAGCTGTGGGTGGCATTACTGAACACATGTCGCCAATAACACTGGTGGTTCCGGACCAGATCATCGATTACACGCATAGTCGTAGCCAGACGTTTTATGAAAATAATCAGGACCCCGTCGTTCACGTTGATTTCACCTGGCCATATGATGAACAACTACGCACGTTGCTGAACACTTCTGCCGTCAAACTGAATTTACCGGTGGTATCCAGAGGTACCTACGGGGCTGTGCAGGGGCCGCGGCTGGAGACAGCTGCAGAAATTACACGACTGGAAGGTGACGGCTGCGACATCGTGGGCATGACCGGCATGCCTGAAGCGGTACTGGCGCGCGAGCTTGATATCTCGTACGCGTGTTGCGCCGTGGTCGTGAACCGGGCTGCAGGTAAGGGCAGTCAGGAAGACGTGTTGATCGATATCATCAACAGTAACATGATGACTGCGAAGGCAAGTGTGCACAAACTTCTCGCGGAAGCATTGCCGGTGATAATGGAGCTCTGATACAAAAGAGTGACAGGGAACCTCTTTATAGCTGTACAGGCGCTTGGCGGGCTGGGTCTGTTTCTTCTCGGCATGATCATCATGACCGATGGCCTTCGGGAAATGGCCGGTGATGCAATACGCTCTGTCTTGATTCGTTTTACCTCGAGCATAACCAATGGAAGGCTGGATATTCCTGATGCAACAGATTGCCTGGAGGCTATTCGCTGGCTGGACCGTGTCAGCCACCACGTTAATCGCATTGCGCTGCATATACAGCAAGCAGTACTGGCCAGCGGGAAATGACCTTGCCTGATCCGGTAGCCCTTAAACGTACATTAAGTTTGCCACAGCTGGTGCTTTACGGGCTGGGCACAACAATCGGCGCCGGCATCTATGCCCTGGTCGGTGAAATGGCGGCTATATCCGGTTACTATGCACCGGTCTCGTTTCTGCTTGCGTCAGTCACGGCGGCCTTGACGGCCTTGTCTTTTGCCGAGCTGTCAGGCCGGTATCCGCGTTGCGCGGGTGCAGCACTGTATGTAAAGGAAGGCTTTTCATCCGAACGATTGTCTATCATTGTCGGTCTGCTTGTTGTCGCAGCCGGGCTTGTATCATCAGCAGCAATCGTTAACGGTTTTACCGCTTACCTTGGTGAATTCATAGTACTTGATCGCTTCACCGCGATCATTATTGTCACCCTCGCTATTGGTGCACTCGCGGCCTGGGGAATCGCAGAGTCTGTGTCGATTGCCGCGTTTGTAACAGTGGTCGAAATCGCCGGCCTGCTGCTGGTTATAGCCGTCAGTTACAGCGGACTGGCGGAATTGCCCGATCGCTGGCAGGAACTGGTGCCTGCCACGGACAGTGCAAGCTGGTATGGAATATACGCGGGTTCGCTACTCGCTTTTTATGCCTTCATCGGTTTCGAGGATATGGTGGAAGTCGCCGAGGAAACACGGCATGTGAGACGCAATCTCCCCATCGGGATCATGCTTACCCTGGCTATAACGACTTTGCTGTATATGGCGATCATGGTGACAGCGGTGATGGCAATGCCTCCCGATAAACTGGCGCAAAGCACGGTGCCCCTGGCGCGGCTGTATGAACATTACACGGGAAGTAATGCCACCATAATCAGTATTATCGGTCTTTTCGCACTGATCAATGGCGCCCTGATACAGATGATCATGGCATCACGGGTGCTTTATGGCATGAGCAGCCGAAACCTGCTGCCGGCAATACTCAGTATGGTTAATCAGCGCACGCAAACACCACTGGTTGCCACTGCATTGAGTACAGTTGCAATTCTGTTGCTTGCCGAGAGTGGATCACTCACAACACTGGCGGAAGCCACGTCGCTGATCATGCTGGTTGTGTTTTCGCTGGTCAATTTAGCCTTGTTGCATGTAAAGCGAAAACATCCGGAGCCGGAAGGCCTGATTGTATTTCCGCTGATTATTCCACTAATGGGCTTTCTGGTGAGTGCAGGCTTTGTCGTGCTGGAGATAGTGGATCTAATCGGCGTTTGATGTGTGCCACCAGTCAGCGATAGTTTTTCCAGTCGCCGGATTCACCAGGTAGCCGTACGAGCGATGGCAATTGAGGCCCTGCTCATTGTGAAAGAAGTTGTATATCCCATCCGTGTGGTCTTCGATCGATTCAACGATGCCGAGCTCCAGCATCGGCTGGAAATCATCGTTAAAATGCCGGTCGAGCGCGGTAATGTCGCCGACAGCAGCAATATTTATCCAGCGACCGATAATGCCAGGATATTTGCGTTTACCCTGTTCATTTTTGCCCAGCAGCCTGTGCTGAACGAAGTTCATTCCCAAAGGGCTGCCAATAGAAAGAAAATCAAGCTTGTCTTTTCTATGTTCGATGTGGGACAGCTCCCAGAACGCGTCGTACGCAATAATGGAACCCATACTGTGGCCAATGACGAGCACTGACTCGTTTTTGTCGAGCATGGGGCGGATGACTTTCTTTAACTGTTCACGAATGTGATAGGCAATATTGTGGCTGTTGTTGAAATAACGCCTGAGCTCGTTGACGGTTGCACTGGCGGGGCCCGGCAAAAAACGAATAATAAACGGAAAATGGTCGGCAATGGCATACAGCGTGCGGTCAAGTTTTCTGTGCCATGAATGTGCTTCGCTGATGTCCTCATCGCTTGGGCCATGCCTGTTAATCAGTGCATCGATCCATGGCAGGTCACGACTGCCGTCTTTTTCTGTTTCGTAGTAGAGATGGTTCCATGAGATTAGCTTGAAGCATTTGTTCTGCTTCTCGAACTCTGCAGCGAATCTCGGCTCCGCACGTTTCACGCCTTCCACCAGGGAGCGCCACAACATGTCACGGTGCTGTTTTGCCGGTGGTTTCGGATTCTTTCCGGGTATGTATATGATGTTTTTATTATGCATGCTTTATCTCATAATCCAGTGGCTTAAGACGCTGGATGCCTGCGTTACTTCAGGCTTCCTGCCTTTCGCCCTTCGGGCCGCACTTCGTGCGTTCAAATCCGATCCATTCGGATTTGTCGCAGGCATGACATGTTTATTCCACAACAGTGCGCTTTCGTGGGAATGAAGAGTAACAGGGACAGCAGTGGTCGCTAGTGCTTTTATGTAAATTACTGTTAGCCGATGTTGTAGACTTCGTTGCTGAAGAGCACATGACCCGTATTATGCATAAATCCACTGGAATAACCCGATGAAGCAATACCTGCAACAGTCTTATTGGGGTTGTAATGTCTGAAATCACTTTCATTAAGGGCAAGGACCGTGATCTCGAATCATCCATCGACAGCATGCTCCGCAAGCTAAAAGTGCTGGATATCGAGATTGAAGAAGCCTCATGGCTAAATCCTGTGCCGAATGTCTATTCGGTTCATATCAGGGACAGGGACTGCGGTTTAATGTTCACCAATGGCAAGGGTGCAAGTCACAAGGCCTGTCTGGCCAGTGCCCTGGGTGAATATTTTGAGCGCCTGAGCTGCAATTATTTTTTTGCAGACTTCTACCTTGGTGAAGAATTCCCCATTGATGAGTTCGTACATTACCCGGATGAACGCTGGTTTCAGGCGGATGGCGAGGTGATGCCGGAGGGGCTTCTCGATGACACCCTGTGGAATTACTATGATCCTGATAAACAGCTGAAACCAGGGCAGATCTTCGATACCAACTCGGGTACTGGCCAGCGTGGTATCTGTGCGGTGCCATACCGGCGGCAAAAAGACGGCAACACGATCTGGTTCCCGGTGAATGTTATCGGCAACATTTATGTCAGTAACGGCATGTCAGCCGGGAATACTGCCAATGAGGCCCGCGTACAGGCACTGTCCGAGGTGTTTGAGCGCTATATCAAGAACCGCATCATTGCAGAAGGCATCTGTCTGCCTGAGGTGCCGCGCGATGTTATCGAGCGTTTCCCGTGTATTGCTGCTTCGATCGATGAATTGCAGCAGCATGGTTACCATCTGCGAGTCGCCGATGCCTCACTGGGCGGCAAATACCCGGTCATGAGTGTGACCCTGATCAATCCGAAGAACGGCTCCGTGTTCGCATCCTTTGGTGCGCACCCGTGTTTTGAGGTCGCACTTGAACGTACCGTGACCGAGCTGTTGCAGGGCAGGGGCCTGGATCAGCTGGACGGTTTTCAGCAACCCAGCTTCGATCTTGATGAAGTGGCGGACCACCATAACCTGGAATCGCATTTTATCGACTCCAGTGGCCTGATTGCATACGACTTTTTCAAGCGCACGCCGGATTACGGTTTTATCGACTGGGACCATGATGCCAATACGCATGACGAGTTCGAGTATTTGTGCAATGTTATTCATGAGCTGGGTTTTGATATTTATATCTCGGATTACTCACATCTGGATGTTTACTCATGCCGCATCATCGTCCCGGGCATGTCAGATATCTATCCTGTCGATGACCTGGTATGGAATAACAACAATGAAGGCGCTTTGTTCAGGGAAGATATTCTGTCGTTGAAAAATCTTGATAAAAGTCGCTGGCGCGATATTTTCAACCGGCTTGAGCAGGCAGGCTACAACGATTTTCAGCGTGTTGCCGAGTTTATCGGCATCGCACCGGACCCGGGTACGGCCTGGGCGACATTGAGAATTGGCGAACTGAAAGCGATGTTGTGCCTGGCCACGCAGGATCCGCAGGCCATTGACTGGGTCGACTGGTGCGTGCAGATAGACCAGCTTGACGAGAAACGAACCAGTGAATACCGCTGTATCCATGCATTGCTTGGAATCAAGCACGAAGAAAATCGCCAATTCGAAGATTACAGCCGCAGCCTGTCACTGATGTATGGCGACGTTACAGTCAGCAAGGGCATTGAAGTTGTCGAGGGCAGGGAAGTATTCCATGGTCTGCACAGCCCCGGTTTGAGCCTGCAAGGCTTTGAGCTGCATAACAAATTACTCGACGGCTACCGGAAACTGCACAGGGCGAAGCAGACGAACTGGACAGAAAGTTAATCTGTGAGTGTGTGATTCACCGCAGCGACGCGGAGACGCAGAGAAAGCATAATAGCTGGTGGCCTTTATTCCTGTTGGGTGGGCAGAGTCTACCCTACACGGTTTAAAATAAATTTTGCCGCAAAAAACGCGAAGATCGCAAAAGATAGAGCCTTATAATATTTTTTTATTTTGCGCATTTTTGCGTATTTAGCGGCTAATAAGCATTTATTCTCTGCGTCTCTGCGTCTCCGCATCTACTGCACTGAAATATAGATTACAGCTCTACAAGACATATCGCCGGGAACGGCAAAGCCTTATCCCCGCCTGCATCTACAAATTATTTTCTTTGCATACTTTGCGCCCTGGCGGTATGCAAAAAGGAATCACAGCTTAATAACTGAAATCTGTGCTGTATCGACTAGTATCTGGGGGAAACTCATTATCCAGAGGACGATATGCGTAATCTGCTTATTCTTGCCATTATTGCCGCAGGTGGTTATCAGCTATATGTGAAATACCAGGAGCATGCCACTGCAGCCTATGATGAAAACGGCAATCCACTGACCCTGTTTTTTACCTTCAATGGTTGCAAACCGTGTGACGACGCAAGAACGCTACTGAAGAAAAGACACGTTGGTTTTGAAGAATTCAATGTGTCTGACGGAGATGCGCAGGCTGACAAAATGAAGACATATGGCGGGGGCAGGCTTTTGCCATATATTGTTACCGGCGACCGTAAACTTTCAGGTTTTAACAAGCATGAATTGATAGGTGCACTTGCCGAGGTGCATGGTCGGAAATTGTTGACCCGGCAGGAACAGAAAATCATGAACACGCATTTTGACTCAGCGGGCAACCCGCGTGTCGTCATGTATGCGACACAAAGATGCGGCTACTGCATCAAGGCGCGAGAGTATTTTAATGATGAGGGTGTTGAATTTACCGAGTTCGATATAGATAGGAGTGCCGTTGCGAAACGCAATTTCAAGGCACTGGAAGCATCGGGAACGCCTCTGGTTTATTTCGGTTTCAGAAGAGTTGATGGTTTTAACAAAAATAAGCTGGACGATGTTCTGGCAGTGTATTAGCCCGGACGATTACAGTTCTCGCAACAGCAATGTGCTCTCGGCCTCGTATCGCTTTCTGTTAAACAGGATAGACCAGCGTGTACCACCGCACTGGTGCCATAAGATAGCCGAACGTAAACCCGCCAACAGCAATGCCCTGATACGGCTGGCATTTTTCTCATTACCCAGATGCGTTTGTTCACCGCTGACGATGATGCGCGGGTTCAGGTTGCTGATCGTGTCCTTGTACAGCTGGCCGATTTTCAGCACCGTGTTTTCATGCATTAACGAGAAATAATCGAGTCCGGACTTGATGTTTTCGAGTGATGTTGCGATCTGATCCAGCATGTCCCTGTTGTTGGACAGCTTTTTCTCCAGTGTCAGCATTGAAATCACATAACGCGTAATTTCGATGTCACGCTCACCTTTGCTGGAGCTGATCTGTTTGTTGAGTTCGCGTATACCGGCACCAACGCCGGCAACGCCGCCGTAGACATCTTCTACGGTTTCGGCATCGAATTTGAACAGCGTCTCCATGCTGGATTCAATCACAGCGCTGTTGGCCATACCGGTATTGGCGATTTGTTTGACCAGGGAGGCAGCCTGAAAAATTCCGGCAAGGGCCAGGGTTAAATCACGTTTGCTATGTTTCATCGGTGTATTTTGCCACAGTGGTTGCTGCCGACACATCGAATACAGGACATGTATTTCAATAAATTTATCTCAATTATGCATTTATCCTGATAATGGATATATCTGCTTGAACATATATATGCATTCGCGTATATTTCGCGCCATGCTCAAGGAAACAGATACCTTTTTCAAGATGCTCGCGGACAGTACCCGTTTGCGCTGCCTCATGTTGATGCAGGCCGAAGGGGAGTTGTGCGTATGCGAGCTGACACACGCGCTGAACCTGTCCCAACCCAAAATTTCACGCCACCTTGCGCATTTACGTGAAGCGGGTGTGCTTGTCGCAAGACGTAACGGCACCTGGATGAATTACCGCATTAATCCGGATCTACAGGCCTGGGCGCTTGAAGTTATGCAGACCACGCTGGATGGCGTGCGCCAGATCGAACCTTTCATCTCCGACAGAAACATGCTCGAGACCATGACAAACCGGCCAGGACTTGCATGCTGCGCTTGAACAAAGCCTTCAAAGTGATAACAACACAGGAATTGAGTAAAAATTATGTCCGTACAATGTGAAACCACAGCTAAAAAATCAACCGGCGCTGACATGGGCTTATTCGAACGTTACCTGTCGTTGTGGGTGGCGCTGTGCATCATCGCCGGAATCGGGCTGGGTCATTTGATCCCGCAAGCTTTTCAAAACATTGCGAAACTTGAAGTTGCGCAGATCAATTTGCCGGTTGCAATGCTTATCTGGCTGATGATTATTCCGATGCTGCTGAGGATTGATCTGAAAGCATTAAAAGATGTCGGTGAGCATTGGCGTGGTATCGCTGTCACGCTGTTCGTTAATTGGGGCGTGAAGCCATTTTCGATGGCATTGCTCGGCTGGCTGTTTGTTGGCTATCTGTTTCGTGACTGGTTGCCTGAAGAGCAGATTGACAGCTATATCGCCGGCCTGATCCTTCTGGCTGCCGCACCCTGTACCGCGATGGTATTTGTCTGGAGTAATCTCTCACGCGGCGAACCGCATTTCACGCTTACACAGGTTGCATTGAATGATGTCATCATGGTGTTTGCATTTGCGCCTATTGTTGCGCTGCTGCTTGGCATCTCATCCATAGTCGTACCCTGGGATACATTGCTGTTGTCAGTATTGCTGTACATCGTTGTGCCGCTGATTATCGCCAACATATGGCGCAGATTATTACTCATCGGCAACAATGGTCAGCAAAGACTGGATCGAACCCTGAAAACACTGCACCCCTGGTCGCTGGGTGCATTGCTCGCCACGCTGGTATTGCTGTTTGGTTTTCAGGGCGAACAGATCCTGAGGCAACCGCTGATAATTTTACTGCTTGCAGTTCCTATCCTGATACAGGTGCTGTTCAATTCCGGGCTGGCATATTTGCTCAACCGCGCAGTGAAATCCCCACACTGCGTAGCCGGCCCGTCTGCCCTGATCGGCGCGAGTAATTTTTTCGAGCTGGCGGTGGCGACTGCGATAGCGCTGTTTGGTTTCGAATCCGGCGCTGCACTGGCAACCGTGGTTGGTGTGTTAATCGAAGTGCCGGTGATGTTGTTCGCGGTGCGAGTCGTTAATTCAACCGTTGGCTGGTACGAACAGCGAGAAGGCATTCAAAGTTACGACGAGTGCTGTCCGCCCAGCTAAGTAAGGGCGAACAATAGACGCGTGTTCGCTAATACGGAATATGACAGATAGAGAGAATTGTATTAACGCAGAGGCCACTGAGACGCAAAGCTCGCAGAGAAAAATAAGCTTGGAAAATCAATGCTGCGTTCAAGTTCAGTTTTATGACTTGTAATAGTCAGGATTGGCGATATAGAAAAAGCTATAGATATTTACTCTCGCAGAGGCGCAGAGAACGCAAAGGAATAAGAATAAAACGATACAGTCTTGACAAATTGATCCATGACACCCCTGCGTTCTCTGCGCCTCTGCGAGAAAAATGATGTCAAAGCTCGAACATAGGCAGGTTTTCTGGTGATACGAAAATCGACAACAACTGTCAGATCAAGTCTGAGCTACAACATATTACTTAAGCATATGAGCGTTCAGGCGGGAGTGGCGAGCCAGCTGGACGTGTTGCGGGTAACAGTTATTCCTTACACTGAATAATCAGTCTCCGATCCGGCAGTTCTTCTGCACTCTGGTATGCAGCGAATGCGCCTTCATCCTCATACTTCTGTAAAACATCATATTCTTTCATACCACATATCTCACTCGCTTTGTTGTAGCACGTCTCCCAGCTGTATGCGCTACCAGAGCAATAAATAGTATGTCCAGCTTTACCTTCAGCGGTGTTAACCTCACTCGATGTAGCGCATGCGTTAATAACCGATACGAATAACAGTAGACTTATATATCTCATACGCGCGCCCCTTTATTATTTTCAATGTAAGCATTGAGCCAGTTCTGGTCGAAATTATACCTCATTGATATGTCCGCCCCGGCTCGATGACTGTATGTTAATTTCACGGTCACATGCACTCAAACAACATTAAATAAGTATGCTGTACCCGTTATATCCCAGCACTATCAAGTAATTTATCTTTCAACTATCACTCATCAGGTCTTCGATGAAGTGAGCCACCAGCTCGTGACGCCCGGCGTATCCGGACTTGGCATATACACTGGTGGCCTGCTGGCGAATCGTTTTCTCTTTAACTCGACGTGCTTCAGCAATCTCTTTCATGGAAAGCCCTTTAATAAGCAGCAGTGCAATTTCACTTTCTGAAGGGGATAGTCCCCATTGGACGAACTGGTTGCGCATGACTGCGAGGAGTTCTCCGGAAAGTCGGGCTGTCCTGACTCGCTCTTCGGAAAGTTCTGCTTTCAGCTGGCGCAGCCGGCGCAACTCTCGAAACAGAACGGTCGAGATTGCCAAAAAAACAATCGACTCTACAAACAAATGCAACCAGCTTTCGTCTTTTGCAATAAGGTCAACAATGATGTCAAAGGCAAAAAACAGCGTTGCCGCCACCAGGACTATGGTTGGATAGAGATTCTTGAAATTCACGTCTGATTATCGCTGCCTTTACCCGGATTTTTGATCTGTTTTGTTAGTTGTTTGTGCTGAATTTCCACATCCGCTGCCAAATTGGCTTTCCTGCCACAGAGTGTACCAGTACGGAGCCTACATGAAGTGCAAGGTACAGTGGGATCAGGGATTCCCCGATCTCGTGCAACTCCTCCACAACTTCAAATAGAGTAACTTCTGGGTTGTCACCAAGCAAGAACAATCCCGTCCCGGTCACCCCCATCCAGCAGAATATGGCTAAACCAAACGCCTGGGTGAGGCCCGCAAGACCTTCATGCATGCCCCGTTCAGGTACTCGCAGCTGGATCAGGCTGCGCGCATCCTGCAAGGCGAGAGACCACTGGCGCGAGGAAAACGGTGACCATCCGGAGAATCGCATCGGCTCCGGACCGGTAAAACCACGAAATATCCGCAATAAAATAAATGCTGTCAGAGACAGGCCGAGATATGCATGTAATAAATAACCTGTTGAACCGAAGCCGTCTTCCGCAACTTCCGCGGTCAGGTAAGCAGTAATACCGAAAATCGCCAACCCGCTGTGCAGGATTTTTGCAGACAAGGGAAAGGTGTAGTCATGATCAGCCATAATCGTCTCCGTAATATTGTGAATTCGGCAGCTTAAGTCGTGCCCGATTAAGCGGGGAGGTTTTGGAATACAGGTTCCGTTAGTGGACGCCAGCACGGAACAACACTGGATGAGTGGGCAGGTCAAACCCTTGTCCTAACATAGGCTTCCAGCCAGTAGCTGGAGCCAATACTAGGCTCAATGACAGACAGTTGAATCAGGCAAGTGCCTTAGAATCAGCGATTTAGGGCATATGCCCGACAGCTGGGAGTGGGTCCAGGCCGAGGGTATGGTTGCTCGAATAGCGATTTTGGGCAGTGAATGCTCTCTGTGGCAAATGTTTTACCTGTCATACATCGTTTCTATTACACCACCACCAAGACAGACCTCGTCCTGGTAAAACACGATCGACTGTCCTGGGGTAATTGCGCGCTGTGGTTTTTCGAAATGAATGACATGCCTGCCTGCTGAAGGGCTTTCCACAGTGCATTGCTGATCAGCCTGACGGTAGCGTATTTTTGCGGTACAGCTTGTGACTGCCGACTCGGCACCATTGATCCAGTGGATATGACTGGTTTCCAGCGTGTTGTGATACAGGCGAGGGTGGTCCTGTCCCTGGGCGACGATAAGAATATTGTTATCGAGGTCTTTACCGACCACATACCAGGGGGTCTCGTCGGCGTGTTGCAGGCCGCCGATACCCAGGCCTTTGCGTTGACCCATGGTGTAGTACATGAGGCCATTGTGGCTCCCCAGTGTCTCACCCGTATCGGATTGAATGCTGCCCGGCTTCGCGGGCAGGTAGCGTTGCAGAAAGGTATCGAATCGTCTTTCGCCGATAAAACAGATACCGGTGCTGTCTTTCTTGTCGTGTGTCGCCAGTTCATGCTTGCGCGCGATTCCGCGTACTTCGTTTTTGGGCAACTCACCCACGGGAAACAGGGCGTGTTGCAGCTGGCTCTCGCTCAGGGCATGCAGGAAATAACTCTGGTCCTTGTTGTCATCAATGCCACGTAGCAACTGCGTATGTCCCTTTGCAACACGCGTGCGCACATAATGCCCGGTAGCGATCCTGTCTGCGCCCAGCGTGAGTGCGTGATTGAGGAAAGCATGAAACTTGATTTCCTTGTTGCAGAGAATATCCGGGTTCGGCGTGCGCCCGGCGCTGTATTCATGCAGAAAATGCCTGAACACGCGGTCCCAGTATTCACTGGCGAAATTGACGCTGTGCAGGGTAATGCCAAGCTTGTCGCAAACCGCCCGGGCATCAGCGAGATCTTCGGCTGCGGCACAGTAGTCGGCGTCGTCATCTTCTTCCCAGTTTTTCATGAACAGGCCTTCGACCCTGTAACCCTGTTCGATCAGCAGTAATGCGGCAACGGAAGAATCGACACCGCCAGACATGCCGACCATGACTTTTTCTTTAGTCATACTGTTATGTGGCTGTAGCTCCGAGGCCGATGTCGGAGGCGATATGTTCGAGAATATCCATGCTGTAGCGCCGGCCTTCCTGGTAATCATCAATGCTGCGTAACACCAGGGGACTGCGCAGCTTGTGATGATTATCCATCAGTTCGTCACGGCTCAGCCACAATGCCTGTTCAATGCCATGATCCAGTGTGCGGTTGTTGTGGTGCTCATCGCAGCAGCCGCAAAACGAAAAGCGTAGATAGGACTCACTGTGCACAGAGTGGCGCCACAAGTGAATACCAACCAGGGCTTCCGGCTGGAATGTCCATGCGGTTTCTTCCAAGGTCTCGCGTATCACGGCTTCAACCAGGCTTTCGCCTGAATCCAGGTGCCCTGCAGGCTGGTTATAGACAAGCTGTCCATCGACCCGTTCTTCAACAATCAGGAACCTGTTGTCTTTTTCCGCGATGGCCGCCACGGTGACGTGCGGTTTCCAGATCATAGTGGTGGAATGCCTTTTCGTTTGGCGCGTTGTTTTCTGACGGTGTAAATCCAGAGCCGACTGACCGTGAAATAACCCATGATACTACTGACGGTTGCAACTATGAAACAGCCGGTCAAAAACGGCTTCCAGCTGCTGGCGAGTTCATTCGCCAGCCATTCGAAAGTCAGATGGAACTCGAAATCCTGCGGCGGTTCGCCAATCACCCAGGTGCCGACCAGGTAGGTAAAATAAAACATTGGCGGGATGGTGACAGGATTGCTGATCCAGACCAGTCCAATCGACAGCGGCATGTTCGTGCGGAAAATGATCGCTGCCGCCGCAGCCAACAACATCTGTATTGGTACCGGTACCCAGGCGAAGAACAGGCCCACGGCGACAGCGCCCGCCATGGAACGCCTGTTGATGTGCCATAAATTCGGTTCATGCAATACATTGCCAAATATACGCAGGTATTTATGTTCCTTTACCTCGGTATGGCTTGGCATGAAGCGTTTGAAGAATTTGCGCGGCATCAGGTCGGTCTTGGTGGTGTTAGTAACTGCATCCCTTGTTACTGCTTGAATCAGGATGTGATCTAAATCGAAACGGCGTAAATTATGGTCCTAAATCCATATATTGGCAAACTGACATAATGTCACAGGAACAGGGAATGTTTCTTATCGCACTACCATTTCTGGCAGGTATTCTCAGCCTCAACCTTTTCTCTGAATTGCCGGGGGATATCGTATATCTTGCATTATTTACTGCAATTACGACCTGGTACATCTATAGAGCCAATTCATTCGCAACATTCTATCGTTCGATAGTAATCTGTCTATGCGGAATGTGCTGGGCGCAGATTCATGCATCCGGTTATCTAAAACACGTACTTCCCGAGGAATTCGCCGGTGAAGACATCGTCATCGCCGGCTATATCAGTGACATTCCGGTTACGGCTGAAACCGTGCAGCGCTTTATTCTGGAGGTCGTGGAGTTCAACGCCCACGAGTATCCAGGTCCGGTGCCGAAACGGCTCAAGCTAAGCTGGTACTACGGCGAGCAGGTACGTGCGGGTGAAACCTGGCAATTTAACGTTCGCTTGAAACCGCCGCATGGTTTCATGAATGCCGGTGGATTTGATTATGAAGCCTGGCTGTTTCAAAACGGCATCCATGCCACGGGCTATGTACGGGAAAGCAAAGTCAATCGAAAGCTGCAGCCCGCAGACTTGTTCGATGATACGGCCGGCAGGCAACAGATTGCCGAAAAAATCACTTCAATGCTGGATGGCTCGGCCTTTGCCGGATTTGTTAGCGCACTGGCGGTAGGTGATCGTTCTGCAATAGATCCTCGCCAATGGGATGTGCTGATAAACACGGGCACCAATCATTTGATGGCGATTTCAGGGCTCCATATCGGTCTTGCTGCTGCATTTGGATACTGGTTGTGCCGCCGGCTGCTACCCGCTTGTGTCATGCATATTATTCCGGCACAACACGCAGCGATGACAGCTGCCGTCATCGTTGCGTTGATTTATGCGATGCTGGCCGGCTTTGCTATTCCAACGCAAAGAGCCTTGCTCATGCTGTTGTGTGTCGCCGGCGCCTCGTTGCTCAGGCGTACGACACGCCCGATGGATGTGCTTTCTGTTGCATTGCTGCTGGTGCTGCTGTGGGATCCGGCAGCGGTGATGTCTGCGGGTTTCTGGTTTTCTTT
>Ga0316192_10000387_pt1 | contig 32015 bp, 26 predicted proteins | sample MerIslwburrow_MG_FD_204931 | JGI IMG/M metagenome (GOLD analysis project Ga0316192, IMG submission 204931) | Coastal sediment microbial communities from Maine, United States - Merrow Island worm burrow | ecosystem: Environmental > Aquatic > Marine > Coastal > Sediment | place: USA: Maine...
TCCAGAATCGGGGAGAGCTGGCTGCTCTCTACGCGTTTCTCTTTCTGTATATCGCCTCCAAGGGTTCGGGGATCTGGAGCCTCGAGAGCGTCCTGCGGAAACGGTGATCTCGATTCCGAAAGAGATCTCAGGAGCCCTTCAGCACTCACCGCACTGCCAACCGAATCAGCTTCCGATAGAGACAGTCACCGCGAGCGAGAACCGGTGTAAAGTCTCGATGGAGTGACACAGATGTGCCACAGATAGATTCACGACTCGGGAAGGGCACCACCTGCGCAGTGGCCGCAGTCCTTGTGTGGGTACTGGTCGGTCAGTCACTGTCGGCTGCCACTCGGGCGCCGTGCGCGGTCGCGGGCATCGATCAGATCGGCTGGCAACGCCTCGAAACCGCCAAACACACCCAAGGCGTCTCTTGGTGGATCGAGCTCGGGGATGAGCTCTTGGTTTGTGGCACCAACGAGGCCATCGCCTCGATTGTCCGTGGATTCGATACCAGGCCCCTGGTCGCGAATCTCGACCCGGGCCGGCTCCGTGTCGCCGGCGGCTTTCACTCGTCGAAACTCGAGCAGCTCGGCGTCGAAGTGATCGCACGTTCCAGTGGTCTGGCGATCATCCAGGTCGGCGAATCGTGGCAGCCGGAGGACGACGAGCGGATTCTGCTCCAGCACCCGCATAGGATTTTTGTGGCGGCCGAGCGGAGTGCGGTGCTCGCTCGCCAAGCGGCCAACGGTCCGCCACGCCCACGACAGTACTTCGAATCCTCAGTGCAGGACCTCGTCGACATGGTCGACGGCGATCGCTGGTTCGCGGATGTCGTTCTCTTGGCGTCCTACAACCGCTTCACCCACAACCCGGGAATCCTTGATGCCCGGGATTGGTTGGTATCCCAGTTCGACTCCCTGCCCGGGCTGCAGGTCGCGACCTCGAGCTTCACGGTCGGCAGCACCATCGCCCACAACGTACTGGCAACGCTGGAGGGTCAGGAACGTCCCAATGACTGGTACATCATCGGTGGCCACTACGATGCCACGTCAGAGATCCCGCAGCAGGAGGCACCGGGAGCGGAGGACAACGCCAGTGGCTGCGCCGGGGTGCTCGAGATGGCACGCATCTTCACCGCGCATCCGCCCGAGGCGACAGTCCTGTTTATCTGCTACTCGGGCGAGGAGCAGGGCTTGTTCGGCTCGGAAGATCACGTTGATGACCTGATCGCCGCCGGAGATCTCTCCAAAGTGCAGACCGTGCTCAACCTCGACATGATCGGTTACACCTCGGATGGAGACCTCGACTGCAAGCTCGAGACGGACCCTTTTGCAGAGTCTCTGCTCGATGTCTTTGCGGATGCCGCTGCAGAGTTCACTACGCTGCGGATCGTGACCTCGCTTGTCACCTGTTGCTCGGACCACGTGCCCTATCTCGACGCCAACGTGCCCGCGCTGCTGACCATCGAGAATGACTGGTTCGAGTACCCCTACTACCACACCACCGACGATCTTCCGGTGCACTTGACCATCGCAATGGGAGAAGAGATTCTCACGATGAACGTCGCGGCGATGGCCCAGGTCATGGGCGCTCCGGCTGCGCGGGTTTTCCTCGACGGCTTTGAAACCGGCGACATTTCGGCTTGGTCAGCCTCGTTGCCATAGTCCCGTGTAACTGTTGAACATCGTCCCTGCTTTGAATCTGGGGGTTCGGGGTGGGTTCCCTTTGCTCGCCGTCCACGACCACCCTTCACACCCTGGGCCGAGTCCCTGCCGGCGCGCCACTCAAGTCAAGCACTTCCAAGAAGAAACGTAAGACGGTTCGCGAGCCCGATCGTGCGATCGGGTGCGCTATTGGTTCGCAGGAGGGCTCCCGGACTGCGCTCCGGATGGGGAAAGTGGTGGCGCTCTCTTCATCGGCTCGCCATCCGGCGACGGCGGTCTCGTCGAACCAGAGGGTCAATCCACCTCGGCCTTCCTGCTCCTGGTTGTACTCTGGCCAGCAGGTGAGATCAGAACAAGCGCGGTCAGCCAGTCTGACATTTACTGTCAGATCCTCAGCCAACAAATGACAAGAGTCCATGCCACACAGATCCTCCTCCGCAAACGTCTCCTTCTTGTGCGAGCCGAACTCCTTTCCCTCCCGATGTTTGGGTTGCGGGCCAGAGAAACCCAGGGCTGCTTGGCGATTGGGCATCAGACTTGCACGATCGCGCGACATACAGCTAGTTCCTGCGGAACGGTCACCAAGCCTCGAAAGGAGTCCTGGAATGACGACCCTGATCCAAAAGTTCCTGCAACGCCCCGGGGAGGCCTGGTCGCCCGACGACCTCGACCAGCTCGCCCAGGTTGTCGCCAACGAGAGAAGCCAACTGCAAGGCCTCGTGGCGGAGGTGGAGGTAAAGGTCGATTCCATTCAGCAGGCCAGGGATCACTTGGAAGGGATACTGCAGGAGGTGGTGAGTCGCAGCCAGGAGGCGGAGGGAGGCCTGGCGGAGCTCCGTTCCAGAAGTGAAGGTCTGCGCGATGCGGCGGCTAACGTCAGCGGCCTGAACGAAAGGCTCGATCACTACGAGATCCAGTTCAGCTCGCTGGTCAGCGAGCAGAAGAACCTCAACGGCTCGACACGTCAGCTCGAGGAAAGGCTGCACAACCTACAGGATGCTGGCAGCGGATTGCTGGCCGACTTCGACCAGGCCAAGACTATGGCCGCCAGCCTGGATGAAGTCCTCTCTGGACTGTCGGCAGGCCGTGAATTGGCCAGGAAGAATGATGAGCAGCTGCGCAATCTCCATGCCCTTTGGGAGCACATCAACCAGAAGATGATTTCGCTGGAAGGTGCCAAGCAGCTCATTGAGCGCGTCGACTCCCAGACTCGCCAGGTCGAAGAAGCGGTTTGGAACATCGAGGAGAAGGTGAATCACTTCTCGGAGGAGAGCCGGCTGATCCAGTCCTCGGAAGAGAATGTAAAACTGCTCCAGGAACTACTCGGAGGGCTGTCACAGGACCTGGAGCGGGCATCTGAGGAGCGCGAGAATCTCAATAGACGGTCCGGTGATCTCTTCGGTGAGGTCAACTCTGCCCTCCAAGACCTGCGGGAACAGCTCAACCGCTCGGAGATCTTGCGGGAAGACATCGACATGGCCAACGGTCGAATCGAGGCCCTGTTCCGCCAGCTTCGAGATCAGGAGGACCTGGCCAAGGGGGTCGAGGCTCGCGGCGAGGAGCTCATCGCGGCGAGTCTCGAGACGAAGGAACTGATCGGCAAGGCGGCTGCCCTCAGCGCCAGGTTCGATGCTCTCGAGGAACGAATCCAGAAGGCCGAACACCTGGAGACCCGCCTGGGTGCACTGGGTGAGATGAGTCGGAAAGTCGACTCGCAGATCGATTCCATCGACGAGCGCCAAACGCTAGTCGAGGCGACGGATCAGCGACTCAGTCAAATGTCAGGTGTCTTCTCGGAGGTCAAAGAAAGACTGGCCAGCTTGCAGTCTCAGCGGCACGAACTCGATCAGACCCTACAGCTCTTTGGCGACTTTCGCGGCATGAGTGTGGAAATTCGTGGCCGCATCAAAGAGCTGGATGGAGAATTCGAGCGCGTCGACGAGGTCGAGCGTCGACTCGAAGAACTGCGGCGCCTGCTGGAGACCCTGGAAGGTACGGTGGTCGATCTGGAGCCTCGCATCGAGTTCGTCGAGGGCGTGGAGTCCCGACTGAACCAACTCGACGCATTGAGCCAGAGGGTCGACGCACGGATCGAGAGCCAACTCGCCTCACAGAGCGATTTGGACAGCATGCGGCACTCTCAGGAGGGCATCTCACAGCAGCTCGATGATCTCAAGAAGCTGGCGTCGGCCCTGCAGAGCTCGCCAAAGCTCTCCGCCATGGACCAGCGACTCAGCGAATTCGAGGACCGCCTCCAGGTAACCTGTCGGCGATTGGAAAGAGTCGAGACACTCGAGCGGTCCCTGGTGGAGAACGAACAGCACCTCGAGTCCGTCGCCCAGGCTCTGCACGAGTCCCAGGGGACGCTCGATTCCCACGCCGCACGTCTCGAGGCTCTGAGCGATCAGAGCACTGAAGCCAAAGAGATCTTCGGCGGCTGGATGGACGGAGTCACCCGACTGGAGGCCCGGCAGCGGGAACTGAGGGAACAGGCCGAGGTTACTGACAGCCGCCTGCGGGAGGCACAGGGCCTACACAACAAACTCGAGGAGGACATCGACGTCCTGGCCGAAAGAGAGAAGCAACTCGAACGACATGCCCAGGAGATGCAGACTCTCGATGGACTCCTTCGAGATCTGGATCGCAAGGTCGATGCCGTCAACTCCCGTCACGCTATCGTGGACCGGGTCAAAAAGGACGTGCAGAAAGTCTTCGACACGATCGACCAGAGCCGCCAGCAGGCTCTTCAGGTGCTCACCGCCCGGCAGGAGATTGCAGAGGTCGGAGAGAAGGCTGCCGAGGTCGGGTCTCGGGTCCACGAGATGGAGAATAGAATCGACGGCGTGCACCGCCAGCTCGGCATCGTGGAAACGGCGGAGGTCAAGATCGACGCGCTCAACAACATCGTCAACGACATCGACGTCAACCTGGAGCACTTCGAGGGTCAGAAGGCCATGGTCGAGCATCTGGCAGAGAAGATCGCCACGCTCGATGTGCTCGTCAAGCACGCAGAGGCGACTGCCAGAGAGCTCCGGGAAGAGAGGCAGCTGGCTTTCAGGATTCAGAAGACCGTCAGACCGTTCCGCGACACCGAGGTCGAAAGTCCCGTGGCTCTGACCGTGGTCGAGAACGAGGAACCGGTTGAAGCCGATCCGGAGCGCGAGGCGTCACAACCCGCCTGAAGAAAAGCGAGAGGCCGGGCGAGTCTGGCATGGAGTGAGGTGAGACTGCCCCATCCGCCTTCTCGGTCGGCGACAGCTCGAGTTCGCTTCAGCGGCCTCGATTGACTACGCCCTTTTCCTTCGCTCCTGTCTTGGATGTGCCTGAATGTGGAGGCTGCCGAGCGTCAGCAGTTGCTCGAGTCTTTCGGCGGAAACCGGCCGACTGAAGTAGAAACCCTGAACCTCATGGCAACCCTCATCGATCAGGCACTGCACCAGATCCGCCGCTTCCACACCCTCGGCGGTGACCTGCAGATCGAGCTTGGCTGCAAGGTCGATAACGGCACCGACGATGGTCGCGTTCTTGAAGTTGGTCTCCATATCCTGGACGAACGACTGGTCGATTTTGACCTTGCTCAGCGGGTGGCGCCGAAGGTAATCGAGCGAAGCGTAGCCTGTGCCGAAGTGGTCGAGAGAAATGCGGACCCCGAGCTCACTCAAGGTCTCGAGCGCCCTTTCCGCGGCATCCCTGCCTTCCATCAGCACGCGTTCGGTGAGCTCGAGCTCTAGATACTGTGGTTCGAGCCCGGTCTCTGCGAGGATGCGCGAAACCCTGCTGACGAAGCGCGAGTCGCGGAGCTCGACCGCAGAGATGTTGACAGCCACTGGGAGAGATGGCAGCTTGCGATTTTGCCAGCTCTTTGCCTGTCGACACGCCGCCTGCAACACCCACTCCCCGACCTCCACTATCAGGCCGACACTTTCGGCAATGGGCACGAACTCGGTCGGCTTTACGATGCCGAGATCGGGGTGTCTCCAGCGCAGCAGTGCTTCGATCCCCACGACGCGCCGTTCGCCGAGACTTACCTGAGGTTGGTACTCGAGAAAGAGCTCGTTGCGCTGAATCGCTCTGTGCATATCCCGGGCCAGGCTCATCCGACGCTCTATCTCGATATTCATCTCGTCTTTGAAGAACCGAAAGGTGTTACGGCCCTCGCTCTTGGCCCGGTACAGGGCAAGGTCCGCTTCCCTGATGAACTCGGACTTGGAGGTCGTCTCGCCATTGCTGACCGAGATCCCGATACTCGTCTCGACCGAAACTTCCTGCGATCCGACGTCAAAACTGTCGGAGAAGGCTCGCAACAGCCTCTCGGCGAGGTTGGCGGCGTTCTTCCTGCCTGCAATGTCCGGTTGGAGTACAGCGAACTCGTCGCCCCCAAGGCGACAGATCATGTCGACGTCACGGAGCGTTTCCTCGAGACGCTCGCCGACTGCTATCAGGAGCTGATCGCCGGCGGCGTGGCCGAGAGTGTCGTTGACTTCCTTGAAGTTGTCGAGATCGATCAACAGAATGGCGACTCGGGTACCCAGGCGCCGGGCTCGGATGAGCTCGATGTCGAGTCGGCTGTCGAGGGCGTATCGGTTCGGCAAGTCGGTCAAGAAGTCGTGCAGCGCCATGTGAGCGATGCGCTCTTCCGACGCCAGCCGTGCCGTGATGTCCTCGTGGATCGCAACAAAGTGGGTAACGACTCCGTCGTCGTCGAGAATAGGCGTGATTGTCTGCTCGGCCGTGTAGAGCCCGCCGGACCTGTGCCGGTTCGTTACCCTGCCATGCCAGACCTCGCCCTTCAGAAGCGTCCGCCACAAGTCCCGGTAGAAGGCTTCGTCCTGTTCGCCGGACTTGAGAATGCGGGGATTCGACCCGAGGACCTCCTCTACGGGGTGGCCTGTGAGGACCTCGAAGGCAGGATTGGCCCAGACGATGACACCCATCTTGTTGGTGATGAAGATCGCGTTGGCGGCGGACTCGATGGCTGCCGTCTGCAGCCGCGTTGTCGTCCGCATCTCGCGGTCTAGTTCCGAAGTCATTCCTTGCTCCGCTCGGGTGAACGGTAAGAGTGCGTTCCCGTGGCGCCTCCAACCGTGGCTCTAACTGTAATAGGAAATGAACGCTTCGTCTGTGGGATTCGTAACGAAGGGTGTCAGGGGCTCTTGCGCCTCAAACCTTATGCACGACGACTAAGGTTTCCGCACTATTTGTTCGGCCGCAAGAACGAGGCAGGTCGCCTGGAGCAATGACGGATCTCAGCCATCGGCAAGAACATCATCGAGACGGAGGTCCATGACGGCTCTTCACTCGACACCCGCATCGAGCTCGATCACTCGCAGCAGATCCAGCGAGCTGACGATGCCAACGATTCGCCCTTGATCGAGGATGACCACATGATGATGTCCATGCTCCCGCATCAGGCGGGCTGCGACCGACACGTCCGCGCCGGGCTCGAGAGTGTGAAGCGGGCTCGTCATGATGCGCGAGACTGGCAAGACATCCTTGTAGTCGGTCACCAGATCGCTCGCGGTGACGATACCGACAGGCGCGCCCTCGGCGTTGACGACGGGTAGCGCGCTGATGTCGTGTTCCTCCATCAACTGCCGGGCAGCACCTACACTCTCGGTGTCATCGACCTCGACGACCGATTTCACCATGATCGTCTCGACTGCCATGCCCATCGATTGCCTCCCTTCCGAAGGTTTCTTTCCTGTTCCAGGGCACCCTGCAGGCCCATCGCCGTTCACCGGGTCTACTGCTTCAACTTCAACGCGCAGCTATAGCTCAGCCTCTGGAGTAACAAGGGTCGCTCTAGTCGATACCCCAAATCTCGGTAGCGCGGCGATGCCCAGTTCCTGAGCGGAGATAAGGACCCGAAGCTCTGTGTGCTCAGCCCCTGGGCTGGCGTACCCTTGTCGAGGTAACCTTTACACTACTCCTGCGAGAGATGGGCATCAAGGGTGTGGCCGATTACAGCCTGTCTGAGCCAGTTCCGAGCTGAGGGGTGGCGCGCCCTGTGCTCAGCAGCAAGACCCGACTCACCCTTCAACGAAGATCCGGCTTACCCCGTCGTCCTGTAAGGTCAAACCCGACAGTTCACCAAGAGCGGCCAGTACCTCCTTCGTCTAACCAACCACTCGGGGCTTGACATCCTTCGGTTCACGAAATAGGTGCCTGTCCCCGAATTCACAGCTCGGCGTCGACCTCGTAGTCGCTCAGGTCGATCCAGATCGTTTTCATCTCGAGATACTGGTCGAAGGCCTCGATGCCGTTGTCGCGGCCGCCGAAGCCGGACAGCTTCATGCCGCCGAAGGGTGTCGTGATGTCACCTTCGGCGTAGCAGTTCACCGATACGGTTCCGGCCTTGAGCTCTCGAGCCCCGCGGAAGGCATTCCGCAGTCCCCCGCTGAATAGCGAGGCCTGCAGGCCGTAACAGGTATCGTTGCCGAGCAGCAAGGCCTCGTCATCACTCCCGGCGGTCGTGATGGCCAGCACAGGACCGAAGATCTCCTCCTTGTAGATCGTCATCGCCGGTGTCACATCGTCGAAAATCGTCGGTGGAATGAACAGGCCGCGGCCCTCGTTCAAGGCTTCGCCGCCGAGCAAAAGGGTCGCGCCCTCCTGGTTGCCGATCTCGATGTAGCCCATCACCTTCTCGAAATGCTCCTTCGACACCATCGAGCCGAGCCGATTCGAGGGCTCCAGCGGATCACCCGTCCGCCATTCGCGTACTTTGATGAGGATCCTCTTCACGAGATCCTCCTTCACATCCTTGTGGACGATGAGTCGGCTGTTGGACGTGCAGTTCTGCCCCATGTTCCAGAAACAGGCATTCACCACGTGCTCGGCCACGGCATCCAAATGGACGGCGTCCGACAAGACAACCGCAGGGTTCTTGCCGCCGAGCTCGAGCGTGACCTTCTTCAGATTGCTGTTCGCGGAGTACTTCAGGAACTCGCGGCCGATCTCGGTCGAGCCCGTGAAGGAGACCGCATCGACCCCGTCGTGCATGCCGATCGCCTTGCCGACTCGCGATCCGGGCCCCGTCACCACGTTCAGTACGCCGTCCGGTATCCCAGCTTCGCTCGCCAGCTCCGCCATCCGGACGGCGGTCATGCTGGTCTCCTTCGCGGCCTTGACGATCACGCTGTTTCCTGCCGCCAGGGCCGGGCCCGCCTTCCAGGCCAACATCAACATCGGAAAGTTCCAGGGCAAGACGCAGCCCACCACCCCCACCGGCTCCCGTACCACCAATGCCATGGCGTTGTCACCGGACGGGGTCATCTTGTCGAAGAGCTTGTCGGCCGCCTCCGCGTACCACGCCAGACAGTGAATCGTCTCCGCGAGATCGATCTCCGCAATGTCTCGCACAGGTTTTCCACTTTCCAGGCTCTCCAACACGGTCAGTTCATAGCGCTCCCGCTTCAGGCGCTTCACCCACCCGATCATGATGTCCTTCCGCTCTGAAGGGTGCATCCGTGACCAGACTCCTGCGTCGAACGCCTGTCGCGCCTTTTTCACCGCATAGTCGACCTCGACTTCCCCACACGAGGCGATCTTGGCCAGGACCTCACCGGTTGCAGGGTTGATCGAGTCGTAGGTCTCCCCCGATTTTGCGGTGATGAACTTTCCATTGATCCACGAGCTAGCAGGAAACGACATCGCCTTCACCACCCCGACATACTCTTCCCGTGTCAAGACATCCGTCATGCAAAAACTCCTATCGATCTATTCTCGTCAGGTTCAGAGATTCTGTTCATCAACATCGGCTGGCTGTACAGGGTACGTCGCCTCCGCCAGGATCCCCTGAATCGTCTTGCGAGCCGTCAACACCGCATCTCGCATCTGGCGTTTCAGCTCTTTCTTGATCGGGCGCAAAGGAAGGCGCACCGTTCCCGCTGGCAGGCCCTCCATTTCGCACCCGTACTTCACACATTGGGCGAATTTTCCGCCCCGCTCCAACACCGTCATCACGGGCAGCAGAGCCTTCATGATCCGGCGACCCTTTGCGAAGTCGCCCTGCACAACACAGGTCTCATAGAGTGCGATGCACTCCGCCCCCAGGAAGTTGCCCGCGGCACACACCCACGATCGAGCGCCCCAGACAAAGAACTCCAGCGCCTGATCGTCTGCCCCGCAGCTCAGCTGTAGATGCGGAAACTCACGCGCAATCATGTGGATTCGGTTGAGATCTCCGCTGCTTTCCTTGATTGCGGTGAAGTTGCTGTTCCGACTCACTCTTTCGAGAAACTCACGTCCGAACTCTGTCCCGGAGCGCCCCGGGTAGTTGTACAGCATCACCGGCAGGCCGCAGGCTTTGTCGACTGCCAAAGCATGCTGCGCCAACTCCTTGTCGTTCGGTATCGAGTAGGGCGGCACTGCCAGCAGGATTGCGGAAGCCCCGGCCTCCCGTGCTGCCACCGCGTAGGCACTCACATCCTCGGTCCGGATGTCGTTCACGCCTGCAATCCACGGCACCCGCCCGGCAACCACCTCGTTGCCATACTGGAACTGGCGCACACGTTCCGCGGTCGTCAGGGCGTAGTTCTCGCCCGTAGTCCCACCAAAGACCAACCCGTGTATGCCCTGGCCTACCAGGTGCTCGATCACGTCCACCCACCCCTTCTCATCAATCTCCCGGTCGGGTCCCATCGGGGTGATCACCGGCGTGTAGATGCCTTCGAATCTCATACTCATTGATCGATTGCTCCTGTTGTCCCCTACTGCTGTCCACCCCAGAGATCGCCAACAGTAAACCCATTCGGAAAGGGATCCTCGGGGTCGACCACATACTGGGCGAAGCCGGTGATCCACGCGGTACCCGCGATCGTCGGCACCACGGCGGCCGTATCCCCCACCTTGGCCTCCCTTACAAGCCTGCCAGTGAAGGTCGTGCCCAGAATTCCCTCGTGCACGAAGTCCTGATTCAACGGCAACTCGCCCTTGGCCCAGAGGCAGGCCATCTTGGCCGACGTCCCCGTGCCGCAGGGAGACCGGTCGAGAACACCTGTCCAGGTGCTCGGACGTTCCCAGTCCAGCTCGCCGGAAGAGACAACCACCGCGTTCTTGCGATCGGCGATCGGGTTGGAGGGCGGAGCTGACAGTTGGCTGATGGTTACCCCCTGGATGCCGGGGTTTTCGGGATGAATCGGCGTCTCGAGTTGCTCGATGGTGGCTGCCTTGATCATCTCGCCGATTCGGGTGATTTCCTTCCCTTCGTCTGGAACCAGAGTCAGTCCTACCTGGTCGGCGTCTGCAATGACGTAGAACATTCCGCCGTAGGCCACATCGACCTTCACCTTGCCGATGTGCGGCACATCCACCGCCGCATCCAGGTGGACCGGAAATGCCGGAACATTTTCAAAAGTCACCTGCTGGACCTTGCCCGCCTCTACATCTGCCCGAATTCCGATAAGGCCGGCTGGCGATTCGAGCAGCAATTCGGTCACCGGTTCTGAGGATTGCACCATCCCCGTCTCGATGAGCACCGTTGCGACGGCAATCGTATTCGTGCCCGACATCCCTGGGTACTCGACCTGTTCCATGATCACGTAACCGGCATGGGCATCGGGGTGGGTCGGCGGCAGAATGAGATTGCAGCAGGTCGCTGGATAGCCGCGCGGCTCCCGCAGCATTCTCAAGCGCAGGTCGTCGGCTTCGGTCTCGAGAAACCGCATCTTCTCGAACATGGTCGATCCGGGGACGTCTAGCACCCCACCGACGATGACCCTCCCAGGCTCCCCGCACACATGGGTGTCAACCGCTTGGATCATCTTGGACAATCGCATCGTTGCCCCCTCCCCACCGGTGGAACCTGCTCTCTGGCGGATCTCAGGGCGCGGTCCAAGCCGACCAGATCCTCCCCTGATGGAGCGAAACTGCCCCAGAGGTCACACAGATCCCTGGTCCATATCATCCCAATACTGGCAGCATATCGTGCGAATGCTCCGAGGAAGGCAGATCCAACCCCGATTCGATTCGAAATCTGGTCGGGGAGATGAACAGCGCAGCGAGCCTAAAGCTCGCCTATCTGGAAAGCACCGCAGAAGCCGTTCTCGATGGCCTGTTGGAGGCTTCCTCGACGCTGCCCTGCGGCAGTGATCCAATTGGCCGGGGCAGCGTCAAGGCAGCTCGATCCGACAATCTATGAAGTCGAACCTTCGTCCCTCGCTAGTGCTTGGGCGACGAGAATCTCCAGACGTCGTTGTCGACTCTCAGAAAGTTGGTGGGGTCGGTGAAATCGAAAGTCTCTCGATCGCCGCCGAAGGTGAAGATCGACGGGCGCTGTCCTCGCTTGCCGCCTTGCACCACCAACACGTCGAAGTCGTACTTGATCTCATCCGCCGAGGCGGAGTCCCACGGTGAATCAACGAGCTCCCGCCAATCCGCACCGTTCTTGCTGACCCAGACGTCTTGCGGATTCTCGAGAAGGCCAAAGCCGCCGAAGCAGACGAAGTTGTTCAACACCACGGCACACTGGTGCCCGGGTCGCGGAGACCACCCAGCCGCCTCGGTGACCAGCTCCCAGTCGGCACCGTTCCGCGACCGCCATACGTCGTTGAAGTACGGGGGTTCGCAAAACGGCAGTGGATCGCAAACGAATCCTTCCTCTCCCCCCAGCAAGTACATATAGCCGTTCTTCTCTACCAAGACCGCGCCGGCGCGCGCTTTCCACGGGGCATGTTGGGTCACGAGCTCCCAATCCCTGCCATTGCGAGATTTCCAGACGTCGTCAAAGTAGATCCTAGCCGGGCCGCCGGGACCAATCGACTCGTCATCATTCTGAGAACCAGCCATCACATAGATCTCGCCTCGGAAGACAATACTGCTGAGACCTGCACGAGGCTCCCAGCCAGCATCGTCGGTCAGCTCGACCCAGTCGACACCGTTCTTGCTGCGCCAGACATCACTGAAAAAGTCGGAGCAGATCGGCTCGTCTATCGGGCAGTCGACCGGGCCAGCCTTGAAGTTCTGTCCTCCGACCACGTACATCCACCCACCCTTCTTCACGACCTGAAAGTAGGCGCGAGCGGGCCATTGACCTGGGGTGTCGGTGTCGAGAATTCTGTTCCAGGTACGTCCCAAATCACGACTCCTCCAAACATCTCCCCAAATGATGCTGTCGCCGGGAATGGGAGGAAAGCTGGGTGGGTTCGGAGTTCGTCCACCCATGAGGTAGAAACTGTCGCGCAGCTTGACCACCTGAAGCCCAGCCCGCGGTGACCAGCTTCCATCGAAACGATCACTCGGCTTGATCACGTCCCACTCCCACGACTCGAAGTCTCCAGCCCCTCGACCTGACCCTTCAGCCGGCACTATCGAAAACAGCATGACCAACAGTAAACCCACCATCAGATAAATGGACCTTCCACCCGACATGCAACTCCTCCTTCCGGTTCACATCCCAAGAGTCTCGACCAAAATGGTTCCAACAACCCAACGATCATAAGGCGGCGTGCGCGGTTACTCTAATTGATGAGTAGCCATTAATCTATAAGCGGTCAGTCGCACTGAACACAACTCTGACCATCGACCGCGAGCTCGCTCGGCACTACTCGAGGCCGTTCTGTGGTTGGCTTCTCGCTTCACCTCGATCCGGCACCTTTGGTATTCTCTGTCCCCAGATCAAAGGAGATAGCTAAGTCGGGCATCGAGCTTGCGGCCGATGCATCTACGGTGGTCTCCTCTCGCGAACCACCGATATAGGGAACCCGAGTGGACAACTCAACGACACGCTTCAGCGCCAATGAATGGGCGCTGATCCTCGGGGGTTCCAGCGGTTTTGGGCTGGCCACGGCTCACAAGCTAGCTGAACACGGGTTGAACCTCTGCATCGTTCATCGTGACCGGCGGGGGGCGATGCGCAAGATCGAGCCCGAGTTCGAGCAAATCCGCGAGCAGGGTGTCTCGTTGGTGACCTTCAACCGGGATGCCCTCGATACAGCGATCCGGAGCGAGATCCTGGATGCCCTGGCCGAGGTCCTCGGACGCCAAGCCAAGGTTAGGGTTCTCCTTCACTCCATCGCCTTCGGAAACCTGAAGTTGATCGGCCCCGAAGCGCCCCCGAACGATGGGGCCCGGGCCCAGCTCGCGACTGCACTGGGCGTCGAAGAGACTGTCTTGAGGGAGGCTGTGGATCGACTGTTCGAAGAGGGATGCGACGGCGTCCAAGGCCTCACCACCCCACCGCAGTACTCAGCGGACCTCTTCCTGGAAGAAGAGGACATGGCGCGCACGGTTCACGCCATGGGAACGAGCCTCCTCGGCTGGACGCAGGAGATCCTCGAACGGGGCCTATTTGCTTCCGATGCCCGAGTGCTCGGCCTCACGAGCGAAGGCAACGAAGTCGCCTGGAAGGGCTACGCCGCAGTGGCTGCGGCCAAGGTCGCGCTCGAATCGGTATCGCGCTCCATCGCTGTCGAGATGGCACCCTGCGGCATTCGATCCAATATCGTGCAGGCGGGCGTCACCGATACAAATGCCCTTCGAATGATTCCAGGTAGCGGTCACCTCAAGGCGCAGGCCCGCGTCCGCAACCCGTTTCGACGGTTGACCACTCCTCAGGACGTGGCCAACGCCATCTACTTGCTATGCCTTCCAGAGGCCAGCTGGATCAATGGCGAGATCCTCCGGGTCGACGGCGGCGAGCGGATCTCGGGGGCGTCGAGATGAGCCTCTTCCTGCACGGACTGGGTCATTTCCATTCCGAGGTCGAGATCACCAATCGATTCCTGGAAGAGCTCGACATCGGCACGAGCCACGAGTGGATCGAGGAGCGGGTGGGTATCGAGACTCGCCGTACCGTAATGCCCCTCGACTACATTCGGGACACTCGAAACTCCGATCCATCCATGGCCCTCGAGGCGGCGCTGTACTCCCACGCCGATACGGGAAAGAAGGCAGCCGAAATGGCCCTCCAGCGGGCCGGTATCGACAAAGACCAGGTAGGCCTTGTCATCGCCGGCTCGAGCCGCCCCGAGATGTCCTCCCCGGCAGACGCCTGCGCCATCGCCGCGGCTCTCGAGCTCGAGGTCCCCTCGTTCGACATCAACTCTGCCTGCACCAGTATGTGGGCGGCCCTCTACATGCTCTCAATGATGCGGTCCGAGGACCTTCCTGAGATCATCTTGCTGGTGACTCCCGAGAGTCTTACGACGACAGTCGACTACTCCGACCGATCAGCCTCGGTGCTGTGGGGAGACGGCACCACCGCGGCCGTGCTCTCGACTCGCCTACCCGGTCGAGCCCAGATTCTCGGCAACACCATGGCTTCGAGCCCCGCCGGCCGTGACAAGGTCATCGCACCGCTCTTTGGTCACTTCGATCAGGAGGGGCGAACAGTCCAGATGTTCGCGATCAAGAAGACCATTCGCTGCTACCGCGACCTCAAGAACGCCTTCCCGGACGTGGCCGATGACCTCCACTTCATCGGCCATCAGGCCAATCTGCGGATGCTCGAGACCGTCTGCCAACGATGTGGGATCGACGACACCCACCATCACTCCAACGTAGTCGAGTTCGGGAACACCGGCGCCGCCGCCGCACCTTCGGTCGTTTCCATGAACTGGGATCGCTGGCAGGATGGAGACAACATCGCCATCATCGGAGTGGGCTCGGGACTCACCTGGTCGAGCTACATCCTTCGTTTCGGAGGTCAGGCTTGAAGTACGAAGAATTTCTAGCCCAGTCCAGCTTCGACCACGAGGAAGTGCTGGCCCTCGCACACGGCTCGCTCTTCGATGACGGCCCACCGGAGCTCAAAACGGGTTTGCCACTGCCGCCGATGCTCATGGTCGATCGCATCGTCGAGGCGTCCTCCAAACGGGCCCGCGGGCGAATCGTCGCAGAGCGCGACGTTCGGGTCGACGATTGGTTCTTTCAGTGTCACTTCCTAGGCGACCCGGTGCAGCCCGGATGCCTCGGCGTCGACGGCGTCTGGCAGCTTCTGGGCTTCTACTGTGCCTGGCGGGGAGCCCTCGGCTCGGGCAGGGCGCTCGGTTGCGGCGAAGTCGAATTCGCCGGACAGATCCGGCCTTTCAACAGCATCGTTCGGTACGAGGTCGACATCGTCCGCTACCAGACACTCGCGACCTCTGGCTCAGCCGTGGTCCTCGGTGACGCGACTGTTTACGTCGACGACGACCCGATCTATGAGATTAAGCGGGCCAAAGTGGGAATGTTCCGCGACATCGATTATCCGGACTATCCTCGGCGCTCTCGGAACTCGAGGGGCGGAAGGATGAGCGAATGAAGGGCTCTGCAGAAGTCCTCGGCCCACTGACTCCGGATCAGGTTCTGGAGATGCTTCCCCAGCAGGAGCCATTCCGCTTCGTGGACCGCATTCTCGAAATCGACGAAGAGCACATCGTCGCAACTTATCGATTCCGACCCGAAGCCGACTTCTACCGCGGACACTTCCCAGGCGATCCCGTGACACCCGGTGTCATCCTCTTGGAAGCTGTGGGCCAAGCGGGCGTCGTGGCACTGGGCATCTACCTCTTCGCCCTCGACCACACCAGGGAGGAAGCCGAGCAGACGGTGTCCCTCTTCGCCGACGCCGAGGTCGAGTTCTTCGCCATGGTGCCACCGAACAGCGAAGTGACCATCTCCGCCTCAAAGGTGTTCTGGCGCCGAAACAAGATTCGCTCGAAGGCCACCATGACCCTCGCAGACGGCACCCTGGTCTGCGAGGCCACGATTTCGGGAATAGGGGTGACGAGGTGAGCGAGAGCGGTCGTGTGGTCGTGACTGGATTGGGCATCGTGGCGCCCAACGCCACCGGCACTGCGGCGTATGAGCAGGCCTTGAGAAAAGGCGTTTCGGGGATTCGTCACATCCCCTTGCTGGCGGAGCTCAAGTTCGCCTGTCAGGTGGCGGGTGTGCCGCAAGGCGTGGACGAATTGGCCGAGCAGTACTTCGCTGCCGACGAGCTGATGGCGATGAACTCCAGTCACCGCTTCGGCAGCATCGCGGCGGTGGACGCCTGGACCGACGCCGGATTTGAACGGCCCGATCCGCAGGACGACTCGGCCCTCGATTGGGATGTGGGAGCAATTATCGGCACGGGCATCGGCGGCCTCGACACCGTTGGCGAGAAGATCGTGCCCCTCGTCGACAGTGGGCGTGTGCGACGTCTTGGAAGCACGATGGTGGAACAGGTCATGGGCAGCGGAGTCTCCGCACGAGTGGCCGGACTCCTGGCTCTCGGCAACCAGGTCACGTCCAATTCGAGCGCCTGCAGCACGGGCTCTGAAGCGATTGTCGACGGCTACTACCGCATTCGTTCTGGACTGGCCAAGCGTATGCTATGCGGCGGGACCGAAGGATCCAGTCACTACAACTGGAGCGGCTTCGACTCCATGCGGGTGCTGTGCCGCAGATTCAACGACGAGCCTGAGAAGGCCTCGCGGCCGATGAGTGCCACGGCGGGGGGCTTCGTCCCTGGAAGCGGCGCCGGAATCCTGCACCTGGAGAGCCTCGAGAGTGCTCAGGCCCGGGGCGCCCGAATCCATGCCGAGATCCTCGGCGGTTCCATCAACTGCGGCGGACACCGTGGCGGCGGAAGCATGACCGCCCCGAACCCCGAGGGCGTGCAGCGCTGCATTCGGCAGGCGGTCGAGGACGCCGGTATCGATCCGAGCGAGGTCGATGCGATCAACGGCCATCTGACAGCAACCGGAGCAGACCCGCGGGAGGTCGACTCCTGGTCACAAGCTCTCGGTCGCCCTCCAGAGGACTTTCCACCGATCGTCTCCACCAAGTCGATGATCGGGCACGGGCTGGGCGCCGCTGGAGGCATGGAGTCGGTGGCCTGCGTTCTCATGCTGACGGGTCGATTCGTTCATCCGTCTCTAAACTGCGAAGATGTGCACCCGGAAATCGAGGCCTTCGCTGGCTCGATTCCCCACAGTGTGCTAGAAATGCCGCAGCTAAAGACCATCATCAAGGCCGGTTTCGGCTTCGGAGACGTCAATTCTTGTCTGGTCTTCCGTCGCTGGACAGACTAGATACCTTTCAAGACAGGAACAAGCCATGACGAGAGACGAGATTTTCGCCAAGGTCATCGAGATCATCAAGCCGTTCGTCAAGAACCAGGAAGCCTTCGAATCGGTGGGCGAGAACACCAACATTCTGCAGGATCTCCAGGTGAACTCGGCCCGCTTGGTCGACATCATTCTCGACTTCGAGGACGCCTTCGACATCGAGGTCGAAGACGAGGACGCCGATGCAGTGAATACGGTGGGCGATGCCGTGCAGTTGATCGCTGCCAGAGTTTCGTAGCACTACCGTTGTGTCCGCGCTTCCCTTTCGCACCCGAGCCGCGCTGGCCCTCCAACGCGAGGCCGGTCGGCTCTCGTCCATAGTCTGGATCCCCCCGATCGTCTTCACGCTACGGGTCCTGATGCGGTACCGCATCGCGAACGCGTCCGAGCTCCGCAAACGCTATCGAGCCATGATCAAGCAGAGCGACGGACCGATCCTGATCTGCGCCAACCATTTGACCATGGTGGACTCGGCGATCCTGGCCTGGGCTTTGGGTGGATCCTGGTGGTACATCTTCAACTACCGCCGCATGCCCTGGAATCTCCCCGAGTACAACAACTTCGCGTCGATCTGGTTCAGTCGCTTCGCAGCCTGGGTGACGAAGTGCATCCCCGTCGTGCGCGGAGGCCCACGCCAACAGGTGTCTGGAGTCATCAAGAGAGTGCAGCACGTACTTTCCCGCGGCGAAACGGCATTGATCTTTGCCGAGGGCGGGCGGAGCCGAACCGGGCGAGTGGAGGCGGATTCCGTCGCTCACGGCCCGGGCCGCATCCTGAGCGCTGTCGAGAACTGCAAAGCACTGTGCGTGTATCTCCGCGGCGAGGGGCAGCGTACCTGGTCGACCATTCCGGCCCTGGGAGAGACCTTCCACGTCGATTTCGAGCTCTTTCAGCCCGAATCGTTGCACGAGGGCCTGAGGCGGTCGCGGGATCTGGCCCAGCAAATCGTCGCCAAGCTGGCGCGGATGGAAGAGGAGTACTTTGCCAGTCGGTAACGACGTCGTCGACATCCGGCATCCCCTCTGCCAGCCCGACGCGATCCACCCTCGTTTCGACAACCGGGCCTTCTCAGCGCGCGAGATCGCGCTACTAGCAGCCACAGACAGGGTTCACCGAATGCGTTGGTCTCTCTGGGCGGCCAAGGAAAGCGCCTTCAAGGCTGTTCGCAAGCTCGACTCGAAGGTCCGGTTCATTCCCCGCGATTTCGAGGTCCGACTCTGCGGCGTGCGGGCCGAAGTAACCCATCGGCTGGGTCACTTCAACGTCTGGCTCGATCAAACGGAGCAGTGGGTTCACGCCCTGGCGAGCCAGACTGGTGAGAAGCCGGGCTTCCGGCTCGGCGGTGATCCTTCCGCCGACCCCGGAGCTGAGGAGGTAGATCTCAGTGAACGGGTGAGGCGCCTCACCAGCACCGTGCTGGGAGCTCTTCTCGACACCACTCCGAGCGAGATCGAGATCGTCTCGGTAGATCGCATCCCCCAAGCACAACGGCAAGGACAACCCCTTCCCTTCGACCTCTCCCTTTCCCACGATGGCCGCTTCGTTTCCTGCGCCTGGGAATCGGTCTGAAACCCGCGCTCGCCCTGCGAGATCCAAACACCAAGTTCCGTCCTCTGTAGAAGACTGGGCATGCTTACTTGTAAGCATTATGCTATCATTACGCTAGTCGAATAACGTGAGGTCGCCCAGATGCCAGGAGTGCTCATCAGAGATGTTCCCGAAGAACTCCACGACAAACTCAAGGAGCGGGCCGAGGCACATCGTCGCAGCCTTGGCCGGGAAGCCCTCGTTCTTCTGGAGCAGGCGCTCTCCACCCCGGCAGGCCCGCCCACTCTCGAACAGATCGACGCTCTCCGAGTGGAGGGTGCCAAGCTCTTGACCCAGGATCTGATCGACCGCGCACGCACGAGCGGTCGCCCGTGATCATTGCCGACACAAATCTGGTCAGCTACCTGCTCATCGAGGGTGAGCGAACGACTGCCGCTCGTCGAGTCCATCAGCAGGACCCCGACTGGAGGCTGCCAACCCTGTGGCGCAGTGAGTTCCTCAATGTCCTCGCCACCGCGGTCAGAGCACAGGTTCTCGAACGAGCGCAGGCCTTTTCGGTTTGGTGGACCGCCTGCGATCTGTTCTCGCACCAGGAGATCGAGCCAGACGGTGACCGGGTATTGCGTGTCGCTCTCGAGCGACAGATATCAGCCTACGATGCCCACTTCGTCGTACTGGCTCAAGATCTGGGGATACCGTTGGTGACCGGTGATGCCGCCATCGCCAGGCAGTGCCCCGACCTGACTGTCACCATCGAGGATTTCACCAGCTAGACTCAGAGTTCTTCCCCGCCCGGCCAGAGGAATGAGCCCCTCCCCAACGCCTGCGCATCTAGCCTCGCTGCTCTCTGATGAGCCGAGGTGGATCGATCTCAAGGGCCTGCTGATCAGTGGGCGCTGTGACATCTGGTCCGAGTCAGAGCCGGAAGAAGGCTTCGTCGCCCGATCCTGGGACTACCCATTTGCAGCGATCCATGCAATGCCGGGCGCCAGCCTCATCCGGCAAGCCGTCGAAGCAGGTCGTTCGGCCTCTCAGGGCCAATACCTCACAGACGAGTGGCAGCTTCTGGCACCGCCTTCGAGTCGCGCCACAGTAGAAGTAGCGCTACCCGGCTGGCGGCGGCGTGGCGTTCAATTGTTTCGATGGGGGAGGGATCTCGAACGACCCGATCTTGACGTCGATGCCAGAATCGACCTGCTCCCCGATGGGCATGGTGCTGTTGGACTCACGTTCGACCATGTCCCCGCAACAGCCCGGCACGAATACACGCTCGACTGGGTGGCCAAGAGACCCATGACCGTCGCCATCGTCGAGGGGCTGCCAGTCACCTTCTGCTACGCCGCCTTCACGACCGATACTCTGTGGGATGTCTCGATCGAGACCATCAAGCCCTACCGTCGCCGCGGTCTGGCGGCGGCAACTTTCCTTTCCCTGGCCCGACACATGGCAGGCCAAGGCCTGACCCCCACCTGGGGCGCCATGGAGGACAACCCAGGGTCCATTGGCCTGGCAGCCAAGCTCGGTTTCGAGCGCGACGCCGAGATCGACGCTTGGTACGAAGGCCTCGCAAAACGGCCCTGAGCCAACAACGGTCCGGATCCGCGGTGCTAGGATCGATTCGAGCCCTCTCTTCGATCAAGCATGGCTCAAGACAGAATGGAGAGCATGATGAAGAAGATACTCATCGGCATCACCTTGATGTTCGTTCTGGTCGGCGTCGCCCAGGCACAGTCGATCATTGTCTTCACCGGCCCTGATTTTCGGGGCGAGCAACAGACGTTCGACAGAGCGGCTCCCCGACTGGCAGATGCCGGCTGGGACGATCGAATCGCTTCTGTGAAACTTCGCGGAGGCGAATGGCAGCTGTGCCGGGCAGAGAGTTTTTCGGAGTGCATCAGGGTCTCAGGGGATGTGTCGAATCTGGACAGATGGGGAATGGACTACGCGGTCAACTCCTTGAGACCGGTGCCAGGCGACCAGCCTCCTTCAACCTCAGGCACCCCCTCGATCACGGTCTTCGAAGGCTCTGGCTTCCGCGGCCAGCAGCGCGGCTTCCAGGGAAGCATCCCCAGGCTACGCAATCAGGGTTGGAGCGACCGGATCGGATCGGTCGTGGTGGGTGCCGGTGAATGGGAGATCTGCGCAGAGGAGGAGTTCCGGGACTGCTTCACGGTCACCGAGAATCAGGCCGAGTTGACATCGAAGAGGCTCGATTACCGCATTCGATCGCTGCGCCCAGTGGAACCCGAAGAGGTCGAGCCTCCTCCGCCAACCGCTCTACCCGCCCAGATGACCCAGGAACAGTCGGAATACGTGGCCGAACGGCTCTATCGGGCCGTACTGGGGCGCGAGCCGGACCCTCAAGGGCTGAGCAATGCCGCTTCCGAGATCCGCTTCGGCAATCTCGAGAAATTCACCAATTCCCTCGTCTTCAGTAGCGAGTCTCGGGCTTTGCGGCTTTCCACGGAGGAGCGCCTGGAACAGATCTATCAGGGCCTTCTAGGCCGTTCACCCCGAGAGGGTGCCCAGAGCCACATACCCCAGCTCCAGCAAGGCCGGACCGACTACGTCGTTTTGACGATCCTCAACTCGGAGGAGTTTCTCAGGAACCTGCCGCAGTAGGTCCTTGCGTTTGCACTTGATATCCGACCTGATGCGAATGTAAGGGAACCCGCGCGGGCTCCCGCTGGAGGGGCAAGCCCCGCCCAGAGATTGAACTCGGCTGCCACATCGGCGCTTCTTCTCGGTCGACGAGAAGCGCGAGATCCTCGCCCTGCGCTCCTTCCCTTACAACTGAGTCAATTGACTATGCCTAATGATTCCTCCAAGATGGAGGATAAATGGAGGAATGGTTATGTCGATCCTCAACATCAAGAACTTCCCCGACGAGCTGTACGAAAAGCTGCGCGAGCGCGCCAAGGAGGAGCACCGCTCAGTCTCCCAGGAGGTCATCCATCTCCTGACCGAGACTCTCGAACCCAGCAAATCTCGCTCCATTCTTGAGCTTCGCGGCCTCGGCAAGTCCGCATGGGCTGATCTCGATACGGTTCGCCATGTGGCCGAGGAGCGCGACTCTTGGGACTGATCGATGACTTCGAGGGGGGGCCTGTCGGCCTCGACACGGCGGTCTTCATCTACTTCATCGAAGAACACCCTCTCTATCTGCCAGCGGTCGAGCAGATCTTCAACGCGCTGGACGAGGAGTGCTTGATCGGAGTGACTTCGACCGTCACTCTGCTCGAAACTCTGGTCGTACCCTTCCGAGCCGGTGATTTCTTCCTGGCGGAGCTCTATGAGACCCTTCTGACCTTTAGTCGAGGTCTCCTCCTTCTCGATCTCGACCGTCCGCTCGTCCGAATGGCGGCACAGATCCGCGCCATGTATGGACTGAAGACTCCGGACGCCCTTCAGGTCGCCGCGGCCCTTCAAGCTGGCTGCACTGCTCTTGTGACCAACGATCGAAAGATCCCAAGCGTTGGTGGGCTGAGAGTCCTGCAACTCAGGGACTATCTCTGACTTGGATCAGGACCAGGCGGGGACAGGCGATCGGGAGGAAGCAACCCCCTCCGCCTTGACTTCGACTACCACGTCGGCACCTCCTCCCAGCCAGGGAAGGGCCCGAGCTCGATCGACCAGCCGGTCGAGGACTCAGGGTCGCGGACGGCGCGGAAATTGGTGAGCGACTGCAGCTTCGCAATCAGCTCGTCATGCGGCAGTGTGTGTAGCGGTGGCTGGTCCAGATCCGGTACTGGCCAGAGACGGAGAGTGCTGTCCTCGCCTCTCGAAGCTACCCACCGACCATCCGGGGAGAGTGCCAGATTGCTAATCGCTCCCTCGTGGCCCAGGAGCAGATGAAGAGCCTCTCCCGAGACCCGCCCGACCTGGATGATCCCATCCTCATCACTCGTGGCAACGACGGTTCCGGAGCGATCGATGACGAACTCAATGCTCCCCTCACCGAAGGCGGCCAGCTCTCGCACCTGACCTGTCTCCAGATCGAGGAGCTTCAGGACGCTGTTCCTGCGCGTCGAGGCTTCCTCCAGGCGCTGCTCCCCGATGACGGCTGTTCGCCCGTCGGCAGCCATCACCATTCGTGTCAGAGAGTCTGGCTGCGATGCGACCACGAGCTCGTGTTCTCCGGTTCCAAGATCCCAACGACGCACTCCACCTGCGCCGCTCGTGAAGAGCGTCGATTCATCGGTGAAGGCCAGGAACGCGACGGCTCCGGCCCTCCCCATCGCGCTCGAAGAGGTGCTCTCCGGCAGGTCGAGCACGCGCCGTTCGCCGGTCTCGAGATGCCAGATACTCAGTTTCCATGGTCCCAGGCGGAAAGGAGCGCTGGCTATCAGTGTGCCGCTGGGAGAGACCGCGACGGCCACGGTGACCGAGTCGCCTCTGAAGCCCCTCAGGTTGCTGGGCGGCCCTCCGTCGACAGGTACGATACCGACGCTGTCACCCATGCCAACTAGGCAGAGGAAATTTCCGGTTGGATCGAATGCGATCTGCCCTTCGACTTGTCTTCCTTCACTTCGTGACAGGGCCCGAGACTCTGTGGCGGTGTTGCCAGGCAGAGGCAAGAGCAGGACGTGGCCTGACGAGATCGTGGCCAACCACATTCCATCTGGACTGAAGGCAAGCGGATAGAACAAGCCCCTATAGCCACCAACGACCCGAGGCAGGTCGCCTCGCAGGGGCCAGAACGTCAGGTGGGTCATGCCTCGTGTCGTCGCCGCCACAAGACCTCCACTGGGGTGAACGGTAGCGTTGGAGGTATCCCAGGAGCCGCTTCGTCGCAGTCTCAACGGGAGGGAATCGGGCCATGAGTCCAGGTCCCAGAGAAGAATCTGTCGGTTCACATTACTGATCCACCGACCAGAGGAATCGATGTGAACGCGCTCCCCTTCTTCGAGTCCCGCAGGCCTGCTGATCGACCGAAGGGGCTCAGCTCCCGCCTGCGACAGATCCCATAACCGCAAGTCGCCCGTGACGCGGTCCATGGTCCAAAGGCCATTGTCCTCGTCGGGCGGATTGCTCGCCGGGCTGAACCGGTTCTCGTGAGTTGCCACGACTCGATCCGGAGCATTCTCGCGAATCGGGAGGGGTCTAACGACGAGGTCGTTGCCCTTCGGGAAGACCCACCCGTCACCGTGCCTATCGAACCAGCTCCAGTCGTAGTAGTCCGAGTCGGGCCAAATGGGAGTCATGTCGACGATCCCCAGCTCCTCGACCTCGCCACCCGGCATCCTCCATCGGCGCAAATGGAATAGCTCGTGACCCGTCTCTTCATCGGTATCGAAGGCTTCGGAGAACAAGCTGCCATCTCGAACCATCCAGAAAGCCAATCCGCTGTCCTCCAGCTCGCGGATGAGCTCACCTCCCGGGACCGACCAGATCCGCGCTCGACCCTCCTTCCAGTTGACCGTTACCAGCAGGTCGTCGGAGAACCATTTGGCGTTATGGTAGCCGCCCGAGGTCGCCTTGTGTCCCGACAGAATCAAAGGTGATTCGCCTTCCGACGAAAGGACCTGCATCTCGTCCGAGTGACCAAAGGTCACCAAGCGATTTCCGCTTGGGCTAAAGGCCAGATCGAGATTCGCCTCTACCTCCGATACCCGCTCGAATGCCGGTGGCGCCTCCTGAAGGACTTGAAGTGCCAGAAGGCGGGCCTCTTTCGTATCGGCGAGCTCGAGGCTGGCCGTCGTGTACGCGAGCGCCTCAGTGGGATCGGTTTCCAATTGGAGCTGGGCGACGGCCAGCAGCTTGGCCGCTTCCGCCCGACGGGCCTCCGCCTGGGCGCGGCGACGCTCGAGCTCGGCCTGCCAACCGAAGTAGGTGATGACGCCGAGGGTCACTAGCAGGATCACAAAAGCAGCGGTGATGACGAAGCGCCGTCGCTGCCTCTGCCGCTCGCTGTGGGCAGCCATGGCGCGCGTGTACTCTTCTTCGATGGTGCTCAGCCCGCCTGGATAACGCTCGCGCCAGATCAGGAACTCCTGGAATGCCGTGCCTGTCCAGAGATAGTCGGGCTCGCGTCCATGCTCCTCCCAGAACTCTGCCTGGGCTCGCAGCTCGTCTCGGAGCTTCGCCCCTTCGGCATCCTGCATCCGCCAGCGGACGAGGCGGGGCCAGGCCGTCAGCAGCGACTCGTGGATGATCTCGACGCGGTGGTGACCCGGGCGGTCTTCACGCTCGGGGATCTCGTAGGAGGTGAGGAGGCGGGCATCGATCAGCGCGTCGAGGACCTTCGCGGCGGAAAGAAGGGGGACAGGCATCCCTTTTCCGATGTCTAATGGCGCACCGTCGTCTTCTCCAGAAAAAGGTGCCTGTCCCCCTTTTTCCGTGAAGACCGAGAGGAGCTCTTCGCGGTCGCGGGAGGCGCGGGTGCCTTCGGCGGTGACGAGGTTGCGGAAGAGCTCGCGGACGATTGGGGTGAGGTCCTGGCCGACCTGCTGGAGGGTGGCTTCAGCATGCTGGGCCAGTGCCCCTCCTACGCCTCCGATGGCCTCGTAGGCGTCCCTGGTGAGGTACCCGGTGTCCTCGTCCCGGCGCTCCCAGAGTTGGGCTGCTGTGAAGGCGATCAGCGGAAGTGCGGCCCGTTCCTTCGTGACCTCCTGCAGCATCTCTTCGACGACCGCTTCATCCTCGAAGCGATAGCCGCATCGCAACGCAGGCTGCACGATGGCGCGACGCAGCGAGGAACCTGTCGGCGGCCCCATGGGCGTGAGCTCGGAGAAGAGTGGTCTCAAGACCGCGAAGGACTGACATTGGAAGAGATAGTCATCCCGCATCGACAGCAGTACGTGGACCTCTGCTTCGAGGGCGGCACGACCCAGTAGCTCCGCGAACCGTCGTTGCTCCTCCCATGAATTTTGCGTGAAGAGCTCCTCGAACTGATCGACGACGACTAATAGCTCTCTGTGCTTGGCGCGTTCCTCCCGCATGACCTCCAGAGCCGGTTCGGGCCCTTTCAACCTGGAGAGCAAACCCATCGCCTCCCGATCGGTCTCGAGCTCCGGAAGCAGTGCCCTGCCCAGGGAAGTGAACGGATCCGTGCTCGGGGACATCCGCACGCAGAACCAGTCATCCGGGGACGCCGGAAGCAGGCCCGCATTGATGAAGGAGCTCTTGCCAGAGCCCGAGGGACCCATGAGACCTAGCAGTTGCACCTGCTGCAGTCGCTTCCAGACCGCTTCCACCTCGGCTTCTCTACCGAAGAAGAACTCGGAATCCTCTTGCTGAAACGACGCCAAGCCGGGGTACGGCTGCTCGTGCTCGACGCCCTCGACCCGGAAAGCGACCTCTTCTAGGGCCCGCGCCAGATCCGTTGCCGTGACGTAGCGTGCATCGGCACTCAGTGAGACGGCCTGACTCAGAATGCCCTTCCAGGGACTCTCGGGAAGCACCGGTGGCTGCTGACGGATCGCCTCCCAGAAACTCTGCCGACTCGACTCGTCGGGCCCACGCTCAGCCGAGAGCATCTCCGCCAGGACGATGCCTACTGAATAGACATCCGCTCGCGCATCAGTGGCCTCCCCAAGTGCCTGCTCCGGTGGCATGTAGGCGGGAGTGCCGCCAATCGATCCACTCCCGCTTGGAGATGTGAGGCCGAAATCCATTACCACGACCCGTCCCGCACGGGTCAACATCACGTTCTCGGGCTTGATGTCGCGATGAACCAGGCCAGCCTCGTGGACCGTCTCGAGACCTGCCAGCAGTTGCGATGCGATCTCGTTCGCCTCCTTGAGCTCCAGCGGACCGTGCAGTTTCAAGTGCTCGTGTAGTTTGACCCCGTCGACGTACTCCATCGAGACCAGCTCCTGATCGCCAATCTCGATCAGGTCGTACAGCCGGCAGACATTCGGCGAGGTCAATTCCCTAGCAGCCCTGACCTCGTCACGCAGCAACTCCAGGGCATCCTCCGTTTCGAAAAGCTTCGGATGCAGGCTCTTGAGTGCCACCTCCAGCCGAAGCTTGAGGTCGTACGCCCGCCACACCTCTCCCATCCCACCTCTCCCGAGTAACGACTCGATCCGATACCGCTCCCCAAGCAGCTGACCTGGCGCAAAGGTCTCCCCTTCCCCACGCAGGGATTCGGAGTACAGGGCGGTTGGACTGTCACTGCGGAGAGTTGGAGGCGTTGCGAGGGTCGGTTGCTCCGAATCCGCCTCCGTATCGTCTCTTGGCGGCGAGACCTTCAGAGCCAGTCCCAGAAGGCATCTCGGGCACAGGCCCCCAAAGCTCGGATCAGACGGCAGCACTGACCTGCAGTCTGGGCACACCTCTGTCGCAAGAACCGTCAACTCTCTACCTCCAGTTCAGCCGCACGCCGAGTCGCCAGATGCGGGGCGAGATCGACTCTATGACCCAGTTCGCGTTGCCTGCGCCGAGGTTCCAATAGCGGTTGAGCACCGTGCCCGAATTGAGGATATTGAAGCCATCGATGCTGAACATGAGCCCGACGTTGCCGGTCGCGGCGAACTCCTTCTCGAGCCGCACGTCCACAGTGGCAATGTTGTCGAAGCGATAGTCACCCAAGTTCTCTTCTACGGAAATCGTCCGCGAGATTCCATCGAGCCCGGCAACCGATCGCGTGTAGCCGATAGGAGCGCCCTGTCTTCCGTTCAGATTCCCCGCCACGTTGAAGCCCCAAGGCCGATCGGGCGCCACCTGATACATGCCATTCAGGTTCCACTGCCAGTCCGACTGCAAGACCCCCCCAGGGGCAAAGATCTGGCCATCGACATGGCCCTGCAGGAGTCGGTTGGGATCGTTGTTCTCGAAGTAGCCGGCCGGTACGTTCCAGAACTCGTCGAAGTTGTAATTGACAAAGGCTCGCATCATCCACTGGTTCGATAGACGCTTGGTCATGGAGAGTGAGGCCCCGAGGTATTCGATCTCTCGACTACCGTCTGTCAGCAACGTGCCCCCCGTATAGGACCACTCAGCTGGGTTAGCGGCCCAAACCTGAACTTCGTATGGACTACCGTCAGGCAGGAGTCCAGAGACCATCCGATCCGCGATGTACTCGCTGGCGGGAACGGTCGTGACCTCGCCGGTTGCGTTGCTGCGAAAGAGCTCCTGAGTTTCCTGCTTATCGACTACTCTTCGCCACGTCAGTTTCAATCCAGTGACGAGCTCAGGAAGCAACGAGTGCTCCACGCCGAGAATGAGCTCACGAGTGAGCTCTGGATCCATGTTGGGGTCGTTCTTGTTGGACGTGGAGAGCGAGGTCGGATTCGCCGGATCGAAGCCGTAGGAACCACCACCTACCGAATACTCCTCTCCTTCATCGTAGAAGGCCTGGTAGCCACTGGGATTGTCGATGAAGACGATCCAGGCCCACCCTCCGCTGACTGGGTTCACCCGGCTAAGCTGGTCCAGTCCCAGAGGTCTCGGATACTGAGAGAAGCTACCTCTGAGCAGCGTTCTGCGTTCTTCACCCAGTGCGAATGTGATACCCAAGCGTGGAGAGAGGCTCGACCAACGGATGCCGTCTGCATCGTTTCCCTCGAAGTTCAGCGCCGGCATGACCTCCGGGAACCCCAGATTGGCGTCGACCGTTCCTGCCCGGTTTTCTCCATCTTGTACGTCGTACCGCAGGCCAACGTTGAAGGTCCAAGGACCCCTCGTCATCGTGTCCTGCATCCAGAGGGAGCTATAGTCGGCAACGAGCGGCACCGGCCCCTGGCGGTAGGCATAGACCATATGGGCATCGCTGGCTCGCTCGGGCGGCAGGCCGAGCCATGCCAACAGTCCGGGATCCTGGACACCAGCAACGGCTCCATCGTAGTGCCAAAGGTTACGACCAGGGTAGGTCCAGGCCTCCTCTTGCGCAGCCTCTCGGATTCGACCCCCGAATCTGAGCTCGTGATTGAGGGCCCCGCTATCCAGGAAGTAGCTGGCATCGACCTTCCACTCCTCTGCGGGCGTACCGTTCGTCATGCAGACTGCGTTGGTTTTGTATCCGTTTGCGTCGGTGTTCGTTTCACCACCGGGAGAGGGCACGGCGGGCTGATCGGGACCGCAGCCTCCGACGGCGGAGAGAGACCAGCCGCCATCGATGAAGGAGTACTGGCCGCTCAGAAAGAAGCTCGATCCAAATACGTGGCTGTCTTCGACCTTCGTGATCCCCGTCGGGCCTCGTTGGTTGTAGGTGGCAGAAGCATCGGTCGAAGGTCCAGTTCCCCGGCCAAAGACTCTCTTGTCTCCCATGTTGTAAGAGCCGACAAAAGAGTTACTCCGGGAGAACTGGGCGTTGATCTTCATCGCGACGTTGTCGAGCTTCGTGGGATCTGCCCGGCCGCTGCCGCCAACGATGGCGAGATCGTTCTGCGCCCAGGAGCCCCACAGCCAGACCCGGTCGTGCCACGCGGGCCCGCCTGCCTCGAATCCGTATTCTTGAATACGGTCGACCTGGTTGGGGACGAAATCCTCCTGACCGGGCCCCAGATCGTTTTCATCGAAGCCGGGGTCGGCCTGCTCTAAGAAACCGAAGTAGCCCGAGCCATCGGTCAGTAGAAAGCGGGCCGAACCGCGGAACTCGTTTGTGCCCCTCTTGGTGACCATGTTGATGGCCGCCCCACCAGTGTGCTTCGTAATGTCGTTGCCACCGGTAGTGATCTGGATCTCCTCGAACTGGCCGAAGTCGTAGTAGGTGCTGGAGTCGCCCAGCTCGAAGGTCGACACGTTAGTGATCTGGACACCATCCATGATGTAGTCGTTCTCTTGCTCGGTTGCGCCAACTCCCCGAAACCACGACTGTGTACCACTCGAGCTGCCTCCGACATTGACGTCCCAGACCACGACGCCCGAGGATTGGTTCAAGATTGCCCAGGGATCTCGGGCGGTAGGGATACTCTCCAGCTCGACCTGGCTCACCGTCGTGCCGGCGGCGAGCTTGCGCTCGTCCAGCAGCGGGCTTTCGGAAGTGACGCTGATGACCTCTTCGATGGCAGGGACGAGCTGCAGATCGATGCGGGTGTTCTGAGAGACCCGAATGTTGATGTGGGGCCGCTCGATGGTGGAGAAACCGTTCAGGCTTGCCCTCAGCGCGTACATCCCCGGATCGAGACCGAGAAATCGGAAGTTGCCATTGCTGTCGGCAGTCTGGAAGCGGGGGGCTCCCATTCCTGAAAGCTCGATGGAGGCTCCAGGCAGAGTTTCGCCAGCTGTGTCCGTGACAATGCCGTGGATGTTCCCCGTCTCCTCCTGAGCTGACACCGAGGCAGCGGTCCAAAGAAGGCAGATACTGAGAAGAAGTGTGCTAGATCGGGCTAGTCGTTTCCCCTGTTTCATGGCGACCCACCTCCCGAGGCCGTGGAGTTGTCGCTCTGGTCTGCCGAATCGAACGCCCTCGAAGGGGCACTACCGATAAGAGACGGAATTCCCGACAATTGTTAGCCGCTCGAGGCAGAAGAATCCTCCAGCTACGATCCCCGTCCACCAAGAGACCAAGACTCAGGGGGCACTTCGGGCACGGACCTGCCGCCAGCTCATCCGTCGAGAGCCGGTGGCCGCAGTCGAGGCGGGGCGGAGCCACGGGCATGTTTGTCGCTTCTAAGCGCGACCCTGATAGGTCGTGTCATAGAAGTAAGACGGAAAAACGAGAATTTGTTAGGGCTGGTGGGGTTCCCAGGGGCCAACGGCACCCAGGAGATGGCGCACTTCTCCATCGACCTGGTCAGGTTCGGCGACGGTCATCGCGATCTCGTCGCGCAGGAACTGGCCGAAGCTCTGACGAAGGCGATGGACGGCGCCGCGCACGGCACCTTCGCTCATGTCCAACTCCGTTGCTACCTCGCTGTACGGGAGATGAGGCTCCTCGCCCACCAGGTAGGGCCTGAGCTTTGAGAAGCGGGCCCCATCGCCGCCGGAGGATTCCTTTTCCTCCAGCTTTTCGAGAGTGCGCTCGAGCACGGTGAGTGCCCACCGGCGCTCGTAGACTTGTTCTGGCGTCAGATCGTCGCTGGGTTCGTACCCGTAACGCGACTCGGCGAGCTTGGCGTCGAGCGAGATGCCGATCTGGTCACCTCCACGCTTCTGGGCATGAGCTTTGTCCCGCTCATGAGACAGAAAATGCTTGAGGGTCGCCAGAAGGAAGGAGCGAAACTTGCCTTCCGCTGGATCGACGCTCTTAAGGACGCCTTTCTCGAGGAGGTAGGCAAAAAAGGCCTGGGTCAGGTCCGCAGCCTCCTCGGGGGAGTTACCTTGACGGCGAACGTAGGCATAGAGGGGATACCAATAGGCTTCGAAGAGTACCGCCAACGCGGTACGCACCTCGGAATCCGAACCGTCGCGCGCGGCCAGGACCTGACTCCACTGTGTCGTCGCAAACCCGGAGCCCATTGCCTCCCCCCGGTCAGTTACCAGCGACCTTTTTGATCGGTGCCAGGCCAGTGTAACAGTGGCGGTGGGTTGCCACAATACGAGGCAGAGGCGCCTGAGGCTTGGGGGCGTAGGGGCTTAAGGGCTTAGGGAGTTCGGCCGCCACAGGTGCGGCCCCTTCAAACAGTTGCGGTCTTCGCGCGGCGCTTGCCCATGGCCTGTTTAAGGATACCGCTGACGGCGGCGCGGGCGTCGTCGAAGAAGGTGTAGAAGACGGGCACCACCAGAAGAGTCAGTAGCGTGGCCGTGGTCAAGCCGCCAATGAGGGTGAGGCCAAAGCTCTTGTAGCTCAGGCCGATGCTGGAGGCACCCTGAACAGTCAACGGGATCATGCCGCCGATGGTGGTCAGGGCGGTCATCATGATGGGTCGGAAGCGCCGCTCGGCCGCCAGGAGAAGGGCTT
>Ga0316192_10000388_pt1 | contig 32004 bp, 29 predicted proteins | sample MerIslwburrow_MG_FD_204931 | JGI IMG/M metagenome (GOLD analysis project Ga0316192, IMG submission 204931) | Coastal sediment microbial communities from Maine, United States - Merrow Island worm burrow | ecosystem: Environmental > Aquatic > Marine > Coastal > Sediment | place: USA: Maine...
GCCTGGTACACCAGCAGCAATATTGCAGTCAACGCCGACGACGCGCTCTACAACATGAGCGATTACTACAGCGAATGGGACATGCTTGCCGAAGATGACGCAGGCAAGCCCGAACGCGGCAGCGCCGTTGCCGCGCAGTCGTTTACCTTCATCAACCCGATCGGCCAGAGCTATGGCTATGCGCAGTCGGGCTTTGACAGGGCCATGGTTACCTTCGGGCTGGTTTCAGTCATCGGTGTAATACTCGGATCATTACTGTGGTCGCTGATAAGCCGTTCATTCAGGATTGAATGGTTCGTTGACTTGAAAGACTTTATTACCCACCTGGTCGGCGCCACCCTGATGGGCTTCGGCGGCGTGCTGGCGATGGGCTGCACCATCGGCCAGGGCATCACCGGTGTTTCCACACTCGCGATCGGTTCCATACTGACTTTTTTTTCCATCGTCTTCGGCAGCGCGTTGACCATGAAGATCCAGTATTACAAGCTGGTCTACGAAGACGAAGCCAGCTTCTTCAAGGCTCTGGTGACATCACTGGTCGATATGAAGCTGCTGCCGGCATCAATGCGCAAACTGGACGCCGTGTAAATATAGCGGCAGCATTTCCAGCGTCTATACTCTCTATTGGAGTATCAATAGCAAGGCGCAATGACAAACAAACGTTTCTGGCAGACAGGCTGGTTTCCCGGCCTGTTCATAAGCATCTTATTTTTTCTGATGGGATGGACAGGCTTCATATCCACGCTGGAATGGCAGGCATACGGCCTCGGCGCCAGGCTGTCGCCTGCACCTGAAACAAAAAACAACCTTGAAGTCATCGCCATCGATGAGGCATCTCTACAGCAGCTGGGCGAATGGCCATGGCCACGCAGCTATCTTGGCGTCGTCATCAAGCAGCTGAACAAGTATGGCGCAAGAACCGTGGGACTGGCATTGCCGCTGCATACACCGCAGAGTGAATTCGGTGTTAAACGCCTCGATTCCATGCGCGACACCTATGATGGTAAATATGAAAAAACGGTAAAGGAGATTCTGTTTCTCGCCAGGCAACGGCTCGATACCGACGGTGCGCTCGCCGCCAGCCTGAAGCGCTTTCGCCAGCCGGTACTCGCCATCAGCTACGGCCTCAATAATGACATTCAGCGGGGATCGGCTGCCGCCAGTCAACAAACACTGGAATCCTACGCTTTTTCGGATTTTCCAGCCGAATCAACTGACTGGTCCAGTTTCGTTCCCAGTGTGCTGACCAATGGCATACCCGAAATCACCCAGGCGCAGGCGCCGATACCCTTGCTGGCAAAATATTCGGCGGCCGGTATGCTGGATGAATCCGTAACCGGCAAAAGGAGCAGCCTGGCAACACCACTGGTGCTGAAATTCGGCGATCGCCATTACCCCTCATTCAGCCTTATGTTCGCTGCTGCAAGCCTGAAGGTTAAAACTGACGATATTATCATCAGCCCTGGACAGGACATCACCATGGGCGGCATTCAGCTCAACACTGATCCATCCTATCGGGTCTATCCGCATATCTACAGCAGCACCGATAACAAGCCTGCGTTCAGGGTGCATTCGTTCCACGAAATTTATTCAGAAAAAGACAGCGGCCCCCGTTTCAAAGGCAAGGATGTGCTGATCGGCATCACTGCTCCATCACTGGTTGACCAGGTCACTATACCCGGTGGCGAAACCATGGCGCCCGTCATGATCAGCGCACACCTGATCAACAACCTTCTGCACAGCGACATGTATAAGGTGCCGGGATGGGCATTGCCCGCTCAACTGACTGCGCTCTTAATCGTGGCGCTGTACCTGGTCTTTATACTGCCAAGATTTCGTTTCTGGACCGGCTTCGTCACCAGCCTGATGCTGCTGTTTATCATGGTCAACATCCATCTCGGGCTGATGATCATCAGCGCCATATGGATACCGCTGATGCTGCCAATGGCTGCATTGGTAACCGGTGTAGTCGCCATTGCGATCAAAGCCAAGATCGAGGAAGCGCAACAACGTACAGAAGCCCATCTGTATGAATCTAACCTGACACTGGGGCAGCACCTGCAGTCGCAGGGTCAGCTTGACCAGGCATTTGAAAAATACCGCGAGTGCCCGATCAGCAATACGCTACTCGATCGGCTGTATAACCTCGGACTGGATTACGAACGCCGCCGCCAGTTCAGCAAGGCCGAAAAGGTATTCGAGTATATCGACCAGAAACATTCCGGTTTCCGCGACGTGAAGCAACGCATGCTGAAAAATCGCCAAATACAGGACATGGTGGTGCTGCCGAAGAGCGGCAAGACCACCGACCAGGGCACCTTGATATTGACCGACAACGGCGTACAGAAACCGGTACTTGGGCGTTACCAGATTGAAAAAGAAATCGGCCGTGGCGCCATGGGGCTGGTTTATCTTGGCAAGGACCCGAAAATCGGCCGCACGGTGGCGATCAAAACCATGGCGCTGGCGCAGGAGTTCGACACGGAAGAACTCGAAGACATCAAGCAGCGCTTCCTGCGGGAAGCCGAGACTGCGGGACGCCTCAATCACCAGAACATCGTCACCATATTTGATGTCGGCGAAGAACAGGAACTGGCCTATATTGCGATGGATTACCTCAAGGGTCACGACCTTTCACGCCACAAGCATCCGGACACATTACTGCCCATCGATGTGGTGATGGATATCGGCATCCAGGTCGCCACGGCGCTTGATTTTGCCCACAATCACGACGTGGTGCATCGCGACATCAAGCCCGCCAACATCATATATGATGAATCAACCGGCATCGTTAAAGTCACAGACTTTGGCATTGCCTGCCTGACAAATTCCAGCAAGACCAAAACCGGAACCATGCTCGGCAGTCCTTCCTATATGTCGCCGGAACAGGTCAGTGGCAGCAAGGTGGACGGCGGCTCCGATCTGTATTCACTGGGCACGACCCTGTATCAACTGACAACCGGGCAACTGCCATTCGCCTCCGACACCTTTGCCGGCCTGACGCACAAGATCTGCAACGAAAAGCAGGTTGACGTCACTAAAATACGCAGCGAGATCCCCGCCTGCCTGAGCCGCATCATCAACAAGGCGATGCGAAAGCAGCGAGAGGACCGTTACAAGAACGGCGCGCAGATGGCAAAAGCGCTGCGCCTGTGCCGCGAGTCCTGCTGACAGATCTGCGTGCTTTTGAGCCGGCAGATAACGCATTTACATATTAGCCATTCCTAATCATTCACGTTAAAATCCGCGTTCAATATTTCCATTCAAGGCACTAAACATGAAAAACATAAGCAAGATTATTGTGACCGTTGCGGTATCAACCACCCTGTTGATCAGTGGCTGCACAACCTATGACGCCTATACCGGTGAAGAAAAAGTTTCCGATACGGCCAAAGGCGCGGGTATCGGTGCTGGTGTTGGCGCCGTTGTCGCTTACTTTGCGAGCAAGGACAAGAGCAGCAAGGAACGTCAAAAAAACATGCTTCTGGCTGCCGGCGTTGGCGCGATTGCAGGCGGCGGTGTTGGCTATTACATGGATTCACAGGAAGCCAAGCTGCGTAAACAGCTGCGCGAGACGGGTGTCAGCGTGGTCAGAGAAGGCGATAAAATCAGCCTGGTGATGCCGGGCAACATTACGTTCGACACCAACAGCGGAAACCTCAAGTCCAGCTTTTATGATGTGTTGAACTCCGTGGCCATCGTGCTGGAAGAATACGAGAAAACCATTATTGCAGTTGCAGGCTATACAGACAGCACTGGATCCCGCGACTACAACCAGCAGCTTTCAGTGGAGCGCGCCCGCTCGGTAGCGAACTACCTGAAGTCACGCAACATAGTCGATGCACGCTTTGAAATCGTCGGATTTGGCGAGGACTACCCTATCGCCGACAACAGTACCGCTGAAGGCCGCACACAAAACCGCCGCGTCGAACTGACCCTGATTCCGATTACCGAAGAATCCTGATAAGACACAGGCACATTTGTAAAAGTAATATATAAAGGGGGCATTAGCCCCCTTTATTTTCGATACCACTCCGATTGTTATTTTTTCTGCAGCTGACTGTCACGGCCGGACTTTCTTGCTACCATGGATATTTCCAACATATTCAGACAACAGATCGTCATGCATAAATCCACCATTGCTGCGCTGGCAGTACTGATATTCATCAGCACGGCTGTATTCGCTGACAACAAAGCGCCCTGGGGTCATGGCAAACTCACGCCCACCGAGTACAAGCCTCAGAAAGTTGTTTATGATGTCACCACAGGCAAACCGGAAATCATCGATCATGTACTGGACCGTGCCAGCTATTTGAGCACGATTACCGGTGCCGACCCGTTTGACCAGTCAATCGTGCTGGTATTACATGGTTCGGCAATCAAGTTTTTTGCAATCGAAAATACCGGCAAATACCAGAAGATGCTCACACGTGCCGAAAGCCTGGTTTCGGGTGAGGTGTTAAAACTGAAAATGTGCAAAATCGCCGCTGAAGCACAGGGCTACAAACCTGAAGACATTCATGGTTTTGTCGAACTGGTACCGATGGGCGATGCTGAAATAATCAGGCTTCAATACGAGGAAGGCCATGCTTACATGCAATAAATTTTTCACCATCTGTTTTTCTTTGTTAATTGCCCAGGCCGTCGCTGCCGCAGGCAAATACGCACCAACGTCTGTTGATATGGAAGTCAAGCAGGTATCCGAGCATGTCTATTATGTTGAAGGCATTGCCGGCATCGCGACCGACAACGAAGGCTTTATCTCCAATGCCGGTTTTATCATCACCGGGGACGGCGTTGTTGTGTTTGATTCACTGGGTACGCCCTCACTAGCCAGCAAGCTGGTCAGTAAAATCCGCGAGCTTACCGAACAGCCTATCCGCAGGGTCGTTGTCAGCCATTACCACGCCGACCACATATACGGCCTCCAGGTCCTCGAAGAAATGGGAGCCGAAATCAGCGCACCCGAAGGCGCGCAGAAATACCTGCAATCCGAGGCTGCGAAAGAACGCCTGGAAGAACGCCAGTTCTCGCTCGACCCCTGGGTAAATGAAAACACGCGCCTGGTGCTGCCGGATGTCACCGTGTCGAAATCGAGCACTTTCACCATGGGTGACGTCACTTTCACCATCAACTACATGGGCAAGGCACATTCCGACGGCGACCTCAGCATGCTGGTCGAACCCGACAAGGTCCTGTTCTCCGGTGACCTGATCTTCGAAGGCCGCGTTCCCTTTGTCGGCAGTGCCGATACAAAGAACTGGCTGGCGACATTGACCAGACTGGAAACCGGTGGCCTCACCGCTTTAATACCCGGCCATGGCCCTGCCTCAACCAGTCCAGAGAAAACTATCGCGCTAACCCGTGCCTACCTGGCGTATCTAAGAGAAGTTATGGGAGCGGCGGTTGATGAATTCATACCGTTTGATGAAGCCTATGCCGAAGCCGACTGGTCTAAATTCAAGGATCTGCCTGCATTCGAAGAAGGCAACCGCATCAATGCCTACCAGGTCTACCTGTCGATGGAAGCCGAACTTCTCGGGCAATGAGCAACTATGCCTGCCAAAGACCATTGCGCACATTTATACATACTTATTTAACCTAAAGAAGATCTAAATTATGTTTGTAATTTCGCCACATTAACAGCCGCGTACTTCACGCCATAATAGAAATCGTTCGTTTAATTGCGCTGAGTCCGACTCAATCTGACAGTTACAGCATGTTTTCATCTGGCAGATAAACCTGCCAATGCTGGAGGTTTAGCATCCTGTTTTCTCGCAGAGGCGCAGAGAACGCAGATGTGACATGTAAATTTTGCTAAGAAAGTATCGCTTTATTCATCTTCCTTTGCGTTCTCTGCGCCTCTGCGAGCGTAAATACCTATAGCCTTTTTCTATGTAGCCGATATCGACTCTACTGGCAAAGAATCATAGCCGGAGTTTGAATTAATATGACGCTGACTGCCAGATTAAATCATAACTATTACAGTTTAATAAACTCAAATAATCCTACCTTTGCTTAAACATTGCATTTCAAGTTGAAAAGTTATGCTCCAGGTTAGTCTGGCACCGGTTATCTTGCACTTTCTTCAATTGTTTCTGAGAGTTACGCTGGTCCGACCCTGTGATGTCGCAGCAGAAACAAAAACGGCTCCTTAAGGAGCCGCTGATTATTCTATGCGCAAATTCTACTAATCTTCTTTGTGCAACGGTGCAAATATTAATGGAATGATGATCATAAGAATCAACCCAATGATATTAAGTGACCATTCAACTGAATCAGAATCTACAAACATGGCCGCAACCATTAGTATCGAACCAGGCAACATTGCAGTTAACCACGATGGATAACGTGTGCTTGATGAACCACCACAAAAGTTGCAGATGGCAAGTAATCCGGGGCTAAGTATCACCTTACGTAGAGGTGAGATACCTGGCTTTTCACAATGGGGGCAGTTGAACATAGTGTTTACTCCTTAAACAGACTGTTTACGTCGTACTAATCCGATTAAACCGATTAAACCAGAACCGAATAGCCAGATGGCTGCCGGGATGGGAACAACGCTCCAGGAACCTGGTGAGCCTGGCGCATTAAATACATCTGCACCTGTACCGTAAATAAAACCCATACATTCTCCGACTTCAGGGGGAATAGATATACACTCAATTTTCTCGACGGAGTCAGGTCCACCAGAATAACTGGAGTATATTGTCTTCATCCTGTTGACAGTGTCTCCTAACGACTGTCCAAACTCATTAGTTGCATGGATAGACCACTCTGTTGGCTGACCTGTCGTGGTATCGATATTCATAAATACGTCTATCACAGAGTCTTCTTCTGTTAGCGTTTTTATACCATCGAACATTGTATAACTCAGTATACCTGCCGAAACGTTTGTCATTGCTCCTGTGCCTGTGAGCGGAATTGCTGTCTCAAACTGCAGAGTGACATTCATATCGGTGGTGTATGGAACGGTAGTGGACGTGAAGTTATTTCCTGTGTAAGTATATATAACAGATGCATTTGCCTTAAACGCAGTAAATACCAGAACACATGCAACACTCATTAAAGATTTTAATACCATTTTCCCCTTCCTAATGTACTCACCAATTGAATGATGAAATTTATACAGCAAAATTCATACCGCCTAGATACTAAATATCGATTTTTCAACAAGATATAAGTATCGAAGTCAGTCTAGACATCAATCAAGTGTAAAGTAATCCAGGCGCGATTCAAGAATTATTTTACAGATCAGCGAACGACCGCAATGGGTTGTGGACTCAACCGGTCGATGCAACATCTAATCTCAAACTATAGAGAGGAGGATGTTGAAAATGAAGCAGCGAACGGTTGAAACCGCAATCGTGTGCAGACCTTCAGCCCCATGTATTGATCAGAATTTCACCATTTATTAGCTTTCAGCGATTAGCTACCCTTCAGGATTTCCAGCGACAAGCAAACCAGTGTTTTTCAACTAGTATACTTCGTATGAATAAACTAGTAGTTGTAATTGTTTGTACAATCCTGCTGACATCCTGTTCATCAGCACCCCATTACAGCTCGAGGAATCCATCGATAAATATTTCCGGAACACGCGTTGATCTAAACGATTCAGATAAAGTAAAACAGATACTAAATCAACAATATAAAGACTGGCGCCATGTACAACACCGCATGGGAGGTACAACTAAAAACGGTATTGATTGTTCGGGACTGGTTTATCAAACCTATAGGACAAAACTTGGTATTAATATACCTCGATCTACGGAATATCAGTCAAAGACTGGCCGAGCCATACAACAAGAACAACTTAGAGCCGGTGATTTAGTATTTTTTAAAACAGGAATCTTTACTCGTCATGTCGGCATCTATATAGACGAGAGAAATTTTCTTCATGTTTCTACCAGTAAGGGTGTAATGATTTCGAATATGAAGGACCCATATTGGAGTGATACATACTGGAAAGCGAACAGGGTTCAATAAAAAGCAGGTATTAATACTATCAGGCTAACGTTATACGCTACTGCACCATTTAATTTTTTTAAACATCAGAAACGGCCGCTTTGGGAAGCCAGGCAAGCTTGGCTCCCGGAAGCAAAGAAATTCTACGTAATCCCTGCGTAACCGTTTCACAACGTCCAATAGCCGCTCATCAACATAAATAAAATACTTCCGAACAGGCCAGGTGTGGACATTCCATAAATAATACAAGCCAGATATACGCTGCTATGCCTATAGAAGTTATTCAGACCGCTGCACATTATCTTGAATGCTATTTTTGCTGGTTCGCGAACCTTTCAGCCAGAACATGCATATCTCTCAACGCAAAGAACACAAAGACGCGAAGGACGCAGAGTGTTATTGGTATTTAATCCCACGAACTTACATTGGTAATTTGTTCTTTCTTTGCGTGCTCTGCGCCTTGGCGATCTTTGCGTTAAAACAAATCTTTTTCGAACTTCGACTTATGGCGGACGCTGTTGATGAACCAGGTAATATAGAAATCCAGTCAGTCTCGATACGCCAGGCGGTACAGCACCGGCAGCACCAGCAGCGTCAGTAGCGTTGAGGAGATAATCCCGCCGATGACGACCGTGGCCAGTGGTCGCTGCACTTCTGCGCCCGTGCCTATATTCATAGCCATGGGCACGAAACCGAGACTTGCGACCAGGGCTGTCATTAACACCGGGCGCAAGCGGGTCAAGGCGCCTTCGATGACTGCTTTTTCCAGCACAACACCTTTGGTACGTAAATCACGTATAAATGACAGCATCACTACTCCGTTCAATACGGCGACACCTGACAGCGCAATGAAACCAATCGCAGCGGAAATAGATAAAGGCAGATCGCGCATTGCCAGCGCGGCGACGCCGCCGGTTAAAGCCAGGGGCACACCGCTAAAGACCAGTGCCGCATCCTTGGCCGAGTTAAAGGCCATGAACAACAGTCCAAAGATAATTAACAAGGTCAACGGAACAACGATAGACAAACGTCTGGATGCTGAAATCAATTGTTCGAAGGTGCCGCCATAGTCCAGCCAGTAACCGGGAGGAATTTCAATACGGGTTTGCATCGCCTGCTGCACGTCACTGACAAAACTGCCCAGGTCACGTCCACGCACATTGGCCGTGACAAACACGCGGCGCTTACCGTTCTCACGACTGATTTGATTGGGACCCAGGATAAAACTGATATCCGCCACTTCAATTAGAGGGATGGCTTCGGCCGGGGCACGTGCCACCCCCAGCATATCCGCATCCCCGCTGATTTCATGTTGATTGGTATCGGGTAAGCGAATTGGTAAGCGTTTTAATGCGTCCAGATCAGTTCTTATGCTTTCGGGTAAGCGGACGACCAGATCAAAACGTCGGTCCCCTTCGAATATTTGACCAACAGTTTCACCACCCACAGCCATGCGCAGCGTGTGCTGAATCGTTGCAACATCCAGTCCGTAGTAGGCAAGCTTCTCTCGATCGGGTGTCACTGTCAGCATCGGTAAACCTGTTGCCTGTTCTGCACGCACATCTGAGGCACCGGGCACCGTGGCCACGACTTTTTCGATTTGTTCAGCCAGTTCGACCAGGGTATCCAGGTCATCGCCGTATACCTTTACCGCCAGGTCGGTACGCACGCCGGCAATAAGCTCATTGAAGCGCATCTGGATGGGCTGGGTGAATTCATAGCGGTTGCCTGGTATTGTTTTTGCGGCGGCTTCCATTTCAGCAACCAGTACAGCCTTGGGCTTGCGCGGATCGGGCCAGGCCTCGCGGGGCTTCATGATGACAAAGGTGTCGGCAACATTCGGTGGCATCGGGTCTGTTGCCACTTCAGCAGTGCCGATCTTGGTAAACACATGCGAGACTTCAGCAAATTCACGCAGTCGTGCTTCCAGCACTGTTTGCATTTCAACCGCCTGGCTCAGGCTGGTACCAGGTATTCTCAATGCGTGCAGCGCGATGTCACCTTCATCGAGACTGGGAACAAACTCGGTGCCCAACCGGGTTGCCTGCACGCCGGCCAGCACCACCAGGGCAACGGCAGACACTACCACCAGCCAGCAATGCCGCAGAACAAAGTGCAGTACCGGCGTATAGACCTGGCGCAACCAGTGCATCACGCGGTTTTCGTGTTCCCTGACACGTCCGCGCACAAACAGGGCCACACTGGCAGGCACCACAGTCAACGACAGGATTAATGCAGACGTTAATGCAGTGATCACAGTGAAGGCCATCGGGTGGAACATTTTTCCTTCCACGCCGCTGAGGGCAAAGATGGGGACATACACGATCAGGATGATGATAACGCCAAACACACTGGGGCGGACAACCTCCAGGGTCGCTTCGTGCACCAGACGCAAGCGCTCTTTCAAATCGGGCGGGTCGCCATGCATGCGTTGATACTCAGCCAGATGACGCAGACAGTTGTCTACAATGATGACCGCGCCATCGACGATCAGGCCGAAATCCAGTGCACCCAGGCTCATCAGGTTGCCGGATGTTCGAGACTCAACCATGCCGGTGATCGTCATCAGCATCGCCAATGGGATCACGGTTGCGGTCAGCAAGGCGGCGCGCCAGTTGCCCAGCAGCAGAAACAAAACAACGATCACCAGTAAGGCGCCTTCGGCCAGGTTCTTTTTCACGGTTGCGATGGTCTTGTCGACCAGCGCGGTACGATCATAAAGCGGCGTCAGCTCTACACCTTCCGGTAACGAGGTCTTGATGGCCTGTAACCGATCTGCAGCGGCCTGTGCAACCTGGCGACTGTTCTCGCCGATCAACATGAACACGGTTCCGAGAACAATCTCTTTACCATTTTGCGTTGCAGCACCACTGCGCAGCTCACTGCCCAGTTGAATATCGGCGACATCCTCGATAGTCACGGGTACACCCTGACGCTTGGTAATGGTGATGCGTTTAAGATCATCGAGTGAGGTTATCTGCCCGGGCGAGCGAATCAGATACTGGACGCCGGAGCGTTCAATATAGCCGGCCCCGGTATTGGCATTATTGCGTACCAGTGCCACCATTACATCCTGCAAAGTCAGATCGAAAGCCAGTAACTTGTCAGGATCAGGCAGCACATGAAATTGTTTGCTGTATCCTCCAATGGTATTCACTTCGACCACACCGGGCGTGTTGCGAAGTTGCGGACGTACTATCCAGTCCTGCACGGTTCGCAGCGACATGGGATCGTGACTGGTGCCTTCGGCACCGCCAACTGTATACATAAATATTTCGCCCAGTCCGGTAGCAATCGGCCCCATTGCCGGCTCGATACCTTCGGGCAATCGTTCCTTGACTTCACCGAGTCGTTCATTGACCAGCTGGCGAGCGAGATAGATGTCTGTGCCATCCTTGAAAACGACCGTGGTCTGTGACAGGCCATAGCGGGAGACCGAGCGGGTATAGTCAAGGCGCGGCAGGCCTGCCATTGCGGTTTCTATCGGAAACGTAATCCTTTGTTCTGCCTCCAGTGGCGAATAACCGTGGGCTTCGGCATTGATCTGCACCTGCACGTTGGTAATGTCAGGCACCGCATCGATGGGCAGGCGGTTAAAGTTATACATACCCAATAGAGCAAAACCGACTGCGGCAAGCAACACCAGCCAACGGTGCGCTAATGAAAAACTTATAATACGATTCAACATGACCGCATCCCTTAATGGTCGTGGCTGGCGCCGGACTTTTCGATGTCGGCCTTGATCAGGTAGCTGTTTTCAGTGACATACTGAGTCCCGGATTCAATACCGCCCAGCACTTCGACCCATTCATGGTTGCGCCGACCCAGCTCAAGCATGCGCACTTCATAAACATCATCGAAACGTGCAAACACAACTTGAAAGTCACGAAAACGTTGCAAGGCCGCTTGCCGCACTGCGAGTGAAACAGCATGTTCACCCACGGTAACGTGGCCACGGATAAACTGGCCGGGCCGCAATGCACCGTCTTCATTTGCGACAATGACACGGGCACGCACACTTTGACTGGCGTGTGCAGTTAACGGCGACACCCAATCGATGCTGGCTGCTTTCCGGTAGTTGCCGTCTAGCGACTCGACCATAACCACCTGGCCTTTTTTAATAAGTTCCAGGTCACGAACGAAGACGTCCAGCTCCACCCAGACTTCAGACAGATCAACGATAACGAACAAGGGTTCATCACCGGTCGCTTCACCGACCTGGACATCACGTTTCACAATCAAGCCGTTGACCGGCGCCTTCACATGATATTCCTGCAAACTCTCATTACTCTGTACTGTCGCGAGAACATCGCCGGCACGAACCACGTCACCCAGTTCATGACGGATCGCTTTTACCACGCCCGCAAAGCGTGGACGTACGCGCGAGAGCCGGTTTGGATTCGTTTGCACGCGGCCGGTCAGTGTCCTGGTTTCAGTCAAGGTGACCGGGCCAACGGCTTCTGTTTGTATTCCCATTTGCTGAGCGATGTTTCCAGGTATCAGGGTGCGGCCTTCAAGATTATCGTATTGCCATGAATAGGACTTTCCCTGGTGCGTGGCATTAACGGTTACTTCGAAGGAGTGCGGTTCATAGATAACACTATCACCACGAAGGTAACCTTGCTGTGGTGCGAATTTAATGCGATCACGCTTGTCGCCCAGGCGTTTTAGCTCGATATCCAGCGTAACTTTGTCAGGTGCAACGTGCTGGTTGTCTTTGTAGGCATAAACACGAAATTCAGGCGGCAGGCCCGTTTCATAAATGCTTATTTCCAGGCCAAAGTCGTCCTGCACCAGCAATCGACCACCGTGCGGACCCCTGGCTTCCTTCAACTCATGGGCGTGATGCGCATACTCATCATGATGCGAGTCACTTGTATCACTGGTCGAGAGCATTAACCACACCGCGAGCACAAAGAGCATTACACTTATGGCAGTTATAGTGATTGAATAAGGACTCACGCTGCTTTTCACGGGTTTGCTCCTGTCGTCAGGCCGGCACCGGTCAGGCGATCAATTTCAATACGGTAACGGTGATAATCTCCTGCAGCGATGACGTGCTCGAGTTTTGAGTCAAGCAATATACGTTGCGCCACGTTGAGCTCGAGTAACGAATAACGCCCGGCGGCATAGCCTTTCTCATAATCCTTCAGTGTGCTTTCAGCCAGAGGAATGATGGTATTACTGTAAGTCGATACTGCTTCAATCGCATGTATGAGTTCCTGGTGAACTTCAAACAAGGTGGCATACAATTCCAGTCTGCGCTGTTCCAGGTCATATGGGTTACGCAGGCTGGTCATTTCCGCTTCTTCGACTTTTGGTGCTGCACGTGTTGTGTTACCGAAAGGTATATTGAGCGACATAACCAGGCCGGTGTCATCCGTCAGGTTAATGTGGCGCACACCACCGGCGATTTCAATATTTGCTTTTTTGCGTGACCTTGCCAGTTGAATGCGCGTCTCGGCCAGGCGGTTTTCAGTTGCAAAGCGCACCAGGTCCGGATTGCGCTCCAGCAACTGGACCAGTGTTTCGAATGGCTCAGCCTGCCTGATATCAAACAAGTTGGCATCTGCGGTGCTAAATTGTGTTTGTGTCTCGCCCCACAGTGTTGCCAGCTTTAAACGCGAGGTCGTCAGTTTATGCCTGGCATGTTCGAGCTCCAGTTCCTTTTTCACTGACACTATCCTGGCTCTTTGAAGTTCGACATTAGGCAGCTTACCTGCATTAACCCGCAGCTCGACGAAGCTATGTGTGCGCTCTGCAAGCGCCAACGACTCTTGCGCGATTACAAGACGCTCCTGGTCAGTCACGATCTGTAAAAAACGCCTGGTGGTATCCGCCAGCAGATCAAGACGCATGGCGTCCTGTTCATTACGCAGAATCATGGCCTTGTTTTGTGCGACATCACCACGCAATCTTGCTTTATCACCGAGCTCAAGAACTTTTGACAGGCTTAGTGTTGATTGAAGAGCATCGGTCCCGCTTAGAATTCCGCTACCGCCAAAATCTTCAAGTTGAATCGAGGTTTGAAATGCCGGCGTCAGTCGTGCATCACGAATACGTGCTGCCGCTGCTTTTGCTTCAAAATCAGCCGCTATCAGTTGAGGATTCTGTTCCAGCACATTAACGATGGCCTGGTCCAGCGTCAGGCCAATGTGTGAATCCTCATCAGCGGCATATACCACCGATGCGGACACGAGCAACAGGTAAATAAGCAATTGACGCATAGCATCAAATCTCCAACATCGATCATCGACCGTTAGTTTCAGACGGGTCGATCAATTACAGACAAATCAGTCAGGCATACAAACAGACCAGGCCTGCGACTTGAGCGAGGAAAAAACAGGATTAGCTAAGAGGCGGTGCGCGTAACGGCGGAGAGAAATAGGGGTAATGTGGTTCCAGGCATTGGTCACTCTGGTCAGGCCTGATCCTGTTTTGATTATTATGCGCCAGGATCAGAACCAGCAATATTGCCAGGGGTATATAAATAGAAATATCGGGCTTGTCTTTTTTTGCTATCACATCAGGTGTTGCGGCAAAGACACTGGTGTCTTCATCGTGATGCGATTGACCCATATTATCCGAGAGTAAATGCAGGTCGATGCTGTGTGCGTGAGCTGCCAGTTCAGCACTGTCATGATGATGCAAATGATAGTGTGCCGGCAGAAACGTGACAAATAAAAGCACCGCAATCAATTGCCAACTGATTGATTCTCTTTGAATTAGTAGCTTCCACGATGCACGCATACCACTGAGTCTAGCAGTAATATAATAGACTGACTATCCGTGATACACCCATCAAGGCTACATTTCACGATTGCTGTTCCGGCTTGATTTATGGCTGCATGTTACCGAGCAGCCAATACTCCATCACGCTTGTGTACTTTTTTATCCATTGGAACAGATAACTGCACGCCCGGAATAAGCATGGCAATAAAGGCAACTGTCCACATCGCGGCCATTACAATACCGTTGATTGCTATTTATGTTGAAGAATATTTGGAGTATTTTAGTCAGCATGGATGAAGCCTTATCCATGCCAATGATGACTGTGTGGAGATACTGACATGACTGATAACACAACACAAAACGGATGGGTTAGCCTGAGCAACGGATTTGATGTTGAACTGCAACACGGAATTCCAGTTCGCCTGTCGAATAACGGCCTTGATATTCCTTCGGATGATGCGCTGTTAATCGAGGAAGTAACCCGCTTGAGTGGCTTGACTGTGGTGATCTCAGGTTGGGAAGATGCCGACGAAGCCGGTGAACAGGAAGCGCGCTTATGTGTCGATGCGCTGCAATTCGAACAGGTGTTACGCAGGCTGGCACTGGCTTCAGCTGCCTTGTTCGTAGACCGCTACCACACCCCGATAGACCAGGATTCAGTCGACTGGGACGATGCCGAGTATGCCAGAGACTTCAACCATGCTGTCGAATGCTGCTGCCTGGACCAGGGCGAGATGGACAGAAAACCTTATTTCAGCATGTATGTCGAGTTAATGCATGCTGAAACAAAGCGGCTGATTGATGCTGGAGAATCACCACTGGTTGACACCGAGTAACATAACACCCTGTAATAGCCAGGAGTTAATCTCAGACTATGATTTATTGTCAGTACAATCGGTATTCGCTGTATCGAAAAAGCTAGAGATATTTGCTCTCGCAGAGGCGCAGAGAACGCAAAGGAAGATGAATAAAACGATACTGTCTTTGCAAAAACACATGTCACCCCTGCGTTCTCTGCGCCTCTGCGAGAAAACAGGGCGTTAAACCTCCAGCATCGGCTGCTTTATCGGCCAAACGAAAACATGCGGCAACTGTCAGATTAAGTCGGAACCAGTACAAATTAGAAAACTAGCTTTCGATTGTATATTCCGCCTCCAGGCGGTACTCGCTGCCTGCGGTTATAGTTACAGTCTCAGGACCCGCATTTGCGGTTTCAACACAGATCATGTTCCTGTAGTCGTCATCGTTAAGATCGCCCATCGATGCGGCGATTTCACTCCATGGATTCCATACCACGGCAGTGCTGCAGCCTCTGGATGCGATTCGGATCTTGCGCCCAAGCGACTCATCATCGATCACCAGTTCACCTGTTACACCCTTGTAGATACGATCAACTTCGCCATTAATCGTAACCGGACCGGATTGGTTTTTTTCAGAAAATCCATCCACTTTGTCGAGGTAGTCGATGCCATCAAGCCCGAGCACCTGGACCTTGCTGATATCACCGACATAGAAGTAAGTGTGCAGCGCCTGGCTGATAGTGACACTTTCATCGCCCGAGTTATGCGTAACCAGTGCAATCTTCAGCGAATCGCCGACTGTAATTTCGATACTGAGTTTGAACGGGTGCGGCCAGATTTCACGGATTTCATCGTTATCGACCATACCCATTACAACTTTTGTTGAACCGTTGGCGAGTGACTCGCTGCCAGTGACCTCCCATTGGCGGTTGCGTACAAAACCATGTGCGGGTCTTCCCAAATCATCAGGATCCGCTCCAAACCAGGGCCAGCAAACAGGAATACCCCCTTTTATCGCCTTGCCGTCTTCGTAGTACGCCTTGTCACTGACAAACAGTAAATCATCCTTTTGGCTTTTCGGCCGGTACGACAGCACCTGACCCGAATAGGTAGATATTGTGGCGTGCGCTTTGGCGTTGTTGATCTCGATATAGGTAAACCCGTGCTCGATATCAACAAACTGAAGTTCATTTTCAATTTCGTATTCACATAATTGATCGAAATTCATTACTGCCTCTACTCCTGCTCCGGTAAAAATTATGCGTAACTTACACCATTTTCAGCCTGGTTTTGAAGAATTATGCAATCTGGATCGGGACTGATAAGAACTGGTTAATTTTTAACCGTTACCCCTGCAGATACTCCACGTTTTCAGCACCCCCAAAAAGCAGCCTGCTGTTCACATTTACACCTGATTTGAACTATAAGTTATGTAACATAATAAGAAAGCATTAAAAATGACTCGCATATTAATCGTTGACGACTCGCCGACACAATTGAACGGGCTATCAAAAGTGCTGGCTAAAAATGGCTATGACATCATCACGGCTGATGATGGTGAACAGGGTGTTCAGAAAGCAGTCAGTGAAAAGCCCGATATTATCCTTATGGATGTGGTGATGCCAAACCTCAACGGCTTTCAGGCCACACGGCAAATCACCAAGAATCCGGAAACCAGCCATATCCCAGTAATCATGCTTACCAGCAAGGACCAGGAAACCGACAGGGTATGGGCAGAACGCCAGGGCGCGAGCGACTACCTGATCAAACCACCCAATGAATCCGACCTGCTAAAAAAAATCAAGTCCATTATCGGAAGCTAGAGCACGCTCTTCATCGAAACTGAACTCAACAGGCTGACACAGCCTTAAGCTGTTAATTTTCACACACACATAAACCGCATAGACTTGTCAGACCATCGCTATAGCTCGTGATAGTCATATGCTACCGTTGCTGGAATGATAAACCTGAAGAATAACCTTATCCTGCTGTTTGGCCTGTTAGTACTGGTTAGTTCAGGCTGCACAACGCTTCCACCTGCACCACCACAAGCCGTCGTCAACAGCCTGCCACCTGCCGCTACTGGTACCATTACTGAAATCTCTGATCGTGTTTCAAGCAAGCTGGAAGATGATGAATCGGCCTATTTATTGCTATCACGCAATGACGATGCGCTCAACTGGCGTCTGGCACTGGCCGACCATGCCACAAGCTCAATCGATGCACAGTACTTCATCTGGCAGAACGATGAGACCGGCCACCTGCTGTTTGACCGTTTACTCAGAGCAGCCGACCGGGGTGTACGCGTAAGGCTGTTGGTCGATGACATCTGGTTTGCCGCCAATGACGAGGTCATCGCGGCAATCAGCAATCACCCGAATTTTGACATCAAGATATTCAACCCGGGGTATGCACGCCACAAGGTCTCAGGCGCACTCGAGCTCCTCGCTAAATTCCAGGAATTGAACCGGCGTATGCATAACAAGCTGTACATCGTCGATAATCGCATGGCAATCGTCGGCGGACGCAATATCGGCAACCCTTATTTCGGCCTTAGCGAGAAATACAATTTCCGCGACCTCGATGTCATGACAACGGGGCCGGTGGTCGAGGAAATATCCGAAGCCTTCGATGACTACTGGAATACCGAGCTCGCCTATCCCGGCCGCCTCATGTCAGACAAAGTATCTGCGGATGACGTAGATGCAGTACGCGATGGCGTCAAGGAGTATCTCGCTGAACATGAAGCGCTGTTAGCAAGCTATCCGTTGTTGCCACGTGACTGGTCCCTTGAAATGGAACAGTTAACACGCCGCTTGAAAACAGGAGAAGGCCACTTCCTGCAGGACGACCCCGTTATGACGGATGGTGAAGAACTCAAGCTGTTTGATATGCTGGATATTCTTGCTGCACCCGCACATCAAGAACTGATAGTGGTTTCACCTTACTTCATACCGGTCAGCGGCATGCTCGAAGGCATGTCAGAGTTGAACGCCGAAGGTGTGCAACTGAAAGTCCTTACGGCATCGCTAGCATCAAACAACCATACATCAGCGCACAGTCATTATAAAAAATACCGTCGCCGCATCCTGGATACCGGTGCTGAGCTATATGAATTCCGCCACGATCCTTCACCTGCGATCAATGAACAGGCAAATGTTCCGCCAGTCACAGCCAGCTTTATCTCACTGCATGTAAAAGCACTGGTCGGCGATCGCCAGCGCTGTTTTCTTGGATCACTCAACATCGATCCGCGCGCACTCGAAATAAACACCGAGAACGGTCTTTATATCGAATCGCCTGAGCTGGCTGAAGAGCTGGCGAAAAAATTTGAAGCCCTGATGCTGCCGGAAAACGCCTGGCGCGTACATCTCGACGAGGAGGAACAGACGTTGTACTGGACCTCAAGCAAAGGCACCGTTCACTCGCAACCGGCACGCAATTTCTTTCAACGCATATCAGATTTCTTTTACCGCCTGCTGCCTATAGAAAGCCAGCTGTAAATCATGCCAAAAAGCCTGGAGAAATCATGAAATATCAAATCAACAGGCTGGTGGGTTTAATTGTTCTTTTATATATCGGCACAGCTGTAGCTCAAACCGCCATATATGATTTAGAGCAATTGCAACGCTCAGGATTTTCTTTTTCCATAGCGCCTTTTATTCAAGGCTCGTCAGATATTGACGGCGGCGGCAGCTACTCTATGTCAAGCCTGCTTATTCGCATGAGTGCTATTAAACCCGTAAGCACTCGAACATTTATGGGTTTTGGAATTAGTTATGACATAACCAACTATGATTTCGAAAACCTGTCAGCATTCAATGGTCAACAGCCGTGGAATAATATCCGCAGCCTTAACTTTAGTTTACCTGTCGTTTTTCTAACGGATAACCATTGGACCTTCGTAGCCAGTCCATCAATTGGCACATTTCAGGAGGTAGATGCAGACTGGAGAGACTCTCTCGCTTATGGTGCGATTTTAATTGGTTCTTACAATTTTGAGCGTGGAAACAGAATAGGTATTGGCCTGGGCGCATTCGACCGGCTTGATGAAACAGCTTTTTTCCCTTTTTTGAGCGTGAAATGGCAACTTACAGACAATTTACGTATCGGCAATGCACTCAACGCCGGACCAACCGGGCCAGCCGGCCTTCAACTGGCATACAGGTTCAGCGAAAAATGGGAAGCGGCAATCGGGTTTAGTCGCCGAAGCTTTCGCTTTCGCCTGGATGATACTGGTATTGCGCCTGGTGGTATCGGTACACAAGATGGGAAATTGCTGTTCTTGCGGCTGTCGACCGATCTGACACGTACACTGCATCTTGATTTACATGCTGGTATCAATCACGACGGAAATCTAATTCTGGAAAATAATGAAAATGTTACCGTAGCCAGTGCCGATTATGAAACTGCACCACTGCTGGCCTTAAACCTGAGTGGTCGCTTTTGAAGTAAAACCTGCTAAACAAATTGCACTACCCACCCAGGAACAGGCGTATACCTCATCGCTCATGTTTATGCGACAACAATCATCAGAGAGCCCGTTATCAGTTATTCTTGGCGCCCTGGTCAATCCATGTTTTGATGGTATTGATTTGCTCTCCAGACAGCGAAGTCATCTTTCCAGTAGCAACCGTTACATCGTGGTGCGGCGGCATCTGGATTTTGGGATCAACCTGATGGTCGATCAAACGGTACAGTGAACTGGACAGGCTGTCACCCGGCACAACCACCTGCCCGGACTTCGTACCTTTCATGAGGTCATCGTATGACTTCACGCTGAATCCGCTCGCCTCTATTCCTTCGCCCTGGCCGTCATGACAGGAAAGACAATTAGCCTGCAGGATCGGATCGACGTCATTCTGGTAGCTCACATCCTGGCTACATCCCGCACTAACAACAGCAATCGCCAGAAAATAAAGAAACTTGTGTGTGCTCAACCGCATTCTAATCTCCTAAAACATGTCTCGAAATATCGTTGTTCAAGTGTCATATCGACCTCTTGTTCGCAAATCTACCTTAATTCGCTGCTCTTGGCCATACTATCCATGCCAGCGAACTGCTCTATCCAGCTTCCTGGCTGGCACCCGGAAGAGCCTCGACTATTTAAACGCTTGCTGACGAAACAAAAATATCTGTTCGATTTGTATTTTATAACCCAAAAATATAACCAAAGCCCCATGAAAAGCCTAATGCATCATAGTCATAAGCACCTGTAGTATGACTCGTAAGCCCGCCTGATATTCGTGTCACAAAATTGCCAAAGCGATAATCCACGAACAGCGAAACAGCCAGGGCAGCGCCGCTCACATCAATATCGACTCGCTGCTGTGTTGTTTCAGTAAATATAATGTCGCCGCTGGCATTTAAATAACCGAGCCCGATCCCCAGGCCGGTTATTAGTGTCTGGTCGTATTTTCCATGTGACTTTTGTCCAGTAAATGAATAAAACACGGTTGGCGTTACGAAGGCATAATAGCCCTTGACTGATGTTCCCAGATCAACAAGCTCATCATTAACGAGCTGTAGATTTAACTCAAAAACAGAGAAGCTGTATTCCATTAGCCCACCCCAGTTAGAATCTCCAAAGTATTTATATGGACTGCTGAGCATAATAAATGGCCAGTATGAAAAGTCTTCTGATAGTGTCCCGTTTGTGTCTGTGCTGCCTTTGTTATAGACATCAAGGTCTGTTGACCTCAATGAAATACCCGGCGTTAAGCGATATGCTGACAGCAGGCTTTCGACTAGCGTATCGCCCCGTGATATCCCTGGCAATGCAATTATCACGAGAAGCAAAACGAAGACCTTTCCAGTACGCATTATCTGCATCCTTTTCTCAATATGTTCGAATATGCAGTTATATCGGGAAGAAAAACATAACTCACTCTAAAACATAATGCTTGAACGCTGATTTTTAGAGTTGACTTAAATGAAGCAAGATACAGAATGCTGCAGTTACGATGGATCTATATTTTTCTTCCAGAAAGCATGGATAGCCCGCGTTATGGCCAGAGAGATGACCCGGATTCATAGCCCAGGTAACGTTTCAGACTCGGTCCAGTTTCCCGCTGGGTGTTTTAGAGCGCATGATCTTACGGCACCATGAACCCGCCCAGTCATCACTACCTGCTGGCACTCACTGTAATATTCACCATCGAGTGGCGGTATTGTCAGTTTCGCCGCTCGATCGGGCCACAGGCACTGGAAAACGCAATTGTTGTCGTATTCGCCGTTCTGATAGCTTCCACCTGTACCCCTCTCCTGGAGGGGATCATATCTGGTCAGGCCGGCAGGAACTATCACATTGATAAAATAAAGAAACAGGCTATATAAATAGAATTACATATGGAGTTTGACATGAAACTTTTCAACAGCCTGATTCTGGCAATCGTAACAGCCACACCATCATTAACTGTGCTTGCGAGCACGAACTGTGATTGTTCAAAACTGATCGAACAATGCGGCGCGGCCATAAGCCCTGCGGGTTCAGACATTCAAATAATGACCAACACGAAAAGATGCAGCCAGGTCACATGGTATGCTGATGACGAGGCCCATAGTACCGTAGTCGTTAATGGCAAAAATCGCGAACCCTCAAGTTTTAAATCAAAGCCGTTTCTTTCAGTGGGCAGCTGCAACATCTGCGCCAATACCCATCCGATTTCAGCAAGCAGCAGCTCAAAAGAAGAGTCGGCAGAATGCAAGAAACGCAGGGCCAACCTGAAGATATCCGAAAAGTTTTATGCTGATGGCAGAATTACACCCTACGAATATGAGCTGTCCAAAAACCTTGTCAAAAAGCATTGCAATTAACCCGCATATTGCATGAAGGATTTGGATTTTAGGGGCAATATTTTGCCAGCAACAAAATATTGTTCATAAAACCACACGGACAATCTGTAACAGCTTATAAACCCATTTAATTGACTGTAACTTCTTGTAATATCGTTCACTATCGATCATTCTGCGTCCGCCTTCGTGCAACATGCAGGTTAATCAACTTGCTGACAACCATCCAATCAGGGGTGGAGTAATTGGCCTCTGATTTTAATCAACCGCCTCATTGAAAGCCTGGTGATATTTAACGGGTCCGGTTACGCCCTTGAGTGCAACCTTCCCGTAATTCCTTTACCATGAATACTTCCGGTGGAACATCATATTCAGATTTGATGCCGTTGTTACCGCTGGAGTAAAACCAAAGCGGGGATAATAGTCGGCATGACCGAGTACGACCACCGCTTCGTAACCGGCCTTCTCGCAGGCTAGCAGGCCGGCATTAACCAGCTTCGAACCGACACCCCTGCTTTGCCAGTTGTGCAATACAGCCATAGGCGCCAGTCCAATTATCCTCAAGTCCTCGCTCAAGGTAACAGGGCTAAATAAAATATGGCCAACCACCTCACCATTCTCTTCGGCCACCAGTGAAATCAATTCAACGCCAGTGTTTCTTAATGCATCAATCAGGTTTGCTTCTGTTTCTGTTTCGAATGCCTGGAGGTTAACCTGCCTGATTTTTTCTATATCGCCAGGCTGTTCGTATCTGATATTCATAATCAGTCACTTCCATTCGCACAATGATAGTTCCTTTTGGCGCCAGCTCGTCTCCGATCGCACTCGATTTCCATCAGCCTTTTCCCAATACTTTTTCAGGCCCGCGCATATTGAGGTGCATCGATGTCTGACCATACTGCATACTCATTACCATTAGGATCACTGAAGTGGAATCGGCGACCTCCGGGAAATGGAAATACCGCCTTGATAATTGAACCACCCGCATCCTGAATTTTTACTTGCGTGTTTTCCAGATCCTTGCTGTAGAAAACGATAAGAGCGCCACCATTTTTTGTCGTAGACGTCAGGTTAGATTGATAAAAACCACCATCGATACCTGCATTGGTGAAAGCCGCATATTCAGGGCCATAGTCGACAAATGACCAGCCAAATACCGAAGTGAAAAAATCTTTCGTTATCTCCAGGTTTTTCGAAGGGAATTCGATGTAATTTATTTTTTCGTGTTCATTCATTAATTCAGTTCCCATATCAGTGCATAGTTTGTGAGTGAACAATCGCGGTGCATAGTACTGGCCATTGATGCCGTCAACAGCGCCCCCTGTTTGTCTGCGGTTATCGCAATGTTCAGAATGCCAAGACCAATCAGAATCGCAGCGGATGCCAGAAAGGCTGCAGCCATGGTCCAGTTGCGCAAGGTCTGGATCGCCAGGACATCCCTGGCCCCTTTAATGATGGCGTGAACCCACAGTGCGCGTGTGCGCCGAGCTAATCCATGGGATGTGCTCAGCGGATCGTTGCGTATTTTGCGGTAGAGGTAGATGTGATAGATCACCAGCAGCAATAGAGCTGCTGGACTCAAGCCATACTCAAATTGGCGCAGTATTTCCATGATACTATTTTTCCTGCCTGGTGCTTATCGGCCTGCTGTAAGCGAATATGCTGCTTTTTCATCAACACCAGCATGCTTATACAGTGAATGCTTCGACAAAAGTATCGCATGAAATACAGCACTGAAAAATATTAATTCGAATTCCATGCCCTGATAAATTGTCATGGCAGGTCATTATATGTATCCTGATGATCACACCAACGCTTTGCTTTGATACCAGTAGCGGACCCTGGCTAAGCACAAGCACTGCGCCAGTCTTGTTTGAGTATGAATCGATATGAATACAAACCCGATTTCTCGTCTAAAGCACGCCACGGTTATTTTCAGTTTATGTTTACTGATACTGACAGCCTGCAGCAAAGATGAACCATTAGGCGCCATGGGCCTGCTGGAATGGGATCGATTAGAACTTATCGCCGAGACCAACGAACCCATAGTTGAGATCATCGCCGGTGAAGGTGAAACCCTGCAAGCCAATAGCATTATCTTGCTGCAGGACGCACGCCGGGTACAGGCGCAACTGGATGAGTCAGAAGCCCAGATGGCGCAGGCACGGGCCAGGCTGGCGGAACTTAAAAGGGGCCCACGCGAAGAGCGCATCGATGAAGCCAAAGCCAAACTGCAGGGCCTGTTGAGCGAAGAAGAAAATGCCCGAGTAGAACTGAGCCGTGAACAGTCACTGGTCGCAAAAAAGTTAGTCAGTTCGGAATCTGTTGATGCTGCGCGCACGCGTTTGAAAAAAGCCACTGCGGATAAAAACGCAGCACGTGCATCCCTGGAAGAATTATTACACGGCACCACGGCAGAAGAATTACAGCAGGCGGAAGCCGCTATTGCTCAGGCAGAAGCCCGTGTGCGCGTATTGAAAATTACGCTGGACAATCTGACACTGCGCGCCCCGCGCCAGGGTCGAGTTGATAATCTGCCGTATGAAGCCGGCGAGCGCCCTTCAGCAGGTGCGGTTATCGCAGTCATGCTGATTAACACTGCACCCTATGCACGCGTCTACGTGCCGGAACCTTTGCGTGCGAAAGTTCACCAGGGCGCACAGGCGAGCATTTATATCGATGGCATAGAAAAACCATTCACCGGCCACGTACGTATGATAAGCAGCGACGCCGTGTTTACGCCCTACTACTCCCTGACCGAACGTGATCGCTCACGACTGAGTTATCTTGCCGAAGTGGAAATGACCGGTCCTGATATAGAACAGCTACCTTCAGGCATACCGGTTCGTGTCGAGTTTGAATCGGCAGAGAACGAATGATATTGAATCAATAAGATGAATCCTGACAACGCCATCGAGTCCACTAATCTCACCAAACGGTTTGGTGCGCTGACGGCGGTTGATCATATTAATCTGGCGATTCCGCGTAAACGTATTTACGGGTTTCTGGGGCCAAATGGTTCCGGCAAGTCGACCACCATTCGCATGCTTTGTGGGTTGCTGACGCCGACCGAGGGTGCCATTAATGTATTGAATCATGATCTCCCAAGAGAGGCGGAGACGCTCAAACAAAAAATCGGTTATATGACACAGCGGTTTTCGCTGTATGAAGACCTGACGGTGCATGAGAACCTGGATTTTATTGCGCGCATCTATTGCATGCCGAAATCTCAAAGACACTCGCGCATCGATGATGCCATGCAAACCTATCGGCTGGCCGAGCTGGCACGTCAGTTTGCCGGTACATTGAGTGGTGGACAGCGACAACGGCTGTCGCTGGCGGCTGCCACATTACATCGCCCCGAACTGTTGCTGCTGGATGAACCCACCAGTGCAGTTGACCCACAAACACGCCGTGACTTCTGGGATAAACTGTTTCAGCTTGTGGACGACGGCACCACGATCCTGGTATCCACACATTACATGGATGAAGCAGAACGCTGTCACAATCTGGCGATTCTTGATCATGGTCGCATTGTTGCCGATGGCGAACCGGAATCGCTGATGCAGCAAATGGACAGTTATGTGGTGGAAGTGGAGTCAAGCGCACCTCGGCAGGTTGCACAGGCGCTCCAGGGCCTGAGCAATATCATCAGTGTGACCCAGTTAGGCGCACGCCAACGCGTGCTGGTAAATAAACGACAGACAGATGCAAAGGATCATGTTCAACGGCTGTTAGATGCCGCGCATATAGAAACGGAGTGTTATGCCACTCATCCCAGTCTCGAAGATGTGTTCGTGACCGTAACCAATAAACAAACTGTTGCGGATGCGGTATGACCGGTTGTTTTACACGCCTGTTCGCCATTCTTGGCAAGGAAGTCCAGCAGCTGAGCAGAGACCGGCTGACCTTTGGCATGATCGTTGGCATTCCTATCATGCAAATCCTGTTATTTGGTTATGCCATCAATACCGATGTCAGACATTTATCAGCCGCCGTAGCCAACCAGGCTGGAACACAACTGTCACGACAGTTAGTCGCGGACATGCAGGCGACGCAGGTGCTTGATGTGGTACAACAGGTGACCACCGGCTCGGAACTTAAAACCCTGCTCGATCGCGGAGAAATCAATATCGGCATCCTGATACCAGCAGACTTTGAGCGGCGATTGCAACAAAATAATCGCCCATCCGCACAGTTACTGATTGATGGTAGCGACCCCGCTATCCTTTCGACAGCGCGGGCACTGACAAATATGGAATTCCAGTTACGTTCGGGCATAAAACCAGCCAGGCAACAGGAACTCTTTGAAGTGCGAAATTATTATAATCCGGAACGTCGTTCTTCCGTGTTTGTCGTGCCAGGCCTGATCGGCGTTATTCTGACTATGACCATGGTGCTGTTTACCGCTGTCGCCATTGTAAGAGAACGCGAACGCGGCAACCTGGAGTTATTAATCAATACACCGGTTAAAACTTCGGAACTGATGCTCGGAAAAATCATTCCTTACATCGTGATTGGCCTTATACAGGTCACGTTGATCCTGCTATTGGGCATGTTTCTATTTCATGTCCCCGTTACCGGCCAGGTGCTGGATGTCTACCTGGTATCGATTATCTTCATTGCCGCCAACCTGAGCCTGGGTCTGGTGATTTCCACCATTGCCAAAAACCAGTTTCAGGCCATGCAGATGACTTTTTTCTTTTTTCTGCCATCAATACTGCTGTCAGGATTCATGTTTCCGTTCGAAGGTATGCCGAGGGCGGCGCAGTATATTGCAGAGGCTCTGCCTTTGACACACTTTGTACGCCTGATACGTGGCATCATGTTGCGAGGCGCCGAGTTAACACAGTTGTCGACTGATATTTATGCGCTGCTTGTCTTTATGCTGATTACCATGAGTTTTGCAATCTTGCGTTTCAAAAAACGACTTGATTGAAGAGGTTAGTATAGATATTTATTCTCTGCGCTCTGCGAGAAAACAGGATTTTAAACCTCCAACACAGGCCGCTTTACCGCTTATAAGAGAATCGACAACCGCTGTCAGATAATGTCTGTTTAATCTTTCACTCTATGCTTTTAACTGGCTTGAAAAATCACAACAGCCCGTTATTCACCTGACCAGTCTCATTGCAGGCGAACCACAGAAGTCGAGTTGTTACTTTTTGATGAGATCTACAATGAACAACAGCAACACTGCGCCCGCGGTTGCCGTTACGATAGAGCCGATCAAGCCTGACGCCGAGATGCCAAGAAAACCGAACACAAAACCCCCGATCACTGCCCCGACAATACCAACAACGATATTACCGATCAGGCCAAAGCCACCGCCCTTCATCAGCTTTCCTGCCAGCCAACCGGCGACGGCACCTATTGCCAGAAATATCAACAATCCGGTTATATCCATCGTTTTACCTCCGCTTTTATTAAACAAGTACTCACGCCCAACCCAGGCTTTCCAGACATGAACAACTGAAGATGTTCTGAAAAAAGTCGACGCTCAACGTATGTAGAGTGGCACTATAAAAATATGGCTCTGGTTATTTTTAGCGCGCTTATAATGCTCAGCCAGTCATGGCGTGTACAGTTTTACGCCTATTCTGAACTAAAGATCAAGTAATTATTTCTCCAGGATCAGTAACGTACATATATTGATGCTTTATCGCGTGCGCCCTATTGTCAGCGATGACTAATACACAACAGGAACCAATCATGCACAAAAAAGCAGCACGAAGGCTCCTTTTACTACACATAACACCTTGCAAGAAGCTTGTTAATGTTTACCCGGTTACAAGGGTATACCATGACGTTCATAGTGAGTGAGTGTATGCCTGCAGCGCAACCATCTCTCTGAATCCAGCGCCAGCGGCTCACTTTCTGCTGGATTCATGATGCACCAGTTGATCATTTCACCCAGCACCGCAACCTTGCCCAGCTGCTGCTGGAACCTGGGATCGGTCTCAGGATGAATGCTGGTCGCAAGACTTAGTAAGCATTAAAATACTGGTATTTTTGCATTGTTATACTCAATGCCTGGATAAACACAGAGTGCCTGATGGAGATGAACTACCATTGGAAAATACCAATAACAGCGATAGCTTCCTGCTATCATAATCACCATATTCATGTTTTCTATCGATAAAATAATTAAGATTTATGTACGCTATTGGATAACAGGTCAGCACCATGACGCTAACTGAATTACGCTACATCGTTGCAGTCGCCCGTGAGCGCCACTTTGGCAAAGCGGCGAAAGCCTGCCATGTCAGCCAACCGACCTTGAGCGTTGCTATCAGGAAACTGGAAGATGAACTCGGCGTTTCGATCTTTGAACGAGGCAGCAGTGAAATCTCTGTATCGCCAATCGGTGAGCGCATCGTGCAGCAGGCACAACTGGCACTGGAAGCGGCCGACAACGTCAAGCAGGTTGCGCTGCATGGCAAAAACCAGCTGGCAAGTCCGTTGCGCATCGGCGCGATCTATACCATCGGCCCCTATCTGTATCCGGAACTGATACCTCTGTTGAGAAAGGCTGCACCGGAAATGCCCCTGGTGGTAGAAGAAAACTACACCTCGGTATTGACCGAAAAGCTCAAACAGGGCGAGCTTGATGTCATTGTTATAGCGTTGCCGTATACAGAACAGGGCATCGTTACACAGCCGCTGTATGACGAACCGTTCGTGGTGTTACTGCCAGCCTCTCACCCGTTGAATGCACGCAAATTCATTTCATCTGTGCAGCTCGAAGACGAGAATGTGCTGCTGCTTGGCAGAGGCCACTGTTTTCGTGATCATGTACTGGAAGCCTGCCCGGCCTGCATACCCAAGCCCGGCCTCATCGGCGATCTGCCTCACACCATCGAGGGCAGCTCGCTGGAGACCATACGCCACATGGTGGTTTCCGGATTGGGCATCACGGTACTGCCCTGCACCGCTGCCGGCGCACACAGTTATTCACAACGCCTGCTGACCATTCGCCGCTTCAGCAATCCCATACCACACCGTACCGTGGCCCTGGCCTGGCGCGTGTCTTTTCCACGGCCGAAAGTAATCGATGTTATCAGCACGGCAATACGGGGCTGCAACCTGAGTTGTGTCAAATATGTCCGCGGCAGAAAAAAATAATCCACTTATCGGCAACACAGGATAAATTTGTAGCGTTCTTGATTCACATCAATCACCTTAAATACATTAAGGATTATTTTAAGAGCCGGTAAGGGGTTTTGCTTTTACTCAAGGCCATGGGGATTGCAAGCCTCTCGTCCCAATTCTCAGATTGGTTGTGTCGCGAAGGCGGTGTAGAACTCCAACTACACCGCCTTTTTTCATTTCGGCGGTTTTTCCAATCAATCTTAATAGTCAGAATTCAATCTCACAGACAGAGTCATCTCTACTCGGGCCATTAGCTTTCAGTGAGGGCGTCCGGGTTACGCCATACAAAAATATGATAGAGATACGTTCTCTCGCAGAGGCGCAGAGAGCGCAAAGAAAAACGATTAAAACAATACTTACTTTGCAAACAATACCTGTCACCTCTGCGTTCCCTGCGCCTCTGCGAGAGTCAATATCTATTGTCTTTTCCATAGAGCCAACCCTGACTTTACTGACAAATATTCATTGTCGGTGTTTGAATTAATCTGACTCTGACTGTCAGATTAGATCCTGACTATTACAAATAAATAAATTCATAATATCTTTGCGTTCTTTGCGCCTTCGCGAGAAATCAAAGCGTTAAGCATTTAGTATGTTTGTGTCGGTCATTCGAGATCTGGCAGTCACCACCAGATCATGTCTGAACGACAATAAATTATTTGACAAGCACATTGAAACGGGTGAGCATCGCAGCATGAACTCAACAAAACTCAACGCCCTGATTCGACGCATGCATGTGCTGCCAGTATGGCGCCATGATCAACGGCCTGTTGCACGTTGTAGAAACTAGATATAACTATCTTTTTTTCCAAAGGCCGCTGATTAACCACCAGCGGCCTTTTTTATTGTTCGCTCGATAATTGAGCAGGTATAACTATCGGAGGTCAATCAACAGTGTCTGTTCCTGCAGCCTATCTGACGGTGATCATTATCTGGAGTACCACACCGCTGGCGATCCAGTGGAGCGGTATTGGTGTCGGTTACGAATTCGGTGTTGCCGCCCGTATGGTGATCGGGCTGCTGGCCTTGTTGCTTATTATTCGCCTGAGAGGATTGCCGCTGCCCTGGACCACCCATGCCCGCAACGTGTACCTGGTAAGCGGACTCTCCATATTTATCGCCATGAGCCTGGTTTACTGGTCGGCGCAATATATTCCGTCAGGATGGATATCGGTTATCTTCGGCCTGTCGCCGATCATCACCAGCGCCTTCGCAACAGTCATATTGCGTGAGAACAATCTGACAGCGGGCCGTGTCATCGGCATGTTACTGGCCTTACTTGGACTCGTTGTGGTGTTTGCTGAAGGGCTCTCGCTGGCGAATGCCGCATGGATGGGTGTTGCCGGCATTACCATCGGAACAGTTTCGCATTCACTTGGCGCAGTATTGCTGCAAAAGCTGAAGACGGATATTCCCGCGATTTCGATTACCGCAGGCAGTCTTATCGTGGCCACGCCGTTATTTGTAATGAACTTTATATTGATGCAGAGCTGGCCCGAGAACATCAGCACAGCGACCATGCTGTCGATTGTGTACCTGGCACTCATGGGATCAGCAATCGGTTTCCCGCTGTACTTTTATTTATTAAAAAGCCTGAGTGCCGAACGTGTTGCCCTGATCGCGCTGATAACGCCTGTTACCGCACTGCTGGTAGGTGCGCATTTCAATGATGAAATCATCAGCACAAGAGTATGGCTGGGTACTGCACTGATTGTTACCGGCCTGGCGACCTATGAATACGGCAAACACCTGCCTTTTGCAAAAAAATGGCAGATACGCTGGAACCAGCGGCCGCTATAAGCATATCCGGCTGTTTTTATCTGGAGCTGGGTGAATGGATAAAACCCAGCTCCAGTCTTTTTTTGACCGCCTTGACCAGTTGCTGGACATGGTCTGCGTTGGCTGCGAAATCCGCCTTACCGACGCGTGACTGTGAATGGATATGCAGCGCCGTATTCGTGACACCCTCTTCGCAAACCAGGGGTTCTATTTCAACCTTTACGTCATCAACAAATAACAGAATGTCGCTTTTTGCCGACATATCCAGTCGCCATTCAACATCATCACTGTCGATGATTGCCCACCCCAGATCATTAGCCGCATCCTTAACCGTGATATAGAGATCATCTGGACCAACATCAAACACCGGAGTGCGAAGTTCAGCGAAAGGATGGTCATCAGATGTTTTGGCCGTGTTGGTTGTCAGATAGACAGCCAGTCTTTTTTTCAGACCCGGCGGATCAAACAAGGGGGCACGGTTCTTGAACAATGTTCCAATGACAATCAAAGCAACGATCAGGATTACAGCGATAACTATTTTCATTCAGCATCCATTAGTTAACATGAAGCCATCATATCAGCATGTCTATTGACCGTGTATGTTTTGCCTAACACACTGATATTAAATTTTTGTGAATAGTTCTCATTAATTTTGAATATAACAACAAAAATTTTTTATATGGGCAAATTCTTATGTTCTAAAACTGCTTTTTTCCTTGCCTTATAAGTTCTTGTTATGGCTTATTTTTTCAATTTTTATCCACAGTTTTTTAGACCGTTCTCC
>Ga0316192_10000389_pt1 | contig 32000 bp, 32 predicted proteins | sample MerIslwburrow_MG_FD_204931 | JGI IMG/M metagenome (GOLD analysis project Ga0316192, IMG submission 204931) | Coastal sediment microbial communities from Maine, United States - Merrow Island worm burrow | ecosystem: Environmental > Aquatic > Marine > Coastal > Sediment | place: USA: Maine...
TTACAAGCCATCTGCGGAACTTACCTATGGCGGCTATACCGTTGCCTTTGATTCGGTTGAACGAATCATGCGAGATATCAATTTCGGTTGGTTGATCCGCTATATGCATGCGGTAGGTGCTTCGGCCTTCTTCGTTGTGGTCTATATGCATATTGCACGTGGTCTCTACTACGGTTCCTACAAAGGGCCTCGTGAACTGCTCTGGATTATCGGTGTGGTTATTCTGCTGATTATGCAGGGCGCAGCGTTCTTCGGTTACCTACTTCCTTGGGGTCAGATGTCCTTCTGGGGTGCGACCGTAATCACCAACCTGTTTGGTGCTGTGCCTGTACTGGGCGAGTATCTGCAGCAGGTGCTTCGTGGTGGCTTTGCTGTTGGTGATCCAACCCTGAATCGTTTCTTCTCACTGCACTATCTCTTCCCGCTTCTGCTGGCAGCGATTGTAGGTGGTCATGTTCATGCGCTGCATGTTGTTCATTCGAACAATCCTGAAGGCATTGATATTGACCATGAGAAAGACACCATTCCGTTCCATCCTTACTACACTGTAAAAGATGCGTTTGGTGTCGGTGTGTTCCTGCTGGGTTACTGCTACTTTGTATTCTTTAACCCTGAAGCATGGGGTTACTTCATCGAAGTGGATAACTTTGTGCCTGCAAACAACTTGCAGACACCTGCACATATCGCACCGGTATGGTATCTCACACCTTGGTACACGATCCTACGCACCTTCGAGAATAAACTTCTGGGTGTGGCCATGATGGGCGCATCACTTGCGATCCTCTTCGTGCTGCCATTCCTTGATCGTTCGAAGGTTCGTTCTGCGCGCTATCGTCCGGTCTACCGTCAGATGGTGATTCTCTTCTTCATCTCGGTGATTGTTCTGGGTTACTGTGGTCACTCCGCACCAACAGAGACCTTGGCGATTGTTGGTACGATTGCGACCGCGGTCTACTTCGGATTCTTCCTTCTGCTGCCATTTGTGCATAAGTTTGAGAAGACCAAGCCACTGCCGGGAGGAGAGTAAGATGAGGGGAATTGCAATGAAAATGACTCGTTTTTCTCTAATCGCCTGCCTGATGTTGATGCTGGCTCCGGCCATGGCTTCAGCTTCCGGTGGTGTTGCAGTCAAACATACTGATATTACTTTCGATCAGGAGACGCTTCGTGCAGGTCTTCAGGTGTTTACGGATGTATGTATGGGTTGCCATGCTGCAAAGTATGTGACCTATCGCAATCTAATGGATTACCCTGAGATTGGTCTGACTCGTGAAGAGGTGGACGAACTGCGTGGTGATAAGACATTAATGTCGGGACTCATCACCGAGCTCTCTCCTGAAGATGCTGCGGAGTCATACGGCAAGGTTCCACCTGATCTATCTTTGATTGCTCGCGCTCGTCGTGGTGGTGCTGAGTATACCTACTCTATTCTGACTGGTTATGTAGAAGACCCTGAAGGCAAGGTCGAAGATGGAAACTACAATGCCTACTATCCGGGTAATCGTATTGCGATGCCGGATCCTCTGGCTTGGTTGGGTCATGATGCTGATGAGACTGCTGATCTGGAAGAGCAGGCGCGCAGTGTCTCCTCATTCCTGGCTTTCATCGGTGATCCACATCAACTTGAGCGCAAGCGCCTTGGCCGCTGGGTGATGGGTTTCCTTGTTCTCCTGACATTCGTTCTATGGATGCTGAAGAAAGAGGTCTGGAAAGACGTTAAGAAACACTGATTGTTTCGATTGATCAAAAAAGCCCGCCCATTCGGCGGGCTTTTTTTGTGTGCGCCTTCGGAGCATCCTGCCCTCAGTTTACACGCATTTGAAAAGTGATGATTGGCATCCATGCCGATCACAGCTTTGCTGCGCCTATCGGCGTCCAATTCTTTCTTCCTGAAGAATTGTATCGATTTCTAAATGCTTACTAATGCCAGCCAAGGTGAATTGCGCTTGCGTAAGAGAAGGTGCTCTGGGTGAGTTCATGGCGGGATGGTGCGATACCTTAGGGTCTCAATATGTCTGAACCTCCTTGACCTTTAAAGCCTCCGGCCTAAACTCGGCCAACCCTGACAGAGGGTCGTTTTCAACTATTTTAAGCCGTTTTGTGCCTCAGGGAGCCCATCCGTACATGCGTGAATTTGAAAAGATCAAGCGCCTTCCCCCATATGTATTTGCTGTTGTAAATCAGTTGAAGATGGAATTGCGCCATGATGGGCACGATATCATCGATCTTGGCATGGGTAATCCCGACCAGCCAACACCACAACACATTGTCGATAAACTCTGTGAAGCTGCTCAAGATGGCCGTAATCATCGCTATTCAGTATCCAAGGGTATCCCGGGTCTGCGCAGGGCAATTTGTAACTGGTACAAAACCAAGTTTGATGTCGATCTTGATCCTGAGACCGAAGCGATTGCGACCATCGGTTCTAAAGAGGGACTGGCACACCTCGCTGTGGCCATTACTTCTCCGGGTGACCTGATCCTGACTCCGAACCCTGCTTATCCGATTCACCCATACGGATTTATCATTGCCGGTGCGGACATCCGTCATGTTCCGATGGGGCCTGGTTATGACTATTTCGAAGAAGTTCAGAAAGCTGTGAAAGACTCATGGCCAAAGCCGAAGATTCTGGTGGTGAATTTCCCATCGAATCCGACTGCTGAAGTAGTTGATCTCGATTTCTATGTGAAGTTGGTCGATTTTGCCAAGGATCACGATCTGATCGTGATCTCCGATATCGCCTATGCTGAGATCACCTTTGATGATTACAAATGCCCTTCGATTTTGCAGGTGCCGGGTGCCAAAGATGTGGCTGTTGAGTTCTACTCTCTTTCCAAGACCTACAATATGCCGGGTTGGCGTATGGGCTTCATGGTGGGCAACAAAGAAATTGTCGCCGCCCTGGGGAAAATTAAGTCGTATCTTGATTATGGAACCTTCCAGCCACTGCAGATTGCAGCTTGTGCTGCTCTTAACGGACCTCAGGAGTGTGTCGAAGATATTCGTGCCATGTATCAGTCACGTCGCGATGTGTTGATTGATGGTCTGCACAATATGGGCTGGATGGCTGAGAAGCCGAAAGCATCGATGTTTGTCTGGGCGGAGATTCCTGACGAGTTTAAGTCAATGGGGTCGCTGGAGTTTTCCAAGCGCATGCTGAAAGAGGGTGGCGTGGCTGTTTCACCCGGTATTGGGTTTGGTGATTATGGTGATCACTATGTGCGTATTGCCCTGATTGAGAATGAGCATCGTACCCGTCAGGCGGTGCGTGGTATGCGACAGTTTTTAAATGCCGGCAGTTAACTGTCAGGCATTCTTAGGAGTTTTAATTGAGTGAGATTCGCGTTGGGCTTCTTGGCCTTGGAACTATCGGTATCGGTGCTGCACGCATCCTGATCGAGCAGAAGGATTTGATTGCCCGTCGCTTGGGCAAAAAGGTGACATTGGTGGCTGCCGCAGATCGATCTCTGGATCGAGATTTTGGCCTGGATCTATCCGGTGTTCGTTTAACCGATGATGCCAATGATATCGTCACGGCTGATGATGTTGATTTGGTAATCGAACTGATCGGTGGCTATGAGCCTGCCCGCACCTTCGTAGCAACCGCTCTTGAGCATGGTAAACATGTTGTGACTGCTAATAAGGCACTGATCGCAAAACATGGTGAAGAGCTCTTTCCGATTGCCGATGAGAAGGGACTTCAGATCGGTTTCGAGGCTGCTGTTGGTGGTGGTATTCCTTGCATGAAGGCACTACGTGAAGGGCTGGCTGCCAACGCCATCCTATCGATCTACGGCATTCTCAACGGCACCTGCAACTTCATTCTGACCAAGATGGAGAATGAGGGTGCGGATTACGCTGATGTCTTGAAAGAGGCGCAGGCGCTTGGTTATGCCGAAGCAGATCCAACCTTTGATGTTGAAGGTGTCGATACAGCACACAAGTTATCCATTCTCGCGGCCATGGCCTTCGGTTCGAAGATCAAGTTTGATGAGGTGTTTACTGAAGGGATCAGCAAGATTACAGCTGCTGATATCGAAGCGGCGCTTGAGTTGGGTTATCGCATCAAGCTTCTCGGTATCGCCAAGCCGCATGATGAGAATGGTTGTGATAAAGTTGAGATGCGCGTGCACCCGACATTGGTGCCGCTTGATTCACAGTTGGCTCAGGTTTCCGACTCCTACAATGCTGTGCTGATCAGTGGTGATTTTGTAGAACATACCATGTATTTCGGTCGTGGTGCAGGTGAGAGGCCAACTGCCTCGGCCGTGATTGCTGATGTCATGGATATTGCCAGCGGCTTCCCGGATGGTATCCGTCATCTGGCACCACCAATGGGATTTGTGCAGAGCGCCCGCACAGAGGTTCCGACACTGCCAATGGCCGATGTTGAGTGTGAATACTACCTGCGTTTCATGGTTCAGGATGAGCCGGGTGTCATCGCGTCGATCACATCGGTTCTGGCTGACCACCGGATCAGCCTTGAAGCGGTCTCCCAGAAGGAACGTCATGAGACTCAGGCAGTGCCTGTGGTGATGCTGACGCACGAGACCACGGAAGGAAATATGCAGGCGGCGATCAGTCGTATTCTATCGTTGCCAAACATCAATGATGACCTGCTTATTTTGCGTAAAGAGAGTTTTGGAGCTTAACTGACATGCCACGTTACGAAGGAATTATTAACCGCTACCGCGCATTTCTGCCTATCGGCAAGGATGACTCGGTCATCACCCTTTATGAGGGCAATACACCTCTGCATGAGTCACTGAATCTGCGTAATGCGATTAATCCTGAACTCAACATCTTCCTCAAGTTTGAGGGTTTGAATCCAACCGGTTCATTCAAAGACCGTGGCATGACCATGGCAGTGACTCAGGCTTACAATGCCGGTTCACGTAAGATTATCTGTGCTTCGACTGGTAACACCTCTGCATCAGCGGCTGCTTATGCGGCCAACTGTGGTATGGATGCCTACGTGCTTATTCCAGATGGTAAGATTGCTCTGGGTAAGATGAGTCAGGGTATGCGTTATGGTGCCAAAGTGATTCAGATTCGCGGCAACTTTGATGATGCGCTGGAGCTCGTACGTGAGATTTCTGCGGATGGTTCTATCTCTCTGGTTAATTCAGTGAACCCATATCGTATTCAAGGCCAGAAGACAGCATCTTTCGAGGTTGTCGATGAACTCGGTTTTGCTCCTGATTACCATGCGTTGCCAGTCGGTAATGCCGGTAATATCACTGCCTACTGGATGGGCTACAAAGAGTATTTCGACAAACGAATCTCCAAGAGCCTGCCGAAGATGATCGGTTTCCAGGCTGCTGGTTCTGCACCGATTGTGATGGGTCATCCGATTGATAATCCTGAAACCATCGCTACGGCGATCCGTATTGGTAAGCCTGCTTCATGGAAACAGGCAGAGGCCGCCCGTGATGAGTCCGAGGGTAAGATCGATGCGGTGACCGATGAAGAGATTTTAGAGGCCTACAACATGCTGGCCTGTCTTGAAGGTGTCTTCTGCGAGCCTGCTTCGGCTGCTTCGGTTGCCGGTGTCATCAAGCTTAATAAGGCTGGTCACTTCAAGCCGGGAGAGAGTATCGTCTGTACGCTGACAGGTAACGGTCTTAAAGATCCTGACACCGCCATGAAAGGCATCGCGACACCGGTCACCATCGATGCGACGGAAAGCGCTGTGCGGAAGGTGTTGGAGTCCTGATTTAGGCTCACTGCGGTAAACTGCGGCAGATTGATGTCAGCACCGACACTTCTCATTGTGACCGATGCCCTGATTGCCAATATGGCAAATACAGAGAAGCTCATCTATCAACCCCATCCTTCGTTGCAGCCTTGGCAGGATCAGTTGGAGAGGTGTTCCAAGAAGTGGTTTGAGGCTAAGCCGAAAACAGCGATTGAGTGGTATGCAGCACTTACCGGGAACAATCTTTCCTCACTGCTTAGGCCGCTCTTAGATCAGCAAGAGATCGAAGGATTCACTCAGTTCTGGATCGCATCCCCATTTCATGCACGATTGAATCGTGATCGACTGCATGTGATGCCTGATACCTATTTTCCATGGTCGGAATCCGATGCCATCTGGATATGTGATCTTCTCAATCCTCTGCTGAATGAAGAGGGTATGAAACTCATCCACTATCAGACTTCGCTTATTCTCTTGTGTAGAGAAGCGCTGGATGCAGTTCCACTCTCTTTTGCTGCAATCTCGGGACACACACTTCCTAATCGGCATCCAGAAGGGACTGATGGAGGCGCTCTGATGCGCCTGACGGCCGAGATTCAGATGATGATGAACCAACACCCATCCGAAACCCGAAAAGCCGCAGGAGAATCGGATGTGGATGGTCTCTGGTTCTGGGGAGGCGATTTGATCGATGCTTCGCCCGAGATTGATTCAATTCCCGTGGCAACCCGTAATCCGCTATTAAGATCCATCGCTGATGCAAAGGATGCCGATTTGCTGATTACCGAGGCTGATCACCTGCCTGACTTGGTGAAAGAGGGGCAGCCGTTGCCGAAGCGGGTTCTTCTGGCGGGTGGTGATCATGCGCTACTCTTAACAAAATCAATGCTACCAACGTTCGGCAAACCATCCTGGGTACCGAAGAGAGAGAAGGAAGAGCGTGATCTAATTAAACTGCTTCAAGGATTCATTCATGCTGCCTGAAGGAAGAACACTGAAGGGACGCAGCCTGATCTGGCGGCACAGGCCACTTGAGGCTTCCGATCCGCTAGGAGCGTGGCAGGGATTGCTTGAGGCTCGTGGACTTCATGAGTCCGATCCATTCTTCACACCAAAGCTCTCTGATCTTCCCGATCCTGACGGTATGGTTGATATGCTCAAGGCGGCAGATCGTGTCACTCAGGCGGTTATTAATCAGGAGCACATTCATGTCTTTGGCGATTTCGATGCCGATGGTGTAAACGGTACCGCGATTCTGACGCAGGCACTCAAGGCTGCTGGTGCGAAGGTGACTTCATCGATTCCGCATCGCTCTGATGATGGGCATGGCATCGGTGTCGAGCCGGTTCGTGAAGCGCATGAAGCGGGCGCGCATCTCGGTATCAGTGTTGATACCGGGACCACATGCTTTGAAGCGTGTGATGAGGCGGTGAGATTAGGTTTTGATCTGATTGTCACCGACCATCACCTTCCGGATCAGTCGGATGGTAATGAGAAGCTTCCCGAGGCCTTTGCCTTGTTGAACCCTGCCCATCAGAGATGCGGCTTTGCTGATCGAAAACTGTGCGGTACCGGCGTTGCCTTCTTTCTGTTGATGAGCGTATGGAAACGTCTGCGTGAAGCAGGGCATCAGGTCGAGTTCAATCTACGCTCTCTACTGGATCGCGTCGCCATCGCTACCGTTGCTGATGTGATGGATCTGGTTGGTGTGAACCGGATATTGGTCTTCCACGGACTGCAGCAGCTAAACGGCAAAAATTCGCATGCACCATCCGTAGGGCTTCAGGCTCTGATGAAGATCGCCAAGGTGAAGAAGGCTGTGTCGGTAGAGACCATCGGCTTCTATCTGGCACCACGTATCAATGCCGCAGGACGTATGCGTCACGGCAATGAGGCGATGCAGATGCTCTCTACCTCCGACATGGATGAGGCGATGATGCTTGCCGAGGGTCTTGATGAGACCAATAAACAGCGCCGGTTGGTGGAAGCCGAGGTGTTCAAGCAGGCTGAGGAGAAGCTGGGCAGTGCCGAGGTGCTGGCAGTCTTCGACGAAGCGTGGCATGCCGGCGTTGTCGGTCTGGCTGCCGGACGTCTGGCACGTAAACATGGCAAACCCGCCGCAGTCGGCTTTGTCACACCTGATGGCTCTGTACGTCTCTCACTGCGTGGTAGACCGGGATTCCATGTCGGTAACCTGTTAAACGTCTGTGCCGAGCATCTGGAGGGCTTTGGCGGCCATGCCGGTGCCGGGGGCGGCACGGTAAAAGCCGGATGCTGGGAAAGTTTCGTCACTGCTTTCGGTGAAGCGGTCTCAGAACAGACAGAACATGCCGGTGATCAACTGACTCAATCTGTCGATGGTGTGTTGGGTTTAGAGACTATGCATGCAGGGCTGGCCGAGCGCCTGCAATACTTCGAACCGGTCGGGCAGGGCAATGCCGCACCCACATGGCTGGTTGCGAATGTCCACATCGCCGAGAACCGACCACTGAAAGGTGGGGTTGTACGCCTGAAGGTAAGTGATGGCACAAACTGGCTGGATGCCATCGTCTTTGGCGGTGGTGCCTACGGTGATGCGCTGGAGCGTGGTTCGTTCATATCCCTGATTGGGCAGCTTAAACTGGATGATTGGCGTGGTAATGGCGCAGTTCAGTTTGTGGTTGAGGATGTTCTTCTCAGTGAATAACTGATCATTTTACTCCACCATTCATTTTATTCGTCTATAATCAATGAATGAATGTTCGTGACACCTATAAGCGGGGACTTTATCTCATCCTTATCATGGCTTCTGTTGCCATGGTGGTTTTAGGTACAACCACTTATATTCTTTATAATGTTGCATTTCAGGAAGAGCGCCAACGCCTTGTAGAAACAGCCCAAAGTCAGGCCCGATTGATGGAAGCCGTTGCCAATCATCATCAAGAAGGAGATGACGTTCTTAAACATGTGCTTATCCAGGTGAGGGAGGCGCATGAGAAGTTTGTCGGCTTTGGCGACACGGGCGAATTTGTGCTCGCCAAGCAGGAGAGTGACCAGATCGTTTTCCTGTTAAGTCATCGTCACCATGATCTAAGCAATCCGCACCCTGTTTCTATTCATAATCACGAAGCAGAGCCCATGCGATTAGCCTTACAGGGGAAGTCCGGATCAATTATTGGTCTGGATTATCGAGGTGAGAGCGTGTTGGCCGCGTATGAGCCAGTAAAAAACCTTAATCTCGGCGTTGTGGCAAAAATTGATTTGAAAGAGGTTCAAGCCCCATTCTTCTTTGCAATATGGGTTGCCACTGGAATAGCACTCCTACTCATCCTGATTGGGGCCTGGATATTTCAACGTATCACAAAGCCAATCGTGGCAAGGATTAATAATATGAACGGTATTCTTCCTATATGCGCATGGTGTAGTAATCAGATCAAGGGTGACGATGGAGAGTGGGTGAAACTTGAGACGTATCTTGAGGGACGTACCGACGCGAATTTTTCTCATGGTATATGCCCTGACTGTGCCAATGATCAAACCAAGCTTTAAGAGACTTAATCACCTTTTCTGACAAAGCGGATGATTTGGCGGCGGGCTTTTTTGTCGGGGCGTTTTTTCGGGGCTGCGGCAGCATGCAGTTTTCGCTGCTCTCGTTCGGCCTTGCGTACTTTGATACTCTCCTCATGCTCTTCATACAGGGTGCGAGCTATAGCTGCCGAACCCCGTTTTTCTGCAAGGCCGGTTATTGTGACGGTGAAACGTTCCTGTTCACGGAAGATCGTTAGCTCATCACCACAGGCGATCTGCTTGGAGGGTTTTACAGCTTCACCATTGAGTTGCACATGGCCGCCGTTGACCTGTTCGGTTGCCAGGCCACGTGTCTTGAAGAAGCGGGCTGCCCAGAGCCATTTGTCGATGCGTACGCCCACGATCTCTCCTCTGTCCGCTTCTCTTAAATTGGATTTAAGGCTAGGTGGTGTATTACGAATAGTAAATGTGTCTAGTACCTCTATGCTTCGTATATGGTTTTAAACGAAGCAGAGATAATCAGAGATAGCCTATCGCCGAAACCTTCGCATATTACCTTGCCGAAACAGGAGCGCCCGTTTCCTCCTCTGCTGGATTTTCTGGACACGCATTTTCCGCGAGTCGGACGAGAGGTCTGGCTGGAGCGTTTGCAGAGAGGGAAGATCAGTGATGAAGAGGGCAGGGTGTTGGATGAAACCACCCCTTATCGCATCAATGCCAGGTTGAGATATTTCAGAGAAGTAAAGGCTGAGCCGCGCATCCCTTTTGAAGAGAGGATTCTCTTTGAGGATGAAGAGATTCTGGTGGCCGATAAGCCTCACTTTCTGCCGGTGACTCCGACAGGGGTGCATGTGAACGAATGTTTGATGCATCGATTAATCGTGCGTACGGGCAATAGAGAGCTTATTCCTGTGCATCGTCTTGATAAGGAGACGGCAGGTCTGGTGTTGTTCAGCAAACGGCCAGAGTCTCGTAGAAACTATTTCGGCTTGTTCGAGAATCGGAAAATTGAGAAACAGTACGAAGCCATCGCAACGCTTTCAACAGATAGAGAGGGCAAAGTGTGGTCGGTTGAGAGCCGGATTGAAGCCAGTGGTGAGTGGATACTATGCCATAACGTGCCGGGTGAGATTAATGCTCGCTCACGTATCGAGATGTTGGAAGTGTATGGCGATTGCGCTCGTTTTTCACTCTTGCCCATCACCGGAAAAACACATCAGTTGCGTCTGCACATGGGGCTGATTGGTTCTCAGATTCTTAATGATAAGTTTTATCCGGTGCTGCAGCCGGAGTCCGCCACGGTCGACTACAGCAAGCCACTACAGTTGCTCGCTAAGTGTCTTGTTTTTCAAGACCCTGTGACGAACATTCAGCACCAGTTTGAATCAGAAAATGTTTTAGCTAGTTGGAATAAGAGATAACACGGTTGATTTGAAGGGAGCCTGTTAGTACCTTCCACATCCCTTGAAAAAGGGGAACTTCTTTGGAGAGTGAATATGAGTATTGAAGACCAGATTGCAGGATTCAGAACGCGAGCAGAAGATTTCGGCAACCGTTTGAAATCGATGCGGAGGTCTCTTTGACGTCACAGCCAAAGAAGAGGAGCTCACAGAGCTAAACGCCCGCATCGAAGATCCAACCCTCTGGGACAATCCTGATGCTGCTCAGCAGTTGATGCAGGATAAAGCTCGATTGGAACGGGTGCTTAAGAATTTTCATGAATCAGAATCAGGACTTGATGATGCCATCACACTCTTTGAGATGGGTGTGGATGAGTCAGATCGTGACTCTCAGATCGAGGCCGTAAGTAGTCTCGAGCCAGTTGAAGAGACTATCCAATCACTTGAGTTGGCACAGATGCTAGGCGGTGAGACCGATGCCGAATCGGCATTTCTTGATATCAATGCAGGTTCGGGTGGTACCGAGGCACAGGATTGGGCCGAGATGTTGCTGCGTATGTACCTTCGTTGGGCTGAGCGTAAAGGTTTCAAGACCGAGTTGATGGAGTGCACCGCAGGTGAAGAGGCGGGTATCAAGTCGGCGACCGTCTCGATCAAAGGTGAATATGCTTACGGTTTTTTGAAGGCGGAGATCGGTGTGCATCGTCTGGTTCGTAAATCACCTTTTGATTCGGGGAATCGTCGTCATACCTCTTTCTCTTCGGTGTTTGCCTATCCCGATATCGAGAAAGATATCGATATCGATATCAATGAAGCTGATGTACGTACCGATACCTACCGTGCAAGTGGTGCCGGTGGTCAGCATATCAACAAAACCGATTCGGCTGTTCGCCTGACCCACATCCCGACAAATATTGTGGTGCAGTGTCAGAATGATCGCTCTCAGCATAAAAACAGGGCGGCGGCATGGAAGATGCTGCAGGCACGCCTCTATGAGCGTGAAGTGGAGATGCGTAATGCCGAGAAGCAGGCAATGGAAGATGATAAGACCGAGATCGGATGGGGGCACCAGATTCGCTCCTATGTACTTGACCAGTCACGTATCAAAGATCTTCGTACAGGGATGGAGACAGGCAACACACAGGCCTTTCTTGATGGTGACATCGATGCCTTCATCTCTGCCCAGTTAATGGGCATCAAGCGTGGTGAATCAGACGATTAACGACCTTCAAAACAACGGCTAACACTTTATTTTACTTTACTTTTTTACGTCCAGCGCTATAGTGCACCGCTTTTGCGTAATTCATCGCAATATTTTGGAGGTTTTTGTATGATCAAGCTCTATTCGGATCCGCAGTGCCCGAACTCGCATCGGACCCGTATTGTCTTGGCGGAGAAAGAACTGCCGGTGGATACTGTCGAATTGGAACCGGAGGCTCTCCCTTCCGACTTTCTTCAGATTAACCCATATGGAAAACTGCCAACTGTGATTGATCGCGATATCGTCTTTTTCGAATCTTCAGTGGTGAACGAGTATCTCGATGAGCGTTATCCGCATCCTCCGCTGAAACCGGGCTCACCGGCTGAACGTGCCCAGATGCGTCTAGCTGTTCTTCGTATCGAAGATGAACTCTACCCACTCTTTTTCAACCTTATCAAAGTAAAGAAGAAGACGGAGCCGATGAAGAAGCTGCGTGCTTATCTTGATACCCTCGATAGCTATCTTGCCCGTCAGGAGTTCTTTATCGGTGAGCAGTATACCCTTGCTGATATCACGCTGGCTCCGATCCTCTGGCGCCTATCTCCTAATGGTGTGGATACAGCCAAATGGCCCAACCTTGAGATTTACATGGATCGCCTGTTTGAGCGCCCTGCGTTCGAGCGTTCTCTTTCCGAGTACGAGCAGATTCTTCAGGATCGCTTCTGATTCACTGGTAACTCTCCTGATTGGTTTTGAAGCCGTAATGGGGGTTGCTTAATTTGCAGTTTATGAAGAAAGGGGCGGTGATCACCGCCCCTTTTTTTATGTCTCAAAGTCGCTGAAAGACAGTTCTGATCTTCACTATTTGGCCACCAAACTGGAATAGAGCAAGGCCTGAAAGAATCAGAGCGGCTCCAATAACCACCTCCATCGTGATTGGTTCACTATTCAGCGAGTTGCCCAATACCAATGCAATTACCGGTGTGATCAGCGTGATCAGTGCGACTTGAGTTGCCTGCACATTCCTCAATACATAGAAGTAGAGTGCAAAGCCTAGAACCGATCCGAACAGTGCCAGATAGCCGATGGCACCAATGGTTCTGCTTGTCGCCTCCTCGGGGACCTCAGCGCCCATGAAGAGCCATGTGATAAGGAAGAGGGGAGCTGCAATAGCCAACCCTCCACTGGTCATGACAATGGCTGGCACATCAGCATTAATCCGTTTAACCCAGACGCCACTGGCCGAGTGGATGATCACCGAAAGCAACATGGCCGTTATTCCCAGCAATACATGTCCATCCATCTCAATAGCGTTGACGAAAATGACGGCAAGGCCAGTGATACCGAGAAGCATGCCGGTTAACTTTTGAGGCGTCAGTGTCTCTCCCTCCAGCCAGTAACGAGCCATGATGCCGGTGAACACCGGACTTAAGCCGAAGATCACCGAGATCCAGCCTGAAGGGATATACTGCGCAGCCCAGTAGACGGTCAGCATGCCACCATAAATGCCCAGTCCCGCAGCAAGGTAGGCAGTCAGTGCATGTCGATGCCACTTCATACCGGCACCCAGCAGAGCTGCAACCACCAGAGCCAGCACAGCACCGATCACCATTCGGCTGGTAACGCCGAATAGAAAGCCAACACCCTCACTGCTCCACAGGATGGCCAGCGGGGTCGTACTCCAGACAATAATTACACCGATGTATGCCAATGGTATGGACATCATTATCTCCTTATCTGCCCTCATGAGCAGTTGTGTTTGTTCAGACCAAAAAAAACGGCCATGGATTCGCTTGAACCCATGGCCGTTGTTAATTTCCAGTTGTTAGTTGTTAGCTAACTTAAGAGATACTCCAGCGCACAGGCATAGCGGTTCGACGGGCTACTGGTAGCCAGACCAACTTCGCAAGTTTCACCGATGTCATCTCTCTGTTCATGGTGCGAAGCATGGGCTGGAATCATTCACTGTCAACGCTTGGATCAAAGGATGTATCAATTCTTCCACACTGATGGCCTGAATTGAGCTATGCTTGTGTCTGAGTTTCAACGAGAGGCAGGAGAGAACTATGAAACAGATTCGACGATTGGCAGTGATCCTCGGTGCAACAGTGCTTTTGTTTCTCTCATCATGTGCCACCCTACAGCAGGCGATGGAGCTCTCGTCGGTCAAGTTCACCTTTGACCGAGTCTCATCAGTAAAGGTGGCTGGCATTGACCTGATGAACCTGCATTCGATAGATCAGTTGAATATGTTTCAGGTGGCTCGCGCCACTCTGGCTGTTTCACGGGAAAATCTGCCACTTGATCTAACCGTCCATGTTAAAACTGAGAACCCTCTAGTTAATCAGGTGGCGGCAACGCTCGTCAGCATGGATTGGACACTGATGCTCGATGGCCGTGAAACCATCAGTGGTACGCTCAATGATCGTATTTCCATTCCAGCAGGAGAGGCGCAGACCATTCCGCTTCGTCTCAGTCTCAATATGTTCAAGTTCTTTAACGAAAAGAATGCAGTCGATCTGCTCGATCTGGCACTTGCTTTTGCCGGTTCAAAAGACTCGATCCCGCAAGGGGTCGCGTTGAAGATCCGCCCGACGATCAATACACCTCTAGGCTTGATGCGCTACAAAGAGATGTTGATCGAGCCACCGCATCACAAATAGTTAGTTTTAGAGCACCATCTTCACATCAGGGTGTTTATTGAACGCCCGATAGAGGTTGTCGAGCTGTTCCTGACTTGTAGCGGTGATGGTGACGGTGACCGATAGGTATTTGGCTGAACTGCTTGGCCGTGATTTGATGGCAGCTTCGCCAAGGTTAGCCACATGCTGGTTGGCAATCATGACAATGTCATTCTCAAATTTGTCCGTGTTCCAACCCATCACCTTGATAGGGAACTGGCATGGAAATCTTAAGGGTGATTGATTCTCTTTGGCTCCACTCATGCTGCAATTCTAGAGAAACTTAGGAAAAGTGCATCCCGAACCTGTAAACCGTATCAGATACGTAGAATCGTAATGGAGGGGTTACTTTTGACCGGATCAGGGTGGAAGCCACGAATAAGAAGAATATTATCCCCTTTTTTGGCCATACTGTGTTTTTTCACCTGTTTTTTGGCTAAAACATGCAACTTTCCTCTGCTGATCTCATTGACCAGAACCGGAATAACACCCCAGAGAAGTGCCATGCGTCGGAAGATATGGGGGTGTGCCGTAACAGCGACGACTGGTGCCGATGGGCGTGCCGAGGTGACAGCTCTAGTTGATGCACCTGTTGCAGAGATAACAACAATGGCATGAACCAGAAGATCGTATGAAAGCTCATTGGTTGCCCGAGCCAGTGCATCGGCATGTGAGTAGGGGCGCTTCGATGGTTTTTTTTGTGAAAAGCTTCCGTGAACCCCGCTATGCCACTGATACGATTCGGTTCGACGGGCGATTCTGTCCATGATTGATACGGCTTCCACAGGATAGGCACCCGCAGCTGTCTCAGCTGAGAGCATGATGGCATCAACACCTGATGAGACGGAGTTGGCAACATCGGCCACCTCAGCACGAGTAGGCTGTGAGTGTTCAATCATCGATTCCAGCATCTGTGTAGCGACAATCACCGGCTTGTTGGCGGCACGAGCCAGATCAATGAGTTGCTGCTGAACCATTGGCACCTGTTCGGGTGGAAGTTCAACACCCAGATCACCACGCGCTACCATGATACCGTGAGACGCTTTCAGAATGGCCTCAATGTTCTTGAGCGCTTCAGGCCGTTCAATCTTAGCAATGATCGATGCAGAGCCCTTCTGTTCATCGATCAGCTTCTGCAGGTCGATAACATCTTCACTTTTGCGAACAAATGAGAGAGCAAGGAAATCAACGCCGAGTTTGAGAGCGAAGCAGGCATCGGTTCGATCCTTGTCGGTAAGGGCCGGTGTAGCCAAGGCAGTATCAGGTAGGTTGATGCCCTTGTGGTCACTCAGCTTGCCGCCGTGGATAACGGTGCAGTGAATGTCCTGACCGTCAATTCGGTGGGCAGCCAGCTCCATCATGCCATCGGCCAGAAGGATTCGTTCTCCCGTCTTGATCTCCTGATGTAGGGATCGGTACTGGCAGGGGATCAGGCCGGGACTTCCGGTAATATCACGCGTGGTCAGGATAATGCTGTCCCTCGTCTTCAGATTGATGGCACCATCAAGGAATTTACCGCACCTGATCTTTGGCCCGCATAGGTCTGCCAGAATCCCGATGGGCTTGTTCATCTCTTCGGCAATGGATCGGATGCGTTGATAACTGGTTGTGTGGGATGCGTGATCACCATGTGACATGTTGAGACGGAAGACATTGACGCCGGCCTCGATTAATTGGCGAATCGTATCCTCTTCCCATGATGCTGGACCGATGGTCGCCAGAATCTTGGTTCTACGATAGATCAGTGCAGCAATCTCGGTGTTAATAGCCATATTATTCCTTTCTAACCGTTGAAATCAGTGGGTCGATATAATCAGTTTAGCCGATCATGATCAATGGTGCTTTCATAATCAACGGTGCAGGGCGGAGAATATCGCTTCGGCCAGTTTGGTTGAGATGCCGGGGGCTGCTGCGATCTGCTCTCGTCCGGCCTTTTTGATCCCTTCAATACCACCGAAATGTTTGAGTAGTGCCGCCCGTTTGGCTTTGCCAATGCCCGGAATGGTATCGAGCTGTGAGGTAAACATGCTCTGCTTCTTGCGTTTCCTCATATATTGACCGGCAAAACGGTGCGCCTCATCGCGAACGCGAGCGATCAGAAGTAGGGCCGGGGAGTGTTTCCCAGGGGTTTGTGACCCCGCCCGCCATGAGCTCCACAGCACCTCATCACCCAGTTTGCGGCTCTTACCCTTGGCCACGCCAACCATCTTCAGATCATTCAGGCCGAACTCGGCGGCTGTCTCCATGGAGACAGAGAGTTGTCCTTTGCCACCATCAATGAGCATCAGGTCGGGGCAGGGGATGACATCCTCAGTGATGCTGCGGAAGAAGCGGCTGAGCACCTGCCTCATCGCCTCGTAATCATCACCGGCAGGTACATCATCGAGCTTGTATTTGCGGTAGTGCTCCTTGTCCGGCCCGTTCCAGTTGGCATAGGTGATCGCTGCTACCGTCTGCTTGCCTCCGAGATGGGCATTGTCGACAGCAGCAATGGTTCGGGGCGTCTCATCAAGATCGAAGAGCTCAGCCAGTGCTTCAAAGGCAGCCTGCTGATCGATATTGGAGCGACTGGCAACGGCCTGTTCACCGGCGCGCTTGATCTCATCGAGCCAATTGATGCGTGCACCACGTTGTGGAACTCGAATCGTCACTTTCGACTTGCTATGCAGCAGTCGTAGCAGACGCTGAAGCTCGGCCCGCTCACTCTCGGACGCCATCAGCAGAACCTCGACAGGTGGCGCTTCACTGCGATAGCGCTCGATCATCAGGCTCTGAAACACCTCGAAATCCTCAGCCTCAATGGCCTGATCAACCTTGATGTTGTGGATGCCGAGACTTCTACCGCCACGACGCAGGCCGATTGAGGCGATCACCGATGAGGCGTGGCGCACAAGCCGGATGGCATCGGCATCCGCGGGAAGTTCACTGTTGTCACTTCCTGCGAGGATGGTGCGCAGTGCCCGGATACGATCACGGTAGATGGCTGCCTCTTCAAACTGCATCGATTCAGAGGCCTGCTGCATACCTGATTCCCATTCCTTGATCAGGGTCGCATCCTTGCCTTTGAGGAAACCTTCAGCATCTCTGACCTGTGCTGTGTAGTCATCAACGGAGACAAGATCGCAGCAGGGGGCCGTGCAGCGCCCAATCTGATGTTGAATACAGGGACGGGAGCGGTTGTTAAAGACCGAGTCTTCACAATCACGCAGCAGAAATGCCTTCTGCATGATGTGCAGTGTCTCGCGTACGGCTCCGGCATTGGGGAAGGGGCCGAAGTAGGAGCCCGCCTCCTTGCGATTTCCCCGATAGAGCCTCAGACGCGGGTAGTGCTCATCGGTGAGCAGGATGTAGGGGTAGGTTTTGGAGTCCTTGAGCAGCACATTGTAGCGCGGCTTCAGCTGTTTGATGAGATTGTGTTCGAGGATCAGCGCCTCGGCTTCAGAGGTGGTGATAACAAACTCGATATCTCTGATCTGCACCGCCATCGCCTGTGTGCGCGGTGAATCAGGCTGGCGCTGGAAATAGCTCGATACACGTTTTCTCAGGTTTCGTGCCTTGCCGATGTAGAGCACCTTTCGTTTGCTATCGAGCATGCGATAGATGCCGGGCTCAGGCGGCAGGTCGGTCAGTGCGATGGGCGGTTCAATCCACATCGGTTCGCTGTTCTAGAGTTCGCTTAATCTGTCGGTTTCAGCAGCCGAACTGCATAGCTCGAAAAGCGGACAGTCGTCACACCGAGGCTTGGCACTGCAGTTGCACTTTCCTTGCTGAACAATCAGGGCATGGTACTCCTGATAGAGTTGAGGAAGTCCCGGCAGACGCTGGATGAAGTAGTTTTGAATCTCTTCATAGTTCATGCTGGCCTTGATCATGCCCAACCGGCTGAAAATCCGCTTGGTATAGGCATCAACCACAAAAACCATTTTATCAAATGCATAGAGCAGGATGGAGTCAGCTGTTTCAGGACCGATGCCATTGATCGTCAATAGTCGGGCTCGCAGTGCCTTGGTTGGCCAGCGTTTAAGCCCCTCTGTGCCTCCATGAGCGGTGAAAAAACGGGAGAACTCGATCAGACGCTTGGCTTTCTGCCGGAAGAATCCGGTCGGGTGGATCAGTTCTTCCAGCTGTTCCGGTTCACAGGAGAGCATCGATTCAGGGTTAAGCATATTGGCTTTTTTGAGATTGCTGATGGCCATCTCAACATTTTCCCAGCGGGTGTTCTGGGTAAGGATAGCTCCGATCATCATCTCAAAGGGTGATTCGGCAGGCCACCAGCGCTGGTCACCATGATGAGCATGGAGCTGCTCATAGACATCCAGGGGCGAGGCGCGCCTCAATCTGATCCACTCCGTTTTTCGACGATCTCTTTAAGTTTTCTCACTTCAGCCGCTTTCATCGGACGCCAGCTACCTGCCGGCATCTCCAGATCGAGGCTGATCGGACCGAATTTGGTTCGCATCAGACGACGTACTTCATGGCCGCAGGCCTCGAGCGTGCGACGCACTTCACGATAGCGGCCACGATGGATGGTGACGGTAATCCAGCTGTGGCCACGGGTCTCGGAGCTTATTGAGATCTCCCACGGATCACTGATATCTCCTTCGCCCATATCAACACCGCCGTTGCGCAGTGCTTCGAGTGATTCAAGGCTGAGCTGGCTGGTGATGCGCACGCGGTACTGGCGAGGAATCTTAGCGCCGGGATGAATCAGGTTCTGGGCCAGTTGCCCGTTATCGGTGAGGATCAGTAGCCCTTCACTATCCATATCAAGCCTGCCGACCGACTGGACATTGGCGGGGATTTCGAGATGGTCATAGATCAGTGGGCGACCCTTGGCATCCTTTCTTGAGCAGAGCAGGCCACGCGGTTTGTTGTAGAGGATATAGGTATTGTTCAGGGCAGGGGTGACCACCTTGCCATCGACGGTGAGGATATCGCGTCTGCCGATCTTTACACCGGGTTGGGTGACCTTCTCGCCATTGAGGGTGACACGACCCTCCTCGATCCAACGATCCGCCTCACGACGTGAGCAGATGCCACAGGTAGCTAGATAGCGGTTGATACGTTCACCATCACTTTTGGCTACGCTGTTTTGAGCTGTGGGTTGTCCGCCTTTAGCTTTGTTCGACGTTGTCTGACCGGAACCCACCTTGTCTGAACGCCGGTTCGGGCGCGTCGAACGCTGTGGACGCTTCGGTTTGCTTCCCGTCTTGCCTTTCGATTGGTTTCGATCAGGCGCGGCTGGTGAATTCTTCGGTTTCTGTTTCGTCATGGTTCTCTTTGGGACTCTCTTCGGCGCTCTCTTCGGCAGAGTCGTCCGCACGGGTTACATTCTCGTCATTCTCATGGCTCTCAGCGTCATCTTCCATATCCTTAGGAAGTTCGATGCCCTGCTCTTTCAACTGTGCTTCCACACTCTCGATCACCTCATCCTCATCCATTAACTGGGATGAGTCGGGCAGATCACGTAGTGAGCTGAGGCCGAAATCGGTCAAAAAAGCTTTGCCGGTGCCATAGAGGTGAGGGCGACCCGGTACCTCTTTACGCCCCAATACCTTCACCCAGCCTCGCTCCTGCAGCCCGCCAAGTACCGAGCTTGAGACCTTCATACCCCGCAGTGCTTCGATCTCACCACGTGTGGTCGGTTGTCTGTAAGCAATAATTGCCAGAGTCTCCAGCATCGAGCGAGAGAGTCTGGAGGGTCGTGTCTGCCACAGCTTTGATACGGTGTCGCTATATTCCGACGCTGTCTGGAACTGCCAACCGCCTGCCACCTGCACGATGCGGATACCGCGCTCGCTGTAGTGCGATTCAAGTTCGGCCAACACGTCACGGAGATCAGATGATGGGGTATCATCGAGCAGCTCTCTGAGTTTTTGTAGTGTCAGTGGTTCATCGCTGGCTAGCAGCAGCGCCTCAACCTGATGGATCAGACTCATAATCCCCCCTCATCCACAGCGTCATAATCGGGTTCATCAATGGCCTCTTTGGCCAACAGTGTGATCGACTCATAGCAGCTACTCTGCACCACCGTGATCACGCGCTGGCGCCACAGTTCAAGAATGGCCAGTACCGTGGTGACCAGTGCTTCGCGTCCCGGTTGCCCTGCGAGCAGTTCATCGAGTTGCACACTGCCACGGCGAATCCCCTCCATCACCACTTGCATCTGTTCGCGCACACTCATGGTCTCCATAAAGACCTGATGGCGTACTTCACCACCGACACGTTTCAATACATTTCTGAAGGCCATCAACAGCGCATCGAGATCGGGTTCCGGTAGTGGCCGTTCCACCTGCTTGGCTTCCGGGAAGATCGAGCGCAAAAAGACATCGCGACCACGACGGGGTCGAGCATCGAGTTCTTCAGCCAGTACACGGTACTGCTCATAGGCGATCAGCTGGGCAACCAGCTCCTCGCGTGGGTCAATCGGGTTGCCCTCATCATCAATCTCAGGACGAGGCAACAACATGCGGCTCTTCAGTTGCATTAAGGTGCTGGCCATCACCAGATAGTCTCCGGCGGTATCGAGATCCTCCACCTCGTTAGCCTTGATGATCTCAAGATATTGGGAGGTGATGGTGGCAATCGGAATATCGAAGATATCCATCTTCTGACTGCGAATCAGATGCAGCAGGATATCCAGAGGCCCCTCAAAGGCGTCGAGTTGAACCGGCGGCAGGTTGGGCATGGCGGTTTGCATCGCTGATTCCATGGCGGCGGCTTGTTGAGCCTCCTCAGTGACGGCGTCGACTAGCTCAACCGCCTCAACGGCGTTGCCTGTCTGCATCAGACGCGGTAACCCATCTTCAAGGTCTTGCGCACCTTCTCCATGGTTCTGCCCGCCTCAACACGAGCCCGTTCATTACCCGCTTTGACGATGTCATGTACATCATCCATACGTGAGGCGATCTCAATGCGGCGATCACGGATCGGTTGCAGCTCCTCTTCCAGATGGTTCAGCAGAACCTTCTTGCAGTCGAGGCAACCGATACCTGCCGTGGTGCAGCCCTGCTGTACCTCGGCGCGCTCCTCTTCGGTGGAGTAGATCTTGTGGAAGTCCCAGACAGGGCACTTCTCCGGTGTGCCGGGATCGTCACGTTTCACACGCGCCGGATCGGTCGGCATCGTCTTCACCTTCTTCTCGGTCACCTTCCACGTTTCACTGATCTCGATGGTGTTGTTGTAAGACTTGCTCATCTTACGGCCATCCAGACCGGGCAGTTTGGAGGCGGGCATCAGCAGTGATTTCGGTTCAGGGAAGAGGGGAGGTAGATCCTGACGATAGAGATGGTTGAAGCGGCGTGCCACTTCACGGGTCAACTCTACATGTGGCACCTGATCTTCACCCACAGGCACAGCATCGGCGCGGTAGATAAGGATGTCTGCAGCTTGCAGCAGCGGGTAACCGAGGAAGCCATAGGTTCCCAGATCTTTCTCTTTTAGCTGCTCAATCTGATCTTTGTAGGTCGGCACACGTTCCAGCCATGAGAGCGGTGTCATAAAGGAGAAGAGAAGATGCAGTTCAGCATGTTCAGGTACTTCCGACTGAATGAAGACAACAGCCTTTTCAGGGTCAATACCGACAGCCAGCCAGTCGATCAGCATATCCCAGATGGTATCTTTCACGATACTCGGATTGGCGTAGTCGGTGGTCAGTGCATGCCAGTCAGCAGCAAAGAAGAAGCAGCGGTTTTGCTCCTGCAGTTGAAGCCAGTTATCCAGTACACCCTTCATATGGCCCAGGTGCAGTTTTCCTGTCGGGCGCATACCCGAAAGGATTCTCATCGGTTTGTTGTTTTCACTATTTTCGGAACTGCTCACGAACCTCTCCCACGATATCTATGCACAAAACTGTTTGCGGCTATTTTTGTGATCAAAATAGACAGATTGGCGATGATGGCATGCAGGTGTACAAATGCAACGCCGCCAACATATGACGAAGATAAATTTCAGCATTGACGAACCATGTTGCCTGCTTACAATGCGCGCTCCGTTTGGTTCCTTTGCGGGTCGGATGGAGCAAAATATGGCGCTTTAGCTCAGTTGGTTAGAGCACCGGAATCATAATCCGGGTGTCCGGGGTTCGAGTCCCTGAAGCGCCACCATCTTCAAGCCCTCTGCGAAAGCAGGGGGCTTTTTTTATTCATGCCAAATTTATGATTAAGTGGAGTACGATCATTTCCGATCTGGGTGATCTTGCGCACATGTAAGAAATCTTTCTTGACTAACAATCCTGCTACGGCGAGCGTCAATCAACAAGATCATCTGGGGTGGGACTTTGGATGATGGGAGGTTCAATCGTGAAAAGAGTGATCATATCTTGTCTACTGGTTTGTGTGGCAGGTCTTACACTTACATCGTGTAAAACCATGAGTCCGGCCGAGTATGAGGCGATGCAGGAGAAGGCGAATCAGGCCGATGTACTGGCTGATCGTCTGAAGAAGCTGGAGTCTGCGCATGCTTCGATGCAGCAGGAGTTGAAAGCCGAAATTGAGGCGCAACGTATCCAGATCGAGAGACTATCCGACCGGGAAGTTAAGGTGACTATGCAAGAGGAGGTTCTGTTTCCTTCCACCTCTATTGTGATCAATCAGCCGGGTAGAGAGATGCTTGCCAAGATTGCCAAAAGCTTGAAGCAGGCGCCGGATGCGGCGATTAAGATTGTCGGCCATACCGATCTTCTACCCATTACCGACAAGAAACTCAAAAAACGATTCATTGATAACTGGGAACTCTCAGCTGCACGTGCCGCAGCTGTGGCACGCATCTTTATTTGGGGTGAGCATATCAACGAGGAACGTATCCACGTGGTTGGCCGCTCCTATGTTGAACCGGTTGCCGATAACCGCACTGAAGAGGGTCGTCAGAAGAATCGCCGTATTGAAATCTTTCTTGTTCAGTAACAGATAAGCACTTCACACATTAAAAGGCCTCCATTTTGGAGGCCTTTTTTATTGAGGGTCTGGCAAATGAAACTGGTAGTACCTTCAAGCTCGGTTTCTGATTAGGGTTGCCAGTGCGCCGACCGGCGCTTTCGTTAGATATCAACTGTTGAGAGAAGAATATGGGCAGAGCTTACCAGAACAAAAAAGAATCAATGGCGAAGACGGCTGGCGCTAAGAGCAAGGTCTACTCCAAATATGGCAGAGAGATCTATGTGGTCGCTAAAAGTGGCGGCGTTGACCCTGATGGTAATCTCTCCCTGCGCCGCTTGATTGATAATGCGAAAAAAGACCAGGTGCCTGCACATGTGATCGAGAAGGCCATTGAGAAGGCTAAAGGTAGCGGTGGTGAGGATTATGCTACAGCGCGTTATGAAGGCTTTGGTCCGGGCGGCTGCATGGTGATTGTTGATTGCCTGACCGACAACTCTACCCGCACGTTTAACGATGTGCGTCTCTGCTTTACGAAGAACGACTCTAAGCTCGGCAGCCCAGGATCTGTGGCGCATATGTTTGATCATCAGGCTGTTTTTGTCTTCAAAGGAGATGATGAAGATGCGGTGTTGGAGGTTTTGATGGAGGCGGACACTGATGTCACCGACGTTGAAGCTGAAGAGGATATGATTACTGTGCTTGCTCCCAACACGGAGTACTTCAAGATTAAGACAGCTTTGACGGATGCAATGCCCGGTATTGAGTTTGAGGTTGATGATATCTCTTACGAGCCGCAAACGCTGACAACTGTCAGTGGTGATGATGTGGCAGTGTTTGAGAAGTTTATGGATGCTCTGAATGATTGTGATGATGTGCAGAAGGTCTACCACAATGCCGAGATGGCGGATTAAGACGCTTTACTGTTCTTTAACTCAATCCAGCGGGACATGAACTCCGTACTGCGATGATGATGGTGGCGCAACATGGTGCCGATAAAGTTCTTCTGTCGATCTGATGCCAGCCTCTCTCGCATCTCGTCGATGCGCTGCATCAGTGCCGCACCATTTTTATCTTTGTTGAAACGTTGGCGGACAATCTCAAAACCACGCTGTTGCGCAGTGTGCCAGAGCTGCTGATCCCGATAGATGGCAACAGCCGCTTCGGCAAAGGCTTCAGGCTCGTCTTCAATCGTTCCACACCAATCAAGTTCACCGTGCATCGCCTCGGCACCCACCGATGTGGTGATGCTCGGCGTACCGGCCAGCATGGCATCGGCAAGCTTGCCCTTGATGCCTGCGCCATAGCGAAGAGGCGCGAGTGAGACTCTTGCCATCTTCATCACCTCCATGGCATCTGGCGCCCAACCCATCAGATGAAAACCCTCGGTTGGCTTGTGCAGTGCTGTGGCCTTTTTGGGTGGGTAGGAGCCGTAGATATGGAGTTCGGCTTCAGGAAGAGCGTTGCGAATCAATGGCCAGATCGTCTCTTTCAACCACAGCACGGCATCCCAGTTGGGTGCATGGCGGAAATTGCCGATGGAGATGAAGTGGGTTCGCTGATCAAAAGCAGGGACAGGATCAGCCATGTGGCTTTCATCAAACATGAATGGGGTGAGATGGAGAAGGGATGGAGAGATGGAGAACTTCTCCATCAGCAGTGCCATCTCGTAATCGGAGATGAGTAGCGTGAGATCGGAACGGTAGATCGAGGCGATCTCCCGTTTGGCGATCTCGCTGTAGAGCGCCTCAATATCCACGGCTTGTTCAACACTGTGGGAAACCTTGGCAAGCCTGTGACGTGCATCGCGAAGCAGGTGAAGATCGATCAACTCGATCAGACGCAGGGCATCGGGTGCATGCTGCTCAACACGCCAGCCGAACTGCTCCTCCATCATGAAGCGGTCGAAGAGCACCACATCGGGGGCTGATTCAGCGATGAAGCGATCAAAATCGCTGTCATTGACGGCAATGGTCTGTTTGGCGACGCCAAGCGCCTCCAGATCAACCATATGCTCGCTTTCAGCTGCGGGACAGGCAAAGGTGACCTGCCATTTCTGCTCCAGAAAGAGGTTGATCAACTCCATCATGCGGACCCCTGCACCTGATGAGCAGGGTTCCGGCCAGACATAGCCGATAATGAGAATTTTGCAGGTCATGGCGTAATGATAGTGAAGCTGTGGATGTGACGATACAGTTGAGCGATTACGGTGGTGTTGTTCCATTGATCTGATTCAAACTTGTAGGAAGTGAAAGTGATGGCTGAGTTATTGTTTAAGTTGCGAAATGTTCCCGATGATGAGGCGGAGGAGATCCGCCAGCTTCTGCATGAGCATGAGATCGACTTCTATGAGACACATGCAGGCGGCTGGGGAATCTCCATGCCGGGCATCTGGCTGCATGATGGTCAGCAGTTGCAGGAGGCGAAGGCACTACTTGCCACTTATCAGAAAGAGAGGGCAGTCGCTTCGCGGGCTACCTACGAGCAGCTGAAAGAGGTGGGGCAGCATAAAACGGCCATCGATAAGATCATTGAACATCCGTTTCAGTTTGTGATCCTGAGCCTTGCCGCTCTGGTTGTTCTCTATATATCGCTCAGGCCTTTTTTTGGTCTCGGCAGCTAGTATCCAAGTTTAATCAGGGTGATGGCGGGGTGTCATTGGCCGGTAGTTGAGGGATAAATATCGAAGCGCTGCTGCCTGTGAGGCTCATCAGGAAGTCTAACAGCTCCTGCTCCTCCTTCTCAGTCAGATGCAGCTCATCAAGTTCATTATTACGATCCCGGCGATCACCGCCTCGGCTGTAGAACTCAATCACAGACATTAGATCAGGCTTGTTACCCAGATGCATGTATGGCGCCGTATGAGAAACCTGCCGAAGTGCACTGGTGCGGAAGCGATTCTTATCTTTCGGGTTGCCACTGACATCAAAACGACCCGGGTCGAGAGTATTGAGTCCGATATTGTGAAACTTCGAATCGCTGAAGTTGGGGCCTTTATGGCAGTTGATACACTGTGCTTTTCCGGTGAAAAGAAGAAAGCCTTTCTTGGCCGATTGGGAGAGTGCTGATTTATCGCCTGCTACCCAGCGATCAAAATCGGAATCCTGAACAACAATGGTGCGCAGGAAATTGGCAACTGCTTTGGCAATATTGGTTGAGTTGATCGATGGTGAGTCAAAGGCGGACTGGAATTTCTGCTGGTAGGCTTTCGGTAGCGAAGGGATGCCGCCAACCATCACAGATAGCTCCTTGAGATGAAGTTCGATCGCACCTTCGAGCGTTTTGCTGCGCCCATCCCAGAAGAAATTCTCCTGGAAGCTAATGTTGATCAGGGTCGGAGCCTGACGTGCCATGCCGCTGCCTTCACTGGTTGATTTAGGGAGCGGGTCACTCCAGCCGGTGCCCGGAAAGTGGCAGGCGGCACAGGAGAGAGTGCGATCACCGGTAAGACGCGGATCGAAAAAGAGCTGTTTACCAAGCTCTTCGGTTGTTTTCTGATTGGGATTTGATTCAGGGTAGCTGACTTCAGTCAGTTGCCAGCTTTTCAGCTCCTTTTTCCCTATAGGGTAAGGCGCTTCAGTGGCAGAGGCTACCGTGGCAAAGGCTAAAATAATGAACGGTAACGAGATCAATTTGATGATGCAGTTCACTCAACTCTCCATGATTAAGACCGCTCTCCACCTCTAAAATTCCCAGTTCGAGTATTTTACCATTGAGGCCATAGTTATCAACTTATCGATAGGGGAGAGGATCGGTACGGGAGAGTTTGGCAAATCCTTCTTGGCGGAAGAGGCATGAGTCGCAGTGACCACAGGGCATGCCGTCCGGTAACGGATCATAACATGAGCGAGTCAATCCATAGTCCAGCCCCAGCTTCAGGCCGAGGGTGATGATTTCCGACTTATCCAGTTGCAGCAGCGGGGCAATAATCTCAAAAGGCCTGCCCTCGGCCCCCGCTTTGGTTCCCAGAGTGGCAGTTTTGGCGAATGAGTCGAGAAAATCGGGCCGGCAGTCCGGATATCCTGAGTAGTCAACGACATTGGCTCCGATGACGATGCGATTTGCATGGACCGCTTCGGCCAATCCTGCTGCCAGTGAGAGAAAGATCATATTACGGGCTGGCACATAGGTGATCGGAATGGAGCCGTTGTCATGTTGATCTTTTGGCACATCGATATCTTCGGTGAGGGCTGAACCACCAATGGCACCAAGATCAACTGTAATAATACGGTGATCTGTGATGCCTAGTGAGCGAGCTACATTGGCAGAGGCTTCAATTTCGATACTGTGGCGCTGGCCGTAGTCGAAGGCGACGGTGTGACAGATCCAACCCATCTCTTTGCTGGCCCATGCCAGTGCTGTAGCCGAGTCCAGGCCTCCGGAGAGCAGGACGACTGCATGTTGATCATGTTGAACCGATGAATCAGACACCTGTTTTCTCCGCTCCCCAAATATATTTATGCTGTTGAATCTGTAGTCTGACAGGCAGGTGATCACGCAGTATCCACTCCACCAATGTAGCGGCTTTCAAATGGTGCCATGATGGTGAAAAGAGAATCGGGATATGAAGCTCGGCAAGACCTTTTTCTGAAATTGTCTTTTTAGCCCATTCGTAATCGCTCTGGCCATTGATCACCATCTTTATTTCATCATTGTTCTGCAGGTGCTCAATGTTGGACCAGCGGTTCCGGCCAGCTTCACCGCTGTCAGGTGTTTTGATATCCATGATAATGGAAACATCATCAGGCACTGAGGCGATATCGTGTGCTCCGGCCGTCTCCAGCTGTGTTTTAAAGCCTTCATCAACCAGTGCTTTGAGCAGGATGGATATATTCCGCTGGGCAAGAGGTTCGCCACCAGTGACCAGTACAAGCGGATGGGCGAGCTGCTGCACTCGCTCCATGATATCTGAAATAGAGAGAGAGGAGCCTGAGTCAAGCGGGATGGCCTGAGGTGTGTCGCAATAGTTGCAGCTCAGTGGACAACCGGCCAGGCGGATAAATGTACATGGACTACCAGCCAATGTGCTTTCGCCCTGAACACTCTCATAAATTTCATGAATACGAAGGGTGGTCGTAGAGGCTATTTTTTCTGCTCCGCGTCCATCTTCCTGAGTTCGTTTCGAGCCTGTTCTGCTGCATTGGACTCAGGATGTTGCTGGATCAAACGTTGCAGTACAGCTTTGGCATCACCGCGACGATTTGATTCCTGATAAGCCGATGCAAGCTTGAGCAGTGCGGCCGGGTGTTTGGCGCTATCCGGATAGTCGTTGGCAACCTTGTTGAAGGCATCAATGGCATCATTGTACTTGCGCTGGGCAAAGTGGCTTTCAGCAAGCCAGAACCATGCCTGATCGGCATATTCACCCTGAGGGTGATCATGTAACAGCGTCTTAAAGCCAATCGAAGCCTCTTCGTAGCGGCCACTCTTTAGTGCCAGATAAGCAGCCGTGTAATTGTTTTTCTCGATACTCTTATCGCTAGGTTGAATGACTGGCGCACCTTTGGTGGTGGCAGAACGAATGCTTGATTCGATCTTTTCCAGTTTTCGGGCAAGTTTTTGATCTTTGGCAGAGACCTTTCTGGATACAATTTTTCGGGGGCTGGCTTTGCGAACAGCCATGACGGTTGCACTTAGTGCTTTGTTCTCGGCTTCCTGCTCTTTTAGACTCTTCTCCAGCTCAATCACTCTGGCTTCCATTGTGGCTATTTTTTCCTGCAAGGATGCATTAGCCGCTTGAGTCTGTTGAATCGATTGGAGAACAATCTCCTTGTCTGCCTGCCATGAGGCAGCGCCCTTTGGAGCACAGCCTGAAAAAGCGAGTAGCACGAAAAGAGCGGCCACCGGATAAACCGATGGCCGCTTCATGTCACTCAGGAGTCTCTTATTAACGAGGCAGGACTTCGGCACGACGGTTCTGTGCCCAACATGCTTCGCCTGTACCAGTGCACTCAGGCTTCTCTTCACCAAATGATACGGTGTCGATACGGCTTGAAGATATGCCCTGTGCTACCAGATAATCCTTAACGCTATCAGCACGACGCTGGCCTAGTGCCAGGTTATACTCACGGCTACCGCGTTCATCACAGTTGCCTTCGATAGTGGTGCTGATGTTGTTGCTGCCCAACCAGGCTGCATAGGCATCAAGAAGCGTCTTGCTTGAAGCATCAATGCTTGCGCTGTCAAAAGCAAAATAGACAGAGTTGGCTGATGGTTTGTCTGCCTGCTTTTGTACAGCAGAGGTCGACTCATGAGTCGGAGATGCAACCTCTTTCTTCTGCTGACAGCCGGCAAATAGAAGGCCTGCTGCTGCAAGGCCGATCAGGGCGATTTTTGAAACGTGTTTTAGATCCATTGGATTCCTCCCGGTGATATTCGTAACTTCGTGAATTGAACACCAAACTCGCTATGCTGTCTAGGGGCGATGTGTGCTGTGTCACTAACGGGACCATGCAGGGTCGGATGCATCGACATTTGGAGGCGTGACAGCTTCGGCTTTTCCGCCCCATGATGGAATACGGTAAACCTGTCTAACACCGTGATCTTCTACAGAGTAGAGAATCATCTGACCATTGGGTGACCAGCTTGGCGATTCAATGCGCTTACCTGTTGCCAGATAGCGCAAACCTGTGCCATCAATATGAACCGTGGCAATGGCATAGTCCCAGTTTTTCAGTGTTACAAAGGCGATACGGTCACCATAGGGAGCCCAGGAGGGTGAGGTGTTGTAGCTGGCCTCCAGACTGATGCGCTCAGCTTGGCCACCGGAGAGTCGTTTGCGATAGATCTGGGGTGAGCCATCACGATTACTGGTAAAGGCGATCCACTCGCTATCAGGAGACCATGTAGGGGTGGTATCAATGCCTGCATGGTGGGTGAACTGACGCCATTTTTGTGCTTTGGTATCATAGATGTGGATTTCGGTATTACCTGTATAGGAGAGTGCTGCAGCAATATAGCGCCCATCCGGTGAATATTCTGGCGTGCTATTGAGCCCGCTAAAACTGCCAAAGGCGACACGTTTGCCGGTGGTCAGGTCGAATGTCTCCAGTCTTGGACGATTACCGACATAGGTATTCAGGGCAACGCTTCTTCCATCGGGGGCCCAGTCCGGCGATAGCAGTAAGGTAAAGTTTTTGCCGATGGCTTGCAGGTTGGCACCATCCTGATCCATGTACATCAGATCGGCATCCTGCCCACGCTTGGTGACATAAAGGATGTGACTGTTGAAGTGGCCATCTACACCGATAATGGTCCTGTAGATGAAATTGGATACTTCATGCGCAAGCAATCTGAGTTCATCACTTTTAGCGGTAACGGTTTTTGTGGCTAACAGTTTGGTGCGGAATGGATCATGCACCTGAACATCTGCCTGCCATCCGTTTTCGGTTCTGTGCAGAAGCGCTGCAGCCACCACATCCGCCCCGATAATGCGCCAATCAGCATAATCGATCTTTGACATGGTAGAGATCGGATCGGCAATAAAGCTCAGTGGATTGAGTATCGCAAACGATTGGCTGGATCGGAGGTCGTTTTTAACAATGTGATAAAACTGTCTCTTCTTACTCTGCTCTTCGGCATCGGCTTCAACCATCCACGCCAGTTGTTTGGGCTGGTAGCCGGCTTGATAGACAGTGAACTCAACCGCATGTGATGCCAGCGGAATGATTAGCAGTAGAGAGAGAAGAACGAAACGCATGTGATATAATATTCCTTTGTTGATCTTGATCATCTATTTCAGAGGCTCAAACCATATCTTGTTCACACGGAAAGGCTCGAACTGACTGCGTGGTGGTACCTGAAAGGGCTCAGCAGCGTAGATGGCTGATAAAAGAGTCTGATCCAGGTTGCTGTTGCCGGAAGATTCAAGAATACGGGCACTGGCGACCCTGCCATTAGGGCTTAGAACCACTTCAACCAGAGGGTTGGTGACCTTTCCTGCATCGCTGGCAACCTTCCATTTCTTTTCAATGGCCTGCTTCATCATGGCGATATAGCGCCCGATCTCCTGCGTGGAGAGCTGTTTGCCGATCATGTCGGCCATGTCATTACGTCCGGTTGTTGGTTTGGTGATATTGCTCTCTGACTCGACAGGGGCAAAAGGGTCAAACGTATCTTTGGCCACAGTTTGCTGTTTCTGTTTTGGCTTCACTGCTAGTTTAGGCTTGGGCATGGCAGCACGCTTCTTTTGAATGGAGCGCATTTTTTCGGCAATCTGCATGTTTTTAAGCTCTTTACCCGAGATCATCTCTATTTCGATGCGAGGCAGGGGATCCGGTGCAGAGATCGACTGCCACCAGCTAAGAATGACGATCAGCACGATAACGATCAGATGAATAGCCCCGGCAAATATGAAATCTGCGGTTTTCAGACTGTTGTTGTCCGGGGCGTTAGCGGCGAGGTTCAGTGACAAGTCCAACTTTCCTGATGCCAGCCTGCTCCAATACACTCATGACGCGCGCCACATGCTCATAAGGCGTTTTGGCATCGCCCTGTATAAATACAGGAAGGTTGGGTTTGGTTTTGCGTATGGCTTCAATGCGTGGTGCCAGCTGTTTCAGTTTAATGGTATGCTTCTGAATATAGATTTTTCCATTCTTATGGATAGAGACCACAAGCGGCTCTACATTCTGTTGCATG
>Ga0316192_10000390_pt1 | contig 31992 bp, 30 predicted proteins | sample MerIslwburrow_MG_FD_204931 | JGI IMG/M metagenome (GOLD analysis project Ga0316192, IMG submission 204931) | Coastal sediment microbial communities from Maine, United States - Merrow Island worm burrow | ecosystem: Environmental > Aquatic > Marine > Coastal > Sediment | place: USA: Maine...
CTTGCATCCAAACCGTCATAAAACTTAATAGGATTATCATTATCTCCTGACCTAACGGTTCTTGATCTGATATACCCTTCTTTATCAATTAAAGCAAAAAGGCCTGAATGTTCAAATCCTCCTTCGGCCTCTTCATTTTCACCAGCATACAATTTGAATCCCTTATTTGAAAATGTATAAATTATATCTTTATCACCGGTTAAAAAATGCCAATTCTTTAGGGTGACCTGATGCTCTTCTGTATATTTTTTTAAAACTTCTGGCGTATCTCTTTTCGGGTCAATAGTAATAGAGGCTATTCCAAAATTTGGATTGCCATAAAATTCATTTTGTATTTTGAGCAAGCTTTTATGCATTTTTGGACAAATAGTTGGACATGAAGCAAAGAAAAATTCTACAACATACACTTTGTCTTGAAAAGTTGCATTAGTAATTACTTTATTATTCTGATCTGTAAATTCAAAATCAGGAACTTTTTCAAATTTCACTAAGGGTTCATTCGAAATTTTATTCAATATTTTAGGAATTGCCCAAATACCAAAAATTAATATAATAAACGTTATCCCTATGTAAGATTTGTTCTTCATTATATTTCTCTTTTATTCTTTTTCAAAGCTAATCTATATTCAGCTATAAGCACCTTCACATCATCTACCATTTTACTATGAATAGGTGCCACAGTTTCAGCATTATATCCGTAGGAAATCCCATTATCAACATCTTCATCATTTTTTCTTCCCCGCAGATGCATATTCTTATCAATAATAAAGGCATATGGAGAATAATTTTTCGAATTTAACTTGTAAGTTGTTTTTAAACTGTCAAACAATTCAGCTATATCTTCAGAAGAGCCAAAAACAAAATTCCATTTTTGCATATCGGTAATAGCACCAAGTTCTTTATTTAACATCAAAGCTTGTTCTTGTGTACCCTCTGGCAATACAACAACAAATTGAAAATCTCTGAATTTATAAAAATGTTTATATATTTTCTCGTTTAAATTAAGGGCATTGTTTTTTACAGATTGCAGGTCGTCACCCAAAAAACATAAAATAGAAATTTTATCTTCTAACGATAAAACTGTGGAATCTTTAGTTTTAAAATGGTTTATATCCTTTATAGTTTTAGTTACAACAGGAAGTTTCGCAAAGTTATTAGTACCCGTCAATAGTAATATATAGAAAATCAGTGGTGCAATAAATAGCACTATTAAAACCCAAATTTTTTTTGAAAACATTTTTAAAAGCTAAAAAAAGCGGTTAAAAACCGCCTATAATTTATTTAAGATTGTACTAATAATTCCATTTAGTATAACTCCTCAAAACATCACCCATATAGTTTCCTTCTATTAGAATTAGGGTTGCTAAGTAACAAATTAAGAAAACTGCTGTCCAAACAATTGCCCTTCGGAAGCTTGCTTTTTCTTGTTTTAAATGCATAAAATACCAGGCAATACCATAGGCTTTTACCAAGGTTAGAATTAAAAATATCCAGTTCAATAAACTTGTCCCTAAAAAATTGGTTAAATGAAGAGACTCCGGTTTATTGATCCCTAAAATTACTTCAACAACAGTAACTAGTGATAAAAACCCAAATACTTTCCAAATTAATCCTGTATGTGATTCTGCGTGTGCCATATTTATTATTTTAAACTAAATAGAAGAATGTAAATACAAATACCCAAACTAAGTCTACAAAGTGCCAGTACAACCCTACTTTTTCAACCATTTCATAATGGCCTCTGCGTTCATATGTACCAATAATTACATTAAAGAATATGATAATGTTGATCACTATTCCTGAGAATACGTGAAAGCCATGAAAGCCTGTTATAAAGAAAAAGAAATCAGCAAATAACGTTTTACCGTATTCATTTACTTTGAGATTTGCCCCCTTTACAACACTAGTAGCATTCGCTAAATATCTAGTAGCTTCCTCTCTTGAAAGAATGATTTTATGTTTTACATTTAAATCTACTTTTTCAGAACGTAAGTTAATCTCTGGGTTGGCATTAAAACTTTCAATAACCTCATTAACGGTATACGGTGGTAGGGCAGCCGCGTCATTTACAAACCATAAGCCATTACTTTTTGTATGGGGTACCCGCTCTTCATTTGATCTTATAACAAATTCTTCTAAAGCTATTTGATGGCCTGTAGCATCAACAAATTGAACGATCTTACCATCCTGCAATTCTAAAGCTCCATAAGTACCTCCAATAAAATTTTTCCATTCCCAGGCTTGCGAACCTAAGAAAATCAAACCTCCAATAATCGTAAAAAGCATGTAAAGGGTTACTTTTCCTTTTTTCATTTGATGTCCCGCATCAACTGCCAATACCATTGTTACGGACGAAAAAATTAAAACAAAGGTCATGAATGCTACATAATACATGGGGTAATGACCATGAATAAAAGGAACGTGTGTAAATACTTCATCAGCAATTGGCCAACTATCAAGAAACTTATAACGCATTAAACCGTATGCGGCTAAAAATCCTGAAAAAGTTAAGGCATCTGAAATAATAAAAAACCACATCATCATTTTACCATAACTAGAACCTAACGGTTCTTTCCCCCCTCCTGTCCAAGGTCCTGTATTAGATTTTTCTGCAGCAATTGTTGCTTCCATAAATATGTATTGGTTATTTGGTTATACTACCAAACAGTCTAGGACTGATTTTTAGTTTAGTTCGAGCAAAAATAAAAAACTTTATGACATAAACCAATGGTTTAATTTGTTTTTAGATTCTCGTAAATAATTGATTATCTGATAAAATAGAAAAATAAAAATAAGGCGATCCATAAAATATCTACAAAATGCCAAAAAATACCCCCTACCTCAATCCCTAAAGTATTACTTGAATTATATTTATTATTCAGATGGTTAAAAAGAATTACCAATAACACTATAATACCTGCCAAGGCATGTACTAAATGTGCAAAAGAGATGACCACTAATAGCGAAGATGACACTAAACTTCCTTTGCCCGTAAAAAATAAACCTGCCTCTCTTAATTGATTGTATCCTTCAATTTGAAAATATATAAAACTGCATCCTAGTATTAATGTAATGATCAAAAAAATGGTGGTAAGTGGTCTCTTGTCTTTTTTAATACTTTTTTTTATGAAAATAAAACTAATACTACTCAATAGGATTAAAATTGTACTAATGTACAATGCTTGTGGCAACTCAAAAGAAACCCAGTCTTCTCTTTTCATACTGATAACGTAGGCGCTTGTTAAACCAGCAAACATCATTATCATACTAATGATGGCAATGTACATCATTTGTTTTGAGACTCTTCTCTTTATTTTTTCGTCCATAATTTTTAGTGTAAAAATTTATCGATAACGTAAATAACCTGAATTAAAGTGATATATAAAACACTTGCCAACATTAATTTTCGGGCAATTTTATCTGTTTGCTTTTTGTGTAATTCAACACCATAGTACAACATTATTAAGCCCAGTAAAAAAATTAAGATTGCTGCTACCGGAGAAAGGTACAAACTCCCTGTTATTTTAAGTACCGGAAAAACAGATACCAATATCATCCAAACCGTATATAATAGTATTTGTATGGTCGCTTTTCTGTTCTTCTCCCCAGTAGGTAATAAATTAAATCCTGCTTTTTTATACTCTTCATGCTGTAGCCAGCCGATAGCCCAAAAATGTGGGAATTGCCAAAAAAACTGAATTAAAAATAACATACCAGGTTCGATATCAAACTTGCCTGTCGCGGCTACCCATCCCAACATAAAAGGTATAGCCCCGGGAATAGCTCCGGCAAAAACTGCTAAAGGAGTAACAGGTTTTAACGGTGTATAAACACTGATATATAAAAATATAGATATGGCCCCAAACAAGGCTGTTTTAGGATTAATTGTATATAGTATCGCCAAGCCAAAAATGGTTAATAAAACGCCAATGATCATGGCCGTAGTAACAGACATTCTACCGGTAGGTAAGGGTCTGTTTTTGGTTCGTTTCATTAATTTATCAGGATCTCTTTCTATAATTTGATTGAAAACATTTGAAGCCCCTACCATGAAGTATCCGCCAACTGCTAACATTAATAAAATATTGATTTGAATTGTTTCTGCAGCCAGTAAATATCCTGCTATGGAAGAAAAAACGACGCTTACAGATAATCTAAATTTAGTTACCTGTTTTAAATCATCAAAAATGGAAGCCAGGGTTTGTGCTTTGGTAGTTGAACTCAACAAAGTTTGCATATTTTGTACTTAAAACCGTGCAAATATATTTATTAATTTATTAGTATCCATATTAAAAAATAAGTCTTTATGAAACTACCGTATAAAAATTTCAAAAAAGGCTTTGCGATTGATAGAAATATATTAAATTTGCCCTCGCATTTGAAACAATTAAATGCTATGTTCTTTTAACAGAAAGACTTCGCGAAAGTAGCTCAGGGGTAGAGCATCACCTTGCCAAGGTGAGGGTCGCGGGTTCAAATCCCGTCTTTCGCTCAATAAGATACCAATTACTGTTTTTGCAGTAGGCTGCTCGAGTGGTGGAATTGGTAGACACGCTGGACTTAAAATCCAGTGGTCAGTAATGGCCGTATGGGTTCAAGTCCCATCTCGAGTACAGAACTCCTTTTAATCCTTTGATTATTAGGAGTTTTTACTTTTAGATATCCACCATGTTATCCACAACACCCTAAAATTTGGTATTTCAGTAGTTACTGGTTTATAAATTAATGAACTAATTGTGATCATTAATATACTAAAATTCTATCGAATTATTAACGCACATTCACTTTAAACAATAAAGAAGTTATTTATACCCCTCTGAGGGTATAATTAAGCAATGTGACTTATGTCATCTTATAGTCTGATCTAGCAACTTATCTTAGTGCACACATAATGGGAATAAAGAACATAGTCTTTATTTCTATGTTAGCAAGAATAAAATAAATATGAAATCAATTAAATTATCAGCCATCATTATTTTGATTGTTCTTATCAAACAAGATATTTCGGCTCAAAATATCCAAATCTCGAACACCGGAAACCCAAGGGAGCCTGCAATTATGATGGATCCTAACAATACAGATATTCTCGTTGCTGGATCAAACTTAAATTTTTACTACACTAGCAATGACGGAGGTATCACATGGACTGTCAACACCTTAACATCATCATTTGGAGTTTGGGGAGATCCAGTAATTGACGTTGACACTTCTGGAAACTTTTATTTCACTCATTTATCAAATACACCCGGTGGAAATTGGATTGACCGAATCGTTTGCCAAAAATCCAGTGACAATGGTACCACATGGTCTAATGGAAGCTATACAGGTTTAAATGGAACTAAAGCCCAGGACAAGCAATGGACAGTTGTTGACCGAAATAATAATAACATATATATGACCTGGACTGAATTTGACGATTATGGGAGTAACAACCCATCTGATAGCAGTCGGATATTATTTTCCAAATCAGTAGATCAAGGAGCCACATGGTCTTCACCTCTTAAAATCAATGTTGTAGATGGTGATTGCCTTGATGAAGATAATACCGTACAAGGAGCAGTTCCTGCAGTAGGACCTTCTGGTGAAATATATGTTTCTTGGGCAGGGCCAAATGGAATCGTGTTCAACCGCTCTAATGACCAGGGCGACACATGGTTGACGAATGAAATTTCTATTGACCTCATGCCTGGTGGTTGGGATTTTCACATCCCAGGACTAGATCGAGCAAATGGCCTTCCAATCACAAAATGTGATCTGAGTGGAGGTCCTAACCACGGAACCATTTATGTTAACTGGTCTGATCAAAGAAATGGCACCGACAATACAGATGTATGGATGTGTCAATCAACGGATGGTGGCGACACTTGGACTGCCCCGGTAAATGTAAATGACGATACTAGCAATAACCATCAATTCTTTACCTGGATGGACATTGACCAAACAAATGGACACCTCTATTTCGTGTTTTATGACAGAAGAAATTATACGGATAATCAGACTGATGTATATTTGGCAATCTCGTCTGATGGAGGAAATACGTTTATCAATCTAAAAATTAGTGACACCCCATTCACACCTACAACAGGAATATTTCTCGGGGACTACAACAACATAGTGGCCCATAATGACATCATCAGACCTATTTGGACTAGAAGAGATGCAGGAATCCGTAGTATTTGGACAAACGTTTCAGATTTAAACACAATCCTAAGTGTTCAAGAAGCAAACATTGAAGAATTTTCTACTGATGTTAACCTATACCCTAACCCTACAAATGACGTAAGTTATATTTCTTTTAACCTACACGAATTATCTTCCATCAAACTTGAACTCATCGAACAGAATGGAAGAATAATATCCAACTTAATTGATAACACCGAAATGGATTATGGTAATCATATCATTCCCATTTACACTAACAATTTTAATTTATCTCCGGGGTTGTATTATTACAGACTATCAATCAACGGGAATACAAAAACATTAAAAACGATTCTAGTAGAATAACTCGTGCTAACAAAAGTTGAACTGCATTGACACTTCGACAAGCTCAGTGTAAAAACGCAGTTTAGCCAAATCGTTGTCCCCCCACCTCATCACCAAAGCTATATTAACATAATGCGCAGTTATAATCCTAAAGGAGTCATAACGCCATTATGTAAAATAGCCACACCACCAGCCGCTCGACTCAATAATATTTATTGTTATGGCCTTTTAACAAATCTTTTCTCTTAATGTAGAAGATCATCATCATCAGAACCGACAAGTATAGAATAAACAACCAGAATGTATTCATACTTCCAGTAAATTCTGGCAAAATAAGTAGATAATTAAAGGCGGCATTAGCACTAATATGAGCAAGTATGGACGTCAGCACACTTTTGGTATAGTAATAAATCCAGCTTATAAAAAGTGTTCCCAGAATAACCCATATTAAAAACACTGTAAAGTCCATTTGCAATGGGACCCCTGTCCCAATCAGATATGCTGGAAAATGCCAGAATCCCCATATCAAACCAAGTATTACACTTGAATATAACAGATTAAATTTATCCATCAATCTGGGAAGTAAAAACCCTCTCCAACCATATTCCTCACCTACTGCAATTAATACAATTACAACAATCTGTGGCAGCAGTTGAGTAGTTCTTAAATCAAATCTGGAAATATCGAAATCCAAGGAAGTAAGCATGGCTAAAGATGCAAGGACCGGAATTCCAATCAGTGAAATAAGAAGCCATTTTAAGCCTGTTTTCTTCACCGTTTGTTTAACGAACAATTCATAGAGGCCTTTCTTCCCATTTGTGGTGGCAGTAAAAATCAGTGCGACTATTGATGGTGTGAAAACAGTTAATATTGAGATATTTGGATCATCTAATTTATAAGAGATAAAACATATTACTGAACTCAAGGCTATAACAATTACCGAGAATATAATGATTTCCCTTTTTCCTTTTGAATTCAAAATCTTCATAATTGACCAAAATTTGTTTTGTGGGTAGTATTTGGCTTCTGTAATCTTCCAAATTTTTTAATTTATTTAGTTCTATGCCTTTACATGAAGACTCTTTAAAAGGATAAATGTTACATCTGAATGGAAATTACACACAACCCGTTATATGTGGAATTAATATAGACATTATCCTTATTTTTTCCGGATAAAAGGAGGTTTAGGTTGTTTTATCCTTAGTTGATAAACTCAGAAAAATAAGATGAAATCGGGAAAAATCCAGAATATGCTTAAATCTTTACAAACGCAAAACCTATTCTGGCTGAATCAGGAGTACCTTCATTGTCAAAATCATATTCCCCAGTATCAGGGCCTCCATTCATAGTAAAGGTAGTATCGGTAAGCGTTGCTCCATAGGAAGCCCAGTCACCTGGATAATCATCCCATGCAATGGCGAAATAATATTCACCTTCGTAGAGTTCCCAGAACATTTCTCCACCTACTGTGTATGCATCACGATCAACCGGATTAACGGTAAAGGTACATGTGCCAGAACTTTGTACGGTTAGAGATAAAGATCCCCCATCTGCAATAATATCCACACTCACATTGTCACTGTCTCTGCTAAAAAATGCAGACGTAGCTTCCCAATTACCTGCTAATTCGCTGATTGCAAAATCGCCTCCTTCTTTAACAAGTTCTGAATCATCTTTACTACAGGAGGTAGCAACAAACAATATGACTACTGTGCTGAATGCTAATGTTTTTATTGAATTTTTGAATTGGAGATAAATTGAATTTTTCATTTTTTTAAAATTTTATCTTACTGTTTGTTTAATTATTTGTACCGTATGGATATAGTTAATAATAGTTACATAAGCAATGTATGGTTTAATAATAGATTGGCTATTGAGTGAAGGACCAAACCATCCTTTTAATGTCCGAAGGGGTTGATTTACTTTCCGATGGATAGTTGAAGTCATTGAATTATACCCTTTTTTGCGTGACGTATAGCTGCTTTTTAAACTTCAAGAAGATTTTGATATGTATGTACCATATTGATAGTAGAATGTCTGTTTCAGACTTTTGAATTAAGTGAATTGTAGATCTGTATTCATCTTTTCTTTTATACATTATTAGTTACTGTTTAGTACTATTTACATCAACAGATAGTGCTGTAAAATGGTCGGTTATTCGAACGGAATAAAGTAAAAGCCACATGTCCCCTAGAATTAACTTTTATGTTGGATCAAAAGAAAAAAGTTATCTGCCTTTCATTATTCTAATTCAAGATTTATCAGAGATACGATTTCTTCATATCTTAATTTAACTTCTTTTTCTTTTTCTATTGCAACCATTCTGTTTGTTGTAAACATTGCCCCTACAGCCACTTTAAATTCTGGAATTAAGTACATGTTTTTATAGTCTACCCACTTGGTCACATCGGTATTATAACTATAGTTTATATCTCTTAAGCTAATCTCTATTGCCTCTGGATAAATAATTTTAAATAAAACTTCCCACCCCATTTCATTTATTCTATTAGAAAGCCTCATTTTTTGAAGTCCATATTCTTTTAGAGAAGAAATAAGATATCTAAGTTTTTTATTTCTTACAGTATTTATTTGCCCAGAAGATATTATAGAATTTAAAATTCCATTTTCAGGTTCAAAAACGATTCCTTGTAATTGAAAAGTCCACTTAAATATGGAGTCTTCAGAAATATCTGAAATTTTCTCTGGGTGATTAATTAATTCTTTAAGTTTATAAGCATCTCTTAATCCTTTTAGATGATTGTTAATAATCCGTTCAAGTTCTTTTTTGTTAGAATTAATCTCATATTTTAGATCATTCAGAAAAATTTGCTCATTTTTATAAATCTTTTTTTTTTCGTTCCAATTATTTACTTGTAATGCAATCAAGATTCCAATAACGACAAGCAGAATTTCACCAATTGCGTATCTCATATACTTTACTGGCTTATTATCATCTGCCATTTTCTTGCGTATTTTTCTAAAGAATGGAATCATATGTATTTTTCAGTTTTAATGGCGTTTATTTATTGTTAGCCGACTTTTTTATATTTAGCTTTTTAAATTCTCCATAACCAAGCCACCCAACAATACCATTATAAATATCTCCTGCAATATGTATAAATATTGGAATCAATAATGAATCAGTCCATATTAAAATCAGCGCAAGTATTAATCCCAAAAATCCGCTGCGTATAAATCCTTTAACGCCTTGGTAGGAATGTGCTGCACCAAATAAAATGGATGAAAGTAGAATTGCTAAAAAGGTATTAGTTAGGGTTTCGAAATACCAAATAAGAAATCCACGGAAAAGTAGTTCTTCACAAATCCCAGCTGTAATAGACAGGAAAACGAACCATTTAAATTCCTTTTTTGATCTCGGAAGAAATTCGTTCGCGCTAACTCTATCAAGCTTCTCTTTTATAGATTCACGCTTTTCATCATGATTTCTGATCGACCGAAACAATAATAAAAATAAAAAAGGAGTAATAAAGAATAACAGGATACTAGTCAATACAACCCAAGAAAATGAGAAATCTAATCTTAATACAATGAACATTCTATCATTAGATATCCAAATAATTATTGTAATTACGCACAGCAGCCATAACCAAAATATAGTTTCTTTATAGTCACCTATTCTAATTCCAGGTTTATTTTCTATTAAGTCATTTTTAACTTTTCTATATGTAAAAAAGACGTAAATAGGATATAAGCAGCTGAATACTAATACATTTAAATGGTCAACTAAGTTCATTTATTCTCCTTAATTAAAGTTGCTTTTTACATTCATCTCAACATTTAGTAACAGCGAATCAAGTGCATTCTTATTAAAAAAGCGCCCATTAGTTACAACACCATTAATTTTTTTAGTATTGCTAATGTTGTCAAGTGGATTAGCATCAAGCAATATAAAGTCGGCTAATTTACCTTTAGAAACAGTTCCTAAAGAGTCTGTTGCTTCTAGATAAATAGCAGGATTTAGTGTAGCTGTTTTTAATGCCTCTAGTTCACTCAAGCCTGCCATTACAAGTAATTCTAATTCTTCGTGAATACTTGAGCCCCAAAATACACCTTGATTGGCACTATCAGGTCCTGCTAATAGAGGAATTCCTTTGTTATGCATTGCTAAGATAATTTCGAATCGTCGCTTTCGCATAATATTTTCAGATTCTTCACTCCATTCACCAACATATAAATTGTAACCATCTTGAAGTTCCCTCCATAAATCTCGTTCAGATTTTGGTATATATTTAATCCGCTCATCGGTCTGCCAATCGTAATTATACGGATACTGGCCTTCAGAAGTCATCAAAGTTGGAGTAAACCAAGTGCCATACTCCTTCATTAACTCAAATAAACGATCACATTTTATTGAATCGTAGGTATTTGCCATTTCCAGGAGAATCTCACCTAGATTGAAAGTTTCATTTTCTAGGGCATCAGCATATTTTTTTCTGAGTTCATTTTCAATTGATGAACATTCATCCATAATATTTCCTTCACAGCAATGTTCTATACTTTTTTGCCCTGCCTTAATTGCCTCAGACATTTTTATTTTGTAAGAGACATGTCCGGCAAACACCATTCCTTGTTTGTTAGCTTCATCAGCTACCGCGAAGTACACATCACGAGGTAGTTCTTCATAGACCTTGATAAAATCAACACCTCGCTTTTTTAAAAATTTTACGTGTTCTCTACCATGCTCTGGTGTTCCAGGACTTAACACTGTTGATGAATCACTGCGAGGTCCATTAACATAATGACTACCAAGTATAGATCGAGGACCCAATAACGTACCTGCCGATACTTCTCTGCGCATTGCTTTGGCTTGGTTAATATTTACTTCATTCCATTTCTCGCAAGGATATTCTTCGTCATAACAATCGGCAGACATGTTACGAATACCAGTTACACCATTTGCAATCCATAGGGGAAAAGCCACAGATCTTGTAATGGTATCAGTAGAATTATGAGCATGCATATCCCACAATCCGGGAATGACATATTGATCAGTTCCATCGATGACAGGGATTTCCTTACTAATTTCCAATGAAGCTGTTTTTCCAATTTCGAAGATATAGTTTTCTTTAATTATGAGTATCATATTTGATTTGACCAGACCATTCTCAACATCTATTATATTAGTATTGGAGATGGCGTAACAATTCTCACAATCAATTGATTGATTATTTTGACAACTTGTTAAAATCAAGATTAGTATTCCAGCTAGAAAGTAACTTGATATGTTTTTTAATGAATTTTCCATTTGTGTTGTAATTATCCCCAACGTTGGGTGTATAGTGCGTTAATAATGCACTATACATATTGTTATCGGCTTTGGTCATAAATTATTTTCTTTCGACATTAGTCAATTTTTCCAAAATTAGTAAATAAAATTTCATTTCTTAACCCATGTCAATAAGATTTAGAATTAGACAATCTATTTTTACTTATATTACTAGGCGATAAAGACTAAATGTAAAAGCTTATGACTGATAATCCCTCATCAACCACTGCAAGAGAACCATACAAGCTGACTCTAAAGCGAGGTTTTCTAGCGCTTATTTTAATGTACGTCTTCCAAACGTTAGTAGGCATAGCATTTTCCTATGGATTTAAATTCTTCAAAGGGCCAGATGATGGTCAAATTGACATTCAGATTATTGGAATGTTATCTGTACTGTTAGGAGGATCTATCGTATTAATATGGATATGGACAAATATTCGTCAATTTGGACCATCTTTTTTACCTCAAATTGGTATACGGCCTAGTGCAATCAAACTTCGTCAGGGGCTAATGTTAGTTTTTTTATTACTCGGTACCACACACTTCTTAGCATGGATTTATCGATCAGTATTTTTGCCCCAAATAGGACATGGAGGTATCGTTGGGGGAGGATCTCAGATGTTCGCCCACATCCAAGAAACTGGATCAGGACTGGCGATGGCGGCCTTCTTGCTTTTGGCACTTGTTATTGGCCCGGTGATGGAAGAATTTGTCTTCAGAGGATTTCTACAATCTGCCTTGACTCGTCATCTGCCTGGATGGGCTGCGATTATAATAACATCAATATTGTTTACGGCAGGTCATAGCCCTATGATTTTATGGCCAATGTATTTTCTTTATAGTGTTACTTGGGGTTGGGTTTTTATGTACACAAAGTCATTAAAATTGGCTATTTTATTCCATATACTCAGTAATTTATTTTACGCTATCATAGCAATAATGGGCTGGGATATTCTGGCGTGAAACACGGTATGAAAAGTGAAGAGAAACTGGCTTTCGGCAATCGCTTACTCTTCTTTGGAGAGTGGAGATAATTTAGAGAATCAGTTACAAATTTGTTTTTCATTTCTTCTTTTCGAAATTTTATGTTGTATTCATTTCAACACTTGTTGTCAGATTGCCGATAACGTATGTATATGTGTCATATTACACATATATCTCTAATATGTGTACTAAGTTATTATTATTTTGATCAAGCACCAATACTTTTCAGAAAGACATTGAATGATGCCCTTTTTTACATGACATATTAAAGGTTTACAGACTTTTAGAAGATTTTGATATGCATGTACCATATTGATAGTAGAATGTCTCTCTCAGACTTTTGCAAAAAGATTAGTCATTTAGATAATCTATACATTTCATTTAACAGATCTTTAGGTGTGATATTTCCTGTTAAGTCAGTAAGGTTTTTTTGTTCTTTAAAGAGTAACATATCAAATTTGTGTTGAGTTGAAGTATTCTCAAAATTCTTAATTATTTTATGTAACATACCTAAGCGACCTTCTACTGCGACTATATTCATAAACCCTTTAAAGGTAGAATGGTATTGGACCCTGGAGAATCTAAAATTGATAGACGGGTTTTTTATCTATGCATATGAGCAATATCATTGCATTTGCTATCATAACATACTATCTTTAAGAATACTATAAGACAATTGCCTTAAATATCAGACTAATGAAAGCACTCAAGAAATGGCTAAAGACCATAGCGATGTTTTTTACATCGCTCATCCTTTTTCAAAGCTGCGCTACTTATAAAAATTCTGTAACCCTTTCACAGGCTGCTCAAGAAGAGAAAGCCGTTAAAATTATTACTGTAAACGATGACGCCTACAAATACAAATACATAATTTATGAAGACGGGCAGTTTTATGGAGTAAAGGATAATCCGGGAAAAGATATTAAATTCTCCATAAATGCGGAAGAAGTAGCTGAGGTATTGATGAAAGAAGGAGGATTTCCTCGCTGGGCCTTGATTGCTATAGGTACAGTTGTTTTTATTGGATTAATTTTAATACTTGTAGTTAAACCAAACATGAATATTAATCCAGGTTTTGGGGGCTAAAGATAATAATATAGGTTTAAGATTTATTCTTATATTCCAAACGGCTAAACCAATACAAACATAACAACCCAAAACGCCCAATGATGGGGGTTTTTCATTCAGTTGCCGTTCCTTTAGAGGTACTGATTTCTCTCACTTTCTTTTAATTTAGGTATTCGTGTATGTACCATATTGATAGTAAAATGTCTGTATCAGACTTTTGTGGAAGGACCTATTTATGAGTACCAACCAACATACATATATAGTATACAAATTAATACATCCATTAAAACAGGGTTCATTTTATTATCATAAATAATTGAAATCTCATAAAAACACATATAAGCCATTAATTAATGGACACAAATCATAAATCTTTGTTTGGAAATAACCATATTTGATGGCTCTCTCAAGAGTTGAGTAAATCAGAAGAGGTGGAGGGGGTGTGCTCCGCAAACACACAGTCATAACAAAATTGAATAATTAATAATTGCTTTCCAAAGAGTTATAATAGAGCTTCTGATTGATTAGTTCATGCTCTCTGAGAAGCCAATGTAACTCTTCTTCTTTAAAGGATGCTTTTTTAAATAGCTTAAGTTTCTCCATATCCATTCTAATGGACCATATTGATAATATTTTAACCAAATTGGGCTTAAAATTAACTGGAACATCCATATTGCTAATACTATGTATAATAATTCAAAACGTTGGAATGTTCCAAACAGTCCAAAACCTGCACCCGTAAAAATAAACATGGCAAAAACTGAATGCATCACGTAATTGGTTAGTGCCATTTTACCAACAGCAGCAAGGCTGCTTTTTAACCATTTTAAAATAGGCAATTTACAAAATAGCATGATTGTACCAACGTGGCCAATGGCAACAGGGACTCTTCCTAAATCGTATGTAATACTTGACTTAGAAAAGCTTAATAGCGAAAAATTACCTTCCATAATTGATAGAATTTCATAATAATTTATACTGAACCCAATCAAGTAACCTAAAGCGGCCATTATACTATAGAACTTATAAGATTTTTCGCCCGTAAGAATCTTCCATTTAAAAAGAGCGATACCTAATAACATCATGCTCAGAACATCCCATAAATCATATCTGTAAGGCCAATTTTCATCATAATGTTGATTTTCAGGGGCAAGAAACATTACCACGTCCAAATACCCTTTACGCATATTGGTATTATATTCTGCAATGCCTTCCGGAGATCTTTCCCATTTGCGCTTTTCCCATTTTATATCGACTTCTTGAAGTTCTCTCGTTAATGCTTTACCCTCTAACTTATAGTTTTCTACAAGCGCTACTTCTTCGACGAATTTTATATCCTTTTTATAATCTGAATAATTCCATAAGGCGCCAATTGAAAAGAGTAATATTGCAACAAACGTTAATTTAATAGGAGGTAAATTTCTAAATGAAAACACTAAAAAACCCATTAGAGCATATTGGTATAGAATTTCACCAGTCCAAAGCAATAAATACCCATGTATTAACCCGAAAATCAGTAACCAAATGAGTCTTCTAAAATAAATATTTGCAGCATTTATTCCTGCTCCTTTTTTTTCAAGTCTATCCATAAATATGAACATACCTACTCCAAATAATAGCGAGAAAAGCGCCCTCATTGTACCTTCAAATGAAAGATTTGTAGTAATCCATGTGGCAAGATTCCATCCTGTATAACCGCCAGAAACTGTTGGATCGCCATAGGCTCTGGCTAGACCCATACCATTAATGTTCATCAATAGTATTCCTAGTAGTACAACTCCTCTCATAATATCAAGAGACTGTATTCGGTCAGAAGATTTTAAAGGAGCGAATGATTTCTTTGTTGTAGTCATATATGTTAGGTTGGTTAATTATTTTAAGGTTTGTTTACGGTAATCACCGCTAACGTATGGATATAGTTAGTTTATTAACTAAATATCCATTATGTACGCACCAAGGTATAATTATGAAAACCACTAACCGTCAGGGATAGGACGAAACTATTCATTAATTGTCCGAGGAGCACAATTTATTTATCAAAGCTGTTTATTCAACAGAGGAGTTGTAATCAATATATTCTTTTTAATAAACACAAATGCCTTTCAAAAACATATTGAATCATACCCTTTCTTACATGACGTATTGAAGGTGTTTAAACTTTTAGAAGATTTTGATATGTATGTACCATATTGATAGTAGAATGCCTGTATCAGACTTTTGTTGAGGTGGGTTAATTGAAGTTGAAAAAACTTGTTTAATCGATTATAGAATCAGTTTAAACATATTAAAAAAGAATAGATATAAAAGCAGCTATTTTTCATATTCTAAACCATTGAAATAATTTATTCTGTTTATTAGTAGCAATATGAAAATTTAATTTGATTCGGACACCCTCTCATATACGACTTCCCTCCATCCGTTATCATTTAGGGAACAATCCGAATCATTAATTGTTATTGTTCGTAAACGACCTCGCAATTCGTTGCCATTCTCGGAGAGGGTGAGTTCAATATTCGATTCATGATCCCATTGTAGTGGACATTTCTCTTTATATTCAATCGGATATTTAAGATGAACTTTCCCTCGAATAGTATTTCCCTCGAAGGTTCCTTTAATATGCCAATCATTTAATACGTGACCAAATAATTTAATAGCTCTTTCAGACCTTTTAATGGTAATACTGTTAACAGAAGAGCCCTGCTGTGAAAATCGATAAGTGCTGCCCCGCTTATTTGTCCAATCACCAGTTAAATTGTTATTATCGACCACAATTCTAATTGATTTCTCCTCAAAACCAGTGGTGTGATTATTCAATCGGATGTCATAAATTCCTCCTCTTCCAGGAGCAATTAAATCAATTTTTCCTGTTGAAGGGCCTCTAACCTGATATCTTCGTCCAATAACCGCCCTGCTGTTTTCCATTTCATTTCCATGATCCACATCAATGGGTACAATTCCAATCCATGAACCGTTTCCAAAACAAGGGCTAATAGAAAATTCAACGTTTATGGATTCTCCTATTATAAAGTTGGTTTTGTTGAGACTAAAGTCAACTGATGCAGAAGGTTCAATGTCCAACATTTTATTAAGTAATAGAGGAACTTCATTTATTAATTTTGTATCGAAAAATTGCGTAGCCTTTTTTATTGGGAGCGGTCGGTGATCAGCGATATCGTGCAGATCAAAAATTTGAAATTCTGAAGGGAAGTCCAATTGACTGATATAGCTTAAATTTAGAGAAGAACAAGAAATCGGATTTTTTAATAGACATTTAGTCAATGACCCTCCTGAACCATTGCGAATATGTAATAATTTGTCCAATGCCTTAAAGGCATCTTTTGCCAAATCTCTTCTTTCTCCTGCTTTGAATAGATCCTGTATCACATTTGATTGTACCAATTGAATGGAAGTTACTTCGTTCTTTAAACTTTCAACTAATTCTCGTCTTTCTTTAATTTCAGCATCAGCATAAGATTTTGCTATTCGACCAACAATAGCCAACATACCTGCTCTTCCATTAGATTTAAAAGAATTGCGCCAATTTTTACCCGTTTTATAAGCTTCTTGAACGATAGATTTTATATCAGAAAGTGTACTTTTATAATTATCTAATTCTTCATTTCCTAAGCTAAACATTTTAGGACGATCGTCAATTTCTTCGATCCAGGAATTTTTAAGGGTATTGTTTAAACTACTAAAATCTTTAATTCCTTCCATGAAGGTGTCAATGTTGTCAATAAATTCTAATCTAGACATATTGGCCAGCGTTTTATTATTTGATAAATCTTTTAGGCTTCCGGCAGCACTTCTTATATCTAGCCAAGCCCCTGAGCCATTAACAATGTATTCTTGCAATGCAATGATATCCTGAATTTTAGCGGCTCTTTCGGTAGTTATAACAGCCTGATCGACTAGGTTTGTAAAATGCTCCATCTTAGCTTCTGCTGATAAACTAAGCCAAAAATGCATGTATTGCATATATTTTCTAGCATCAACCAAGTCTCTATAAATCCTTTCTGATTCATCACAGTCGAAATTAGGGCAATCAAAACCAGCGCATTGTTCAGTCAACTGCGTGAAAGGCTTTATTTTTTCTATGATATCCTTTAGATCATCATTTTGAGCATTAATATTGATAGCTATTAAATTCATAGTTAACCCTAGAATTATAGAAAGCCGAAGTTTTGGAAAATTATACATAATACAGCATTTTGAGTTTTATAAAGACTAAAGTTGACTTGGTAACTATATATCTATTATATAAACAAGTTATGTTTAAACAAATTACAAAAAAAGTAGATTTGGACGAAACCATTCATTTATTGTCCCAAAGAGCTTATTTATTTATCAAACAAAATATTTACTATTTAATCTTCTCAAAAATAGATTGATTTACACCCTTTTTCACACTACGCATTGATGATTTTTGGACTTTTAGAAGATTTTGATATGTATGTACCATATTGATAGTAGAACGAGTCTCTCTCAGACTTTTATACTATCCTTAGTGATGATTCTAGGTATACTCAACATTGAGTAAATTTATGTAAATGAGAAATATCATTGACAAAAATAATTATTGGTATTTGCCCCTATGCTGACATGAACAGTGACCCTTAATAATTATATTAGTATCTTTAACAACAACAATATATTCAAAAAAATGAGAACCAAGTTACATTTCAATTATCTATGGATTGCTTTAATTCTCAGTTGTTCTAATTCAGATGAATCTCCTTCAACAAAAACGCACTTCCACCCACCCTCATGGATTATTGGTGTCTGGGAAGAAACCATGCCAAATGGGGTTTCTAGCGCAACCTACGAATTTACTTCCAACAATTTCATAGATAAAGAATGGCCTGGAGCCAATGAGGGATTGGATTTCAATGAATTTATCAACATTAGTGTCTCACGTAAAATAGTGGAGCGGATTTCCGGTTCGACGTATGAAATTGATTTGTATCTAGCAGGGGATGTGCCTACATCCTTGTGGAAATTTAAAAAGATTTCAGATACTGAAATTAATTGCATACTAAAGGATGGTCTTTCAAGTCCTATTGAGGAATTCAATCTTCAAAAAATCAATTGAGTTAACGTATTTGGTTCATTCGTTCTTAAATAATTGATATATTCTTTTTAACAAAGTCCGATGCATTTCAAAAACCTATCGAATCATACTCTTTTTTACATGACATATTGAAGGTTTATGGACTTTTAGGAAGTTTTGATATGAATGTACCATATTGATGGTAGAATGTCTATGTCAGACTTTTGAATTAAGTGAATTGTAGATCTGTATTCATCTTTTCATTTATACATTATTAGTTGTTGTTTAGTATTATTTACATCAACAGATAGTGCTGTAAAATGGTCGGTTATTCGAACAGAATAAAGTAAAAGCCCCATATTTTCTTATTACCAAGAACGGTTGGAATAAACGCTCGTTTTAATGGTGTTTATTCTTTGTTATGCTCAGCGGATTTTTTAATATTTGGGAAAGAATATATGGCACTAAAGCTAATAAATGCAAGATATATGTAGAACGTAAAAAGTAAAAACCGCTGCACAAGGCCATAATACTCCAAAGGATATAATTGTGGAGCAAAAATTGGACTTAAATTTAAAAAAATGCCCAATAGTATTAGTACAAAGGCTATTAGTGAATACCATTTAAAGGAAGACCCCAGTTTGTTTTTCCACAGTAAAAAAAACATCAACGGGGAAAAATAGCCTATTGTCAAGGAAAGGCCAAAAACGTTATGCAGGGAATGTGGCGAAGGAAAAAGAGCGATTCCAAATTCAGATAATCCGGCAAACAATATAAATATCCCGGGGATTATAGACCATTTATTCTGGCTGCCAAAAGAGATGATGCCGATGGAAAACATTACTAATAATAGTCCTATAATCAGGCTGAATATTTGCCATTGTAAATAAAGTGCAGACCCTTCTTCTCCAATTTCACTAATAGTTTGAGAAATGAAGCTGTAATCTGCCAATAAACTGCCCAAGACAAAAGTGCCTAATATAAATGTGATAGAAGTAATCCAACCTAAAGAAAGTAATTTTTTCATATCCATAGTATTCTGTTTTCTTTAAGACGATTAAATACTTAGAATGTTACCCGGATAATTGCCCATAACGGTCTGAATATGGTGCGTGCCGCACTTTATACAATAATTTTCTTAGATTTCACTATTTTAAAATTTACAACTCTTTTCTAGGGGCCATCTAACTGCGGCATGCATTATATTTTTTGTTGTATGGCGTTTTAGTTTTTTATCAGATTCAATGCCCATTCATAAAATATTCTATCTTTTTCTAAATAGATAAAAGTTAATCCTATAGTATCATAGAATCCGTGAGCAAATACAAGTAAAGCAAGATTAGTTCTATTCTTGTAAAATGTAAAAAAGAATATAGTACTTGCTAATCCCACCGCAATCATTCCAGAAGTTCCTTGATAATTATGAGAAATTCCAAAATAAACTGAAAGTACAACGGCTGAGATAAGCCAAGCCTTGTCAGAATCTCCGAATAATTCTGCAAGATGTTTCATATAATAACCACTAAATAAGAATTCTTCTCCAAATGCGGCAAATACCCACATAATCAAAAATAGAATAAAAAAGCTGGCAAAATTCCCCCTTATCTCCTCTATCGAACTCAAATCTATTTTACCAAAATAAATCTCTAAAAAAGGCTGAATACATATATCGATTATAAAAAATATGGCTATTGCAAGTAATAAACCTCTCAAAATAGTTCTAAGATTTATTTTTTGTCCAAATCCAAATTTTGCCCAATCCCATCCACTACCCCATAACAGGAATAACGCTACAAAAAGACCAAAAAAGTAACCAAAATTTCTATCAGCAATAGATAATATTGGTGCGATAATCATTACGATAATGACTATATAGGATTCAGACAGAAATCTATATATTTTATTTTTCATTTGTATTTGTTAATTGAGACTAACGTCTGATTTTGTTGTTGAAATTCAGTCTTTTATATTTTAATCTAATTTTTCTGACCCCACATTGTCGTTAGCAAGAGAAATTTATCTCGTTTTCGTAATGTGGGGAATGACACACAACGCAGGGATATATTTAATATTAAATATATATGCCTTATATGTATAATATAATTTCTTTTAACTTTTAATGAAAATAGTTTAGGACGAAAGAGTCTAATTATTGTCCGAAGCAGACAATTTATTTATCGAAGAGTTCTAAAGCATAGTAGTTTAATTCCTTAGAGGTAATGTTAAATTGGTCGTTTTATCAATGAATAAAGGAGATTCGAGTTGATTATCCAAATGCCCTCATTCATAAGTATGTCTTTGAGACTGTAGATTTCATGCAGGTTTTCATAAAAAGAGTTATAGTACAGCAAAACTGTAGCCATAACGCCATTATGTAAAATAGCCGCTTTACCAACCGCTTCATTCCGTTTTGCATAGCACATCGTTTGTTTCTCCTACAAAGAAAAACCCCACTAAAATTTATTAGCAGGGTTAATAATTTTTCAGGATAATATTAAATCCAAAAAAACGAAATTGATTTATAAACTTTACTGCCTTGTTAAAACAGTTACGCCATCCTGATCCGTAATGGTTAATGTATCACCAGAAATGGAATATGTAAATATTTCAGTCTCTCCAGCAATCACCAGTGTCAATTTGTCTCCATCTGTGCTCCATGTAAAATTTTCGGTTTCAGTTTCTGGTGTTCCCTCTAAAGTAATAACAGAAACAATTGTACCCGAAGAATTTGTATTGAAAGTTGCTTCTAGGCTAAAGTCAATACCCCCAGCAGATTCTGTCATTGCCCAAGTTCCAACCAACGCACTATTGCCAACATCACCCATATCATCATCATCTGATGAACAAGAAGCAAATGAGATCAATACAAAAGCAAATAATAAATTTTTAATTTTTAGCATAATTAATTTTTAAAAGTATAATTCAGTTTATACCCGTTCTATAACCTCCAAACTTCATTTAAATTGCCTAAACGAATATATCTTTTAATATTTCTTGGTTCGATCGGTAACCAAAAAATATGACTTAACTGACCAATATCATTTATCATTTATAAATGAAAATATAACTTTATCTTGATTTATAAACTCATATCACGTATTACAGACTCTCAATGTGATTATGTAAAGTCTTATTAACCCTTAAATTATTTAGCTATGAAAAGATTTTTACTCATTTTTCTCATCTTATTATTATGTTTTTTTTATCGGAATGCCTACGGGCAAATCAACATGTTCCCTTATACAGAGAGTTTTGAAAACGAAACTTTTACTGAAGGAACGAATGTGTATTTTATAAATAATTGGTTAGGAAATTATGTTGATGGTATCAGAATATTTCAGGAAAATACAACTGTAAACAGTGGTGCTTCAGCATTAGGTTTATGGCCAATTGCCGAAGAAGGAGAAGATAGTGAAGAAATAGAAATTATTGTAAAAGTAAATCTTGATCTTACATGTATGGAAAATGTTGTAGCTAAATTTTGGGTAGCTACGGAAGCTACTGCTGCCTATAAGCATGTTAAACTCTATTTGAAGCAATCGATGGATGGCGGACTCACATTTGGTCCCAAATTTATTATGGGAACAGATTATCGCGGGTTTGTAAATGCAGATACACCATATAAAGAATTCACATTTCCCCTTCATACTGATGCAAATAACAATCCCAATGTCGTTTTACAATTCATGGCAAAGTCGGGAGCAAGAAAAGGAACTGTGGCAAAGCTGCTTATTGATGATGTGCTTATTTATGCGGCACCCGAAGATATATTTCCACCTGTTGCCATAGAACCTAAACCTCTTAACGTAAATGAAATTAGTATTCGCTTTAACGAATCTGTGGATGAGACAACATTAGATCCAGACAACTTTATTTTTTCACCTGGATCTCCAACAGGACATGGCGGTTCAGGATCAGAGGGGCATAAAATTGCTGATTTAAACGAGTTACCAACTGTTGGCTCGATTACCCAAACCGAATCAGATATGATTACCCTAAATTTAAGTACACCTATAAATATTGGTAAATATTATGATCTCGAGATTTCAAATATTAAAGATCTTGCGGGAAATACCATAATAACAAGTACAGGCACATTAATTTACAACCCGCTTACTGAAGGTCTGGTTTTTACAGAAATTATGTATGATGAACCGCCTGTAGAGCAGAACGACAATCTTGAATTTATTGAGTTGTACAATAGTACGGATACACCTATTGAATTGGGCGGCCTTATGATAAAAGGTGGTATTGCCAGTGGAAAGCTACCTGAATTTACATTACAACCAGATTCTTATTGGGTTACCGCTAAGAATACTGCAGCATTTTACAATTTTTTTGGAGTAATTGTGCATGAATGGATGGGAGCCAACTTGAGTAATGATGAACCAGAAGCTCTTTTTATGGTTAATACCAATCACCATTCAGGTGTTAAGATAGATTCCCTTACCTATAACGCTGGTGGTACATGGCTGGAAGGTGCTGCTGGGTTAGGTCATTCAATGGAACTCATTGACCCTTTATCTGATAATAGTAATTCAGCAAATTGGAAGAGTTCTAGTAACTATTTTGGAATGTATAATGGATATGAAATTTATGCAAGTCCCGGGTATGCAAATTCAACTCTTGGAATAGATGATGAAGTTTTAGCAAAATCGTTAAGCCTTTATCCTAATCCTGTTACTAATTTGTTAAATATTAAATCAGAATTACCACTTATAAAAGTTGAAATCTATTCTGTTTTAGGTAAAAAAGTGAAAGAAGTTAATTCAGATTTTGAATCTATACCAACGAGTAAACTATCAAATGGGGTTTATGTAGTTAGAATGTTTTCTGAAGATGGTATGATAACAAAAAAAATAATAAAAAATTAAATAATTCTAAAATCAGGATCAGTAGGGTTATTAATGAATCAAAAAAATAATTACTGACTCTACACGTGTATATTGTTCTATGAACGTGTTTTTTTGGGAGTTATTCTAATAGCCGAAATCTTTAAAAAACATCCATTAAACGAAGGGTAAAACACTATAATCCATTAATCCTTCTTTTAAAAGTTAATCTTTAAGGCTGTAGATTTCATATTGGTTTTCATAAATAGAGTTCGAGAACTGAACCATAAGGGGTACAAATGAAGAAAAGTCAGAACGAAAGTTCTGGCTTTTTTATTTCAATATAACGTTATCAGGATTCGTCGAAGGAATTCTATATTATTAGAATTTTAACCTTTTTCGAATTTGTGTTAATGTTTGTTAACTTCTATTAAATATACGTTAAACTAGGTTTTCATATGTAACAGATGGAAGTATTAATCGTTCTTATAGATATATGAATATAAAATATAAATATAACCAACTTTAAAAAATGTTCATTATTGAACAATGTTTTGTCCGAAAATGAACACTTATTTGTTGATTGTAAAATTCTAACACTCTGTATATCTATTGTTTATAATATTATATTTTCTTGGCATCAGAATTGAACATTCTCATATTAATTAAGTTAAACCCTAATAAATAATATCATGAAAACAACAAACGGGCTTGAATGGAAAGCAAAAAGAAGATTATTATATGATCGTTCAACTACAAGGCAATTAATAACATTTATCCAACAATTATTCTAAGAGTTATAAATAGATTTGACAATATTCAATAATACATAAATATCATGAAAACATCTAACAGACTTGAGTGGAAAACAAAAAGACGATTAGCGTATGAACGTTCGACTACTAAGCAATTAATAACTTTTATCCAGCAATTATTCTAATTGTTATGAATAGACTACATAATATTCAACAAAGTGGAATAAATTTTGCTCATATATTAAACAAAATATAAAAAATAAATATCGTGATATCAATACTTATTTTAATCGTAATTTATATTGCAAATGTCATTCAGTTATTAATGTAACATGATTATAGATATATCGATTTTTTTTAATTACCCTTTATACCAAACATAATACAACAAAGCATCTACTGCGATTATAAGCGCAATTGGATCCAATGCCAATCCTGATTAAAAAATTCCAACAATCCATTCAATACTTTACGGGTACCAATAATTAACTCAAATACCTCCTTTAGACTAGACTAATATTTCTCAAAAAAAAAGACTACCTAAATAATATAGATAGTCTGAAGTGATTTTTTAATGTATTTTATCCTTTCTTGGTATAAGATAGATTGATCACTATTGCCATTAGGAGCCAAATAATAAATGTTTCTCCATGTGTCATTTCATAGGTGGATCCCGCTAATCTGGCTGCCCCTAAAACAAGATAAACAATAACAGGTGATAAAAGCAGGCTAATAACAAGAAGGATAATTGATTTTTTATAATCCATAGGTTGCTGATTTAATTAGTTAATACTCAATATTTATTTATAAGTTTTAATCCTATTGATGTCGTACGTTGATCTAAATTCTAATCTAAAGATAGTAAATTTTTCGAATTACCTAATTTTTTGAATTCATTCTACCTCAGCAAGAAAGACAACGCTTTGCTCAGATTGATGTAAAGATTTCAACGCTATCAAAAAAGTTTCATCTATGTTTATCGATACTTTTACTCCGCCAAAAAATATTATTAATTACCTATAAATTCTTGGATACTTTGCTCCAATAAATTATTAAATTCTCCCGGCGCATCCCAAAAAACTAAATGTCCAACATCAGACATCACATGCACCTTATAAGAAGGGATATACTTCTGGAATGCCTCAATGTTTGTTGGCTGCGAATTTGAATTGATTGAAATTACAGGAGATTGGATCTCTATAAGCGATGTTGTAAGGTCTTCATTTATCCATTTAAACATTTCAAAGAACGATCCTTGCCAGCCAGGTCTTTGACCATCCTTAAACATAGCCATAACTCGTTGAAAAGATTTCTCTGGATTATTTTTATAAAACCCAAGGTTTATAAGCTTTTCATTGGTAGGGTATGCGATTAGGTTAGAAAATATACTATCTGAAATTTTGATCATCTCTTCAGAATACTTCATTTCAATATTATGTAAATTATCCACCAGAACCAATCCGGCAATCTTCTCAGGTGCCTTTTTAGCAGCTTCAATTACAACAGGTCCTCCCATAGAAAATCCAACAAGTATAACCTTCTTCAGCTTTAAATGATTTATTACAGCAATAACATCTTCACCAAATGAAGACATTGTCCACACATTGCGATCATCACCAGATTGACCGTGCCCACCAAGATCAATCGCTATAACCTTGTATTTATTAGAAAAATGAGCCATTTGTTCATCCCAAACACTCCCGTTATTTGACCATCCATGTACAAATACAATTGCCGGGGAAACCTTGCCTTGTTTATCAAAACTTATTTCTACCCCATCAAAGGAAGAAGTCCAATGATTTGGTTCTTTTTCACAACTTATGAATACTAAAAATGATGAAATAATAATGCTAAATAAAAGTAGATCTCCTTGTTTCATGGCTACTGGTTTATGATTCATAATCTTTAAAGTTATAACTTTATTTTCAAACCAACCATGTAGTAATTCCGTTGAATAAATCAAATAAAAACCCTGACGTTTCTGAGTTCAAACAAACCCTTTTATAAACTTAATTCACTGTAGTAATTAATATCTATATCGTAGTTTTTTAAGAACTTTTTTTGAGTATTTTCTTATTTAAAAATGCAGAATTTATATTTTGAAAAATATAATACATCAACGTTAGCACAAATGTGCCTAGCAACGCTCCACCAATAGTGTCAATCAAAAAATGTTTGGATAAATAAACTCGACTAAGGGCCATTGTAACTGCTAAAATAACAGCGATAATCTGAATTAATTTTGATTTTGTAATCATACAAATAAACAGCATCAATAAAAAAGTCTCGGCTGTATGACCTGAGGGAAATGTGTAAGGAATTTGATTAGAAACGCCGTCTATCAAATGTAAACCTATTCCTTTTTGTTCAAAATAATAGGTTGGCCGATGAACATGTTTGAAAAAATTTCTTTTTACAACTGTTCCAATTAAAAAATTCAAACCATATGCAGAAAACAATATTAGAAGTGATTTAAAGGTTTCTTTTTTTATAATGAAAAACAAAGTGATTGCTATAAAAACAAGTGGTCCAATTTTTGAAAAATATTTAAAGAATACATCAAAAAAAGGTGAAAAATTCTTATTCAGAATTAAATGCAATTCATCTCTTCCATAAAACTGTATTGTGGCTAATCCAACAAAAACATATAGAAAAAACCCAATAAAGAAAATATAGTTCTTACGAATAATGTCATGGTTGTATTCCAAATTTCAATTGTTTTAAGGTTGACGAGCTCTAAGGAAGTAAAAAAATCAATACAATCAAAATAATTGAAAAGACAATTGAAATCTTATGTTTTTTTTAGACTATTTCATATCTTAGTGTGAAATTAAAAAATTATGTGACCTATTAAAAATTGTTGTGTCTCATATAATAACGAAATAATTAATAAATATAATAAAATGGCAAAATTTGAAATTTACAACGACAAAAGAGGAGAATTTAGATTTAGACTTAAAGCCGGAAACGGTCAAAACATTCTCGCAAGTGAGGGTTACAAATCAAAATCAGCTTGTACAAACGGAATAGAATCTGTTAGAAAAAACTCTCAAGATGACAAAAAATTCGATAGATTAGAATCTAAAGGATCTACGTATTTTAATTTGAAAGCCTCAAATGGTCAAATTATTGGAACAAGTCAAAAATATTCTTCTTCAAGTGGCTCAGAGAGTGGAATTGACTCTGTCAAAAAAAATGCACCCATAGCAGAAATTGATGATTTAACGTAATTAGGATATTCTCATTACTATTAAAAAAAGTGTAATATTCATTAATTTTTAATGCAAACTTCATGAATGGTTTGAGAAAAACAGTTTAAGCACTGAACCATATGGTGTTTAAAATTAATCCGTAATAAGTTGAAAAATCTCCTTATTGCGGATTTTTTTATACTCTTCATTAAAATCAAACTCCTTATTTTTTATTTTAAATTATAATGGTTCATGAAAAATCTAAATTTAAACACTAAATTTATCATAGTAGTTTAAATATAATAATACCTGAATAATTAATGAAATCATTTACAATCAAAGAAATCAACGAGATTTTAAAAGGAGAACTAATCGGTAATACTAATCAGCCAATAAACGGATTAGAACAGTTAAAAAAGGCCAAAAATAATCATCTTACATTTATTGGTAGTGCAAAATATGCCCGTTTATGGAGTGAATCAGAGGCAGGTGCTGCCATTGTAAATGAAAATTTAGATATTGAACCGGATGATGGGCGTGCATTTATTAAAGTAAAAAACGCCGATTTAGCAATGGCCAAATTATTAGAAGTGTTCAATCCGGGCACGCCTGAATTTGATGAGAATGTCCACGCTTCGGCAGTAATTCACGAATCTGCCTCAATTGGAGAAGGATGTAAAATTGGTGCAGGTTGTTATATTGGCAAAGATGTTGTTTTAGGAGATGGTGTTATACTATATCCGAATGTTACCATTTTTGATGACACAACCATTGGCTCTCATACCGTTATTTGGTCAGGAACTGTAATTAGAGAACGCTCTGAAATTGGAAGCTATTGTATTTTTCATACCAATGTAAGTATTGGTGCAGACGGTTTTGGATACCGTCCTAGTGAAGATGGCAGAGGGCTTGTCAAGATTCCTCATATTGGTAATGTTGTTATTGGTAATGCCGTTGAAATTGGGGCTAATTCTTGTGTGGATCGTGGTAAATTTAGTTCTACAATAATTGGCGACGGATGTAAAATAGACAACCTTGTTCAGATAGGGCATAATTCTGTCTTAGGCCGGTCCTGTATTATGGCGGGCAATAGTGGTCTTGCCGGATCGGTAACCTTGGGTGATGGTGTTATTATTGGAGGCAGTGCCTCTATAAAAGATCATACCACTCTTCACTCCGGCGTTATTGTAGGAGCCGGTTCTGGTGTTATGAATGATGTGGCAGCCGGTAAAACGGTATTGGGTTATCCCGCCTGCGATTCAAGAGAGATGCTCAAACAATGGGTCGCTTTACGTAGGCTCGCTAAAAAATGAATTAATAATTGATCTGGTTAAGAAACAAAGCTAAATTATGTAAATAAAAAATAGGCCTTCAGATCAAAAATAGGCCTTCACATCTCTGTATTGTCTTACTTTTAAAGGTTTAAATGGTATTCTTTCTTTTGTAGACTGTCTTTAAAAAAGGCCGCCAGGTTTTACCTTTATCTTTGGAGGATCCCACAACCAATTCATTTTCTATTTCAGATATCCTTTTATAAATTAACTTAATACATAAAGATCCATCATCTTCATTATCCGTTCTCATTTCTGGTTGTATGCTACAAAAAATCAATACCTCGTCAGAAATCACTCCATTAAAAACATCCATCTCTCCTGTGTTATTACCCAAAGTTAGCAACTTAAATGCATCTTTTTCTGAATTATACGCCACAGTATTCTGCATGGTGATCTTATTATTGTTTTTAATTACTTCAACATTTTCTGTAATAAATGAATTTTCGTAAATAATACTAGAAGAACCTTCACCAGATTTAACCCAACCCAAAGATTCTTGAAAAGCGCTGTAAACAACTAATGAAAAATCGCCTATTAAATATCGAATCTTATCAAAACGACCATTTAGGACTTCATCTTTAAAGGTTGGCATGTATCCCAGCATAAATTTTTTCGGTTTAAAATGAATTTTATAAGAAATGTGTAATCCTATTTAATAAAGACGTTTAAAATAATTATGTGTTACATACTTTAACATTTAATAATTTATTCTCCCTCTAATTTTAACATACTAAATTAAAATTTGCAATAGGAGTTTCGTGTATTTAGTTGTTTAATTTATGAATTACATACAGTTCAAATTATATTAAATAATAATTCACTAGCAACAACATATGAAAATAAAACTATTCCTAGTTTTAAATTTTTTTGTATTCAATTTTATTGCAAATGCTCAAACAACCGACTATTCGAAAGTTGTGTTTAGTAGTAAAATTTATGAATATAAAAAATCTGAACCGAGAACACATCAACTAGGTATTGACAAAACATTGATTTCTAATATAATTGACTTACTTGGAGACTCCTTATACAATGGAAAACAGAAAAAGGAAATTATTAATAAAGCCTGGTTAGCCTTTACAAATCCTAAAATTTTTGATTTTGTATATAAAGATTTTGCTGTAAGCAGTATTAATAATTGGAGCTTGATAAATGCCAAAGGCGAATTAGTATTAGAACCTAACCCATATCTCACAGAATGGACTATGAATGATGATGAATTCTCCTATTTTCAGTTGGTTTTAGGTAAAATACTTGACCATTATGGTTTACTTACATATGGTGATGATGCAGACAGCGTAAAATCTTCATTTAGTGAATTATTAATTACCAAAAATATCATTTTTCAAGATACTAAAGATGATGATTGGGCATATTCATATTTAAAGAAGGTTAATACCAATTTAGAAAAAAAAGGTCTTGTTGCCTTAATTACCAAAGGGCATTATGATATTATTGTATGCAAAATTGATAGAGAAAACATCCTTACCAATCTTTTTAAAAAGATAGGTTGGGATTTTATTCAACCATGATTTATTACTAATTCATAGTCAAGAGAAAGCATGCTTTAGTTAATAAAGTGATAAATACTTACTTGGTCTTTTTAGAATGTAATTTTCCTGTAATCTTGTTCTTAACAATAAAACCTATTCTCTTTTGCCCTTTTTCGCCCTCTTTTCTGCCTTTTTTTCTTTAGCAGTTTTTGTTGGTTCTTTTTTAACGTTTTTTCTAGAGTCTTTACCTTTTGCCATGATATTAATTTAAATATTAATTTTTATTCTTACATAAATTAAAGTGCCTTAATAATCACTTGTCATTATAAATAAAGGATTCATTTCAAAACTATTATAAAAAGGGCGCAGTCTTTCAGTACTATAGAATTTTTCAATATTCACTATTTTAGATTTACCTGTTACTACGTCAATCGGTACATTATCGTACCTGCCATTCTTTAACACAACTAATCTTCCATGAACACCTTTTAAAATCAAATCTAATGCAAGATTACCATATGCCATTGGAACGATGGAATCAACAGCATCAGGATCACCACCTCTTACCAAATAACCTAATTTTTGGTTAATGACATTAATTCGTTTTCCGTTATTATGCTTAGAAGAAAGTTCTTTCAATTTCTCAGAAACTAATTCGCCAATACCACCAAGTTTAGCATGACCAAATTGATCTTTTTCAGAATCTTTAAAAACCATTTCACCTCCTTTGAACATCGCGCCTTCAGAAACCAATACTACTGAATAATTACTTGGGTTTTCATTCCTGTCTTCAACTAAATGTTCTGTAAGATTATCAATGTCAAACTTATATTCTGGTATCACACATCTGTTTGCAGCACCTGCCATTGTAGGTAACATGGCTGTATAACCAGCATATCTTCCAAAAACTTCTAACACTAAAAATCGTTCATGTGAACCAGCCGAAGTTCGTAATGTATTTGTCATATTAATGGTCCTTGTAATACAAGTACTAAAACCAATACAATAATCTGTTCCTGGCACATCGTTATCCATTGTTTTAGGAATGGCTACCACTTTAAAACCTTCCTTATACAAACGTACTGCATAACTTAAAGTATCATCACCTCCTATTGGAATTAAATAATCAACCCCTAAGTAATCTAAATTATTTAAAACAACCTTAGTCATATCATTAAACTCGTCTTGATATGAATCTTTATGATGATCAGGAACGCTTGCTTTTGGCAGATGACTTGGACGAGTTCGAGAACTATGTAAAAATGTTCCTCCTGTTCTTCCAGCCCTATTCACTATTGTTTGGGTAAGTTCAATATAATTATTACTATTGTCAGCTTTAGGATCTTGAGTCATTTCAACAATACCGGCCCAACCACGTCTTAACCCAATAACCTTATAACCCTCACGCATTGCTCTAATCGTAATTGCCCTAATTGCGGGATTCAATCCTGGAACATCACCACCACCTGTTAATATTGCAATTGTTCCTTTTAATTTTTTTGCCATCTTACT
>Ga0316192_10000391_pt1 | contig 31979 bp, 39 predicted proteins | sample MerIslwburrow_MG_FD_204931 | JGI IMG/M metagenome (GOLD analysis project Ga0316192, IMG submission 204931) | Coastal sediment microbial communities from Maine, United States - Merrow Island worm burrow | ecosystem: Environmental > Aquatic > Marine > Coastal > Sediment | place: USA: Maine...
GTCCCCGCGATCTTGGCCTTCCTTGGTGCTCTCGGCGGCCTTGTCGAATGGGGTTTGGTCGGCGTGTTCCTCGGCCCCGTCGTCGTCGCGGTGTGCTACGAAATGATCCTAAAGTGGATTGAACCTGATACGCTCCCGCGTTGATCCGGGAGACCCAGCTGATGGGGATGCAACCATGAGCGAGTTCAAGATTTTCACGTTCCACACGACCAGCGGTGGCTGGCGACTGGAAGTCTATGACATCAACAACAGGCTCGTGAAAATCTGCAAAGCCAAAGACCGAGACGACGCCCGTGCCATGGCAGAAAGCTACATGGAGAGCCCTTCCGACCTAAGAGGTCGAGTCTCATAACCGCGTGCCATCAAGGACTCAGGCGCGTGTTTGACGAGCGCTTTGCTCTCAATATGCCTGTTAACACTTGTCTTGACGAGGGCACGGGCTTATCTCCGCTCTAGGTTTCCTCGAATACGTCGAGGTTGAGATCACTTGCTAATTTGGAGGCTCGCATGGCGTTGCCTGATGATGTTTTTGGCTCGGATGACAACCCGGCCGTCCCCGGCGGCAGTATCACAAAGCCGCTGGTCATTGCTCTTTTGGCCTATCTAGCTTCCCGTTATTTCGGCAGTGGCCAGAACGAGGAGGCCGCTTCCGCCCCTGAGCCTACACCTCGGCCTTCCGAGCCCCTGCCCGGTCCGACAGCCGATCCATCGCCAGGCAGTATCCTGGACGGACTTGGTGGCCTCATCGAGCAGTTCCAAAAAAAAGGCTTTGGCGAAACAGTCGACTCCTGGGTCAACACGGGTCCCAACAGGAATGTAGCACCGCCTGACGTTTCCGATGCCCTCGGCGGGGATGTCGTGGATGAACTGTCACGACGCACGGGCCTTTCCCGAGGCCAAGTGATTGCTGAACTATCACGGATGCTCCCTAACGTGGTTGACCGACTGACACCACAAGGGCGGCTACCTACTCGCGCAGAGTTGGCGCACCTAATGGGCTAATTCCGGTTTCAAGCGATAACCAAACAACGCAGAGGAGCGCGCTGATGTCTGTTCTCGCCTGGATTATTCTTGGGCTAATCGCTGGCTTTATCGCGAGCAAAATCGTCAATAGTTCGGGCCAAGGTGTACTTCTCGACATTGTGCTCGGCATCGTTGGAGCAGTGGTCGGTGGGTATATCTTCACTACCATTGGCGCTACGGGCGTCACCGGCTTCAATCTTTACAGCATTTTCGTTTCGATTGTCGGTGCATGCGCCGTGCTTTGGCTCTATCACGCTCTGAGTCGCCGCTAAATAACCGGCGTGAGAGCGGGAGTAGGCTTTTGGTGACGGCCGACTCTCGCCACGGGCTACGGCGTCAACCACTAACTTTAGCCGCACCTATCCAAAGGAGAGGAGCCACGATGGGCTTGTTTAATTTCGCAAAAGACGCGGGCAAGAAGCTATTTGGGTCGAGCGAGGCCAACGCCGCTGAGGCAATTGCCAAAGAAGTCGGTGACCCGGACCTGAAAGACAAACTGAGGGTTGAAGTTGATGGTGACAGCGTCAAAATCCATGGCGAGGTTCCATCCCAGGAAATGAAAGAGAAGGTAATCATTGCCGCAGGAAACGTGGAAGGCGTCTCTAAGGTGGAGGAAGATCTGACGACGACAGAGAAGAAGCCCGAGGCAGCGTTGCACACCGTGGTTAAGGGCGACACGCTATGGGCCATCTCCAAAAAGAGCTACGGAGACGGCTCTAAGTACAAGTTGGTTTTCGAAGCCAATCGGCCGATGCTCACCGATCCGGACGAAATCTATCCCGGCCAGGTCCTGCGCATACCCCCCCTCGAAAACGCACCGAGCGTCTGAGGGTCAATTCGCGTACTAATCAAGAAGGAGCTGAAGCATGTCTGTTCTCAAAGTCATCGAACTTATGGGCGACTCCGACAAGGGGTGGGAGGAAGCTGCCCAGGAGGCTGTGACGGAGGCCGCAAAATCCGTCAAACACATCCGGTCTGTCTGGGTCAAGGATCACGCCGCCACTGTCGAAGGTGGGAAGATCAAAAAATATCGCGTCACTTGTAAGATCACCTTCGAGGTTGAAAGCTAGTTGCAGCGGTTTTCAGTTCCTCGATCGAATTTCAGTTCATGGCGGATGCTCGAAAGGTATCCGCCATTTTAGTGTAACTGGGAGAGATAAGATGCAACGCAGGCAGCGTTACAAGATCGATACAGCTGGACAAAGAACCAGCGATCACTGTTGGTGAGCCGAACCCGGCCACGCACCTTATGCCGCAAAACGATCAACTAATGTCGGAGTGCCGCGTTCTCTGCTTCAAGCCGGCTCCTCGACTTGAAGGGCGAGACTAAGACGGCCAGGACGAAGCAGAGCAGTGAAAGCATTGTGCACTGACGGTAGTCGATTCCTTTAGCCAATCAAATGCGGATGAGGTTTTCGGTATACACATGGAAAAATCCCCACGCGATCACGGGGGTCACGCGAAGCGGCTCGGTAGAGCGGAACCACCGGACGGTTACAATTAAGAGTCACCTCGAATGTAACCAGAAAAGGAACCATGCACATGAAGATCGTCAACTTTCTACTGACCGCCGCGCTGACTGCCGGAACCCTTACAATTGCTACGCCCAGCAAAGCCGATAGCGAAACAGATGCCGTTATCGGAATGCTCGGGCTAGGTTGTAAGAACCACGTCCTGGAGCAGTTCGTCGATGTACCCAACTCGGACATAACCGTCAGTCTGGGCGCGACATTGCAGCAGGAGATCGACTCCGGCGCAACGACCGCGGGGGATCTCAAGAAGCAAGGCGCTTCATTCAACTGGAGTGTCAGCGGCAAGGACGCCAGCGGTTAGTGCAATGTCGACGGAAAAGGCAATGTCGTCGAGTTCAAGCAGTTCTAAACCAAATCGGATTCCCTAATCTGAAATACGCGCCGGATGATTGGCTAGGCGGCCGCTAGGCATTGTCAGACAAACCTGAAAACAGACATAGCAGGCTTATTCCGAACAGCAATCTGACCATTTTAGCCTCAGCCCCCTCGTGCACTTCGTTTCGACGTGCGCCAACGACAGATCAGCACGAGAATAACGAGATTCAAGACTGGCGCGAGGATGGCAAGCATCGGCCAAAGTGGCTCAGGGAAGACATTGAGCATTTGGTTCCACGGCAAACCTAAAGGCATCAAGAAGACGCCCGCCAACGGTCCGGACGGGCTACCGAAAAGACCAAACGTGCCGACGATAAAAAGTCCTATTGCGAGCAAATACAGGAGCGCGAAGCCGAGCACGATTAGACGACAGGCGCGGTGCATAAATATGATCCATCAAAGATGAACAAGCGTCGGCTTTGCGTCGTTTGCAGACATCGTCTCTCGACGCGCTGCCGTTAGAGACTGATGCCCTCTACGACTAAAGCGCTTTGAGAATCAGTTCTAACGCAACTTGAGTTTGCCGCTTGGTACCGTCTAAAGGGCGCCTTCGTCGGTTTGGGACGTAATCTCAGCGACGACACCATCATTCGAGACAAGGCAGCGCCAGGGCGCCCGATTGGGGCCAACGCCAACCATGACGAGGGAGTTGGCTTCCGAGTACTCGGAGCTCAGGACTGCAACGTCGCTTTCACCCGTCTGTTCGGCGACTGCCTTTAGGCAGGCGCTCTCGGTCTTACTGCCAGAGGGCTCCTGTGGAGCAGCCGCCTGGGGTTTTTCCTCGGCGGGCGTTTGAGCGTCTTCCCCAGGCGTCGTTTCTGGCGCCTCGGCGGGGGCAGCTGCAGGTGCGGCAGCGCCCTCAGCGGGCTTGGCCGGTGCGGCCTGGCCCGTCTTCTCCCCCTGCTCGGTCGCTGGCGGTGCTTCTTGCACTTCAGATTTTTCTTCCGAGCAGGCCGCCAAAGCCAAGACCAACGTTACTGCTATTAATCCGTATAGACTTTTCATGGTTCACCTGACATTTCTGAATTTCTAGATCTAAAGGGCACCCTCGTCCGTCATAGACATGACCTCGGCGACGACACCCCCGGAGACAAGGCAACGCCACGGCGCCCGGTTGGGTCCAACGCCGATTACCACAACGTTATTGGCCTCGGACGTTTCAGTCCGGAGCAGCGTCACGTCTCCGTTGTTGGTCTCGATCGAGACGGCCTGCAGGCAGGCTTGCTCGTCTTTCGAAGGCATGCCCTTGGATTCCACCGGGCTTGCGTTTCTTCCAGAGTTCGCTTGGGGCTCATTGACGATGAACTCTGCGATTTTCGTGCCTGTCGCGTCGAACGAGCATTGGAAGGTCCGAGGCGGATTGGACTCCGTGTCGCCGTTCACGGCGTAGGTGCCATCGGTGCGCTGCCCTTCATATTTGACGTTGATGACGTCCGCTGACACGCGCAGATGTGACGCCGCACGGGTGCGGCATTTGTCGAGCATCTGTGTCTTGTCACCAGCCGAGGCTGCTTGTCCGGACTTGGACCTTGCGGCTGGCGCCCCCGCAGCTGATTTTTGTGCTGCACCCGTGACGATCATCTCAAGCCGGTAGTTGGCCACCTCGTCCCGGCGCGCGGCGCTCCGCATCATGTAGACGCGGATCTTGTAATCGCCGCTCTTCGGAAGCGTGCCCTCGAACTGATTGCCGCTTGTGGAGCCAACGAACATGGCAACTTCGTTCTCGCCGGGCGCCAAGATGTTGAAGTAGTTGGCGCCGTTCTTGGTGCCCATGCTGACATTCATGTGCTGGCCCTTGCTGGCCTCTAGCACGTAGTCCACTGTCTCGTAGCCCTTGATCTTGCCTTGGATGGTAGCGCTGCTCGTGCCGGGCTTGAATTGAACGCGTTCGGTGCGGATGTCGTTTCGAGCGAGCGCTGACGAAGTCACGAAGGCTGCGAGCGCCGCTGCGAGAAGCGGCGCGTGGAACGCTGTTTGGCGCATGTTGGCTAATAGCCTCCTGCAATTCGGTTGAGCTGTCTGTCGTCTGAGGGCAGCCCGAATATCGTCCAATTGTGGCGCAAGTTAACCCCTGTGTGTACCGAAAACCTAAATCCGGACGTAGTGGTGATGAAGTCCGCCAAGGATCGCGTGTGAACTAATAGCTCCGGTCGGCGTTGTCAGACTAACTATTCATGAGCTGGCTAGTCGGAGGCGGTCAAGACTCTCACGCCGCGAGTTGACGCCACTCGGCCAGGGCGGCAGAACGGTTCTGTTTGAAGATGTTGCGGGGGTTGATGTGGCGGTCGTGGTTGAAGTGGTTGTAAATCGAGGCATGGGCGGCGGCAAATTTCTGTAAGGTCCTTACGGCCCTAAATCTCTGCATCGCTCGTTCTCGTCGTCGGAACGGCTGGTGGGAATTCTCAGCCCGATTGTTGAGCCACCGACCGTACTCGTGGTTGGCGACCTTCCCTATTATTTTCATCGCCGATCGGTACGACCGAAGCCGGTCGGTTGGCAATGTCAGAGCAAATCGGCTTGAGCCGGGCAGGAGACATCCCTAGCCTCCGGCGATGCGCAATCCCTTCCGTTATTTCAACAGTTCGCCCGAGGTGATCCACCTCGTGGTAATGATGTATATCCGCTATCCGCTGTCGCTGCGGCAGGTCGAGGATATTTTATTCGAGCGGGGCATCGACATCTGTCACGAGACGGTGCGGTTCTGGTGGAACCGTTTCGGTCCCATGTTCGCCAACGAGATCAGAAAACATCGCATTCAGACTCGATCGTATTCGCACTGGCGTTGGCACTTGGACAAAGTCTTCGTGCGGATCAATGGCGAGACGCATTATCTGTGGCGTGCGGTAGATCACGAAGGTGAGGTGCTTGAGGTCTTTGCTACGAAGCGCCGGTATCGCAAGGCTGCACTGAAGTTTCTTAAGAGGATGATGAAACGCTATGGCCGGCCCGGTTCGATCGTGACTGACCGGCTTCGCTCCTACGGTGCGGCAATGAAAGTAATCGGCAATGCCGCCGATCAGGAGTGCGGTCGGTGGCTCAACAATCGGGCTGAGAATTCACACCAGCCGTTCCGACGGCGAGAACGAGCAATGGCGAAGTTCAGGGACATGAAAACCCTTCAGAAGTTTGCCGCTGCCCACGCATCAATCCACAACCACTTCAACCTCGGCCGTCACCTCAACCCCCGCGACATCTTCAAACAGAACCGCGCTGCCGCATTCGCGGAATGGCGTCAACTCGCGGCGTGAGAGTCTTGACCGCCTCCGATCAGCCAGCTCACGCCCAGTTAATCTGACAACGCCGCGCGGCGCAGTTGTTACCTGAGGTGTTACCTTAGCCTTTGAGTGCGCAAGGGCCGGAAACGTAACCTATTGAAATAGTGGTGCCCAGGGGCGGATTCGAACCACCGACACGCGGATTTTCAGTCCGCTGCTCTACCAACTGAGCTACCTGGGCATGCCTGACGGCAGATTAGAGCGTGACGGGCATCAATGAGCCGAGGTCACGCGCAAGGCCCTGGCTTATAGGCAATCGGCCCGTCTGTGTCGAGGCCACTATTCGATACGTCGCATCTCAAATTGGCGGCACGGTATTACTTAGCCTCCCAGTCGTACGGAGCATCCTGCAATGCCTCTCCGGCCTCCTCTGCCGGACTGCCGGGAAACGCATAGCCGCCCTTGAGCCAACGTCCAAGATCGATTTCGGCGCAGCGCTTGGAGCAGAACGGACGACGCTCCTTGATTGCCGGTTTGCGGCAGATCGGGCAGCGCGCAATGCCACTCTCCGCGCCTTGCTTGCCGGCGTCCGTGCTCACTCCGTCACCACCTCGGCCTTCGCGAGCCATAACAGGGCGACTGGGTAGCCCTCACCGGCCAAAAGGCTCACCACCTCGGTTAGCGGCAGGCCTACGACATTCGTATAGGAACCCACAAGCTTCACCACGAACGCGCCGGCGATACCTTGAATCGCATAACCGCCCGCCTTGCCGCGCCATTCACCGCTGGCAAGATAGGCGCCGATCTCTTGGTCCGAAACATTTCGAAAGCGGACGCGCGTTTCGACGACGCGTTCGCGCCAGCGTCCCTCGGGCGTCACGACGCAGACTGCTGTGTAGACGCGATGGGCCCGGCCGCGCAGGAGCCGCAACATATCGGCCGCCTCTTGCTCAAGCTCGGCCTTGCCAAGCACCCGGCGCCCGACCGCAACGACCGTGTCCGCGGCGAGCAGGAAGGATTTAGCCAGTTCCGGTTCGGTTTTGACGATCTTGAGCGCAGCTTCTGCCTTGGCCTTGGCCAGCCGGCGCACAATTTGGCGGGGCACCTCACCCTTGGAGACGCTTTCATCGACCGATGAGGGACGCAGAGCGTCCGGTGCGATCCCGGCCTGTTCGAGAAGTTGGAGGCGGCGCGGCGATGCAGACGCCAGGACGAGCTTCGGCCGGAAGCTCGAGCTAGGCTTAGGCGCACGGCGGCGCGGCGGCCGCTTGGGCGCCTTCGCCTTACCCGTGGCCGCAAGAGCAGGCTCGGCTGACGCGGGTTTGCTCCGCGTCAGCCCGAGCTTGCTACTTAAACCGGTAAGTGATCCGACCTTTAGTGAGATCATAAGGGGTCATCTCGACCAAAACTTTGTCACCAGCAAGGACCCTAATCCGGTTCTTGCGCATCCGTCCCGCCGTATGGGCGATGATCTCGTGTTCGTTCTCAAGTTTCACCCGAAAAGTGGCGTTCGGGAGCAGTTCTGTGACCACCCCCGGAAATTCGAGCATTTCTTCCTTCGCCATAAGGCTCCTTCCGCATCTGCCGGTTGCCGCGGAGAATGGTCGCGTGGACCGCCAAAATCAAGCGCATTCAAGCCAACCCGTCGCAGGGTGGACAATTCAACAAGCCCTCAAGCAGGCCAGAGGCCGGTAGGGCGGATTAAACGAGGCCCTCAAGTAGCGCAGAGCGCGGGTGGCAAACTAATCCCGTGCTAGGTTGCTTGTGTAGGCTGCTTGTGAACGGGACACATCGAGGAGAGTGAACCATGCTGTTCATTTGCTATACCACCATCGAGCCGGACGCGCGCGATGAGACCATGGCGCGCTTCATGGAGCACGGCGTTGTGGAGCCCGCGGGCGCGAAACTGCAAGGGGCCTGGGTCTCAGTCGCGCAGCAAGAAGCCTGGTGCGTCCTTGAGGCCGACAGCGCAGAGGCGATCATGGCTCCGTTCGACGCCTGGGGAACTGACCTCAATTTGCACCAAATCACGCCGGTGTTGGATTTCGCCGGTCTCAAGAGCTTCCTGGAAGCCAAGGATTAGAGGCTCGCGCGGTTTGGCAAGCGTCTTGTGCACGGCCTAGCGCTTGGCTGGCGCCGATCTGTTGGGCTGGGCGCCATTGGCGGCCTCATTCGAGGCGCGGACAAGGGAGGCAGGCACCGGACCGTCCCAAGGCCTTTGAGACTCCTGGCCGTCTTCGGCACGATGCGGGTCTTGGGCGTTATGTGCCTCATGCGCGATCTCGCGGAGCGTCCCATCGAAGCGCTCAAGATTGCCAACGATCCCTGTGGCAAGTTCGACATAGTGCTGATGTACCAAGAGCAGCCGCCGGCGCAGATCGTTGTTAATCGCCCGATATGCGGCCGTCTCTTGTTCCTGCGCGACGAGCTGGGTCCGCAGACCGTTCCGCTCGGCGACCAGTTTTTGAATCGCCGCCGCACCGGCAATCGCGGCGCTCTCGACCGCTTGATCGGTCGAAAAATCCACGGACTGGTTGTTGTGCTGCGCCCGGTGCACGGACCCGCCATTGGCTCTTTGGACGTCTTTCATCTTTCGATCCACTCATTGCCTCGGAACGAGAAAAACGGTCCGCGCGCCAAGCCGTTCCACCACGCATGCAAAAGAATCTCGAGAGACGGCAGAGGGCCTAGACGCCGCCTGCGCCAAGCGGGGCAAATTCCGCCTTGATTTTGGCGAAGAGACGGTCGCGAACGTCGCGGTAGGCAACGAGAATCTGTTCACGGGCCCCCGTGGCCAGGGTGGGATCTGGGGCAGGCCAATAGTCCACCTCGATCGCGTAGCCTTGGGCGAGTGCCAGCGCCTTGTGCTGGGCCTCGGGCGACAGGGTGATAATCCGGTCGAAGCTGAGATCGTGCAGATCGTCCCATCCGCGAGGCACATGATCCGAAATATCGATCCCAATCTCGTCCATTGCAGCGATGGCGAATGGGTCGGGCTCACCGGGACGCACGCCTGCGGATTCCACATAGATGCGCCGATCGGCAAGATGGCGGAGTAAGGCGGCGGCCATGGGCGAGCGAACCGCGTTGCGAGCACAAGCGAAGAGCACAGCGCCAGGCAGATCGCCGTTTGCCCGCACCGTCGATCAGGCCTTCCAGTGCAGCGCGCAAAGAAGCGTGAACAAGCGCCGGGCCGTGGCGATGTCGACGGCGACTTTGCCCTTGAGCCGCTCCATCAGAAGGTGGCTGCCCTCATCGTGCAGGCCGCGCCGTCCCATATCGATCGCCTCGATCTTGGAGGCTGGCTGTGTCTTGATCGCCGCATAGTAGCTATCGCAAATCAGGAAATAGTCTTTGATGATGCGGCGAAACGGCGAGAGCGACAGCATGACCTGCTGGAGCGGCACCCCGCTCTCGTCGGAGATGGCGAAGACGAGCCTGTTGTCGGCGAGCGACAGATGCAGCGCGTAGGGGCCCTCCTGACCCTCGCCTTCAAGCGCGAAATTGTTCTTCTCGATCAGATCGAAAATGGCGACCTCGCGCTCGTGCTCGACCTCGGGATTGTCGCGGCCGAGCGAGGCCTCATCGAGGGTCACGGCAATCAGCCGCGTGCGTGCGGAAAGGGTGCTGTCGTTGTCCGTGTCACTCATAGCTAGTCCGGCAGGTTGAGCCTGATGCCGACAGACCGGCGATGCGCGTCCAGCCCTTCGGCGCGGGCAAGAGTCATGGCAGCGGGGCCGAGCAACTTGAGACTGTCTGCATCGAGCTTCAGAAGCGAGGTGCGCTTCATGAAATCGAGCACACCGAGCCCCGATGCAAAGCGAGCGCTCCGCGCGGTCGGCAGCACGTGGTTGGTCCCAGCCACATAGTCGCCGATAACCTCGGGCGTATATCGGCCAACGAAGATCGCGCCCGCATCCCGGATCTTTGCTGCCAGATCGTCGGCGTTTTCGGTGGCGATCTCCAAGTGCTCTGGCGCAAGGCGGTCCGAAAGAGCGGGCGCCTCATCAAGTGTGTCCACCAAGATGACTGCGCCAAAATCGTTCCAGCTCGCGCGCGCGGTCTTGGCACGCGGCAGCGTCTTCAGTTGTGATTCCACCGCTTCAACGACCGCGTCCGCAAAACCCGCATCGTCGGTGATGAGGATCGACTGCGCCGCCTCATCATGCTCAGCCTGTGCCAGCAAATCGCTCGCGATCCAGGCCGGATCGTTTTCGTTATCGGCGATGACAACGACCTCGGAGGGTCCGGCCACCATGTCGATGCCGACCTGGCCGAATACTTGCCTCTTGGCGGCGGCGACATAGGCATTCCCTGGCCCGACAATCTTGGCCACGGGCGCGATGGTCTCGGTTCCATAGGCCAGCGCGGCAACCGCCTGGGCCCCGCCCACCCGGTAAATCTCGTCAACGCCTGAGAGCCGCGCTGCGACAAGTACGAGCGGGTTCAGTTCACCGCCAGGGGTGGGCACGACCATGATGAGCCGCTCAACGCCAGCCACTTTCGCCGGGATTGCATTCATCAGGACAGAGCTTGGATAGCTTGCCGTTCCGCCGGGCACATAGAGGCCTGCCGATGCAACCGCCGTCCACCGCTGGCCGAGCTCAACGCCAGCCGCGTCAATATAGGATTCGCTAGTGGGACGGTGGCGACGGTGGTGGTCGAGGATGCGTTCGTGGGCAAGCTCAAGCGCCGCCACGGTCTCATCATCCACCTCGGAGTGCGCCGCATCGATCTGCGCGTCCGTGACTGCAATGCCAGTCGAGCTCAAATCGAGCCGGTCGAATTGTTGGGTGAAGTCGATCAGCGCCGCATCGCCGCGCGCACGTACATCCGCGATGATCTTGGCCACTGCATCGTTCACGTCGGCGGAGGATTCCCGCTTCATGCCGAGCAGCGCCTCAAAGCGTGCCGCGAAGGTCCCGTCGCGCGTATCGAGGGTTTGAACCATGACTCTTCCCTAGGCGCCTGAGGCCTTCGGCCCTTTGGTGCCCGCGTCTTTCGGCCCTTTTTCGCCAGCCCCAAGCTCATCCCCGCTCGGGTGTTCCGGCTTGTTGCGGGTCTGCCAAACCTCGCCAAGATCGCGCAATTCCGCCTCGATACACTCGACTTCGAGCTGCACCGTGACGCCGCCGGAGAAGAAGAGAACGACGTTGCCGCCAGGCGCTTCATTCTCATCGAAAGCGATCGCGAGCAATGATAGAACGCGATCCTTTTCCTTGGGCTTGAGGTCCTTATGCTGCGCGCGAAGCACCCGGTCGAAGCGCAGCGCCGTGCGGCGGCGGCGATAGCGATCGCCGTCGGTCCCGGCGGTCACCCAATCGAAGCGGTTCACAACGGCGGCAAAGCGCTTTTGCGATGGCAGGTAGGCCATATCGCCGACGCGCACGACCGCATCTTGGACTTGAGACGATATGACCTGAAGGTCTTCCTCGTCGAGAGCGAGCAGCTTAAGCGTGGTCATTGGAAAGAATCACCGAAAACAAGATGCCTCATGAGCTTGGAGGTAACACGCTTTCGGACTGGGCCGAAAGCCATGGCGCATATACGAGCCTAGCCCGAAACCCTGTCAATCTGCGCCCCGCATTTGCGCAGCTTCTCCTCGAGCCGGTCGAATCCGCGATCCAGATGGTACACGCGCCCAATTGTAGTCTCCCCTTGGGCGGCGAGCCCCGCAATGATGAGAGACACCGATGCACGCAGATCCGTGGCCATGACGGGGGCGCCGCGCAAACCGTTCACGCCATGAACAAGTGCGGTGTCCCCTTGCAGATCGATGCGGGCGCCGAGCCGTGCCAGCTCTTGCACATGCATGAAGCGGTTCTCAAAAATCGTCTCGCGCACTTCGGACACCCCGCGCGCGGTACACATCAGCGCCATGAGCTGAGCCTGCAGATCGGTGGGAAAGCCTGGGAAGGGCTGCGTCTCGACATTGATCGCATCGAGGCCATGGCCGTTTCGCACCACGCGAAGGCCGCCGGGCTCCTCGTAGACATCGACGCCCGTGGTGCGCAAGGTCTCCAGCGCCTCGTGCAGGAGTTCTGCGCGCGCGCCTTTTAAGAAGACATCTCCGCCCGTGATGGCGGCGGCCATGGCATAGGTCCCGGTCTCGATACGATCGGGCAGCACGTCGTGCTCGGCGCCATGGAGGGAGGGCACACCTTGAATGTGGAGCGTGGAAGAGCCGATGCCTTCAATCTTCGCGCCCATTTGCACGAGACATGTGGCGAGATCGCCAACCTCGGGCTCGCGGGCAGCATTGACGATCTCGGTCTCGCCTTTGGCGAGCACGGCTGCCATTAACGCATTGTGGGTCGCGCCCACCGACACCATGCCAAGGTCGATCCGGTTGCCGACAAGGCCTTTGGGCGCCTTAGCGATCACATAACCGGCGTCGAGTTCGATCTGGGCGCCAAGTGCCTCAAGGGCGAGAAGATGCAAATCCACAGGCCGCGTGCCAATGGCGCAGCCGCCAGGTAGCGACACGCGCGCCTCGCCGCAGCGCGCAATCAGTGGCGCCAGCACCCAAAAGCTTGCCCGCATGCGCGCGACCATCTCATAGGGCGCGGTCGTGTCGACAATCTCCGCCGCTGTCAGCCTGTGGGTCTGGCCGTCGCTTGTGCTTTGGCCCGCGCGTTTTCCCGCAATGGTAATATCTACGCCGTGATTTCCCAGAATCCGCCCGAGCAACGCCACATCGGCAAGCCGGGGCATGCCATGCAGCGTCAGCGTCTCAGGGGTGAGAAGACTAGCGATCATCAAGGGCAGCGCCGCGTTCTTGGCACCGCTGATCGGTATGGTGCCCACAAGACGCTCGCCGCCGACAATGCGGATACGATCCATGATGACCTGCTCCCTCACGCGTGGCCTTCTGGCCGCCGCGTCTCGTTACGCCCCTGCCGCCCTACTGAGCGGGGGATCAGTCTACTCTTTCCACTTTAGCCCTGTCCCCCCTCTTTCGGGGGCAGGGACGCGGATTTGCGCAAGCGCACTTTCTCTTTTCTCTTAAATAGGTTAGAGCGCAGCGCCTGGGCGAGCCGGTCGTCACGCGCATCCGCGCTTGTCGCCCTTTCGGGTTTCCCCTCGCGGTCACGCTTCTTGCCCATCTCAACACCCGCTCACGCGCCTTGGACCCCGCGCCTTGTAACCTATTGAACGGAAGACCGTAAGGGTCGGGGCAATCCTTGCGTCCCCAAGCCCGCTATGGCAATTTGCGCGCCGCACGCAAAGAGACGTCCGCGATTTTTCTGCATTCGCCGTCTTGTGCCGGCCCACCGATCAACGAGAGATCCATAGGTCAACAAGCCGCCGTAGCTCAGTGGTAGAGCGCGTCATTGGTAATGACGAGGTCGACAGTTCGATCCTGTCCGGCGGCACCAGTTTTCAGACTATGAGACCGTAAGAAACCCCATGGGGCACGTCACATCGAAAACCTGCAACTCGATCATGCGCGTTAGAGCAGCGCGCATCCTGGCTGCGGTCTTGTTGATGGGCGCTGTCGGTTCGGTCGCCAGTCCCGCTTTTGCGAAGAAGCAAAAATCAAGCGAGACCACCAAGGTCCAGAAGACAGCCAAGGCTCAGAATGCCACAAAGTGCATGCGTGGACCGGTGCCCCCCTTCATGCGCAATCCCCGCTTCATGAATCGTGGGTTCGTCAAGAATAGGTGCAAGAAACAACGCTGAGATCGGTCGGAATTCAGCCCCTAGCCGTCGTTGCCTGGACGGGGGCACGGCATCTCCGTTGGTCCTATCTTCGCCCTTCTATTCAGGACACTGACTATCGGCGCTCCGGGCAAAAACAACATCGATTTCGCGCAAGAAGCCCATTTGGTCGGTCCATCCCGGCCAAAGCAGGATCGGCTCAAGGCCCAACGTGCGCATGAAGTCGATCATATCGGACAGGTCCGACTGACCCTCGTAACTCGCCCGGCACTGCAGCTCCAATTGCACCGCGTCAATGCGATCAAGAACGTCAACTGCGCCCTCCAGGACAGACCGTTCGAAGCCCTGAGCGTCGATCATGAGAAAGAGGCGCTTCGCGCTCGTCAATTCCGGTACCAGGGTGTCGAGCCGGCGCATCGGCGTGGTCTCTTGACCGACAAACGTAATGCCCGGCTCGGCCTCGGTCGCCCAATCCCCGACCGGCAGGAAAGAGCTGCTATAAGAGTTGCCTGAAATGTTGATGGTGTCTTCGCCGTCCGCCGCGCCAAGTCCGCATCGATAGCAGGACCAGCGCTCGTCCCCCGAGCATGCCTTCTCGAGCTCGGCAAAGGCATCCGTTAACGGCTTAAACGAGATGATTTCGCCGCCAAAGCCAGAGGCCCGCAGGGCCCAGCCATGCTGACCGGTGCTGGCGCCCACATCTAAGGCGAGATCGATGCCGCGCCGATTCAAGTGCTCGTGCAGCCGACTGAAAGGCCGCATGGCCTTTATACGACCGAGCTCTTCTGTTACCGAGCGCAGCTTCTGCTTGCTCGTGTTACGCTTCTCCGCCAAGGCATATTCGGTGCGCACCGACTTCAAGGTCTCGCGCGATTTGCGCAGGTCTTCAAGCGCGGCGCGCAGCTTCACTTTCAGCTTGTTGCGCTCATCGTGAAGTCGCCGAATAGCCGGAATACTCCGCGCTAGGTCTATCCAGTCCAATGCCCAATCCCCTCCAGAACAACCTACCGTCGAATACGCCCCTGACCGTCACATAGCCTTCGCTGCCGCCGCCGCGTCGGTTTGGCCCGACGTGCAATTGTCGCCGCAAAGACCATTGAAAGTTCGGCGAGACATCCAATGTATTCATTCACCGGGGACGTCGATCGCGGAGGTAGTCGAGATGACGAGCGATAAGTCCCAATACCGTGGCTACGAAATTCGGCTGCGGCAGGAATGATCAAATTGGTGTGCCAGCATTCACCCAATCCGTGACGATGTGCCCATGCTGGCGCTTTCGCCTTTGCACACACTCTCGTTCAGTCCCGAATAGGCTCTGACTGCAGCCAAGCACAAGATCGACGAGAACTTGGGCACCGCGCCCGAACGGCATGTCGCCTAGCGGCAGCGGCGTTTGCCGCGCCGACGGACCTATTTGCTGAGCAAGACGTAGGCCGCGTAGCACAGGGTCAGCGCGAGCAAAGGCCGAAGCAGCCAATCGGGCGCGACGCCGGCAAGACGCGTGCCCAGCAAAATGCCTGGGATCGAGCCACACAGCAGCGCTGCAAGAATGCCGAAGTCCACATGGCCGAGCCCGAGATGGCCCGCGCCCGCGACAAGGGTGAGCGGCACCGCATGGGCGATGTCGGAGCCGACAATGCGCTTTGCAGGCAAAGCGGGAAACAGCATGGCGAGCACCACAACGCCGATCGCACCGGCGCCAACGGAGGTGAGTGTCACAAGGAACCCAAGCGCAACTCCGAAAATGACGATCGCAACGACGCGCTCGGGCTGTTTCTCCTCCATGCTGCTCGCCGCGTGCTTCTTCATCATGATGGGATAAAGCACGAGAGCAAGAGCACTCACCGGAAGTGCAAAGGCCAGCCCATAGCGAATCCACTCCGCCATGGCCGCCGTGTCCAAGGGCACATAAGCGATGATCGCCAGCAGAAGGATCGAGGCCGGCAACGAGCCCATCGCGAGTCGGACCACGATCGGCCAGTCGACATTCTCTGCAAGGTGATGGCGCCACCCGCCAACGGTCTTGGTGACAGCCGCATAGAGGAGATCGGTGCCCACCGCGACAGAGGGCGGCACGCCAAAACTTGAGATGAGCAGAGGTGTCATGAGCGCACCGCCGCCCACGCCCGTCAGTCCAACCAAAAAACCGACGCCAAAACCGGCGCCAGTCAAAGGCAGCAGGGCGATAGCCCCACCGAGATCAATCATTAATGTAAGCCTCCCCCGACGTTACCGGCGCGATCGAAACCATAACAGCTTTGCGGCCATTATCAGTCCGTCTCAATCAGGACCGGAACACCCGCGGACCGTAGCAGAATTGCTACCTCCTGGGCACGTCGCTCATACTCGGCCTTATCTTCCCGGGAATTGCCGAGATCGGCGCATAGTCCGGACAACCGCGACCGGTCGAGAACAAGAACATTATCGTCAACGGCGGCTGCACCCTTCTGTACCCAGGTGATGACGCCGCCCGCCACAGTTGCCCCGTCGATCGCATTGACGAGGACGAAATTGCCGGTCAGCGGCAAATCGCCGAAGAGATCGAGTGACGTGGAGCGGCCAAGCAGAATACGGCAATCGGCAATATCGTTCATGCCACAATCGTGCGCCTTGGTGGAAGCCAGGGTCTCAAAGTCGACTTGGGCCGAAACGCTCATGGATGTCACCGGACTCAGGTCCGTGGCGGTACGCAGCAAATAACCTGCCTCCGGATCGAACGGTGTCTCGGACAGCCAGACGAGACGCGCCTCGATCACGTCGGCATTGACGGGCCGGCGCTGCGTTTCCGACAGCACGGCGCCGCGAGAAATGTCGAGGTCGGTGTCGAGGACAAGCGTGACCGCATCGCCGCCCGAGGCGCTCTCCAAATCACCACTCATCGTCGAAATGCGCTGCAAGGTCGCACCAAGGCCGCTGCGCGCATCCACCACACGGTCGCCCACGCGGATTGTGCCGGAGGTCACCGTGCCTGCATACCCGCGAAAATCATTCGCCGCCCGCAGCACAAGCTGCACCGGCATGCGGAAGGGCGCATCCTCGGCCTGCGTCTTCGGATCAACGCTTTCCAGATAGTGGAGGAGCGTCGGTCCCTCGTACCAGGGCATCTCGACGGAGCGCGCGACCACGTTTGCGCCGGTCAGCGCGGCAACGGGGATCGCGGTGATTTCGTCGAACTCAAAATTGCCTGCAAGGGCCCGGAAGTCGGCCTCGATGGCGCGGTAGCGTTCCATGGACCAGTCGGTCTGATCCATCTTGTTGACTGCAAGAAGGACCTTCTTGATGCCGACAAGATTGCAGATCGCCGCGTGGCGTCGCGTCTGCCGCTTGACGCCATGGCGCGCATCCACCAGCAAGATAGCAACGTCGGCGTGAGACGCGCCGGTTGCCATGTTGCGTGTGTATTGCTCGTGCCCGGGCGAATCGATGATGACAAAACGGCGGCGTTCCGTTTCGAAATAGCGCCAAGCGATGTCGATGGTGATGCCCTGCTCGCGCTCGGCCACAAGGCCGTCGAGCAACAACGAAAAGTCGATGCGCTCCCCGTTCACGGCACGAGCATGCGAGGCGTGCATGACGGCCGCGCGCTGGTCCTCCGTGACGCCCGCCGCGTCCCAGAGAAGACGGCCGATCAGTGTCGACTTGCCGTCGTCGACCGAGCCGCAGGTCAGAAGACGGACCATACCTTCCGAGGTTGTCTTGGACTGAACCTCTGCCTGCAAGGATGGGGTTTCGGAAAGCACTGCCAAGTTCACTAGAAATACCCCTCGCGCTTCTTCATCTCCATTGCACCATCTTGATCGTGGTCGATAAGACGGCCTGCCCGCTCCGACACGCGCGCACCTAACGTCTCCGCCACGACGGCGTCTAGGTCGGTCGCCTCAGATTCGATTGCGGCGGTCAGCGGATAGCAGCCCAACGTGCGGAAGCGAATCTTGCGCATTTGCGGCACTTCTCCAGGAATAAGTGGCATACGCTCGTCGTCGACCATGAGAATCTGGCCGTCACGCTCGACCGTGGGGCGCTCTTTCGCAAAATAGAGCGGCACCACATCGAGATTCTCCAACGTGATGTAGCGCCAGACATCGGCCTCGGTCCAGTTGGAGAGAGGAAAGACTCGCACGGTCTCATCCTTACCGAGGCGTCCGTTCAGGAGCTGCCACATCTCGGGCCGCTGCAAACGCGGGTCCCAAGTGTGGCCGCCCGCGCGGAAGGAAAACACGCGCTCCTTGGCGCGCGAGGCTTCCTCGTCGCGCCGGGCGCCGCCGAAGGCCGCATCGAAACCGCCCGCATCCAGCGCCTGACGCAGCGCCTGGGTCTTCATGATGTCCGTATAAACAGACGGCGGCTGGTCGAAGGGATTGATGTTTCGGGCAAGTCCGTCGTGATTGGTATGCGAAATCAGGTCGAGGCCCATTTCCGAGACAGTGCGGTCACGGAACGCGATCATGTCGCGGAACTTCCAGGTCGTGTTCACGTGCAGCAGCGGAAATGGCAGCTTGGCCGGCCAGAAGGCCTTCCGCGCCAAATGCAACAGAACCGTGGAATCCTTGCCGATCGAATAGAGCAAAACCGGCGTACGGAACTGTGCGGCCGCCTCACGGAAAATATGGATGCTCTCGGCTTCGAGGAGCTTGAGATGCGAAGTTAGTACGGTCATGCCGCCTTCTCCTTTTGCACGGCGGCGACTTCAGTGCGCTCGGCGGGTTCAGCAACGTGCAAGCCGCACTCCTTCTTGTCTTCAGACTCCCACCACCAACGGCCCGCACGTGAGTCTTCGCCAGGCTCAATGGCACGCGTACAAGGGGCGCACCCGATCGAGCCGAAGCCCTGCGCATGGAGCGGATTGACCGGGATATTGTTGGCCTCGATATAGACCATCAGCGTCTCTTCGGACCAATCCGCAACCGGGTTCACCTTGATGAGGCCGCGGTCCGCATCCCACTCCGCGAGCGACACGTCGGCACGGGCTTGCGACTGATCGCGACGCAAGCCCGTGATCCAGCCCTGCGCACCTTCGAGAGCCCGGTTCAAGGGACGGACCTTACGAACTTCGCAGCAGCTCTTCCGATTCTCGACCGATTGGCGGAAACCATAGACGCCGTCGCGGGATACAAGCTCCTCGACCTCTTGCGCGTCGGGCGCCACGAGGCGGATCGGGATGCGAAAGCGCAGCTCGGATAGTTCGACTGTTTCAAGCACTTCCGGAAAAAGCCGGCCCGTGTCGAGCGTGAAGACATCGACCTCGGCGGCGGACTTCGTGACACCAGAGCTCGTAACACCCGATTTGGCGATCGCCTGCAAAATGGCCTGATCTTCGAGCCCAAGGCTCGAGGAGAACGCGATACGGCCTTCGATGTGTTCAGCAACTAGCGCGATACGCTCGACAAGATCGTCAGTCCCCGCGAGCGCTCGGTTCAGCTCAGCGGCGGCCTTGACCGAGGCGTTCCAGCGCAGAGCACGCGGGTTGCGCGCGGCGGGCTGATAATTGTGGCGGATCATGTCCAATGACATTTTCCAGGTCTCGGCCGCCTCCGGATCGGCGATCTCAGCCGTATCAAAACCCGAACGCAGCAAGAATTGTGCATGATCGGGAATAAGCGAACCGATCGCACGAATCTCGCCGGTAAAACCGTGGCGGTCGCGCAAGAGGCGCGCCAGACTGAAGCCACGGCCATCGACGAAGCTCGGGAAGAGAATATCGATGGGACCGGCATTGCCGCCCGCCGCCGAAGCCAATACCTCATGATCCGCGGAAGGCGCCAGCACTGTCTCGGCCGCATCCGGATCGGCGATGACTGCCCCGGTTGTCAGATCAACGAGCATCATAGAGAGCCTCCTTGAAGGGCGCGACGCCAACGCGGCGCCAGGTCTCGAGGAAGCTCTCTCCCTCATGACGATTTGCAATGTAGGTATCGACAATCGTGTCGATGACATCCGGCACCTTTTCCGCGCGGAAGCCTGGGCCGACGATCGTTCCGACCGCAGCATCGTCCTTCGGGCTACCGCCAAGCGTGATTTGGTAGAGCTCGGTGCCTTTCTTATCGACGCCGAGAATGCCGATATTGCCCGCGTGGTGATGCCCGCAAGCATTGATGCAGCCGGACATATTGAGCCGCAGCTTGCCGATCAGGTCTTGACGCGCCGGGTCCTCGAACCGCTTGGCAATTTCCTTCGCAATTGGGATCGAGCGGGCATTGGCGAGATTGCAATAGTCGAGACCCGGGCAGCAGATCATGTCGCCCAAAAGCTCGTTGTTCCCGGTCGCTATCCCGGTATCCACCAACGCGTCATAGAGCGCGACGATGTCGGCCCGTACCACATGGGGCAGCACCAGATTTTGCGTATAGTTGACGCGGACTTCATCGTGACCGAAACGCTCGGCGAGATCGGCGATGACATCCATTGTGTCTGACGAGGCATCGCCCGGTGTCCGCCCTGGCTCCTTGAGCGATATCACGACCGAGGCGTAACCCGGGACGCGATGGGTGAGCACGTTGTTGCGATACCAGTTGGCAAAAGCCGGGTCGCTCTCGCGGCGCGCGGCCAAAGCTTCGTCGCGGGCGTCTCGCTCCGGCAGTTCAGGCGGCGTGAAATAGGACTCGATGCGATGGCGCTCGTCGTCAGGAAGATCGATTGCCGCCTTGTAGGTTGCCTCCCAATCCGCCTCCACGGCCTCGCGGAATTTCTCAAGACCGAGCTCATTGACGAGAATCTTGATGCGGGCCTTGTAGAGATTGTCCCGGCGCCCAAGCAGGTTGTACACACGCAAGATCGACTCGACGTAGGACAGAATATGTTCCTTCGGCAGGAACTCGCGGATCACCTGACCGACATAGGGCGTACGGCCCATCCCGCCACCAACGAGCACACGGAACCCGTTCTCACCATCCGGTCCGCGCACGATCCGCAGACCAATGTCATGAAAGGCTGTTGCAGCCCGGTCTTCCACGGCGCCCGAAACGGCAATCTTGAACTTGCGCGGCAGCCAGTTGAACTCAGGATGGAGTGTCGACCACTGACGCAAGATCTCGCACCAAGGGCGCGGGTCTTCCAACTCGTCGACTGCGGCAGCCGCATAAGGGTCTGAGGTGACGTTGCGCACGCAATTGCCGCTTGTCTGGATGCAGTGCATCTCGACTTCGGCAAGGGCTGCAAGCACGTCAGGAATGTCCACGAGCCGCACCCAGTTGAACTGCAGGTTCTGGCGGGTGGTGAAATGGCCGTAGCCGCGATCCCATTTACGGCCAATCAAGGCGAGCTGACGCAATTGGCGCGGCGACAGCACGCCATAAGGAATGGCGACGCGCAGCATATAGGCGTGAAGCTGCAAATACAGGCCGTTCCGCAAGCGCAAAGGACGGAACTCTTCTTCCGTCAGCGCACCCGACAAGCGGCGCTCAACCTGATCGCGAAACTCTGAGACGCGCTCTTTTACGAACGCGTGGTCAAACTCATCATAGCGGTACATCGTACCAGTCCTTTGTTAGCGTCGTGCGATGGGACGCGCGAATGCGCTCTCGCACGGAAATGGGGTCGACGCTGCCGTCGTCTTTCACCTCGACGGGCATGGCGTAAACACTGATGACGAATTGGTTGCGGACGGAGACCTCAGCTTTCGCCTCAAGCGCCTCGATCTCGTCCTTGGTTTCGGCGCGAGCGGCGTTGGCGATGTCCTCCGTCCACCCCCCGCTTGAGGTGAGGTAGAAGACGATTCCATCGGTCAAGCGGTTTGCGGTCACGACACTAGGCATTGAAGTTTGCAACCCTTTTGCTGGCGAGGATGGTCTCAACAGTGCCGGCGGCCGGAAGTCCTGCGACTTCGCCGAATATCAGGACGGCCGGACTGGCGAGCCCGAGGCTGTCCGGGTTTTCCGCAAGCGCCGAAATCGTGGTGGCAATCCGCCGCTCGTTCTCGCGGCTTGCATTCTCCACAGCAATCACCGGCAGGCCGGCGCGAAAGCCGGCTTCAAGAAGGCGCTGCGCAATCACAGCTCCGGTCGTCACGCCCATATAGACAACCAGCGTGTTGTTGCCGGAGGAGAGTGCGGTGAGATCGAGGTGCTCGAACCGCGGCGCCTTGCCGCCCGCTTCGTGGCCGGAAATGAACGTCACGGTGTGGGACACATCGCGGTGGGTGAGCGGGATCTGCACGCTGGCGGCGGCGGCGGCACCAGCGGTCACACCGGGAATGACCTCAATCACAATGTTTTCCGCCCGCAGCGCATCAAGTTCCTCCCCACCACGACCAAAGATAAATGGGTCGCCCCCCTTCAGCCGCACCACAGTCTGCCCAGCCTTCGCCCGCTCGATCAGGAGAGAATTGATCTTTCCCTGGGGCACACTGTGGGCGCCCTTGGCTTTGCCAACCGGGATCAGGTCCGCCTCGCGGCGGGCATAATCGAGTACGCCTGCACCGACGAGCTGGTCATAAAACACAACGTCTGCCGCTTTCAGGGCGCGGACCGCTTTCATGGTGAGAAGCTCAGGGTCGCCGGGCCCCGCTCCGACCAGAAGGACGCGGCCTTGGCCAGACAGAGTTCCCGCTTCGCTCTCCACCGCCGCGCGATCGATTGTCTCGTCGATCAGCTTGCGCGCCTTCGCCTCATCATCGTGAAACAGGGCATTGGCGGCTGGGCCGTCGAATACAGCGTCCCAAAAGCGGCGACGCGCGCTTCCCTCCGGCAGCGCCTCAGCGACTCGCGCCCGAAACGTCTTGGCGAGCTTGGCCAGATCGCCAAGCCGAGGATGCAATTCGCGCTCCAGGCGGGCGCGCAAGTGCTGCGCCAAAACCGGAGCGGCGCCCGATGTTCCGATGGCCACTGTCACTTCGCCGCGGTCGACAATCGCAGGAAGCGCGAATGAGCAGAGCTTTGGACGATCGGGAACATTGACCGGAACGCCGAGCGCGCGGGCCATGGCCGAAATACGCGCATCTTCGTCGTCGTCCTCTGTGGCGGAGATAACAAGCGGCCGGCCGCGAATCTGATCGAGGCCTGGCGATGGCTCGATCAGATGAACCTTCCCCTGCCCTGCAAAATTCGCAAGCTCCGGCACGAGCGCGCCTGCCGCGACCTCGACGACATCCGCGCGCATCAGCAGAAGCCGAGCCTTGATGGCCGCAAGCTCCCCACCGCCCACGACGAGCGGCGGCCTGCCTCCGAATCTCACAAAGATCGGAAAGGTCCGCATCAGCCAGCCGTCCCGGTCGCTTTGGGCTTGTCGGTGGCCTCGGCAAGGCTCTCGGGCGCCAGCTCGACCTCCAGCCCGTCGAGTTGCGGTGTCATGATCAGCTGGCAAGACAGCCGGGAGTTGCTGTCTACCTGAAACGCGCCGTCCAGCATTTCAGTTTCTTCGTCCGTAGGTGACTGAAGCTTGTCAATCCAGTTGTCTGCAACCCAGACATGGCACGTCGCGCACGCGCACGCTCCACCGCATTCCGCTTTGATTGGCAGACCCCAGTCGCGGATCACCTCCATCACGCGCCAGCCCTCAAGGGCCTCGAGGCGATGCGTAGAGCCATCCGGAAGGCGCACACTAATGAACATATCTAGGCAAGCTCCGCACGTCGTCGGGACTGGATCGAACGACCCGTGCACGCGGCAATTGCTGCCCTGGCAAGCCGGCTCGTCCCCGAGAGTAGGCATTCTCAAAGAGTTGGCCGCGCATGCAAGTTGCACCAGCGAGACTTTTTCCAATCGCCATGTCGTAATTCCTAAAACGCCCGTCCGATGCGACCGCCGCGTTTCCAAACGTCTCAAGGTTATAGGAGTGGCCCGCGAGCGGCGGCTTCGGTTCCAGATATAGCGCGAGGTATTGAAAAATCATTCTTTATAAAAAGTCTATATGTGAGGTTTAGTGTAATATTGTTCCTATAATGGAAATTTTGTCGAATATTTTTTCATACGCCGCCTCTCGGGCACGTCGTTTCTCTCGTACCTCCCTCTTTCGGAAAACTGTTTTTTCCAGCAACTGTTTTGTGGAATCTCCTCCTGGCACTGGAGCAGAAGGCCTCGACTACTGGTTGATCTACGTGTTTTGCGCCACAGCGCCCTATCTCGCGTTGTGATTCTGGGGGGAACAATGAGGCGACATCGTTCGCGTGTTCACGGGGATTCATCTACGGTGAACGGGTTGTCCAAGCCGTTCACTAAGGCGCGAGGCGCTCTGCTGCTGGGCACCGCCGGTATTTCCAGCATTACGGGCGGCAATAATAGCGATATCCGGATCACCAATACGGGTGATCTATCGACCACCGGCTTCACGACCATCGGTATCTATGGGATCCTAATTGGCCGCCGCAGCGATCTGGAGATCACGAATAGCGGCACCATCAATACAGCCGGCCTGAATGCCGACGGGTTTTTTGGCGTCACCACGGGTCGCAACAGCGATATCAAGGTGACCAATGACGGGGACATCAACACGCTTGGCATCGACGCTGAAGGTATGACCCTCCTCACATACGGTCCTAGCTCATCAATCGCTGCGGACAATAGCGCGGCAATCAATACGCTCGGAGCATATGCCGAGGGTATCAACGCGGTGACCTCCGGCCGGAACGGCGATATCTCGATCGTCAATAGCGGCGACATTAATACTCTCGGTCTACTTTCCAATGGCATCACCGCGGTGACCGCCGGCCCGTACGCCGGTATCTCAATCGTCAATAGCGACAACATCAGAGCGCGCGGCGCCTTTGCCAACGGCATTTATGCGACGACGGTCGCCCGAAACACCGCGGTGACTATCGAGAGTTCAGGGTCCGTGAGGGCTGAGGGCCCGCTGGGCATCGGCATTAACGCGGCAACGTTTAGGCGTTCGTCTCCAATCACGATCAACAATTCGGCAGACATCTCCGCTGGGACGGGACTTACGATCGATACGGAGGGTGCCAATTCCTTCATCCACAACTCGGGACTGATCACCGGCTTTGTCGACCTGACGCCCAGCGCCGACATTTTCACAAACCTCAATGGCGCCGAATTCAACGCGAGCAATACCAGCCGGTTTCGACGTGGTGGCGATGACCTCTTTATCAACCATGCCGGCGGCACAGTGCGGACCGCCAGCGCTTTCAATGCCAGCGAAGACACGAGGTTCACTGGTCTTGAGCGGTTCGAGAATAAAGGGCTCATCACCATGGTGGATGGGCGGATCGGCGACCGCTTCACCATTTCGAACACGCCCGGCGGTACCGATACGTTTTTTGAGGGCTCCGGCCAGTCTACCTTGGCTGTCGATACGTTTCTTGGCGGGCCCGGATCCAAGTCCGATACTCTCGTGATCCAGGGCAGCGCCTCGGGACGCAACTGCCTTGACCTCAACAACGTCAATCCCGGGCCGGGCCAGCTCAACCGAGAGGGCATTCCGGTGGCGTTTGTCGATGGCACCGTGAAGGCGAGCAACCCTTACCTCGACAAACCGATCGACATCGGCTTGTTAAAGTATGAACTTTTCTTTGTTCCTACGGGTAGCGGTCGTTTCGAGTTGCGCAGTCATGCAGGCGGCGGAGCTCACGTCCTGCCTCAGATTGTGACGGCCTCACACCAGACGTTCCACAACACGTCGGAAACCTGGTTCGACCGAAGCACGGATTTGCGCGTGCTTCTGGCGCGCGGCTCTGTCTGTGAGGATACGGCCAAGCCCGCAGAGCTCGTACGATGTCAGGAGCTCTTCAACCTCACGCCTGGGGTTTGGGCACGCGTTGCGGGTAGTTGGCTCGATTTCGATGGCAATGCCACAACAAAGGCAAACGGCAGAACCTACCGCTACGATCTCGGCCGGAACCTCACGACCTGGCAGATAGAGTCCGGTTTGGATTTCGGCACAGAAGCCGTTCTTGCCCCGGACGATATCCTGGTTCTCGGCGTCCTCGGCGGCGCAGTCGAGTCCAACCTCGATTACAATGCGCTCGCGCGGTCCTATGATCTCAGCAGCCTTGAGGCAGGCGCCTACGCCACCTATCTACGCGGCGGTTTCTTCCTCGACACCCTGTTCAAGGCCTTCTTCGGTACATTAGTGTTTGGACGCGGCCATTGAATTCCCCGAAATCCTGGATACCCAGACGTACGGCCTGCGCGTCGATAGCGGCTATCGCTTCGGCGGCTTGCAGAACGGTCCCTTTTTTGAGTCTCTGGCCACAATTGCCGTCTCTTGGACACATATCGATGACTTCTCGCGCGGCGGCAACAGTATCGACTTCAGCGACGACGAGCCGGTGCGTGGACGCCTCGGCATACGACTTGGAACGAGTGCGCAAATTTGGGAAGGCACTACATTCGAGCCGTTCGTGACGGGTAGCCTGTGGGGCCTGCCGTCCGACGATCATCGTGCAACACTCACCTCAACAAACACACAGCTCATCTTTACCGACCAGCCAGACGATGTTTGGGGCGAAGTCTCCGGCGGCATAAACTTTTTCAATCCTGAGGCACGAACCGCGCTGTTCGCCAAGGTGGACTATATCTTCGCTGACGACACGGAAGGTGTCCTGGGCCGGGCGGGTATGCGCTACAACTGGTAGTGCATCGAATATCGCGCGAGCTGCCGCGGGTCCTGCTCAGTGCAGCTCAAGCACGCAAGCACGCAAGCACGCAAGCACGCAAGCGGTGCACATCCCTTGCGGCACCTCTTCTCCGACAAAGTTTCGCATCACTCTCCCCAAGGGTGGTTTGCACAGCCCGGCCTAACTGCTAACTGCTTGTTCTGGCCCTAGCGCCAGCGGGCTTCGGCGAGATCCGAACCATATCGGGGTAAGAAGACGTGACAGCGCAAGAGACTGAGCAAAGCGCAAAGCTAGACGTCGATATCGAAAATGCCGCACGTGACCGCCATCAGCTGCGGACCTTGGCGGTGGCGATTACCACCATTTCGGTTGTGCTCTGCGCAGTTACCGCGATCATCATTTATGTGATCGCGCTGAACCAGCTTTGGTTTCTCAACTTTCCGCTCGGCTTCTACCTTCTTGCGCAGGGGCTCTTGTTCTTCGTAGTGTTCATTACGTTCTGGTATGTGCGCGTACAGGAACGGATCGACCACACGCGGAGCATGAACGAGGAGATCGCATAGGCGATGGTCCTTCAGTCACGCCAGCGCACACCGAACCCTCATCTCGGCGCGTATTACGGAATCGTGGCGAGCACCTTCATCTCGCTCGTAATCCTGCTCGCTATGGCGGAACAGCTCGGCTGGCGCAACGACTCGGTTGCACGGCTCATGATTTTAGTGCCCCTCTTTTTGTATTTTGCCATCGCCGTTGCCGCACGCACGCTCAATGTCGAGGACTTCTTCGTGTCCGGGCGCCGCGTGCCTCAGGTCTATAACGCTTTCCTACTGGCCGCGATCACTGTCGGTGGTACAGGCTTCTTTGCCTATACGGGGGCCCTGTTCTTCGTCGGATTCGACGGGCTTGCCATCGGACTTGGCTGGACATGCGGCCTCTTATTGGCCGCCGTTCTGTTCATCCCCTATCTGCGGCGGGCCGGTGCCTACACATTGCCGGCCTTTCTTGGCCAGCGCTTCCGGTCACGCGCAACGCGCATGATGGCAAGTGCCATGCAGGTCGTACCGACCATGCTTCTGCTTGCCGCCGAAGTGAAGATTGCCGCGACCGTTTTGGCGCTATTCCTGCCTGGTCCCTATTGGCTGACCTTGCTGATCGTGATCCTGTTCGTCGCGGCCACAGGCATACTTGGCGGCGTCCGTGCGCTCACATGGTCCGGCAGCGCGCAGTTCATCTCGGGCGCCATTGGTCTGGCGATCCCCCTGATTGTCATCGCCGGTCTCCTCACCAACCTACCTGCGCCGCAGTTCACCTATGGCGAGATGCTCAATTCACTACAGAACGCAGAAACGGCCGCTGGCGTGGTTCCTGTGGAGCCCGGCGCGCTGTCCGCCCTTCCAGGCAATGCGCCCGTCGCCGCGCTCAAGCCATTCCTTCAGACCTTCGGAGCAATCACAGAGTCTGGCTTCTTTGCGTTGTTCTTCTGTTTTGCGCTTGGAACCGCGGCACTCCCAAGCTTGCTCTCACGGAGTGGTGTGACGGCTTCGGTCGCCGATCAGCGCCGCTCTACTGCCTGGGCGCTTCTGCTTGTCGCCCTCTTCGCCATGACGGCTCCTGCGCTCGTGGTGTTCGCCAAGGCCCTCATGTTTGGAGATGTGACTCTCATCCGAACCCAAGGACTCCCGGCCTGGCTGTCCGGCTTGAGCGAACTCCAGCTCTTGAAGGCCGGTGATCTCAACGGAGATGGAACGATTGGCGCGAGCGAAATGCTCCTTGGGCGTGATGGGCTCGCACTCGCCTTGCCAATATTGGCGGCCGTCCCCCACATCCTCACCGTGCTGATCGGGGCAGCGGGTCTTGCGATTGCCTTGGCTGCAGCCGGCTCCCACCTTTTCACGCTTGGCGCCAGTCTCGCGGACGACATCTACAGATCGCTCGACCGCCAGCCGATCGTGCTGCCGCGTCTGATGGTCGCTTGGGCCGCTATTGCCGCTTGCGGCCTTCTGATGGCGATCTATCTGCTAATCGCCGAGGTGGATGCCTTGGCCTACGCCGTCACGGCCTTCGCATTCGCTGCGGCAACCTTCTTTCCGATTCTGCTTCTGTCCATATGGTGGCCACGCTGCACCGTTTGGGGGGCGCTTGCGAGCCTCATGACCGGGTTCGCCGTTATGGTGCTCGGTGTCACCCTGGGCGGAGTTTTCGGTATCGCTGGGAATGCAGCAAGCACGGCAATGGTCAGTCTCTTCGCGGTGGTGCTTGGGCTTGGAGCCGGCGTCGGCGCCAGTCTTTATGGGGCTAGGCCCACTGCCGCCGACATCGATTTTTACGAAGCGATGCGACGACCCGACGGTGAGACACTCTTCGATCAGGCGGAAGCGCGCGCAGCCACTGCCGCGGCGCGGCGCAACGCGGACTAACCCTACCCATCCACGGAACCCACTCATCCCATAGACACCCCCGCCTCAAAACCCACGCTTCCCGCTCTATCCGGAGATCGTGCCCTTCCGCACCGGCCGTTTGCCGGTCTCAGGTGGGCACGAACTCTACTACGAGGAATGCGGGTCTCCGGTCGGCAAGCCTATCGTCATGCTTCACGGCGGGCTAGGCGGTGGCATCAGCCCCATCATGCGCCGCGTCCATGATCCACGTCTCTATCGCATCGTTCTGTTCGACCAGCGCGGCTGTGGCCAGTCGACCCCCCCATGCCTCGCTTGAGAACAACACCACCTGGGGCCTCGTCGCCGACATTGAGACTTTGCGCCATCATCTCGGCATTGAGACTTGGCAAGTCTTCGGCGGCTCATGGGGGTCATCACCTGCCCTAGCGTATGCGCAGACATACCCTGAACTCGTGCGCGAACTGATCCTGCGCGGCATCTTCATGATGCGCCGCGCCGAGCTCGATTGGTTCTACTCCGAAGGTTGCAGCTGGCTGTTCCCGAAGGCCTATGCCGACTTTGCTGGCGTCATTCCAGAAGCGGAGCGACACGATATCATCGCGGCTTACTATAAGCGCCTCACAGGCATCGACCCGGTCGTGAGGCTCGAGGCCGCGCGAGCATGGAGCGCCTGGGAGGGACGCACACTGTCTCTCCTGCCTGACTTTGACCGGGAGCGGCACTTTTCAGCCGATCACTCCGCGCTCGCGTTTGCGCGCATCGAGTGCCACTACTTCGCCCAACGCGGGTTTCTTGAACACGACGACCAACTCTTACGGAATGCGGATCGCTTAGGAGACATTCCAGGGGTGATCGTGCATGGCCGCTACGATGTGGTCACCCCGGTCAAGAATGCCTTCGATCTTGCCCCTGCATAGCCGCTTGCCGAGCTGCAGGTGGCCCCCGATGCAGGGCATGCCATGACGGAACCAGGAAATGTGCACGCTTTGATTGCCGCAACGCGCATGTACGCCACGAACTGATTAGACGACCGCCACCCGGCCAATATAGCTCGAGACCACGCTGCGCCGATGGGGCGCGGTCCGGTGCTCGAGATAGAGGCCCTGCCAGGTGCCAAGCGTCATCGCACCATTGCGGACGGGAATTGATAGACTCACCGAGGTCAGCATCGCCTTGATGTGGCTCGGCATGTCATCCGGCCCTTCCTCGTCATGAACGTAGTCCCGGTCCTCAGGGGCCAAATTTCCAGTGCATCGAGCAGATCGAGCCGCACATTCGGGTCCGCGTTCTCCTGAATGGTGAGCGACGCAGACGTATGCGCCACGAAGACCGTGACAAGCCCGCCGTCGGCGCCGATACCCTGCAGCCATTCGGTGGCGGCGCGCGTGATCTCGACAAAGCCCTTGCCGCGCGTCGGTGCGGACAGGACGTGGCTCGCCTCTACCAGACCGGCCACACTGTCATCCCCTCTAATGATCCAGTTTGAAGGCCCTGACTGTCCCGATATCGGGCAATCCTTAAGAGAAAATTTACCGTGCCTTGACACCGTCAGTGAGACCGCGTCGTCGGCCTCGTTGCGGATACGCCATCCCCGCTTGGGGCGCGAGAGGAAGCGGCGTCAACTCCATGAGGAATGGTATGGCTTCAAAAGCAGGTTGGCAAACCACGGCTGGTTTCGGGGGGCATGGCGCCTGCCCGGGCGAGCACTCGCAAGACCAATCGCTGAACCAACCCTTGAACCGGAACTTGGAGCAGAACTTGAAGCGGGATTTCGACCGGGATCTCAATCCGGGCTCCGCCGCGTATCACTCAATGGATCAGCGTACGGTCGAATCCCTGCTCCGGCGGCTGGTGGAACGGGTCGAGGAGAGCGAACACCTCTATTGCGCGGCCCTCGATGAACTCCACACGAGGCTCGATCGACTGACGCACACGACGGACGCCGCACGGCAGACGGTTGCGCCCGAGGATGCCGAAACATTCGACCGCGTGCATACACAAGTCAGCAATCTGGCCCGGCGGCTTGAAGACGAGACCTCCACGCCACTCGATGATTTTGACCGCCTCGGCAGAACCTTGACGGGCGGCCTGCGCGGTGCCGTTGAGGACAGTGTCCCCGCCCATTCTGGCGAAGACCCGCTTCGCAGCCACCCCGCTGTCAACAATTGGTTTGGTACCGCACCGGAACCGAGCCCGTTCGCACGGTCTGTCACGGCAGCGCGCTCACGGACCCAGCCCGAACCGGACCCCGGCGTCACAGGCCACGGCCAAACGTCGCCCCGGCGCGCACAAGGCACGCAGCAACAGGCTTTCGACAATCGTCTCGTAGAGATGGCCGATAGGCTTGAACGCTCGATCGGCGCGGCCATGCCGAGCAGTATGATCGAGGCCTTGAATGCACGTCTTGAGGAGGTCGGCACTCAGATTGCCCAGTCGCTCGACACCGCGCCGAGCCGTACGGCCCTTGAGCTCGTCGAGAAGCAGGTCTCTGATATGGGACAACAGCTTAGCCGTGCCGAGGAGCAACTCGGCAGGCTTGGCGGCGTTGAGGAGCGCTTGCTCACACTGCTCGCACGCTTGGATGAGCAGGATGAGCGGCCGAACCCCACAGGGCTCGATCCTGCGCAGCTACAGGAGATCGCCGCCAAGGCTGCTGTAGAAGCGGCGCGGCTCGTGGCCGACGACTCCAAGAAGACGACCGAACGCCTTGAGGCGATGCAGCGCGAGCTGAACTCTGTGAGCGATACGAGCCAAAAGTCGGATGAAAAGCTGGCGGGCAAACTGCAGTCGGTACACGAATCTCTGAATCAGCTCGTGCAGCTGGTGGAACGTGGGAGCGCCGCACCGGGTCCTTTTGACGCCCCGGCACGTTCCATGCCGTCGCCCTGCGCAACAATGCGCGCCCCGGCAGCGGCAGAGCCCCTCCGGGATGAGCCGTCTCGGACCAAGCCGGCGCAATCGCGCCCTTCAGCACCGGACGCGAGAAGGCGCGAGCCTGTTGGCTCCAAACCCCCCGGGCCCAAACCTGCTGGTTCCAAGCCCGCTGGTTCCAAGCCCGCTGGCAGCAACGCGCGCAGTCCTAAACCAGAGGCACCGCGCTTGCCCAACATGCAGGGTGCTGCCGCCAAACCAGACACGAGGCAGCCCAGCCCAACGCGGCCCCGCTCGCAAAGACGGAGCCCCCACGAGGCTGAGATGCACGTGAAGGAGACGTTGCGGAGCCGGCTAGGCACAAGCCGCCCCGATAGCCAGCCTCGTGACATCCCGG
>Ga0316192_10000392_pt1 | contig 31910 bp, 29 predicted proteins | sample MerIslwburrow_MG_FD_204931 | JGI IMG/M metagenome (GOLD analysis project Ga0316192, IMG submission 204931) | Coastal sediment microbial communities from Maine, United States - Merrow Island worm burrow | ecosystem: Environmental > Aquatic > Marine > Coastal > Sediment | place: USA: Maine...
TGTCGTGTTCTGGCGGGCTGGCGGGGCGATGTCGTGTTCTGGCGGGCTGGCGGGGTGGTGCCGGGTGGGGTGGGCGGTAGCGGGGCGGGGTGTCTACGACTTCAAGTAGCGGGACAGGACGTTGCGGGTCACCTGAGCCACGGCGGGGTCGCCCAAACCGTAGGCCCAGTCGGTGCAGCCAACGGTGAAGACCTCCCCCGCCCCGCGCTGGAAGGTGCCCAACACCGCCCGGCCGTTGGCGTAGCGGGCCCGGGTCTCGGGGGTGTCAGCTCCGCCGAGGCGTTCGGCCACCCAGTTGAGCTCGCCGATGTAGCTGTCGGGCAGCCCGGCCGCACCCTCTTCGGTGAGCCAGAGGTGTGCGGGGGCGGTGCCAAGCACCACAAAATCCTTGGGGGTTCCGTCGGCACCGGTGGGCACCGGCAGACCATCTTCCAGGGTGAGCTCACAGCCGTCGCACTCATAACCGACAACCACCGGCTCGGCCCCCAGGACGTCGCCCGGCCTCATGGTCAGCCCTTCAAAAGGCCAGGCCTCGGGGCGCCAGATGGTGTAGCCGCCGGTTCCCTGGGGGGCGTTTGGCATGTGGGCGTAGCCGCCGCGGGTGAAGCTCACCCCGGTCAGGTGGTTCTCCGGTCGGTCAACCAGGGGATCGCTCCACATGGTTGACAGAAGCCGTTGGTCGTCGGTGTCGAACACGGGATCGTCGGCCAGATCGGTCTTGTAGCCGACAACCTGGGTCTCGTCGTGTTCAAACCGGATCTGCCAGAACGAGGTGTTGCCGGAGAAGAACGCCGCCGCACCACCCCGTTCGACGAAGCCTTCAACCTGGTCGCGCATGGGCTCTGACCAGTACTCGTCGTGGCCGACGCTGAGGTACAGCTGGTAGGGGGTCAGCAGGTCGGGGTTGCGGTGCAGGTCGGTGGAGGTTGCGTAGTCGAGGGCGATGCCTTCGCCTTCGGCCCAGCGAGCGAAGAGCCGCTCCCAGTTGCCCCAACCCGCCGCCGCCGACCAGTAGGAGTGCTGGGCGAAGTAGGCCTCAACCTCGGGGCGCGGCATACGGCCGAAGCGGGCCACCCGGTACTTCTCCGGCGACGGTTTGCTGAGGAACCCCGGGGGTAGTGGGCGTTGTTGCGACGAGACGTGGCCGCCGGTGTAGAAACTGGGCCCACCCCAGTCGTTGTAGGCGGCCCAGGTCGACGTCGACAACACCAGCAGGGCCTCGCCCGGCTCAGTGGCCCGCACCACAAAGAAGGCATGTGCCGTCTCGCCATGGTCGCTGCGCAACCGCACCAGGTAGAACCCCGACGGCCAGTGGGCCTCGATGGCGATCTTCACCGTCGACGACCAGCCGCACCCTGCGGAGGCGGCATCATCGGGTACCACCTGGACGGTGGTGGGGACGACGTCATGATGGAGGTAGGTGACGTCGTCGGCGCCCTGGCGGACGACCTCGACCTCACACGTTGCCCCGCTGGAGGAGATGGCGAGATCGACGGTGTCACCTGCCGCTGCGCTCTGAGGCCAGCAGTAAGCGTCGATCATGGCGTACCGGATCGAGTGAAATTGCTCACGTTGTCAGTCTGCCCCAACGACACCCCGCGCTCCAGCACAAGCCCTGTGTCGTCTCCGACCCGGGCGCTCGGTTGAGCACTCAGACCCCATACCCCGTGCCGCACACTCCGATACATATTCAGGCCCGGGCGCTCCGTTGCGTGCTCCGAGCCCATACCCCGTGTCGCACGCTTCGTTGCGTGTCCAGGCCCCGTCCCCCTGTCGTTTCGCCGGTCTTGGCGGCGATCATCTGCGCCTGAGAATCCAACACCGGGCCAGGGGACGGGGGCGGTACTAAGGTCGGCCGGATCGACGATCAAGGGGAGCAGAACAATGGCCGGAACCGTCATCTACGAACGCACCGATCACATCGCCACCATCACCTACAACCGCCCGGAGGCGATGAACGCCATCAACGGTGAGCTGCGCCAGGATCTCAACGACTCGTGGGAGCAGTTCAGAGCCGACGACGAGGCGTGGGTGGCGATCGTCACCGGAGCAGGCCGGGCCTTCTGCGCCGGGGCCGACCTGAAGGACCCAGGGTCGGCGGTTGGCAACGATGAGCACTCCTTCTGGGAGGTGCAGAGCTTCACCTCCCTGGAGAGCGGCAAGGAGATCTGGAAGCCCATCATCGCCGCCGTCAACGGCTACGCCCTCGGTTTCGGCCTGACCCTCGTCGCCGCCACCGACTTTGTGATCGCCTCCGAACGGGCCGAGTTCGGCTTTCCCGAGGTGCAGTTGGGAGTACCGACGGTTCAGGGTTCGGTGCGCATGCCGGGCAAAATTGGCTGGCAGAACGCCATGGAACTCCTCCTGCTCGGTGACCGGGTGTCAGCCGAGCGGGCCAAGGAGATGGGGCTGGTGATGAAGGTCGTGCCTCATGATGAACTGATGGACGAGGCCCGCACCCTGGCCCAGCGCCTCATCGACAACGCAGCCCCCCTGGCCGTCCGGGCGACCAAGGAGATCGCCAAACGGGGCCAGGAGATGGGCTTTGTCGAAGCCATCCGTTTCGGGGAGACGATGCGCAAGGTGGCGGGGGCCACCGACGACGCCCGGGCCTTCCGGGATGCGGCGGCCAAGGGCGAGCGCCCCGCCTGGCACGGCAGGTAAGGGGCGGGCCAGGTTCCGGCCAGCGCCCGCTCAGGAAGCGGCACGGTACCACGAGGCTGCGGCGTCGGCCGGTGACTTCGAGGCTCGCAGTGCTCGCCAGGCGGCGACGTCATCCATGGTTGGGGCCTTGCCGGTCTTCAGCATGGACAGCGATACGATCTCGTTGCGGTGGGCGGCCACCGACTTCATCTCGGCGCTCTCGGTGAAATAGACGACGATCGTTCCCCTTGTGACCTCACCGTCGGCCAACTGGTTGAGCCAGTACGACTTGCCGTCTTCATCGGGTTGGCGGCCGAGGACATCCTGGTAGAGGAGGTCGAGGAAGGGGCCGAAGTCGGCGTTGCCGTAGCGGGCCTGGTATTCCTTGGACAGAGCGAACCATTCGGCAATGTCCTCCATGGAGTTGCCAGAACCTCGGGATTCGACCCAATAGCGAATGCCTTCGTCGTCAGGATAGCGGCGGAAGAAGGCCAGGTAGAGCCGGTCGACCATGGATGCGGTTGAGGTCTCGTCGATCTCATCGGCCACGGCGTTCCACACTCCGGAGTCCGCGACCTCGTCCTCAAAACGCTCCCGTTCGGCGTTGCTGGGGTTGCGACCGTGTAGACGGGACCACAGGTGGTCGGTGAAACCGTCATCACCTGGCTCGGCCACCGGTGGTTCGTTGCGGGGGGCCGACCGGCCGTCGCGGGCGGCATCAACACTGGCGGTGGGGTTGATGGCGGTGCCATCGGGTCGTTCGATCTCGAAGTGCAGGTGGGGGGCGGTCCATTCGGCGTTGCCCCCGTCGCCCAGGTAACCCAGGGTCTCGCCCTCGGTCACCCTGGTGCCACGAGTGATCCGACCGTCGCTGCCGACCGCGGCGCAGAGCCGTTCGGAGAACGTCTCGGTGCAGGTGGCGAGACCATCGTCGGTGCCGGGCGAATCGTTGTTGAAGTGGATGTAGCTGTATTCCCAGCCCTCGGCATCACGGATGGTCAGCATCGACCCGCGCTGATTGTCGAAACGCCCCCACGACACCGACCCGCTGCGGGCGGCAACCACGGGCACCATTTTGGGGCCCATCATGTCGACCCCGATGTGCGACCGGCCACCGCTGCGGGGGGCGCCAAAGGTGTCGGACCACCGGATATCATCGATCCGGCTGGGGTGGATGGGCAGGGTGATTCTGCGCTGCCCGGGGGCCTGGGCCGCCGAGGCGGACTGCAACTCCGGGGCAGTGAATGATGCAGCTAGCGCTACTACCACCGCTGCAAGCAGTGGTAGGGGCACACGAGTACGGCGGTGGGCATCTTCATAGGACATCTCAGAACTCCCTTGGCCGGAATGATGTCTGACGACATTCATCTCCATCGGCCTTGAGGCGGCGGTTACTTGAGTCTCTCCTGGGGGCCGAACACGGCCCCTGAATGCAAGCGCTCAACTTAGACCCATCGGCGCGATAAGTCGCGGACCTGTCATGTTTCCTATGCTGGAGCCAGACCAGAGCAGCCGTGGGACCATTGATGGTTCCCCGGTTTTGGCCGACCAGAGGAGTGATGACGTTGATCGGTGAGGTCGTAGCAGCACTACGCAACGAGGGCGGTAGCCGGGTGCGGTCGGCCATCGCTGGCAGTAAGCGTCTGGAGGCGGCCCAGTTGGCCACCTACGACGATCCCGGGCTGTTTGGTCCGGCCAGTGTGGCCTGGCGGGTCCACGCCGAGTCCTCGATGCTGATCGGCGGACTGAGAGCACTGCTGTTGCAGACCCTGCACCCGTTGACCATGGCCGGTGTCGCTGACCATTCCGACTACCGCCGGGACCCCTGGGGTCGTCTGCACCGAACCGGCCAGTTCATCGGGGCCACGACCTATGGGAACACCGACACCGCGGAACATCTCATCGCCCGGGTGCGCTCCGTGCATAATCGGGTGGTTGGCATTGCGCCCGATGGACGCCCCTACGCCGCCAACGACCCCCACCTGCTGCTGTGGGTGCACATGACCGAGATTGACAGCTTCCTGGCCGCCTATGACCGCTACGCCCCTGGCCGCATCACCAACGACGAGCGCGATCGCTACATCGCCGAGATGGCCGAGGTGGCGACTCGCCTGGGGGCCACTGGTGTACCCACCGATCGGGCCGGGTTGACCGAGGCTATGACGTCGTACCAGTCCGAGTGCGAGTTCGGGGCCCAGGCCCGTGAGGCGGTTCGTTTCCTTCTGATGCCGCCGATGCCGTTCATGGCGAAGGGTCCGTATGGGTTGATCAGCGCCGCTTCGGTCGGCCTGCTCCCCTCCTGGGCCAGGCGGATGCTGCGGCTCCCGCTACTCCCGGGCTTCGATCCTCTGGCCATCCGCCCCGCGGCGCTGGTGCTGACCAGGGGGATCGGCTGGCTCCTCACCGCCGAGGCCATGAACCGTCGGGACGACCACCTCCTGAGCGCGTAAGCTTCCCTAAACCCCGGCCGGTGGTGCCCGCCACGGTCCGACGGGTCCCGCCGAGGCGACACGGAACAACACACCGCCGAGGCAATACCGAGGCAACACTGGCCGACACGTCGCCAAGGTGATCCCGACCAACGAACCACCGAGGCAACACTGGCCTGCCCCGCAGCCGAGGTGATCCCGACCAACGAACCACCGAGGCAACACTGGCCTGCCCCGCAGCCGAGGTGATCCCGACCAACGAACCACCGAGGCAATACCGACCTGCCCCGCAGCCAAGGTGATCCCGACTGGACGGCCTCGCTACCATCCGCCCGATGGAACTGGATGCCTTTCAGGGGCTCATGAACGATCTCTACGGCCAGGCCGACCGGGATCGGGGAATCCCATCCACCGTGGCCTGGTTGTGCGAGGAACTCGGAGAACTGGCCCAAGCGGTACGCAAAGGCACCGTCGACGAACAGCTCCATGAACTGGGCGACGTGATGGCCTGGCTGGCCTCACTGGCCAACCAACTCGACCTCCGCTTGGAAGACGCCGTCGACCGTTACGTGACCGACCCCCCACAGGTCCCTCGTCCCAGCTGTTGACCGACGAGCCGCCAACCGAAGGTCCATCGGCCACGGTGACAGCCGACCGCTGCCGGCGTGAGGTCTACTCTCGTTGTCGGGTGATGGCTGTCGGCGACGGGATCTGCCGGTAAAGGGTTCCGTCGGGTCTTTCGATCGAGAGGGCCCGGTCGGGAGCCATGGCGAGGTGCCATCCACTGTCGTGGATGCGGTGGTGCCAAGCCATGGACAACGGCACCAGATTATCGATATCGGTGGCCCCGCCGCAGGTGTAGGGAACGATGTGATGGACCTCGCACTGATCGAACGGGGTCCCGTCAAGGGGGCAACCTCGGTAGAGGGCTCGCAGTGCGAGTCGCTGGGTTCTGGTTGCGGTGCGGCGTGTTGCTCCAAGCGGAGTGAGGCCCTTGGGTCCAAGGCGCATACCAAACCAGTCAGCGTCACAAGCCAATCGGCCGAGAGCGAGCGGGTCGTGGTCATCACCAGCCCAGGTTTGGGCCACCGTGTTGCCATGGAGACCACGGAGCAGGGTGTCGACATCGACGATGTAACCGATCCCGAGATGCAACGGCACCGCCACGTCCTCCTCGCAGGCAACGAGGCTGCCATCACCGCCACTCTCCCCACCAGTGCCAGCTCGACCCCCGTCGCCCTGGCCACCGCCACCACTACTGCCATCTGTCCCACCCCCGCCGGCGCCACCGCTGCGGCCTCCCCCGCTGCTCCCACCAGCACTCCCGCCGGCGCCACCGCTGCGGCCTCCCCCGCTGCTCCCACCAGCATCACCTGAGCCGCCGGAGCCCCCGCCGCTGCTCCCATCTGAGCCACCTGAGCCGCCGGAGCCCCCGTCGGCTTGGCTGCCGGCACCAGAGCGGGCGCTGCGGTAGCCCGTGTTGCCGGAACCTCGGCAGATCAGCCGGTGGAGGGCGTCGGCACGAGTGTTGGCGGTCGCAGTCTCATCGCCGGCGAGCTTGCGGGCCATGGCAGCCAGGGTGGCGTTGATTTCAGCTCCCCGTTCGGGATCGAGTAACCCTGACAGCCACCACACCCCGTCGGACCGCCGCCCCATCGACACCTTCGATCCAGCCTTGTCCTTCTCCGCCGGCGAGGTCCCATCGGGATCCTTGACATTCGATGCCACCCGCCGCAGAAACCGCGTGAACGTCTCCGGAGGTAGCGACTGGGCCCGGTTGGTGATCTCACCATCGAGAGCGGCCAACCGCTCACACTCACCGTCGTTGAGGCCATCAATCAGGCAGGCAACAGCGTCTACGTTGTCGGGACGGGCATCACCCGCCTCAGCACTGGCCCCAAGGCAGGGAAGGACACCACCAACCCGGCCACGGCGAACCAGGCGGTCAGCATCGCGTTTGGACACCTCGCCCCCCGAGCGCAGCACGTCCCCGGCCGGGGCTCCCGATCCCTGGGTTTCCCGTTCGCTGCAGACCCGGGCGATACGAGTGAGGTACCCCTCCAACCTCCGCCGCCCCTGATTGACACCACCAACCAGGCACGCAAGCGCCTCATCAGAACACGCATAGAGGTCGACCGACGTCAACTGCCGTTCAAGGTGAGCCAACGAGAACTGCTGCATACCGCCAACAATAGTCAACAGGTGTGACAGTCAAGAGCACACCAGCACCAGCGACCGACAACCAACCCACCAACTCACGAGAACGTCAGGCGCAGGCAGCTCAACCGGCAACGAATCAGCGAATCAACGAATCAACGAATCAACGAATCAACGAATCAGCGAATCAGCGAATCAGCGAATCAGCGAATCAGCCTTCGGCTGCCACCAACTCAGCGATCTGGATGGCGTTGAGAGCTGCCCCCTTGCGGAGGTTGTCCCCCGAGAGGAACAGGGCCAGACCATGGTCAACGGTCTCATCGACCCGCAGGCGGCCAACGAGCGTCTCGTCGATCCCAGCCGACTTCAGCGGCGTTGGAATGTTGTCGAGGATGACCCCAGGGGCGGCGGCCAGCAACTCGAGGGCCCGCTCAGGGCTGATCGCACGCTCGAAACGAGCGTTGACCGCCAGTGAGTGGCCGGTGAACACCGGAACCCGCACACACACCCCGGAGACGGCCAGGTCGGCGATGTTGAGGATCTTGCGGCTTTCCAACCGCAACTTCTGCTCCTCGGAGGTCTCGTCGGACCCGTCGTCAACGGCACTCCCGGCCCACGGCAGGGCGTTGTAGGCAATCGGCTCCACAAACTCCTGGGCCGGACCCAGGTCGACCGATGAGCCATCGTGGGTCAGGGCCCGGGCGTTGGCCCCCTTATCGATCTGACCGGCCAGCTCCTCAACCCCGGCCAACCCCGCACCCGAGGTGGCCTGGTAGGTACTGACCACCATCGACCGCAAACCCGCTTCGAGATGCAGGGGCTTCAGCACCGGTATGGCCACCATGGTGGTGCAGTTCGGGTTGGCGATGATGCCCTTGGGCCGCTGGGCGATGGCCTCGTCGTTGACGTCGGCCACCACCAGGGGAACGTCGGGGTCCATGCGCCACGCCGAGGAGTTGTCGATGACCACCACACCGGCCGCAGCCACCATCGGAGCCAGCTCCCGGGATGTACCTCCACCGGCGGAGAACAACGCAATGTCGAGCCCGCGGTAGTCGGCGGTGGCCGCCTCCTCGATCGTGATCTCGGTGTCCCGCCAGGCCAGCGAACGCCCAGCCGAGCGGGCCGAGGCGAACAGTCTCAACTCCTCGACGGGAAAGTTCCGCTCATGCAATAGGCGGCGCATCACGCCGCCCACCTGTCCGGTTGCTCCTACGATGCCTACTCGCATGCCACCAACGGTAGACGATCAGACCGACAACACCGCTGTCGATTTCGTCACGATGCCCTCAGGCCGCGTCGAGACCAAACGCACGGTGCAGAGCCTGCACCGCAGCGTCAACGGCGTCCTCACTGACCACACAGCTGATGCGGATGGCCGACGTCGAGATCATCTCGATGTTGATACCTGAATCGGCCATGGTCTCGAACATGGTGGCCGCCACCCCCGGGTTCGATTTCATCCCCGCCCCGATGACCGACACCCGGCCGATGGAATCATTGACGGTGAACGACTTCGCTCCCAGCCCGGCAACGATGCCCTCCTCGAGAATCGACGAGGCCAAGGTCAGGTTCTCCGTCGGCACCGTGAACGAGATGTCAGTTCGACCCTGCTCGGATACGTTCTGCACGATCATGTCGACGTTCACGTCGGCCTTGGCCAGCGCCCGGAACAGGGTGGCGGAAACACCCGGCTTGTCAGGCACATCGGTCACCGTAATCTTCGACTCCGATACATCGTGGGTGACGGCTCGAATGATCGGTTGTTCCATGTCCTGTTCCTGTTCGACTACGTAGGTTCCCTGTTCCCAGGTGAAAGCGGAGCGCACGTGCAGCTGCACCCCATGACTGTGAGCCACCTCAACCGAGCGCATGACCGGCTTGGGACAGCCCGTGGCCGTCATCTCCAGCAGTTCGTCGAAGGTGATCGTCTGCATTTTCTCCGCCGAGGCGACGACTCGGGGATCGGCGCTGAACACCCCGGAGACATCAGTGTAGAGCTCACATATGTCAGCCCCCAGCGCCTTGCTGAGAGCCACCGCCGTGGTGTCACTACCACCACGACCGAGAAAGGTGACGTCGCGGTCGGTGGAGACACCCTGCGACCCGGCGATCACCGGAACGATGCCGGCATCGAGCGTCTCCACGATCCGACTGGGGTTGATTTCCAGGATCTTGGCGTTGCGGTGGTTGGTGTCGGTGAGGAAACCGGCCTGGCTTCCGGTGAAGGAGCGGGCAGGCACACCAATCTCCTCCAGAGCCATGGACATCAGGGCGATGGCCTTGCGTTCACCAGCGGTGACGAGCATGTCCATCTCCCGCCCCGACTGGGTTTTTGACACCCGATCGGCCGCGGCCAACAGGTCGTCGGTCTCCTTGCCCATGGCCGACACCACGATGGCAACGGCATTGCCGCGGCGGCGGGTACGGGCCACATTGTCGGCCACCTCCCGCATACGATCGGGGTCGGCGACCGACGTTCCTCCGTATTTCTGCACAACTATTGCCACGGCACATCACCGTAGCGGGTGAGGAAAGCCGACAGCGCCGGTTACCTTATCCCTTCGTGGGTACCGAGAAGAGAGCCAGACAAAAAGCCAATCGGGCCAAGAAGCTCGAAGAGGTGCAGAAGGTCCAGAAAAAGGACCAGTGGCGCCACTACGTCATCATCGGCGTGCTCGCCGTGGTCGGCATCGGTGGCGCCCTGCTGCTGCTATCGCTCGGCGGCGATGAGACCGCAGGTGAGACCACCACCGACCTCACCCTGGGGACCACCCCGGAGACCACACCGTCGACGGTGGCCGAGGATGCAGCCGCCGTCTCCGCCCCTGAGCCGGGCGGATCCATCGAGGGCACCCCCGAATGCCCGGCCGCTGACGGGTCGTCGGAGCGGATCACCAGCTTCACCGAGGCCCCGCCGACCTGTATCGACCCGACCGCCACCTACCGGGCCGAGATCGATACCACCCTCGGCTCGATCGTGGTCGACCTCGACCCGGCCAAGGCGCCAAACACCGTCAACAACTTCGTGTTCCTGTCGCGCTACCACTACTACGACGGTGTGCCCTTCCACCGCATCATCCCCGGCTTTGTGGTCCAGGGCGGCGACGCCACCGGGGACCCCCTCGGAACCGGCAACCCCGGCTACCTGATCGACGAGGAACCACCCGAGCCCGACGAATACCAGGTCGGCTCGCTGGCCATGGCCAAGGGCTCTGGGGCCGGCTCCACCGGTAGCCAGTTCTTTATCGTCAGTGGTGAGCAGGGCGTGGCCCTCCCCAATCAGTACTCCCTGTTCGGCCAGGTGGCCGAGGGCCTCGACGTCGTCAGCGCCATCGAGGGGCTGCCGACCAGGTCCGACGATGCTCCAACCGAGGAGATCTACATCAACTCGGTCACCATCACCGAGAACTGATCAAGTGGGGGCGTAGTTCCAGGTAGGCGTAGGTTTCGATCGAGAGCGTGCCGGCGGTGAACCGGTCGGCCGCTTCGATCGCGAACCCGGCCAGGCGCAGTTCACGGGGCAGGTCACGGTTGAAGTCGAGTCCGAACCGACGCCGCAGCAGTGGTGTCGCCAGCCGCTGCCCCGCCCTCCGCAAACCAAGGGCCGATACCGGCTCAACCGCGATCAGGCGGCGGGATCCCAACTGCTCGCGCAACTCGACCAGGGCCCGGTGGTCCCACGGCGGTGCCCACAGCACCATCGTGCTGATCACCCCACCCTCGCCACTGAGGTTGGTAATGTTGTCGGGGGATAGAGGCACCGACTCGGCCTCGCCACCCAGGCGCTCCTGGGCCCGGGCCAACGCCCGCTCGACCGACAGCCGGGGGCTGAGCGCCGATTCGACCCCGATGGTGGCTCCTGCCGACAAGTCAGCGAGCCTAGCGTAGAGGGTCATGGTTCTCCGCCGACGCCCCTTCCGGCCCCCCGCCCCATCGACCACCCACTGGTCGTTCCCCACCGTCAATGAGCTGCGCGGGGCCGACGACATGGTGGCGGTTGGGGCCGATCTCGAACCGGCAACCATCCTCGCCGCCTACACCAGCGGCTACTTCCCGATGCCCGTCAACCGCAGGACGATCGGCTGGTTCCATCCCGACCCCCGAGGGGTGATCCCCCTCGACGGGCTCATCGTTTCGCGTTCGCTGCGCCGATCAACCAGGCGCTACACCACCACCGTCAACCAGGCCTTCGATGAGGTGCTAGCGGCTTGCGCCGACCCCGGCCGGCCCCTGGGTTGGATCGACAATCGAATCATGGCCGCCTATTCCCGCCTCCACCAACTGGGCTGGGCCCACAGCATCGAGGCGTGGGACGACGACGGCCTGGCCGGGGGCCTGTACGGTCTGTCAATCGGCGGGTTGTTCGCCGGGGAGTCGATGTTCCACCGCCGCACCGACGCCTCCAAGGTGGCGCTGGTGACCCTGGTTGAGCTGATCGCGGGCCCGGCCGACGCCCTGCTCGATGTGCAGTGGGTGACCCCCCACCTGGCCGGCCTGGGAGCGATCGAGGTTCCCCGGGAGGACTACGTCCCCCTGCTGGAGGCGGCGCTCCAGCTACCGCCACCGACGGCCCTGGTTGAGGCCGCCCCCGTCATCCCCGCCACCGGCGACGACCAACATTCGTGAATCGCCGGCGCGGCATGCACTATGGAGTGGTGAACAGCATGGAGTGGTGGACAGCGTGAGTGTCAACGGAGCAAACCAGGATCGCCGACCCGACCGGCCGTGGATGATGCGGACCTACTCGGGCCACTCGTCCGCGTCGGCCTCGAACGAGTTGTACCGCACCAACCTGGCCAAGGGGCAGACGGGGCTGTCGGTGGCGTTCGATCTGCCAACCCAGACCGGCTACGACCCCGATCACATCCTGGCCAACGGGGAGGTGGGCAAGGTCGGCGTTCCGGTGGTCCACAAGGCGCATATGGCCACCCTGTTGGACGGGATCCCCGTCGGCGAGATGAACACCTCGATGACGATCAACGCCCCCGCCGCCTGGATGCTCGGGTTGTACATCGCCAACGCCGCCGACCAGGGCGTAAGCCCTGATCAGCTGAGGGGCACAACCCAGAACGACATCGTCAAAGAGTACCTGAGCCGGGGCACCTACATCTTCCCGCCCGCCCCCAGCCGTCGCCTGATCGTCGACATGTTCGCCTTCTGCACCCACCACGTTCCCCGCTGGAACCCGATGAACGTGTCCTCGTACCACCTCCAGGAGGCGGGGGCCACGCCGGTCCAGGAGATCGCCTACTCCCTGGCCAACGCCATCGGTGTGCTCGACGCGGTCCAGCAGTCGGGCCAGGTCGAACCGGCGCGGTTCACCAACGTGGTCGCCTCGATGTCGTTCTTCGTCAACTCGGGCATCCGTTTTGTGGAGGAGACCTGCAAGATGCGGGCCTTCACCCAGATGTGGGACCGCATCACGGCCGAACGCTATGGGATCACCGACCCCAAGGCCCGCCGATTCCGCTACGGAGTGCAAGTCAACTCGCTGGGGCTGACCGAGAACCAGCCGGAGAACAATCTGCAGCGCATCGTGCTGGAAACCCTGGGAGTGACGCTGTCACGCGATGCCCGGGCCCGCTCGGTCCAGCTACCGGCGTGGAACGAGGCCCTGGGCCTGCCCCGGCCGTGGGATCAGCAGTGGTCGCTGCGTATCCAGCAGATCCTGGCCATGGAAACCGACCTGTTGGAGTACGACGACATCTTCGCCGGCTCCCATGTCATCGAGGCCGCCACCGCCGACCTGATCGAGGCGGCAACGGCCGAACTCGACGAGATCGCAGAAATGGGTGGGGTGTTCGAGTCCATCGACGAGCTCAAGGGGCGCCTGGTTCGCTCCCACGCCGAACGCCTGCGCCGTATCGAATCGGGCGAGCAGGTCGTCGTTGGGGTGAACGCCTTCACCGAGTCGGCGGCGTCGCCGCTCGGTGGGGCCGATGCCATCATGCGGGTTGATCCCCGGGTTCAGGGCGAACTCATCGCGGATGTGGAACAATGGAGGACCGAGCGTGACGGGGCCGAGGTGGGCCGGGCTCTCAAGGCGCTGGAAACCGCCGCGGCTGGGACCGACAACATCATGGAATCGACCATTGCCCTAGCCAACGCCGGGGGCACCACCGGCGAGTGGGCCGACACCCTACGACAGGTCTACGGCGAGTACCGGGCCCCCACCGGGGTCAGTTCTTCGGGTGGGGCTGCCGTCGGGAGGGGTGGCCTGGCCGCCATCGCCGAGCGCATGCGTGCCGAACCCGATGGCCCGCCCCGAATCCTGATCGCCAAGCCTGGCCTCGACGGCCACTCGAACGGGGCGGAGCAGATCGCCGTTGCCGCCCGCGACGCCGGCATGGAGGTGATCTACGAGGGCATCCGCTTGACCCCCGAACGCATCGCCGCGGTGGCCCGCGACGAGGATCCCGATGCCATTGGCCTCTCGATCCTGTCGGGCAGTCATCTGGAGTTGGTGCCCCAGACCCTGGACTGGCTTCGCCGCGAGGGTGTCGACGCTCCTCTGGTGGTTGGGGGCATCATCCCCGGCGAAGACCACGAGGCGCTGCTGGATGCCGGAGTGGCCGCCATCTTCACCCCCAAGGACTATCAACTGGCCGACATCGTGGAACGTCTCGCCGAGTTGGCCCTTACCCACCGCCACCAAACCACAACCAGCCTCGGCTAATGGGTGCCGCTGGATATTTTTGGCCCATGGATGTTGTTTTGACCATGGATGTTTTGGCCCATGACCAAAACTCCGGGTGCTGCTTGCGGCACACTAGATTTAGCTAAGCGGTCGAGATCGAGTTGCTGCATCCAATCACACCGATCGGTCGGACCGTACGCCGTGCAAAAAAGTCGCCCGCAGTCCTCATCCGGGCGCACCAACCGCCGATGGAGGATCGAGATGAATAGTCCGAGATCGGTTACAACCGCACGCGCCGGTTCTGTCCTCAGCCTGCTCGGTCTGATCACGGGTGCGGCCGCCTTCATGTCGGGCACCAACCCGGCAGGCATCATGGCCGCCGTTCTGGCCCTGATCGCCGGGGGTTTCTGCTTCTACCTCGGCCGCAGTCTGCAGGACCAGGCCGCGGCGCAAACGCTAATGGAAAACGAGTTGCGAACGCTTCGTGCCGCCCGGGACAAAGCCAACAAGAACCTTGCCGCCCCCCCGGCAGCGCTTGGTCCCACGGCCCGACCCACCCCGAAGGTAGGGCTGCTCTCCGACCAACCACGGATCATCAACGATGACTCCGCCGACGCCGCAGGCAACGATTCCTCCTCGGGACAAACCGCCGAGGACTCGACGCCTCCGGGCCATGCCATGGTGGATCCGGAAACCTCGCTGTTCAGCGAGGGCTTCTTCCAGGTGGCGCTTGAGTCACGCATCGCCGCCGCCCGACGCCACCTGCGCCCAGTGGCCATGGTGCTGATCGAGGTGGTGCAGGGTCTGCCCGAGGCCGAGCCCAGTCCGGTCGAGGCCAACCTGGTGGCCAAGACCATCAAGACCACCCTGCGCGAAGCCGACACCGCCTGCCGCCTCGAAAGCGGCCACTTCGCCCTGCTACTGGAGGACACCCCGGAGAACGGGGCCATCTGGACCGTTGAACGCATCCGCCGCCAACTCGCCGAATCCCGCAGTGGCATGACGATGTGGGCCGGCGTTGCCTGTTACCCCGCTCACGCCTTGAGCACCGAAAAGCTGCTGGAGGCCGCCAGCCAGGCTCTCGTCACCGCACGGGACTGGCGCCAGGACCGAATCGAAGTGGCCATCGCGGCCGAGTAGGCCTCAGCTTGAGGGCCCGCCGGCCGGTCACGCTGCGCCCGCTAACCCTCGGGCCAGCCTTCGGCGGCGAGGATGGTGCTGCTGTCGGCGCCGCGGGCCCGGCCCGGCCAGCGGACCTGCCCCGGGGTGGCTGAGAGCCGGGCCAACACCCCCTGCATGGGGAAGCCTTCGGCTTCGATGAACAACTCCCGGTCGACGGCGTGGGGGTCTTCGGCCAGGGCGGCGATGTCGTAGACGGGGGCCGCTGCGGCGTCGGCGGCGTCGAACTCCGCCAGCGCTTCGGCTGCGGTGCGTTCGGCCACCCATGCAGCCATGCGTTCCTCGACCAGGTCACGGTGCTGCATACGCTCGCTGGTGGTCGCCACCCGCTGGTCGTCGCCCAGTCCGATCATCTTCATGACCCGGGCCGCCACCGAGTCGGCCGACGTCGAAACCGCAATCCACTGGCCGTCGCTTGCCTGGTAGGTGCCGCGGGGGATGGAGTACGGCAGGCCCGAACCGAGTCGAGGTTGCTGCTCACCGCCCCTCAGCCACAGCGATGGCAGCGGCCCCATGATCTGCATGAGGCTCTCTACCAGGTTCACGTCGACCACCTGCCCGACCCCGGAATGCAGCGCCACCATGGTGGCAAAGGCCCCGGCGAGTGCGGTCACCTCGTCGGTGAGGGCCACCGGGGGCAGGGTAGGCGGGCCGTCCTCGGAGCCGTTGAGGGCGGCGAAGCCCGACATGGCCTCGGCCAGGGTGGCGAACCCCGGACGGTCGCGGTACGGGCCCGTCTGACCAAAAGCGGTGACCCTGGTGATGACCAGCTCCGGATTGTGCTCATGGAGCACGTCGGGTCCGAGACCCAGCGCTTCGAGCTTCCCCGGTCGCATGTTCTCCACCACAATGTCGGCTTCGGCCACCAACGACAGCAGCTTGGTCCGATCGTCATCGGCGGTCAGGTCGAGTTCGACGAATCGTTTGTTGCGGTTGGCCAGCTTGAAGAAATAGGTCTCGCCGTCTTCGGGGTCCCGCCATCCCAGGTTGCGGGCGGTATCTCCCAGCCCGGCCCGCTCGACCTTGATTACATCGGCGCCAAAATCAGCCAAGTGGCGGGCGATGCCGGGCCCGGCCAGCACCGCCGACAGATCGAGCACCCGCACATCGGCCAGTGGTCCCGTCCTCGGTTGGGTTTCGTTCGCTTCGCTCATGGCACCAGACCCTACTGGGGTGACTTGAGGTGGGCCCCAGCCGGTTCTAGCCTTGAATCCATGACCGGGTCTGCGAGGCGCTCAGCCAAGCCCGCCTTCCGGCGCCAGTCGGGGGCCGACATCCGGCGTGTGCACCGGCGGCCCTTCGTCGCCTGGAACCCGGCGGTGGAACACTCGACGATCCTGGTCAGGACGGCGGGTGGCGTGCTCGGCGCCGCCTTCACCGCCGCCGTTGGGCTGTCACTCGTCGACCTGGCCCAAACGCCCGTGGGTTGGGCGTTGGTTGCCGCCGCCTCGCTGGCCGGGCTGTACCCGGTTGCTTCCCACCTCCGTCGGGGCCACAACGAGCAACGGCTGGCCGTTGGTGAGCTGAGCGCTCCTGCCGCCGATCTTGTGACCAGGGCCGTCACCCAGGCCGAGCAACTGCGGACCCTCGCCGCGGCCTCACCCGATGGCCCGGTGGCCGAGCACTTCGACCATCTGTCGGCCACCGCCGACCGGTACGTGCTGACCCTGCACGCCACCCTCCGCCAGACGTCCCCGGCCCCAGCCTCAGCCCGGGCCCAGATCGGAACCCAGACACAGACCCAGGCAGGAACCCATACTCCGGCTCACGACGCAGCCGGCTGGCTCAGCCAACAAGATCTCACCGCTGATGTCGAACGGCTCGTGGCCGATCTCACGGAGCTGACCGCCGCGGCCATGGAACTCCGCCAGGCGCAACGGCGACACCTGGAGGCCTCTCCCCTGTCGGCCATGGCCGAACAAACCCGGCGGTGGGCCGAAATCATCGCCGCTGAGAGCCACCCGGAGCGAGACTGCCAATAGCCTTGTCTGGTTTACCGCCTCAGGTCACGACGTTTCACGGCTCGGAGGTGAGGGGAAGCAGGCAACGGAGGTACTTCTTATGGCAACTGGCGGGGAACATGGAAGCAAAGCGGTGGTGGCGGCCCTCATAGGCAACTCCGGCATCGCCATTGCCAAGTTCATTGGGTTCTTGATCACCCGGTCCTCGGCCATGCTGGCCGAGTCCATCCACTCGGTGGCGGACGCAGGCAACCAGGCGTTGCTGCTGTTCGGTGGCCGTCAGTCCAAGAAGGCGGCCGACGCCGAGCACCAGTTCGGCTACGGGCGGGAGCGCTATTTCTGGAGTTTTGTTGTCGCCCTGATCCTGTTCGCGCTCGGCTCGGCCTTCGCCATCTTTGAAGGCATCGAGAAGATCCTCCATCCCGAGCGCATCGAGAGCTTCGGTGTTGCCCTGGGCATTCTCGGCTTCGCCATCCTGCTCGAAGGGTGGAGCTTCCGCACCGCCATCAAGGAGGCGATTCCACTCAAGGGGGACCTGTCGTGGTGGCAGTTCATCCGCCGTTCCCGGACTCCGGAGCTGCCGGTCGTACTGCTCGAGGATCTTGGGGCCATGGTCGGCCTCGTCATTGCCTTCAGCGCCATTTTGGTCTCCGAGGTGCTTGATGCTCCCATTTGGGATGGCATCGGCACCCTCACCATTGGCCTGCTGCTTGGTGTCATCGCCGTGATCCTCGTGATCGAGATGCGCAGTCTCCTTATCGGCGAAGGGGCCGATGTACGCGACATGGACAAGATCGTGGGAGCCATCAACGCCGCCCCTGGCGTGGACCACCTGATCCACATCAAGACCCAGCACCTCGGCCCCACCGAACTGTTGGTGGCGGCCAAGGTGGCGTTCGATCCAACGTTCAGCATGGCTGAACTGGCCGCGGCCGTCGACCAGGTGGAAGCCGACATCCGTGTGCTCGTTCCCTACGCCCGCCCGGTGTACATCGAACCCGATCTGCTGCGTGACCCGTCGACGCTGAGTCCAGTCGACGCCTCCTGATCGGGGCCCGCTGCGGTGGGACACGTCGAGCTGTGGACCTTGTCCACGCCCTCCTGATTGCGCCACGTCATAGCGACAAACGGGGCTGAACGGGGCTGGGCGTGGCTTGGCCCGCTCGGGTGACGGTTGATTGGTTGATGCCCCGCTTGGCCCCTTCGGGGTCGAGCCGGGGTAAAACTAGGGGGTGCTGATCGTTCTGTCTCCGGCCAAATCGCTCGACTACGAGACTCGGCTTGCCACCAGAAAGTCCTCCGAGCCCCGCCTGCTTGATCGCGCCGCAGAACTGGTGAAGGTCATGGCCGAGAAAACACCGGCCGAGATCACCAAGCTGATGGGTGTGTCCGAATCGTTGGCGCTGCTCAACTTCGAACGGTTCCAGGACTGGGAGACACCGTTCACCCCGGCCAACGCCCGGGCCGCCATCCTGGCCTTCAGCGGCGACGTGTACCTCGGCCTGGACGCTCCTGCCACCTTCAGCGAGCGCGACTACACCCACGCCCAGAAGACGATCCGCATCCTGTCCGGCCTCTACGGTGTGCTGCGCCCCCTCGACCTGATGCAGCCCTACCGCCTCGAGATGGGGACCAGGCTCACCACCGACGCCGGCCGTGATCTCTACACCTTCTGGGGCGACACGATCACCGACCTGCTCGAAGCTGACCTCGCAGGTAGTCCCGGCCCTGATGTCGTGGTCAATCTGGCCTCGAATGAGTACTTCGGAGCGGTTCGTCCCGAGCGCCTTTCCCGCCCCGTCGTCAGCCCCGCCTTCCTCGACGCCAAGGCGGGCGGCGACTACAAGATCGTTGCCTTCTTCGCCAAACGGGCCCGTGGGGCGATGGCGGGCTGGCTGGTCCGCAACCGGGTCTCGTCGCGTCGCGCCATCAACGACTTCGACGGCCTCGGCTACCGCTACGCCGCCGAACGTTCCACTCCTGAGCGCCCCGTCTTCCTGCGCGACAACGACTGAGCCCACCCTCGTGAGATCGCAGCAGCGAAGCTTCCGAAGCCTTCCCGTTGGTGCTGGTCGCTGGATCCAGGCCTTGGTCTCGGGTCGGGTTCAGTTGGCCAGTGAGGGAGTGGCGGCACGCGGGTGGTTGGCGTAGTCGATCTTGGTATCGATGGTTTGAGTGACGGCGAAGAGGTCGGATCAGGTGAGTTCACCACCGTGTACTCGGCTGTCGACGCAAGCACCGGTCGCCGGGTGGCGGTCAAGGTGTTGACGGCGATCGATGAGGGTGGGCGCCGCCAATTCGACCGTGATCGTCTCAGGTTGGCCGAGATCTCCGACCACGCCCCATATCGTGTCCCTCGTCCGCACGGGCTACACCAGCCCCGATGACCAGCCCTATCTGGTCATGGAGTACCTGGCTGGCGGGTCGCTCCAGGACCGTCTCGACAGCCATGGACCCGTCGGCTGGGAGGAAGCAATCGGGCTGATCATCCGGTGGTGGACGCCCTGGCGGACAGCCACCGCGCCGGGATTATCCACAAAGACGTCAAACCGGCCAACAGCCTGGTCTCTCAGACCGGGGTGGTGAAACTCCCCGACTTCGGCATCGCGGCGATCAAGGAGGCAACGGCCACGAGTCGGCTGACATCTTCCCTGGCCTACACCCCACCCGAGAAGTTCGCGGCCCACCAGGATCCCATTGCCGGCGAGTTGACCGACCCCCGCGATGAACGCTCCGACCTGTACTCTCTGGCCGCCACCCTCTACGCCATGGGCACCGGGGCCCCACCGTTCCACAGCGACATCCAGGCCAGGCTCATCAACGACATCCTCGCCGAACCCGTCCCACCCACCGGACACCGACGACCTCGCTGGGGTCGACCCGGTCGTCTACACCGATCCCACTACCGGCGTGGTGGCCGTGACACAGCTGGCCGACGGCCGGATCGCCTCCGCAGGAGCTGATGGCACGGTGCGAGTCTGGAATCGGTATGACCTGAGTCTGTTGTCGCAGCAGCCAGCGAGCTGGACGTCAGTAGCGTCGGGGGCGCTGGCGGCTGGAGGCCACCGATCCGGCCCACCAGCGACCGCTGAAACGCCAGCGGGGATCAGGATTGTCGACGTTGGCGGGGGTCGCCGCGGGGCGGGGCCACGCGGCCATGACGGCGGCGGTGATGGCTGCCGCCTCCTCGTCGGTTGGGGTGGGGGTGATCATCATTGGTTCGCTCACTGGGGGGGTACTCATCTGAACTGCGGGCCTACAGGGGGACGTTTCCGTGCTTGCGCTGGGGTAGTTCTTCACGCTTGGAGCGCAGCATGGCGAACCCGGCGATGGCTTTGCGACGGGTTTCGGCCGGGTCGATCACATCGTCGACGTAGCCCCGCTCGGCCGCGATCCATGGGTTGGCGAAGCGTTCCTTGTAGTCCTCGATCAGCTCGGCCCGGCGGGAGTCGGGATCGGCGGCGCTCTGGATCTCCCGGCGGTAGACGATGTCGGTCGCTCCCTCGGGGCCCATCACCGCCAGTTCGGCCGACGGCCAGGCAAAGGACAGATCCGAGCCGATGCCCTTGGAGTCCATCACCACGTACGCCCCGCCGTAGGCCTTGCGGGTGATCATCTGGATGCGGGGCACCGTGGCCTCGCAGTAGGCATAGAGCAACTTGGCGCCATGACGGATGATGCCGCCGTATTCCTGATCAACGCCGGGCAGGAAGCCGGGCACGTCGACGAAGGTCAGCAAAGGGATGCTGAAGGCGTCACAGGTTCGCACGAACCTGGCCGCCTTGGACGAGCTTTCGATGTCGAGCACCCCGGCCAGAACCATGGGCTGGTTGGCAACGACCCCAACGGTGTAGCCGTCCAGGCGGATGAAGCCACAGATGATCGATTTGGCCCAGTTGGCGTGGTACTCCATGAACTCGCCGTCGTCGGCGACCTCGGTGACCACCGTCTTCATGTCGTAGGGCATGTTGGGGCTGGGGGGCATGATGTCGCCCAGCGAGTGGACCAGACGGTCGGGGTCGTCGTCGGTCTGGACCCGGGGGACTTCCTCGATGTTGTTGGCCGGGAGGAACGACAGCAGGTAGCGAACGTCGTCGAGTACCGATTCCTCGTCGACGGCGACGAAGCTGGCAACACCCGAGCGAGACGAGTGACTTCCGGCCCCGCCCAACTCTTCGAGCGTGACCTCTTCACCGGTCACGGTCTTGACCACATCGGGGCCGGTGATGAACATGTGCGAGGTCTCGCGCACCATGAACACGAAGTCGGTCATGGCCGGGCTGTAAACGGCTCCACCGGCGCACGGGCCCATGATCACGCTGATCTGGGGGATGACGCCGGAGGCCTGCACGTTGCGGTAGAAGATCCCGCCGTAGCCATCCAGGCTGACAACGCCTTCGGGTATCCGGGCCCCGGCACCGTCGTTGAGGCCAATGAAGGGAGCACCGACCGAGAGAGCCAGATCCATCAGCTTGTGGATCTTCTCGGCGAAGACCTCGCCCAGGGAACCACCGCTGATGGTGAAGTCCTGGCTGAACAGGAAGACCTTGCGACCGTCGATGGTGCCCCAACCGGTTACGACACCGTCGGTGTAGGGCCGGTCGGTGGCCTCGGGGTGACGGCTACGGGCCAGCATGTCGAGTTCGTGGAACGAGCCGTCGTCGAGCAGGTAGTCGATCCGCTCCCGGGCCAACATCTTGCCCTTTTCGTGCTGACGCCGGACCGCACGGTCGGGGCCAGCATTGCGGGCCTGTTCCTTACGCTTTTCGAGATCAGCGATCCGTTCGCTGAGAGGATGATCTGCCACCCGTGGCAGGGTACTGCAACATCACCCCGCACCCCCAAGCCACCCTCCCCCAAGCCACCCGCTCCAGTCCCGGAGACGTTTGCCGCAGGTGACCGCAGGCCACACCCCAACTCCAGGTGGCCGCAGGCCACACCCCAACTCCAGGTGGCCGCAGGCCACACCCCAACCCAGGGACGTTTGGCCGCAGGCCAAACTCCAGGTGGCCGCAGGCCACACCCACACCCACACCCACTCCTCGTAAGGTCGCACGCGTACAATTGGGGCGATGAGTGACGAGTTCTGGGACATGGTTGCCCCCCTGCTGGCTGAGGGCCTGATCGACGAAGGCACCCTCATGGGTGGCCCCTGTGTACGGGCCAAGGGTGAGTTCGTCGCCATGCCCAACCACAAAGGTGACGGCCTGGTGGTGAAACTGGCCAAGGACCGCGTGGCCGAACTGATCGACGGGGGCCAGGGCCAGCCGTTCGCCCCAGCGGGCAAGGTGTTCAAGGAATGGGTCCTGGTCAAGTCCTTCGACGAGGAGCGCTGGCAGAACCTGGTGCGAGAATCCGTCACCTTCGTGACGGGCTGAGGATCATGGATCTGCCGGTGACCCCTCCCATCAAGCCAATGCTGGCCAAGGCGATCGCCGGCATTCCCGATCGCCACGATCTCACCTTCGAGCCGAAGTGGGACGGATTCCGCTGCATCATCTTCCGTGACGGCGACGAGGTCGTACTCGGGTCGCGCAACGAGCGGCCGCTCACCAGGTACTTTCCCGAACTCATCGATCCGATCCGCTCGATGCTGCCCCCACGCTGCGTGATCGACGGGGAACTAGTCGTCGCCACCGCCGACCATCTCGACTTCAATGCCCTGCAACAACGCATCCATCCCGCCGAGAGCAGGGTCAACATGCTGGCCGAGAAGACACCGGCCGCCTTCGTTGGCTTCGATCTCCTGGCCATCGACGACGAGGATCTGCGCCCTACCGAGTTCGCCCAACGACGGGCCCGCCTGGAGCAGGCCATGGCCGACGTCGCTCCTCCCCTGCACCTGACCCGCACCACCACCGATCATGGGATCGCCGCCGACTGGTTCCAACGTTTTGAGGGCGCGGGCCTCGACGGCCTGATCGCCAAACCCCACGCCGACTCCTACGTCGAGAACAAGCGAACCCAGTTCAAGATCAAACACGTCCGCAGCGCCGACGCCGTCGTCGCCGGCTACCGCTGGCACAAGGACGGCAAGGGTGTCGGTTCGCTGCTGCTGGGCCTCTACGACGACGAGGGCGAGTTACGCCATGTTGGTGTCGCCGCCAGTTTCACGGCCAAACGACGGGCGGAGTTGGTTGCCGAGTTGGCCCCGCTGACCGAAGGGGCCCTGGAGGCCCACCCCTGGCGGGATTGGGCCGACGCCCAGGCCCAGGCCGACGCCGACGGTCGCATGCCTGGCGCTCCCAACCGGTGGAGTGCCAAGCGCGATCATTCCTGGGTGCCGTTGCGCATCGAGCGGGTGGTCGAGGTGAAGTACGGCAGCACCCTCAACGGCCGCTTCCGGGAAGTGACCAAGGTTCTGCGCTGGCGGGACGACCGGCTTCCCGCCGACTCGAACTTCGAGCAGCTCGACGAACCTAAACCAGTAGGGCTGAGCAGTGTTCTCACTGCCCAGCCCCCTGGTCCCTAGCTACTCCGCCGTGCGTCCACCGAGGTGGACCGTAGGAGATCGCCACACCAACGAAGGTCCGCTGTAACGCTTCGTCAGTATTAAGTTTATGTCGCGCACAGGCCCCGAAAAGTTCCCAAAGTTTGGGTTTTTCTTTCAGATTTCTGAAAGCCAGTACGGTGAATCGATGCCCGGCGAAAACGTGATCATGGAACTGGCAGGTCGCCAAGTCAAAGTTTCCAGTCCCGACAAAGTGTTCTTCTCCAAACGGGGCGAGACGAAGCTCGATCTGATCAACTTCTACCTTGCCATCGAACAACCCTTGATGCGGGCAATGGCCAAGCGGCCGACGCTATTGCAACGCTTCCCCGACGGAGCCGGGGGCAAGTCGTTCTACCAGAAGCGGGTCCCCAAGGGAGCGCCGGATTGGCTCACGACAACCACGGTGTCCACCCCGAACGGCACCACCTCGAATGCGCTCGTGGCGGCCGACATCGCCCACCTCATGTGGGCCGCCAACCTCGGGTGTCTCGGGTTCCACCCCTGGCCCTACCGGGCCGACACGCCGGGTTTCACCGATGAACTGCGGATCGACCTCGACCCGTCGCCCGGGATCTCCTTCGACGACATCCGGGGTGCCGCTTCAGCGGTGAAGGGCCTGCTCGACGAACTCAGCCTGGCGTCCTTCCCCAAGACGACCGGCAGTCGGGGGCTGCATGTCTTTGTCCCCCTCCAACCCCATTGGGACTCCTACGACGTGCGGCTCGCGGCCGTAGCCCTGGCCCGAGAGTTGGAGCGACGTCACCCGACGACGCTCACCGCCGCGTGGTGGAAAGAGCAACGGGGGCAACGGGTGTTCATCGATTTCAATCAGAACGCCCCCCACAAGACGGTGTTCGGGGCCTGGAGCGTGCGCTCCCGGGTTGGGGGGCAGGTCAGCACCCCATTCCGGTGGGACGAACTGGCGACCATCCAGCCCGAGGGGATGACGATGGATGTGGTGGCGGCCCGGGTTGCCAGTGACGGCGACCCCTGGCTCGACAAAGCCGACCCGGGCCGGGCCGCGTCGTTGGAACCACTGCTGGCCCTGCACAAAATCGATCAGGCCAACGGTTTGGGCGATGCCCCGTGGCCGCCCGTATATCCCAAGATGCCGAACGAACCACCCCGGGTGGCACCCAGCCGAGCCGCAGGCTAGCTCGGGCAGGCGCCGGCCGAGCCCGGACACCCCGCCCTGGCGCCGTCCAAGTCATGGCACCGGCCATGGAGCCACCCAAGCCTGCAGCACCGGCCCGAGCCTGGGCACCAGCCGCAGGGTCAGAGGGTCAGAGGGTCAGAGGGTCAGAGGGTCAGAGGGTCAGAGGGTCAGAGGGTCAGAGGGTCTTGACCATCATCCCGACCCGGTGGTCGGCGGTGCCCTCCGGCTCGAACTGGGCCACCATGTCGAACCCGTACACATCGTGGAAGCGCAACGATCGTGGATTTGGGGGTTGGGTGTTGACCTCAGCGCAGAGCATGGGGCGTCCGGCGTCGCGTGCCCAGGCCTCAAAGGCCCGGTACAACGCCGGCCCCCAACCTGCACCACGCTGGGCATCCTCGACGGCCACCCGGTCGACGTAGGCGAACGAGGGGTGCCGATCAACGAACCAACCGAAGTTTGGACTCCCGTAGGGTGCCTCCTCGGTCAATCCGATGAGGAAGCCGACGATCCGGCCTTCGACCTCCACCACCGAAAAAAACGGTGCCCACTGAGCGAACTCCGCCAGCTTGGCCTCGTCCATCGACCCGACTTCAGGCACGCACGCCTTGTTCAGGGCCAGAACCTGGCTTGCATCATCCGGCCCGTATCTTCTGATCACCCGCGCACCTCCGCCAGCTTTGCGGTCCGACTTCGTAGGTCGGCCACGTCCAGCAGACCAACAACCGCTTCGAGGTCATCGGATGGACCCTTCCATTGCAGTTCGTCGACCGAAGCAATGGTTGGGGCTTCGGTGTCGAGTACGGCCAGTCGGCGGTAGAGCAATGCATCCTCCATGTTGTCGGCCAGGGTCTTGGCCAGTTTGGCCCCGCCCCGGACGGTGATGTCCCACTGACCGGCGGCAGCCGGGATCGACTCGATGTGTCCGTAGCGGGCCAGCACGGCGGCGGTCGATTTGGCCCCCCAACCGGGAAGGCCGGGGAAGCCGTCGGCCGAGTCGCCGACCAGGCCCAGGTAGTCGGGGATCGATTCGGGCGGCACTCCGTACTTCTCGATCACCTCGGCCACGTCGAGAATCTTGTTGTTTCGGCGGTCGAACTGGAGCACCCGACCCGGGCGCACACACTGGGCCAAGTCTTTGTCCGGGGTGCAAAGCAGTACCCGATCAACCCGTTCGTCGGCGGCGGCCACGGCCGCCAGCGACGCCATTGCATCGTCGGCCTCGTGGTCGACCATGGGGAAGGTCGCCACTCCGATGGCCATGAGCCCCCGTTCCAGGGGCTCAAACTGGGCCAGGATGTCCGGATCGAGGCCTGAGCCGTCCTTGTAGCCGTCGTAGAGGTCGTTGCGGAACGACGTGATGACGTGGTCGGTGGCCACCCCGATGTGGGTGGCCCCTTCCTCCAGCAACGCCACCATGCCCCGAACCACGGCCCGGGCCCCCGCCACCTCCAAACCATCACGGTTGGGGTGGGAGGGGCGGGCGAAGAACTGGCGGAACAGCTCGTAGGTACCGTCTACAACATGAACTTGCACTCGAACATCTTGCCTTACTGACGGTGACTTGACTGCCAGCGTCGCTATTCGACCGCGATGTCGCCGCCGGCATTGTCCACAAATTCACCTGCGGGGATGAGGCCAGCCGCAACCGCGACCGAGGCCCGACCGTTTTCGGCGCCGCCCCACTGGATGTAGGCCACGATGTCGTCGGCCGAGTCGAAGGACTGGGAGGTGTAGAGAGCGGTTTCACCGGATGCGGCGTCGAGTTGCAGGCCGCTGACGTCGATGTTGGTGCTTGCCCCCGGGGCCAGGGTCTCATCGGGCAGGCCGGCGTAGTTCGGCCGGTTGCACATGAACATTGAACCCAGGGCCACGTCGGCGGCGCCGTCGTTACGCACGGTGATGGTGGAGGTGGCGAACGACACCGCAGTGATCTTCAGCACGGGCTTGCCCGCCGCTGGCTCCGCAGCGGTTTCAGCCGGAGTGTCAGCGGCGGAGGCGGCAGTTGCTTCGGTTGAGCCGGCGGCGTCAGTGTCGTTACCGTCGTCGCTGGAGCAGGCGGAGAGGATAGCGAGCATGGCAAACATGATGGTCATGGCGCTGGGTCGATTTAGCATAAGCGCCGACCCTAACGGAAATCCCCGCCGACATTGGCGCGGGGCCGACTTCACGGCGTGAAGGAATCCAAAACGTGAAGGAAGTCACCGCATGAAGCGATTCACAAGGTAAAGGTCATGTCGTCGACGAGGGCCCCGGGCAGGCGGTGGCTGGCCGAGGACCGGCCACCGTAGGTGCTGGGATCGAGCATGGTCTCCACCTCGGAGCTGAGACCGACCAGGTTGGAGCCGAGTAGGTGGAAGGCGGTGTCGTCGAAGCGCATCACGTTGGCCGGGGCCACGATCTCGCCGTTCTCGACCCAGAACGTGGCGAAACGGGTCATGCCGGTGGTCCGACACGCCGCCCGGTCGGAGAAGTTGAGATACCACAGGTTGCCGACGTAGAGGCCGGTGTCGAGGGTCGACAGCACATCACCGGCGCCCAGGGTTCCTCCTCCCATGGCCAGCGCCATGGGCCACTCCCCGGCCGAGGCCCCGTTGGTCGGCACCCCGTACTCCTTGCTGGAGCGGGGTGAGACCAGCCAATCGTTGTAGGCACCGTGGTCGATGAGCACCACCTCGTCGGGCCGCAGGTACCCCTGTTCCTGGAAGTTGGGGGCCACCCCATGGGCGATGTCCTCCGAGATCCGGATCGCAGGGTCGAGGGTTGCCCCCTCGGTGACCATGCGCAGCAGGGGTGTCTGTTTGGTGCGGTGGGCCTCGAGCCCGAAACCGCCCCAACTCATCATGTCGATCAGCTCGGTTACCGCCGTTGGGGCCAGGTAGGTGCGGTAGTGGCCCGGGTCGAGGGCCACCGGGGGCCTGGCGAGCACCGCAAGTTGGTCGGTGGCCCAACGGACCTTGGACTCAAACGCCGCCTGGTCCCACTGGTGGCCGGCGTAGAGGGTCTTCACCGCCTTGTCGGCTTGGAGGTAGAGGCTCCAATCGAAGTTGAACGTCGAAGACTGGAACCAGTTGCGCTGCCCCAGGGAGTTGGCGAACCCGTGGTAGACGTCACCGGCGGCGTAGATGCCGACCAGATCGTGGTCGGCGGCGGCCCGCTGGATGGTGTCGAGGGCCCACTCCGGTTCGGGAACACCTCCACCGTCGGCCACCACATCGGTTGAGACCACGTCGGTGGCGTAGGCCAGGTAGGGGTCGGGTGGGGCCAGGGCCCGCTGTTCACGGAGTTGGGTGATCATTGCGGTGATCCGGGCCCGGTCAAGGGTCGGATCCTGGGCCAGTTGCACCGAGGCCTCGGCATGAGCGGTGCCGGCGGCAGAGCCGTCGCCCGAGCCTGCACCATCGATCAGGTCGAGGGTGACCATGCGCTGGCGAACCGAGCCTGCCTGGCGCACCTCGCCCCGGTTGAAGCGCACAAAGTCGGAATCCTCGGCTGACAGTGAGGCGGTGAGTACCTCGTCGCCGGTGAGGGTGGAGGTGGCCCAGGAAACGAGCTCGTTGAAGTAGGTCTGAACCGATCGTGGTGAGTTGCTGCTCATGATTCTCCTCCGAAGACCTCGACAGCGGCGAAACGACACGGGGGTGAGGCGTGCCCGGTGCCGATCATCTGGTTCGGTTCCCCCTTGCCGCAGTTCGGGGTACCCATCACGGTGAACGTCGAGGCGTCACCGACCCCGCTGAGGCTGCGCCAGAACGTGGCCGAAATGCCCCGGTAGCTGGGGTTGCGGACCACGGTGGTCAGTTCACCATTCTCGATGAGTTGTCCGTACTCGCAGCTGAACTGGAACTTGTTGCGGCTGTCGTCGATCGACCACGAGTTGTTGGTCTGGAGGTACATGCCCGACTCGATCCCGCCGATCAGTTCGTCGAACGTCGACGACCCCGGCTCAACGTTGAGATTCGCCATGCGGTCGATGGCAGGACGGTTCCAACTCGACGCCCGGGAGTTGGCCACCCCCTCCATACCCGCCCGGGCCTGCGACAGCGAACCGCCCAGGGGACGTTCGAGCATGCCGTTGCGGATGAGGTACTGACGTTCGGCCGGGGTGCCGTCGTCGTCGAATCCGTAGCCCGCCAGCTGGCCGCTGACGTTGGGGTCGAAGGTGACGTTCAGCAGCTCCGAGCCGTAACGGTAGGAGCCGAACATCTCAGGGGTGACAAAACTGGTACCCGCGTAGTTCCGTTCGTCGCCCAGGATGCGATCGAGCTCCAGGGGATGGCCGATCGATTCGTGGATCTGGAGGATCATCTGGTCGGGGGCGAGCACGATATCCATGGCCCCGGTGGGGGCGTTGGCGGCGTCGAGCAGTTGCAGGGCTTCGACCGGGAGCCGATCGATAGCGCCGTCGAAGCCGTGACGGTCGAGCACCTCCTGACCGCCTTGTCCAACAAACGATCCCCGGCCGTAGGTTCGGGTCTGGGTATTGGAACCTTGGTTGGCCGTTGCCCGCAGACCGGGGTAGGTGTTGCGGGTGTTCTGCTCGATACGACCCCCGCCCGAGGTGATGATCAGGGCATCGGTTTCGAGGCGCCCCAGGGCAGCGGAGGTGTCGACGATTCGGTCGTCGATGGCCAATCGGGCGTCGGCCCGGCGCAGTATGTCGATCCGCTCACCCAGGGTGGTGTCATCCCAGGAGCGTTCAACCGGTGAGCGGTAGCTGCCGACCGGGTGCCCGAACGGCACGGACTCGGCCACCGAGCGGCTCCTGGTCCGGGCCACCCATTGCCGGGCCCGTTCGACGGCATCGGCCAACCCGGCCGCCGTCAGATCCGACGTTGCGGCGTAGCCCTGCCCGCCACCGTCCCAGATGGTGACCATGACCCCGACATCCAGGGTGGTGGCCACCGGTTCGACCACGCCGCGGCTAACGGCCAGGCGCTCACCCCGCTCCTCGCTGAAGCGCAGCGACGCATAGTCGACGTCGCCTGGCAACGCCGCCCGGAAGCGATCTTCGAGCTGCTCATAGGTTGCGGAATCAACAGAAGCCATGAACCAAGATCATAAACGACCCTTGTGACAGTGCGGGCGGCCCAGCGGGTCGCCGGGCTACGAGAGCGCCGACAACTCAGGACCCTTGGCCCCATGTCCGGTGGCCGCTTCGACGGCCAAGGCGGCCTGCAACACGTCGAGATCGCCCCACGGACGGCCGATGAGTTGGGCCCCGACGGGGAGCCCGGCAGAGGTGAACCCGGCGGGCAACGACAGGGCGGGCAGACCAGCGATGGAGATCCGGTAGTTCGACCGCATCCAGTCGAGGTAGGAGTCCATGGCCACCCCATCGACCTCGGTCGGGTACTCCTGGTCGATGGGGAACGGCGACACCTGGGTTACGGGGGCGATTAGGAGGTCGTAGTGGTCGAAGAAGGTAACGCTACGGCGCCACAGGTCGTTGGCCTGGCCCAGGGCCAGGGCCACCTCGTCGGCCGACAACGCCCGGCCCCGGGCCACCTCGTCCTGCACGGTGGCCTTCACCTCACTCAGGCGGGCGCCGAGCGCGCCCGTTGGTCCGTTGGCGAACATGAAGGCCCGCAGTGCGACGAAGGCCTCGTCGGCCCCGCTGAAGTCGGGTTCCGCCTGCTCGATCGTCCAACCCAGACCGCCGACATCGGCGATGAAGCGTTCCAACACCGAGGCCACATCACGCTCAACCGGCAAACCACCCAGGGTTGGGCTCCAGGCCACCCGCAGCTTCCGGGACGGCTCGATCACCTCGGGCAGCGGCAGCGCCCGGTTGAGGGGATCGGCGCCATGGGGCTGGGCGAGCACTCGCAACAGAAGCACGAGGTCCTCGACGGTGCGGGCCATGGGGCCCTCGATGGGGATGGTGTTCCAGGCGTTGCCGGGTCCGACCCGGGGGATTACCCGCGGCGAGGTGCGGAACCCCACCACGTTGTTCCATGCCGCCGGGTTGCGCAGCGAGCCCCCGGCATCGCTGCCGTCGGCCAGGGCGACCATTCCGGTGCGCAGAGCGGCGGCCGCCCCGCCCGAGGAGCCACCGGCGGACCGGTCGACATCGTAGGGGTTGCGGGTGACCCCGTAGACGGGGTTGAACGAATGTGACCCGGCCCCGAACTCGGGCACGTTGGTCTTGCCAATGGCAACGACCCCCGCCGCCTTCTGGCGGGCAACCAGCAGGGAATCCCGTTCCGGTCGGTTCCCGGCGAAGACCGGCGACCCATAGGTGGTGACGAAGTCGACCGTGTCAAACAGGTCCTTGTGGGCGGTGACCAGGCCGGCCAAGGGGCCGGGGTCCTCGCCTGCAGCCACCCGGTCGTCGATGGTCTTGGCCGTGGCCCGGGCCACGTCCTCGTCGATGGCGACCACGGCATTCACCGCCGGGTTGACGGTGGTCACCCGCTCGAGGTGGGCGTCGAGCAACTCCCGGGCAGAGACAGAACGGGCCGCCAACAGGCGGCGTTGCTCAACGGCGGTGGCATCACAGATCAGGTCATCCATGGAGCCTCATACTGGCCCATGTCTCGGGCGGGGGCCAGGTCTCCCGGGGCGGGGACGGGTCGAGGTATCCGCAACCGGCCCAGTTCCCAGCCCGGGTTCCGGCCGGAATCCGACCGTTCCGGCCTCAAGTTGGAAGCGGGCCGAGAGGGCCGTCATGCGCTTGGCCATGTCCGACAGCGTCGCTGACGCCTGCAGGGTGGCATCGGCCGATGTGGCCTCAGCGGCGTTCGGCCCCACCCAGGCGGCCGAACGAAGTGAGTGCCGCCTACCTCCTCAGCCCACCGGGTGGCAATCAGGCAATAGCCCCGGCGATGACGAGTTCGGCGATGCGGTCGCCGTCGTAGCCGAGGATGCCTTCCAGCACCTCCATGTTGTGCTGGCCGAACATCGGGCCGCCCCAGTCGACTCGTCCCGGCGTACGGGACAGGGTGTAGTTGCCGCCCTCGACCCAGGTCGTGCCGTGCTTGGCGTGGGCCACCTGCTGAAAGTGGTGGCGGTGGGCCAACTGTGGGTCGGCTACGGCATCGGCGGCGTCGTTGACCATGTGGGCGGGTATGGCCGCAGCCTGGAGCCGCTGTTGAGCTTCGGCCGGGTCGAGGGCTGAGGTCCACTCGTCGATCAGACGGTCGATCTCCTCGCTGCGTTGGCGTCGCTCGTCGACACCGAGGCCAGCGAGGTCGGCCGCCCCGATGAGCGGGGCCAGGGCCTGCCACTGCTCGTCGGTCTCGCAGACCAC